>OFDC01001802.1_pt1 | contig 10618 bp, 11 predicted proteins | sample 1520941 | NCBI WGS metagenome assembly OFDC01 (sample SAMEA94258168, study PRJEB24077) | hot springs metagenome | biome: Aquatic biome; feature: Water | place: India | collected 2012-12-06 | depth 5 m | reverse complement strand
GCCATCTTCGTCATCGGCTTCGTCGGGCTGCTGCTGGAGCAGCTGCTGGTAGGCATCGCCCGCCGCTTCTCCTTCGACGACTGAACCCGCTTCCCGAAAGGCTCACCTCATGAACTCCTTCATCCAGGTCCAGGGCGCCGAGATGGTGTTCGACACCCGCAAGGGCCGCTTCCATGCGCTGCAGGACGTGAACCTGCAGGTCGCCCGCGGCGAGTTCGTCACCCTGATCGGCCACTCCGGCTGCGGCAAGTCCACCTTGCTCAACCTCGTCGCTGGGCTGCTCACGCCCACCGCGGGTGTGCTGCTGTGCGACAACCGCGAGATCGCGGCGCCGGGGCCCGAGCGCGCGGTCGTGTTCCAGAACCATTCGCTGCTGCCGTGGCTGACCTGCTTCGACAATGTCCACCTGGGCGTGCAGCGGGTGTTCGGACGCACCGAGTCCAAGGCACAGCTGAAGCAGCGCACCGAGTCGGCGCTCGAACTCGTCGGAATGGTGCATGCCATGCACAAGCGCCCGCATGAGGTGAGCGGCGGCATGAAGCAGCGGGTGGGCATCGCGCGGGCCCTGGCGATGGAGCCCAAGGTGCTGCTGATGGACGAGCCCTTCGGCGCGCTGGATGCGCTGACGCGTGCCCACCTGCAGGACGAACTGCTGAAGATCGTGGAACGCACGGGCAGCACGGTGGTCATGGTGACGCACGACGTCGACGAGGCGGTGCTGCTGTCGGACCGCATCGTGATGATGACCAACGGGCCGGCCGCGACCATCGGCGAAGTGCTGACCGTGGACCTGCCACGCCCGCGGGACCGAGTCGCGCTGGCCGAGGACCCTGCCTACGTGCACTGCCGCAAGGCCGTGCTGGACTTCCTCTACACCCGCCACGGTCGCAAGCAGGCCGCCCTGGCCGCCTGACCTCGCGAGGACGTCAGAACTGGCACAGCCCTTGCGAGAGGTGACCTGACACTGGCATCCGGTGTCTGTCTATCTCCTCAGCAGGGCTGCAAGCGCCCCTTGCGCCCCGGTATCGCGAGCTGCCGGGGCGCCTTTCTTCGTCAGTGCTTCTCGCGCGCGTGGTTGATGGAGTACTTCGGGATCTCCACCACCAGGTCCTGGCGGTCGACGATGGCCTGGCAGGACAGCCGCGAATTCGGCTCCAGCCCCCAGGCCCGGTCGAGCATGTCCTCCTCGCCTTCCTCCATCTCGTTGAGCGACGCGAAGCCCTCGCGCACGATCACATGGCAGGTGGTGCAGGCGCAGCTCATCTCGCAGGCGTGCTCGATCTCCACGCCGTTGTCCAGCAGCGCCTCGCAGATCGAGGTGCCCATCGGCGCCTCGACGGTCTTGCCCTCGGGGCAGTACTCGGGGTGGGGAAGGATCTTGATGACGGGCACGGTGGGTCCTGGATGGAACGCGATCAGACGTCTTCGACCTTGCGGCCGGTCAGCGCGGCACGGATGCCGCGGTTCATGCGGGCCGCGGCGAACGCCTCGGTGCCCTTGGCCAAGGCCTCGACCGCGTCGTTGATGGCGGCGTGGTCCTCGCTGGCGGCGGTCTCCTGCAGGCGCTGCAGCAGGGCGTCGATGCCGGTGCGCTCGGCCGCGGTGAGCAGGTCGCCGTCGGCTTGCAGGGCCGAGTGGGTGGCCAGCGTCATGCGCTCGGCCTCCACCCGTGCCTCGCGCAGGGCGCGCGCCGTCATGTCCTGCTCGGCGCTGCTGAAGCCTTCCTTCAGCATGCGGGCGATGTCCTCGTCCTGCAGGCCGTAGCTCGGCTTGACGGTGATGGAGGCCTCCACGCCGGAGGTGAGCTCGCGCGCCTCGACATTGAGCAGGCCGTCCGCATCGACCTGGAAGGTGACCCGGATGCGGGCGGCACCGGCAGCCATGGGGGGGATGCCGCGCAGCTCGAAGCGCGCCAGCGAGCGGCAGTCGCTGACCAACTCGCGCTCGCCCTGCACCACGTGCAGGGCCATCGCGGTCTGGCCGTCCTTGAAGGTGGTGAAGTCCTGCGCCTTGGCCGTGGGGATGGTGGTGTTGCGCTCGATGATGCGCTCCACCAGGCCGCCCATGGTCTCCAGCCCGAGCGACAGCGGGATGACGTCCAGCAGCAGCAGGCCCTCGCCATCGGCGGCATTGCCGGCCAGCTGGTTTGCCTGCACTGCCGCGCCCAGGGCGACCACCTCGTCCGGATTGAGGTCGGTCAGCGGCGCGCGGCCGAAGAACTCCCCCACTGCGGCCTGGATGGCCGGCATGCGGGTGGCGCCGCCGACCATGACCACGCCCTGCACCTCGTGGCGCTGCACCTTGGCGTCTCGCAGGACCTTGCGCACGCTCTGCACGGTGCGGTCGACGAGGGGCTTGGTGAGCGCGTCGAAACGCTCGCGCGTGACCTCCAGGTCGATCGGATGGCCGGCGATGGTGACTTGCAACCTGGCGCTGCGGTCCGCCGTCAAGGCTTCCTTCGCAGCGCGGGACGCGACCAGCACCGCACGCTTGTCACCCGGGCTGCGCACCTGCACGCCCGCCTCCGACAAGGCCCAGTCGGCCAAGGCGCGATCGAAGTCGTCGCCGCCCAGGGCCGCGTCGCCGCCGGTGGCCACCACCTCGAAGACACCCTTGGACAGGCGCAGCAGCGAGATGTCGAAGGTGCCCCCGCCCAGGTCGTAGACGGCATACAGGCCCTCGCTGCCGTGGTCCAGCCCGTAGGCGACGGCCGCAGCGGTGGGCTCGTTGAGCAGGCGCAGCACCTTCAGGCCGGCCAGTTGAGCCGCATCCTTGGTCGCCTGCCGCTGCGCATCGTCGAAGTACGCCGGCACGGTGATGACGGCACCGAACACGTCGTCGTTGAAGGTGTCCTCGGCGCGGAAGCGCAAGGTGGCGAGGATCTCCGCCGAGACCTCGACCGGCGACTTCATGCCCTGCCGCGTGTCCAGCCCCACCATGCCGGGCTGGTCGACGAAACGATAGGGCAGCTTCTCGCGGTCGGCGATGTCGTTCAGGCCGCGCCCCATGAAGCGCTTGACCGACACCACGGTGTTCTCGGGATCGTCCGCCTGTGCCGTCTGGGCCTCATGCCCGATCTTGCGGCCGCCGCCTTCGAGGTAGCGCACGATGGAAGGCAGCAGCACCCGGCCCTGCGCGTCGGGCAGGCACTCGGGCACGCCGTGGCGCACGGCGGCGACGAGCGAGTGCGTGGTGCCCAGGTCGATGCCGATCGCGATGCGACGCTGGTGGGGGTCGGGAGCCTGTCCGGGCTCGGAGATCTGAAGAAGCGCCATGGTGTCGTTATTGTCCCAGCGCCTCCAGACGCCGGTCGATGTCCGATCGAAAGCGCGCGACGAACATGAGGGCTCTGACGAGCCTCGCCGCCTCGGCAGCGTCGCCGCGCTGGTCCAGGGCTGCGCCCACCTGCTGCATCAGCTCGTGCTCGTGCGCAGCGACGTCGTCGTCGAGCGCTTGCACCTGCTCCACGCCGTTCGCGCCTTCCAGGGCCTCGCGCCATTCCATCTGCTGCATCAGGAAGGATGGCGGCATGGCCGTGTTGCTCTCGGCCTCGATGGGTGCACCGTTCAGCTCGCACAGCAGCGTCGCGCGCTTGAGAGGGTCCTTCAGGCGCTGGTAGGCCTCGTTGATGCGCACGGTCCACTGCATGGCCAGCCGCTGCGCCGCCGCGCCTTCCGAGGCGAATCGGTCGGGGTGCACGCGCGTCTGCAAGGCGCGCCAGGAGGCATCGAGCTGCGCGCGGTCGAGGTCGAAGCGCCGGGGCAGTCCGAACAGCGTGAAGTCGTCGTCGTCGAGTCGCAAGAATGGCCTCCGAGGAGAACGACCTGGCCACCGGCAGCCAGCATCGCGAGATGCTCGGGAGTCAAGCCGGACACCCCGGATCCGGCATCGCCGGTCCGCGGGTGTTGCCCCTCGAGGGGGCGGCCGTCAGGCCGTGAAATGGGAGCCGATCAGACCCTGAAAGACTCGCCGCAACCGCAGCGATCCTTCTCGCGCGGGTTGTGGAACTTGAAGCCCTCGTTGAGGCCCTCGCGCACGAAGTCCAGCTCGGTGCCGTCGATGTACGGCAGGCTCTTGGGATCCACCAGGATCTTCACGCCATGGCCCTCGAAGACATGGTCCTCGGGGGCGACCTCGTCGGCGTACTCCAGCTTGTAGGCCAGGCCGGAGCAGCCGGTGGTCTTGACCCCCAGCCGAACGCCCACGCCCCTGCCGCGCTTGGAGATGTAGCGCGTCACATGGCGTGCCGCGGCTTCCGTCAGCGTCACCGCCATGATCGTCACTGCACCGTGTCCTTCGTGACGGCCTTGGCCTTGTAGTCGTCCACCGCCGCCTTGATGGCGTCCTCGGCGAGGATGGAGCAGTGGATCTTCACCGGCGGCAGCGCCAATTCCTCGGCGATCTGGGTGTTCTTGATCGTCAGCGCCTCGTCCAGGCTCTTGCCCTTGACCCATTCGGTCACCAGCGAGCTCGACGCGATGGCCGAGCCGCAGCCGTAGGTCTTGAACTTCGCGTCCTCGATCAGGCCGGTGGCGGGGTTGACCTTGATCTGCAGCTTCATCACGTCGCCGCAGGCAGGTGCGCCCACCATGCCGGTGCCGACCGAGTCGTCGTTCTTGTCGAACGAGCCGACGTTGCGGGGGTTCTCGTAGTGGTCGATGACCTTGTCGCTGTATGCCATGGTGCTGCTCCTTCTTCTACGCGCGCACGGGACTTCGGGTATCGCAGGGGATCAGTGCGCGGTCCACTGGATGGTGCTGATGTCGACGCCGTCCTTGTACATCTCCCACAGGGGCGACAGTTCGCGCAGCTTGGCCACGCGGTCCTTCAGCGTCGACACGGCGTAGTCGATCTCTTCCTCGGTCGTGTAGCGGCCGATGGTCATGCGCAGGCTGCTGTGGGCCAGCTCGTCGCTGCGGCCCAGGGCACGCAGCACATAGCTGGGCTCCAGGCTGGCGGAGGTGCAGGCGGAGCCGGAGGACACCGCCACGCCCTTGATGCCCATGATCAACGACTCGCCCTCGACGAAATTGAACGAGGCGTTGACGTTGTGCGGCACCCGGCGCTCGAGGTCGCCGTTGATGAACACCTGCTCGATGTCGGCCAGGCCGCGCAGCAGGCGCTGCTGCAGCATGCGCACGCGTTCGAGCTCGGTGCCCATTTCCTCGCGGGCGATGCGGAAGGCCTCGCCCATGCCGACGATCTGGTGCGTGGGCAGCGTGCCCGAGCGCATGCCGCGCTCGTGGCCGCCGCCGTGCATCTGCGGCTCCAGGCGAACGCGCGGCTTGCGGCGCACGTACAGCGCACCGATGCCCTTGGGGCCGTAGGTCTTGTGCGAGGCCAGGCTCATCAGGTCGACCGGCAGCTTGGACAGGTCGATGGCCACCTTGCCGGTGGACTGCGCGGCGTCGACGTGGAAGACGATCCCGCGCTCGCGGCAGACCGAGCCGATCGCCTCGATGTCCTGGATGACGCCGATCTCGTTGTTGACGTGCATCACCGACGCCAGGATGGTGTCGGGGCGCAGGGCGTCCTTGAAACGGCCGAGATCGACCAGGCCGTTGTCCATCACGTCGAGGTAGGTCACCTCGAAGCCCTGGCGCTCCAGTTCGCGGCAGGTGTCCAGCACCGCCTTGTGCTCGGTCTTGACGGTGACGATGTGCTTGCCACGCGTCTTGTAGAAGTGCGCCGCACCCTTGAGCGCCAGGTTGTTGCTCTCGGTGGCGCCGGAAGTCCAGACGATCTCGCGCGGGTCGGCCCCGATCAGCGCGGCAACCTGGCCGCGCGCCTTCTCGACCGCCTCTTCCGCCTCCCAGCCCCATGCGTGGCTGCGCGAGGCCGGGTTGCCGAAGTGCTCACGCAACCAGGGGATCATGGCCTCCACCACCCGCGGGTCGCAGGGCGTGGTGGCGCTGTAGTCCAGATAGATCGGGAAGTGCGGGGTGATGTCCATGAGACCGACGGCGAAAGTGGCTTACTTCTGGAAGGCGTTGCCGAGCGCGAAGACGGAGTTCGGGGCGTTGACCTTGATGGGCTTGACCACCGGCTGCGAGGAGATGGCCCGCTTGACCGGCGCTTCCTCCACCGACACGCCGCGGGCGAGCTGGTCGTCCACGAGCTTCTTCAGCGAGATCGAGTCGAGGTACTCGATCATCTTGTTGTTCAGGCTGGTCCACAGGTCGTGCGTCATGCAGCGGCCGGCGTCGTCGCCCATGCAGTTTTCCTTGCCGCCGCAGCCGGTGGCGTCCAGCGCCTCGTCGACGGCGACGATGATGTCGGCCACGGTGATGTCCTCGGCCTTGCGGGCCAGGGTGTAACCGCCGCCCGGGCCACGCGTGCTTTCCACCAGCTCGTGGCGGCGCAGCTTGCCGAACAGCTGCTCCAGGTACGACAGCGAGATCTGCTGGCGCTGGCTGATGGCCGCCAAGGCCACCGGTCCCGAATGGGAGCGCAGCGCGAGGTCGATCATCGCGGTGACGGCGAAACGGCCTTTGGTGGTCAGACGCATGAAATTTCTCCTTGTGCCTTTCGGGGCAAACACAGACGACCAGGATGTCGGCTGTCATGCCGGCCGAGACCGGCGCTTCCGGGTAAGTCCGTACAGGGGAACCCTGAGGAGATCCTGAGCGAATTACTCCGGATTGTATATGAAGCCGACTGCTTTGGTCGGGATTTCCCGGGGAAGTTCCTGCGATGCCTGCATCGCGGGCGCAAGCGCCCCGGTCCCGTCCTTGGACCAGGAGCGGCATCCCTTGTTCCCGAGAAGGGAAAAGGGTGGCTGTGTCGCTCGCGCAGCGCTCAGGCGGCCTTGCCGCTGACCAACGGCACGACGGTGGTGTCGTGCGGTGCGGCCCCGAAGGCCTGCTCGCGCAGCAGCGCCAACTGGTCGCGCACCCGCGCGGCCTTCTCGAATTCCAGGTTCTTGGCGTGCTCCAGCATCTGCTTTTCCAGCGCCTTGATCCGCTTGCCGAGGTCCCTTTCCGACAGGGCCTCGACCTCGGCGGCCTCTTCCTGGTGCCTGAGCTTGCTGCGGTCGTCCTGCTGGCTCACCACGCCGTCGATCAGCTCCTTGACCTGCTTCTTCACGCTGCGGGGCGTGATGCCGTGGGCCTCGTTGTGGGCCGTCTGCTTGGCACGTCGGCGCTCGGTCTCGTCGATGGCCCGCCGCATCGAGTCCGTGATGCGGTCGGCGTACAGGATCGCCTTGCCGCTGGCATGGCGCGCCGCACGGCCGATGGTCTGGATGAGGCTGCGCTCGGCCCGCAGGAAGCCCTCCTTGTCCGCATCGAGGATCGCCACCAGCGACACCTCGGGGATGTCCAGGCCCTCGCGCAGCAGGTTGATGCCCACCAGCACGTCGAAGGCGCCCAGCCGCAGGTCACGGATGATCTCCACCCGCTCCACGGTGTCGATGTCGGAGTGGAGATAGCGCACTTTGACGCCGTTCTCCGACAGGTAGTCGGTGAGCTGCTCGGCCATGCGCTTGGTCAGCGTGGTGATCAGCACCCGCTCGTTCTTCTGCACCCGGTCGCGAATCTCGCCCAGCACGTCGTCGACCTGGTGGACCGCGGGACGCACCTCCACCTCGGGATCGACCAGTCCGGTGGGACGCACCACCTGCTCGACCACCTGGCCGGCGTGCTCCTTCTCGTAGTCCGCCGGCGTGGCGGTGACGAAGACGGCCTGGCGCATCTTCTTCTCGAACTCGGCGAACTTCAGCGGCCGGTTGTCCATCGCGCTGGGCAGGCGGAAGCCGTACTCGACCAGCACCTCCTTGCGCGCCCGGTCGCCGTTGAACATGCCGCCGAGCTGCCCGATCAGCACATGGCTCTCGTCGAGGAACATCAGCGCATCTGGCGGCAGGTAATCCACCAGCGTGGGCGGAGGATCGCCGGGACGCGCGCCCGACAGGTGCCGGGTGTAGTTCTCGATGCCCTTGCAGTGACCCACCTCCTGCAGCATCTCCAGGTCGAAGCGGGTGCGCTGCTCCAGGCGCTGGGCCTCCACCAGCTTGCCCGCCTTGACCAGTTCGTCGAGCCGCCAGCGCAGTTCCTCCTTGATGCCCTCGATCGCGTTGAGCACCTGCTCTCGCGGGGTGACGTAGTGGCTGGAGGGATAGACCACGAAGCGCGGCACCTTCTGCCGCACCTTGCCCGTCAGCGGGTCGAGCAGCGACAGGCTGTCGATCTCGTCGTCGAACAGCTCGATGCGCACCGCCAGTTCGGAGTGCTCCGCCGGGAACACGTCGATCGTGTCGCCACGGACCCGGAAGGTTCCCCGGCCGAAGTCGATCTCGTTGCGGGTGTACTGCATGCGAATGAGCTGCGCGATGAGGTCGCGCTGCCCCACCTTGTCGCCCACGCGGGCGATCAGCCGCATCTGCGTGTAGTCCTCGGGCTTGCCGATGCCGTAGATGGCGCTGACCGTGGCCACGATGATGACGTCGCGCCGCTCGAGGATGCTCTTGGTGGCCGACAGCCGCATCTGCTCGATGTGCTCGTTGATCGAGCTGTCCTTCTCGATGAACAGGTCGCGCTGCGGGACGTAGGCCTCGGGCTGGTAGTAGTCGTAGTAGCTGACGAAGTACTCGACCGCGTTCTCCGGGAAGAACGACTTCATCTCGCTGTAAAGCTGGGCGGCCAGGGTCTTGTTGGGGGCCAGGATCAGGGCCGGGCGCTGGGTGCGCGCGATGACCTGGGCCATGGTGAAGGTCTTGCCCGAGCCGGTGACGCCCAAGAGCACCTGGTCCTGGTCGCCGTTCTCGAGGCCCTCCACCAGGTCGGCGATGGCGGTCGGCTGGTCGCCGGCGGGCTGGTAGTCGCTGACCAGCTTGAACTTCTTGCCGCCCTCGGACTTGTCCGGGCGCGAGGGGCGGTGCGGGGTCCACAGCGCCGGGATCGCGCCGCCCGGAACCGTATCCAGCACGAAGGGCGTCGAGACGTCGGAGACGCCGGAGGTGTCGCGAGAAGGCATAGGCCCAAGGTAGGAGCGCGCGCGGACGAAGGCTAGGGGGCCTACTGACGGGGGGTGGCAGCAGGCTGGCGGCAGACTCCGGCCCTAAGCCGCCATGTTGGCGATGTGCTGGCGGTTGATGCGGATGACGCCCAACTGCTCCAGCGACAGCAGCAGGCGCCACAGCTGCGACAGCTCCAGGCCCAGCGAGCGGCGCAGCTCCCCGCCGGCCCGGAACCCCTTGAGGTACCACGTCACGTGCTTGCGGAACTCCTTGCACCCGCGCTCCTCCCCCATGTGCTCGCACAGCAGCTCCGCATGACGGCGCATCATCGCGGCCACCTCGCCGAGCGTGGGCAGCACGGCCGACGGGCGCTCCGTCGCGCCGTCCGGCTGCGCGAAGGCGGCCGCGAGGTCGCGGAAGAGCCACGGTCGGCCGAGGCAGCCGCGCCCGACCACGACGCCGGCCGCTCCGGTCTGCTCGACCATCCGCACCGCGTCGGCGGCCTCCCAGATGTCGCCGTTGCCCAGCACGGGGATGTCGACGTGGGCGACCAGCTCGGCGATGGCGTCCCAGTCGGCCTCGCCGGAGTAGGCCTGCGCCACCGTGCGACCGTGCAGGGCGATCGCGGCACAGCCGGCGTCCTGCGCGATCCGCCCGGCGTCGAGGTAGGTGAGGTGGTCGTCGTCGAGACCCTTGCGGGTCTTCATGGTCACCGGGACGCCGTACGGCGCCGCGGCGGCCACCGCCTCCTCGAGGATCCGCCCCAGCAGGTTCCGCTTCCAGGGCAGCGCGCCACCGCCACCCTTGCGGGTGACCTTGGGGACGGGACAGCCGAAGTTGAGGTCGACGTGGGCGACGCCGTACTCCTCGCAGAGGATCTGCGTGGCCCTGCCGACGAAGACCGGGTCCGTGCCGTAGAGCTGGACGGAGCGGACCTGCTCGGCGTCGTCGAAGACCAGCATCCGCTTCGTGGTCTCGTCGCCCTCGACCAGGCCGCGGCTCGTGATCATCTCGCAGACGTAGAGCCCGGCGCCGTGCTCGGCGCAGAGCCGGCGGTAGGCGGCGTTCGTGATCCCGGCCATCGGCGCGAGCACGACCGGGGTGGGCACCTCGAGGGTGCCGAGACGCAGCCCGGTCACGACGCCGGCTGGCCGGGCTTGCCGGTCCTGCCCGGCTTGCCGGTACGACCGGGCTTGGGCTTGGTCACGGGACTGAGCTCGCCGCTCCAGGTGACGGGGTCCAGCCCGCCGTAGGGCAGGAAAGCCACCGACTCGAGGGAGCGCGCGGGTGCGACGAAGTAGACCTGGCAGAGCTCGACCGTGGCGCCCTTGGCGAACTTCGCGGGCAGGGGCGCCCCACTGCAGGCCGGCAGCTGCTCGGCCGGGTAGTAGTTGGGTGCCTCGAAGTTCTTGCCGTCGTCGGCCCAGAGCACGTTGTCGAGCCGGAGCCCGCCGAGATCGGTCTCACCGACGTTGCGGACCGCGATCCGCACGAAGTACGGCGTGCGGGCGGCGGTGACGTCGTCGACGGTCCACCCCTGGAAGGACTCCTGGAAGGAGGTCCGCTCCAGTCGCCGGACGACGACCGACAGAACGCCGATCTCGTCCTGGCGCCGCTCGAAGGCGACGGTCCCGCCGTCGCCGAGGTCGAGCGCCGTGCCGG
>OFDC01001800.1_pt1 | contig 10625 bp, 12 predicted proteins | sample 1520941 | NCBI WGS metagenome assembly OFDC01 (sample SAMEA94258168, study PRJEB24077) | hot springs metagenome | biome: Aquatic biome; feature: Water | place: India | collected 2012-12-06 | depth 5 m | reverse complement strand
GTCGCCCAGAGCCAGCACCAGGCTCGTGCGACTGTCGCGCCAGATGGTTTCGGCTTGCGCCAGATCGAAGAGAATCGCGAAGGCAAGGGACCAGACTGCGGCGAACACGGCGGATGCCAGCAGGAGGCCGAAGCCGATCTCCGCGAAGCGCTTCATGCCACCCGCTTCCGCCGCGGGATCGTCGTCAACGCTGGCATCCTCGCATAGTGGATCTCGGAGACGAAACGCGCGGTCTCGGTCCGCTGGAGCTGCACCACGATTGGGATGACGGAGCGGACATAGGCCTCGATGTCTGCGGCCTTGAGGCCGAGGTCGGCCTGCAATCCCATCATGACGAGCTGCTGGTAGGCGCCGGCCGGCGTGTCGGCATGGACCGTCGTGATCGAGCCGGGATGGCCGGTGTTGACGGCCCGCAGGAACGTAAACGCTTCTTTCGAGCGGAGCTCGCCGACGAAGATGCGGTCGGGCCGCATGCGCAGAGTGGCCTCGAGCAGGTCCTGGATCGAGACCTGCGCCTCGCCCTGATCGCCCTTGGAGGCGAGCAGCACGACATTGTTCGGCTGGGCGGGCCTGAGCTCGCGGACATCCTCAAGCGTGATGATGCGTTCGCGCGGGGGCACAAGCTTCAGCAGCATGTTCAGAAACGTCGTCTTGCCCGTGGAGGTGCCGCCGGAGACGATCATGGATTGACGTTCGGCGACGGCCAGCGCCAGGAAGTCCTTGAGCCGCCGCGCCTTCAGATGGCCAACGAGCTCGGTCTCGAGCTTCGACAATCCGCCGTCGCCCCCGACCAGCACGTTCCGGAAGGCGCCGAGGCGCTCGTAGTCGTCGAGGCTCATCTCGTGGATGACCTGCTTGCGGATTGAGATGGCGCCGCCCTGGGGCGCGGCCGGCGGCAGCACGCCCTGGAAGCGGGAGCCATCAGGGAGAGTGGCGGAGAGGAGCGGCCGCTCGGTGTTGACGACCTGGCGGGTGGAGGCCGCGACGCGCTCGGCGATGTGGCGGATCGCGTCTTCGGACAGCTCCGGCACTTCGGTCACATGCATGAGGCCGGAGCCGATGCGCTCGATATAGACCTCATGAGGCCGGTTGATCGCGATCTCGATGACGTCATGGGCCTCGAGCCAGGTCTTGAGCGGGGCAAGCGCATCCGCCAGCACGAAAAGCCGCGGATCGCGGATGACGGTGCCGTCCTGCCGATCATGTGCCTGGGCTGCCTGTTGCATCGCCGCGTTCCTCTGCTCCTGCCCTTGCCAGAACGTTCCGGCGCCTTCCCACCTCGTGCTACTTCCGCACCACTCGTCCCTGGCCATCGATCCGTCCGCGCTTCAGGTCCTGCAGCGCTTCCTTCACCGGGTCCGGATAAAGCCGCGAAAAATCCAAATCCCGCCGCACAAAGACGATGACCGGCTCGCCCTGGTCGACATGGATCGTGGGCTGGATGCCGATCGAGTCCTTCAGCGCCTCCTGGGCGAGCTGGGTCAGGGTGTTGGCGGTCTGGGCGGCTGCGATCTGGCGGGCGTTCGCGATCCGCTCCTGGGTGGAGAGATCGCGCTGGATGGTCGTTATCTGGCCTGTGATCGGATCGACGATCTGGAGATTGCCGCTGTTCGCGTTGGTGTTGGTCTGGCCAAGGCCAGCGATGAACTGCGAGGCCCCGCCGACGAGCGACAAAAGGATCGCCGAGCCGAAGCGCTCCAGGTATTTGTTGTCCACCTCGCCCGGCAGGCCGCTCCGCCCCAGCGCATCCGTGCCGATCGAGCCGAGCTGAACGGAGACGCCGTCGGCGCGCAGCATCCTCGACCAGACGATGAAGATCCGGGTCTGGCCGCGCGCGACGCCCGGGTGTTCGACTTCTGCCGCCAGCGCGGGCTGCCGCTCGCGATCACGATGGCCGGCGGCTACGCCGAACGGATCGAGGACATCGTCGCCATCCACTTCGCCACGATCTCCGCCGCACGCGCCCTGCACCGCCCCGCCGCCTGACCGGCCTCTCCGCACCCGGTTGACGCAGCGGCCGCGCTTTCTGGTAACTTGCGCGCCAGATATATTCCATTGGAATATATCTGCCACCCATCCTGCGGAGGAGTCTCGTCCGATGAACACCCGACATTTCGGCGGCGCCGTCGCGCTCGCGCTGCTCGCGGCGGGCTGCGCCGCGCCGTACAGCGAAACGCCGCTGGCCACCAATTTCCCGACCAGCAAACAACCCAAGGTGCAGGCGGCCGGCCACTGGGCCGCCATCGCACAGGACGTGGCGCGCCAGATTTCCCGCGACCTCGGCGACAGCGGCCCGCTGCACGTGCAGGAAAGCCGCGCCCCCAGCGAGTTCGAGAAAGCCTTCTCGCGTCAGCTGGTATCGGCACTGATGGCCGAAGGCCGCAGCGTGAGCCGCAGCCCGGACGCAGCGAAGGTGCTGGCATTCGAAACGCAGACCGTGCGCTTTTCGCCGGACCGCTTTCAGAACCGCCAGGTCGGCGGGCTCACGCTGATCGCCGGTGGCCTGTGGGCACTGGCCGCGGTCGATGCCAGCGCCGCCGGTGTGGCCACTGCGGGTGCCGTCGCCTACGACGGGCATCAGGCGCTCACGTCGGAATTCGCCCGCGGCGATACGCCGGCCACCGAAATACTGATCACCGTGCATGTGAGCGAAGGCGACCGCTACATCGCTCACCGCAGCCTGGTCTATTACGCGGCCGACAGCGACCGCCTGCTGTACGAAGGCGGCAGCGGCGTACATGCGGTCCATCTGAAGGGAGGGCAGTGACATGCGCCCCTCACGCCGACTGAACGCCCTGATCTGCTGCCTCGCGCTGTGCGCGGCCGGCTGCACACCGGCCGTCAAGCCGGATCCCACCTATGACGAAGCGGCCGCCGACCGCTTCGTGCCGACCAACTACCGCGCCGCCGACGCGCTGATCGCGCAGATCGGTGACCGGGTCGGCCCGGGCAATCCGCTCATCATCGCCACCGTGGTGAACATCGACGCGCTGGATCAGTCCTCGACGCTGGGCCGGCTGGTGTCGGAACAGGTGTCGTCGCGCTTCTCCCGCGCCGGCTATCACATGGTGGAGATGAAGTTCCGCAACAGCGTCTATGTCCGCCAGAACCAGGGCGAACTGATGCTCACCCGCGAAATCAAGGATCTGGCGGTGAGCCACCAGGCGCGCGCGGTCATCGTCGGCACCTATGGCGCCAGCGAGGACCGGGTATTCCTGAACCTGAAGGTGATCGATCCGGCCAGCAATGTGGCGCTGGCGGCGCACGATTACGTGCTGCCGCGCGACACCGCGATGAAGGCGCTGCTGCGCAGTCGCTGAAGTGCCGGCCGGCGGGCGGAATCCGGCGCTTCAGCGGCCGCGCAGCCACCGCAGGCCGAGCGGCCACAGCGTGCGCTGCATGTCGGAGTGGAAAGGTGCGAAATGGCCGATCTTCGTGAGCCCGAAGCGTGCCGGCAGGAACTGCACCCGGCGGGTGCGGGCGGCGGTAAACCAGTCCAGCAGGCGCTGCATCGCGGCGGGCGTGGCATACGGATCGTCCGCCGACGCGCAGGCCAGCACCTGGCCGCGATAGGCCGCGAAAGCCGCCCGCGCTGCCTCGCCGTCCGGCGCACCGGACGCGCCGGGCAGCCAGCGGTAAAGACGGTCGAATTCGGGCCACAGCCTCAGCCCCCATTCCAGCGCAACGCCGCGTGGCAGGTCTTCCAGCCAGCCCAGTCGCTTGCCCGGGAAGTAACCGAGCAGCAGCGCCAGCAGCGGCATCAGCAGATGCCAGCGCAGCAGATAGCCGAAGCGCTCGCGCGGTGCGTAATCCGGCCAGTAGGCGTACTGCGAGCCGACCAGCAGCAGCCGCGCCAGCCGGGTATTGGACGGCGCCGAGCCGAGGCAGAAGCCGCCGATGCTGTGCCCGACCCCGACCAGCGTGCGGCCGGGAAAGCGCGCCGACAGCCATAGGATGGCGGCATCGGCGTCAAGTGCGCCCCAGTCGTGCTTGGTCGCACGCAGGCCGCGCAGGCTGCCGTAACGGCTGTCGCCGATGCCGCGGTAGTCGAAAGTCATGGCGGGCAGTCCGTGCGTGGCGAGCCAGGCGGCGAAGCGGCCGTAGTAGCGGGCCGCAACACCGGTCGCGCAGCAGATCACCACCGCAGGCCTGCTGCCGTCATCCGAAAGCGGACACCACAGCCGGCCCTGCAGACGATAACCATCGGCTGCGCTGAACTCAAAGGCTTCGGGCGCGGCCGCCTCGACGCGGGTCATGCAGCCACGTCCAGCCGCAGGAAGTACACGTAATCCATCTCCGGCGCCGGCAGGCCGAGCCGGGTGATGACCGCGGACATCTGGCCGCGATGGTGGGTGCCGTGGTTGAACACGTGCAGCAGCGTGCCGGCCCAGGGCGTGTCGCAGGCAACGCCGGCCATGTTCGGGTAACGCAGGCGGGACGACAGCTGCGCGTCGTCCGCTGCCTCGATCAGCGACGGCCAGCGCGCACACTGCCTGCGCACCCGCGCGGCCAGTGCGGCGCGATCCGTCTCCACTTCGTCCGCCAGCGAGGTGGCCGCGAACGGCGTTCCGGTGAAGCGGCCGTACCAGATCAGGTCGGCCAGCAGCAGGTGATTCAGCGTGCCGTGCAGGCTGCGGAAGAACAGGCCGTGATCGGTCCGGTAGTCGGCGTCGCTGACGCCGTCGAGCGCGGCGAGCAGACGCTCGCCGGCCCAGGCGTGGTAGCGGGCCATGCTCAGGCAGTGGGCTTTCATCATGTCGGATTCGGGGCGGACCGGACGCGGCAAGGTATCAGTGGATGCGGACGCGCGGCGCGACCGGCTCGTCGAAGCGACCGGCCAGCACCGACGGAATGTCGGAGCGGCCGAGGCCGAGGTCGCGCAGCTGAAGGTCGTCCATCGCCCGCAATTCTGCCCGGGCGCGGCGGCGGCTGCGCGCTTCGGCCAGCCGCCGCCGCAGGCTACACCACCAGTCTTGAGCGGACATGGCGCACCTCCTGGGTCTCTCCGGCATAGCCCCCCGAATCCGCCGGCAGATCGCTCACCACGATGTAGCTCGCCGGATGCAGCGGACCGACCAGCTCATCCAGCGCCTGCCACACCGCGGCGATGTAGTTCGCCTTCTCCGGCTTGGTATTAGTGCCGGCCGTCACCCGCACTTCAAGATGGAAGGCGGTGAGCGCCTCGCCCACCGGCTCAGCGCCGACCGACCAGTGCTCGACATGACCGACCGCCAGCGCCGTCAGCTCGCGCTTCTTGCCCAGCACTTCGGCGGTGAGATCGGTGACCGCACGGACCACGGCCCGTCGGGTGTCCGGGTCCAGTGGGCGGGACAGATTCAGCGTGATCATCGGCATGGCGGCATCTCCTGAGTGAATGGCCGCATCATGCCGCTGGCAACTGTGCCGATGAATGCACAGAAACTGCGCATTGAACCGGTACAGTCGCACCCCTTCCCGGGCTGTACCGGAACGGCAGCCGGCAAACTGTACCGATCGCCGGATGAAGCATCGCAGTACAGTAGCGGCGTCGATATCCATCGCCAGAAAGGACGCTGCATGAACCGCTACGAACAGCTGGCCGACCGCCTGCGCGCGGACATCCGTGCCGGCCTGTATCCGCCGGGTCAGCGCCTGCCCTCGGTGCGGCGCATCGCCACCCAGCAGGGCCTGAGCATCGCCACCTGCATTTCCGCCTACCGCAAGCTGGAGGCCCAGGGCTGGCTGGAGGCGCGTCCGCAGTCCGGCTTCTACGCGCGCACGCCGGAAGCGCTGCCGCCGCGCGCGCACCAGACCTGCGACGACGAATGTCCGGGCGAAGTCACCATGTCGGAGCGCGTCGCCCAGGTGATGCGGGCATCGCACCGCGAGGACCTGATGGTGTTCAGCACCGCGATTCCGCACGCGGACTTCCAGCCAGTGAAGGACGTGCGCGCCAGCCTGAGCCGCGCGCTGCGCGCAGACGACGCGGGCAGCGCGCGTTACGGCGAATTCATCGGCGAGGAGGCGCTGCGGGTGCAGATCGCCCGGCGCGCGGTCGAATCCGGCTGCCAGATCCACCCGGACGACATCGTCATCACCACCGGCTGCCAGGAAGCGCTGACGCTGGCGCTGCGCGCCACCACCCAGCCGGGCGACATCGTTGCCATCGAATCGCCGGCCTTCTTCGGCACGCTGCAGCTGATCGAATCGCTCGGGCTGAAGGCGCTGGAAATTCCGACCGACACCCAGACCGGACTCAGCCCGGACGCACTGGAACTGGCGCTCGAAAAGTGGCCGGTGAAGGCCTGCCTCGCCTGCACCAGCTTCAGCAATCCGAGTGGCGCGCTGATGCCGGACGCCAACAAGCGGCGCATCGTGCAGATGCTGTCCTCGCGCGGCATCGCGCTGATCGAGGACGACATCTACGGCGAGCTGGCGCACGACGGCGAGCGGCCACGCGTCGCCAAGGCCTGGGACCGCACCGGCCACGTGCTGCTGTGCTCGTCCTTCTCGAAAACGCTGGCACCTGGCCTGCGCATCGGCTGGATCGTCGCAGGGCGCTGGCGGCGCGAGGTCGAGCGCCTCAAATACGGCAGCACGATGGCGACCGCGCTGCTGCCGCAGCGCGCGCTCGCCGACTATCTCGCCAGCGGCCGGCCCGAGCGTCACATGACGCGCATCCGCCGGCAGTACGCCGAACAGATGGAGAGGATGCAGACCGCCATCGCGCGTCATTTCCCGCCCGGCACGCGCTGCACGCGCCCGGCCGGCGGCTTCATTCTGTGGGTGGAACTGCCGGATCACATCGACGCGCTCGCGCTGCAGTCGCGGGCGCTGGCGGCCGGCATCAGCATCGCGCCCGGCCCGCTGTTCTCGCCGCAAGGCAAGTACCGCAACTGCATCCGCCTGATGTGCGCCGTGCGCTGGGACGCACGCGTCGACGCCGCACTCGCCAGCCTGGGTTCGCTCGCCAGCCGATAGTCCGACCGGACCATGTGCACCGGCCAAACGGCCTATGACCTCCCGCGTCGAACGTTAACGGGAGAATAACTGGCAGGACATCGTCGCCCGCCAGACTTTTCGTGTTTTCACTCGAACAACACGGAGAGTCCCATGAAGAAACAACTCCTCGCGGCTGCAATTGCGGCCGCCGCCTTCGGCTCCGCGCAAGCGGCCGCCCCCGCCTACCAGCCGCTGAGCAGCGGCAGCTTCCTCGGTACCGTCCAGGCTGAAAGCGGCCCGTGGGGCACCGCCAACCTGTGGAGCTTCTGGTCCTTCGAAGTGCCGTTCTTCGGTGAAGCGACCATCACGGTGACGCCGAACGAGTCGGAGATCGACATCGTCATGGCTGTCTGGTACGGCCTGGAATCCGATGTTTCAAACTACTTCGACATGTCCACCGGCAGTCTGAACTCGGTATTCGTCGGCAGCGCCGACGACAACCTGAATGGCGTCGGCGAATCGCTCAGCTTCCTGAACGAGTACGGCAGCGAGCGCTTCGTGCTGGCCATCGCCGACTACAAGGACGAGATGGGCTTCGGCCAGCTTGGTTACACGATCACCGCCGCCGTACCCGAACCCGAAACCTACGCGATGCTGCTGGCCGGTCTCGGCCTGATCGGTGTCGCTGCCCGTCGCCGCGCCCCCTGAGCGGCAGGCTTTCCTTCGACAACCACCCATATCAAACCGGGAGTCACCGCATGAGCAAGTTCGACGATCACATCGATCTGATGCGCGATCTGGCGAAGAACGCCGAGAACATGGATCCGCACTGGACCTACAGCCGCCGCAATTTCCTGAAGAGCGGCGTCGCTGCGGCCGCCATGGTCGGCATGCCGTTCGCGCTGGGCAGCAAGGCTGCGCACGCCGCTCGCCTGCCCTACAGCCCCGATTACGGCCCGTTGATGCCGGTCAACGACGAAGTGACCGGCCTGCCGCTGCTGCAGCTGCCGGAAGGTTTCAAGTACTGGTCCTACGGCTGGACCGGCGACCTGATGAACGACGGTGTGGCCACGCCGGGCGCCCACGACGGCATGGCCGTGGTAGCCGCCGATGCCAACCGCATCGTGTTGGTGCGTAACCATGAACAAGGCAGCTCCACCTCCGGCCACTACATGCCGGGCAGCAAGGGCATCTACGATCCGCGCTGCAACGGTGGCACGACGACCTTGGTTTTCGCTCCGCAGCAGAAGAAGTGGCTGTCGAGCTGGGCAAGCCTGTCCGGCCTGATCCGCCCCTGTGCCGGCGGCCCGACGCCGTGGAACACCTGGCTGTCCTGTGAGGAAACCAGCAACGGCACGCACAATGGTTCGTCCAAGCAGCACGGTTATGTGTTCGAAGTGCCGGCCGCCGGCATCTCGAATGCCCAGCCCCTGCTTGACATGGGTTGCTTCAGCCACGAAGCGGCTGCCGTGGATCCGGTCACCGGCATGATCTACGAAACCGAAGACTCGACGCCGAGCGGCCTCTACCGCTTCATCCCGAATGTTCCCGGGCGCCTGTCGGCCGGCGGCAAGCTTCAGATGATGAAGCTGAAGACCGCGAACAATGCCTCCATCACGATCAGCGGTCAGGCCTACGGCTACTTCGACACCGCGCTCGAGAACGCGATCGGCACCACGTGGGACGTCGAGTGGGTGGATATCGAGAACCCGAACAAGCCCTTCATCAGCGGCACGACCTACGGCGGCGTACGTTCGCAAGGTCTGGTCCAGGGCGCGTCGAGCATCAAGCGCGGCGAAGGCATCTGGTACGGCAACGGCGTGATCTACGTCTGCTCGACCAGCGGCGGTGCCGCCAACAACGGTCAGATCTTCGCCTATGACCCGCGCCGCGAAACCTTCACGCTGCTTTTCGTTTCCATGAGCGACGGCATCGACGGCGTGGACAGCCCGGACAACATCGCCTGGAGCCCGCGCGGCAGCCTGATCCTGTGCGAAGACGGCGGTGCCAGCCCGCAGCAGCTGCGCGGCCTGACGCTCGACGGCACGATCTTCCCGTTCGCGGCCACCAATATGGACTTCCGCGTCGGCGGCACCATCGGCCCGGTCACCCGTCCGTCCGGCCGCACCTTCAACAACAATGCCCTCGGCAACGAGTGGGCCGGCGCGACCTTCCACAACGAGTGGCTGTTCGCCAACGCCTACGGCGCCCCTGGCGTCACCTTCGCCATCACCGGACCGTGGGACAACGGCGCGCTGTAAGCGTCAGCCCGCAACAGCAGTGATCCGTACCGGCGTGCGCACCGCGTGCGCCGGTTTTTTTCGCCTACCAGGAGTATCCGAATGATGCGTAAAACCCTGATTGCGGTCTCGATGATGGCTGCAACACCGGCCTTCGCCGCCACTACGCTCACCTTTCAGCATGGCGTTGCCGGCTATCTGTCCAGCCAGGACACGATGATCCGCAGCAACGAAACCGGCAGCGGCGAAGACAGCCGCGGCAAGAACTACGGCGCGCTGGACTACATCAGCGTCGACGGCGATGACGGCAGCCCGGGCGCCAAGCCGAACCAAGGCCTGATCCGCTTCGACAACCTGTTCGGTACCGCCGCGGGACAGATCAAGACGGGCGACACCATTGTTTCCGCCAAGCTCAGTATCTATGTGGATAACCCGGGCAGCGGCTTCACGATGTACGACATGCTGACCGACTGGTCGCAGAACGTCATCACCTGGAACAGCATTGGGAATGGCGTACAGGCCAACGGTATCGAAGCCGCAAGTGCGCCGGTATTCACCATCGGAGCGAACGATGGCTCCGAGAACGTCGGCACCGGCTGGCTCACCATTGACCTGACGGCATCGCTCAAGGCCACGCAAGATGGCGTGGTCCCGGGCTACGGCTGGGTGATGATGCCGTTCGCCGCAGGCAGCAACGGCATCGATTTCCTCACCTCGGAATACTTCGCGACGAACTTCCGTCCGCTGCTGACGGTCGAGGTCGCGCCGGTGCCGGAACCCGAAACCTACGCGCTGCTGCTGGCCGGACTGGGCCTGATCGGTCTGCGCGCCCGTCGCCGCGACTGAAACAGGCAACGCTGCGCAATGAGAACGCGGGGCTCCCGGGCCCCGCGTTTTTTCATTTCAGCGCACCGATGTCACGCAGGAAGGCATCGACTTGCCGCGTGTAGTCGCCGGGCAGCCCCAGCTGTTCGTTGATGTCGCCGTGCGACAGATCAAGCGGCAGCTCGTCGATGCGGCCGCCGGTTTCGCGCACCCGCTGGGCGAATACCTTCACTTGGTCGCAGGCCTGGCGGCGCCGGCTCGAACACACCGCCAGCCAGGGCGCGGTCGGCCCGGCAAGCTGGTGCAATGGCGAGGTCGCGCGCCAGAAGGCCGGGTCCTTGCCGAAGGCGTCGTCGAACAGGCCGGCGTGGCGTTCCTTCATCAGGCGCTCGACGTCGAGCGCGCCGCTGTCGAGCAGCACGCTGCCCAGCCAACGCTGATCGCCACGCGGCGCCGCAGCCAGCAAGGCCACCAGATGCGCACCGGCCGAATGCCCCATCAGCACGAAGCGTGACGGGTCGCCGCCCCAGGTCGGCGCCAGCGTCTGCGCCTTTGCCAGCGCGGCGGCCACGTCGTCGCGCTGCGTCAGCACGTCGGCGTCGGGCAGCATGCGGTAATTGACCGACACGACGATGACGC
>OFDC01001799.1_pt1 | contig 10628 bp, 9 predicted proteins | sample 1520941 | NCBI WGS metagenome assembly OFDC01 (sample SAMEA94258168, study PRJEB24077) | hot springs metagenome | biome: Aquatic biome; feature: Water | place: India | collected 2012-12-06 | depth 5 m | reverse complement strand
ACAGATGCCTGAACCGGATGGTGGCTGTCGGTGACGACGAGCACGTCGGCTGCTGCAGTCTGGGTGAACATGAACAGCACTGCCCACAGTCCGGGCGCAATGCGGATGGTCGGCAGCCGGGGCGAAGCCTTGAAGACGGGGACCGGCATATCGGGCGTCCTTGGAGTCGATCAAGGTCACAGTCGACTTCAAGTGCCGATCTGACGCGACAAGGAAACCGCATCCGGCCCCTGCCGGTTTCATGCGCTACGCCGCGGTGGGCGTTGTGTTTGTCCCTGTCGGAGGCGGAGGCCAGGTGCGTGGCTCTGAGGTGCCCGCGAACCCAAGAAACGCGATGTGGGCGAATCGGCATCGACGGCTTGGAGCGTTTGCATTCGATCCCCTGAATTGACGCTTCAGCTTCAATTGAGTTTTATCTATAACGCAATGTAGAATCTATTACATATTTCACTGTTTCCTGACCAAGGAGCCCGTGCTTGAGCTTTATTGCCCTATTCGTCAGCCTGCCCACCAAGGCATCGACCGGCCGCATGCGCGTCTGGCGCTCCGTCAAGGCGCTGGGTTGCGCGACGCTGCGCGATGGGGTCTACCTGCTGCCTGACTCGGCCGACAGTGCCGCGGCGCTGGACGAAGTGGCGGCGCAGGCGGTGGAAGTCGGGGGCAGCGGCGAGGTCTATCGACTCTCGGGGTGCGAGGAAGCCCAGGAGGCCGCGCTGCGCGCCCTGTTCGACCGGGGCGAGGAGTACGCCGGCATCGCCGAGGAGATCAAGGAACTCGGGCGGAGCCTGACATCCCTGGATGGCGCCGCCGCCGCACGCAAGCTCCAGCCGCTCGTGCGCCGCTTCGAGCAGGTGGCGCGCATCGATTTCTTTCCCGGCGAGGCGCAGCGGCAGACCTTGAGCCTGCTGGACGACCTGCGCGACGCGATCACCCGCCGCATGTCTCCCGACGAGCCGACCGCCCGGCAGGCGGATGTTCCGCGGCTGGACCGCGCCGACTATCAGGGCCGGACCTGGGCCACGCGGGCGCGCCCGTGGGTGGACCGACTCGCTTCGGCCTGGCTGATCCGGCGTTTCATCGACCCGAGCGCTCGCATCGTCTGGCTGGCGAATCCCGCCGACTGCCGCAATGGCTGGCTCGGCTTCGACTTCGACGGCGCGGCCTTCAGCCACGTGGGCACCAAGGTCACCTTCGAGACGCTGCTGGCGAGTTTCGGACTTGATTCCGCCCCTGCACTGGTACGGCTGGGCGAGCTCGTGCATTGCCTGGATGTTGGGGGACTCCCGGTCGCGGAAGCGCTGGGCATCGAATCGCTGCTCACCGGCCTGCAGGCATCCGAACCCGACGACGACGCGCTGCTTGCTCGCGCGTGCGAAGTCTTTGACTGGCTACTCAAGAGTTACGAGGACAAAGCAACGTGAACGCCCCGACCAGACCTCAGACCGCTGCCACGACTGAAGCCGTCCCTCCAGCGATGAGCTACCTGCAGCTCTTCGCGCGCTTCCTCAAGTTCGGCTTGCTCGCATGGGGCGGGCCTGTGGCTCAGATCGGCATGTTGCGCCGCGAGCTCGTGGACGAGGAACGCTGGATCTCCAGCAAACGCTTTAACAAGCTGCTTGCGGTGATGCAAGTACTGCCCGGACCCGAAGCACACGAAATATGCGTTCATTTGGGCATCCGAGCCAAGGGGCGGCTGGGGGGCGTACTGGCGGGACTCGGGTTCATGCTTCCCGGATTCTTGCTGATGTTCGCGTTGTCTTGGTTGTACTTCCAGATTGAATTCGTGGGCACCGCGCTGGGCGCGGCATTCTTTGGCGTGCAGGCGGCCGTGATCGCACTGATCGTGCGCGCCGTGCACCGCATCGGCGAGCACATCCTGCTCGATCGCTGGTTGTGGGCCATTGCCATCGTTTGCGCGCTGGCCGCCATGGCTCGTGTCGACTTCTGGATCACCCTGCCGGCGAGCGGCCTGGTGTACGCCCTGCTCGTGCTGAAGCATCGGGTCTTGGCGCTGCTGGTGACACTGGGGGCGGTGGCGCTGGCCGCGGCCGTGGCTTTGTGGGCTGCGCCGGCGGCGAAGCTGGTGGAAACGGTCGTTCAAGGCCAGGCATCGGTGCTGCTCATCTTCGCCTCGGGCCTGAAGGCTGGCTTGCTCACCTTCGGCGGCGCCTACACGGCGATCCCGTTCGTTCGCAACGACGCCGTCGGGCGCGGATGGATGACGGATGGGCAGTTCCTGGACGGCCTGGCACTGTCCGGTGTGCTGCCGGCACCCCTCATCATCTTCGCCACGTTCGTCGGCTATGTGGCAGGGGGGCCGATCGGGGCGGTGGCCATGACGGTGGGTGTCTTTCTTCCGGCCTTTGCGTTCTCGCTGATTTTCTACGACCGGCTGGAGGCGGTCGTGGAGAACAAACGGCTGCACGCGTTCCTGGACGGCGTCGCGGCCGGCGTAGTCGGCCTGATCGGCGCAACCACCATCGACTTGGCGCAGGTCACTGCTGAACGTGTCCCATCGTTGACGGTGGGCATGTCGATCTTCGCCGCAGCCTTGGCATTCCTTTATGCCTGGAAGAACAAGCTCAACGTCGTCGTCGTGATCCTCGCGGCTGGATTGGCGGGGTGGCTGGTGTTTCCGAACCAAGGCTGAACCTGATCGAACCAGCCTTCGTCGCGCCGTTCTTACCTACCTTGTTTGAGGAAACCAAGATGCCTTACGAACTGAAACCTCTTTCATGCGATCCGGCCAAACTCACCGGCCTGTCCGAGAAGCTCATCGTCAGCCACTGGGAAAACAACTACGGCGGGGCGGTCAAGCGCCTCAATGCCATCGAGCAGCGCCTGGCCGAATTGACCTGGGCCAGCGCCCCGGTGTTCGAGATCAACGGCCTCAAGCGCGAGGAGATGATCGCCAGCGGTTCGATGATCCTGCACGAGGTGTACTTCGATTCCCTCGGCGGCACGGGGGGCGACCCCGACGGGGCGCTGAAAGCGGCCATCGAGCGGGACTTCGGCTCCGTGGACGCCTGGCGCACCGAGTTCACGGCCATGGGCAAGGCCCAGGGCGGCGGCTCCGGCTGGACCCTGCTGGTGTGGAGCCCGCGCCGCAGGCGTCTCGTGAATGCCTGGGCCGCCGACCACGCCCACAACCTGGCCGGCGCCACGCCGCTGATCGCCCTCGACATGTACGAGCACAGCTACCACATGGACTTCGGCGCCAAGGCCGCAGCCTATGTGGACGCCTTCATGCAGAACCTGTCCTGGACGGCGGCCGAGGCCGCATTGGCCAACGTGGAGGGCTGAATGAAGCACGCCACTACCTCTGCATCGTTCTCGCATGAACCGATCAGCAGGCCGACGCCGAATGGGGGCGGCGCGCGTCGAGCCGTGCAGTGCCTCGCGCGGTCGATCGGCCTCGTGCTCCTGAGCCTGCTGGGGGTGGGGGCGTCATACGCCGACGTTCTGCCTGCACCTCGACAGTTGTCTCCCCATGCCTGGGCCTGGATCGGTCCCTATGAGGGCCCGAGCACGGCCAATCGGGGTTTCCGCATGAATCTCGGCTTCGTAGTCGGCAAGGAGGCCGTGGCCGTCATCGACAGCGGCTATTCACCCGAAATGGCCGAGGCGATGCTGCGCCACATCCGCGCGCGCACCGCGCTGCCGGTGCGCTATGTGGTCAATACCAATTCGCAGCCCCATCGTTTTCTCGGCAACGATGTCTTCCGCCGGGCCGGTGCCCATATCCTCGCCGGCCGGGAGGCGGCCGAGCGCATGGGCCGCGACGGCGCCATGATGGCCGGCGCGGCGGCGGGCATTCTCGGCATCGCCGAATGGCCCGTGCCGGCCGCACCGGACCGATTGCTTGGCGCGGGCGAGTCCGTCGATCTGGATCTCGGCGGCGGCATCGTGCTGCGCTTGCGCCACGCCGGCACGGCCCATACCAAGGGAAGCCTGGTGGTGCAGGTGCTTCCGGACCGCACCGTGTTTGCCGGCGACATCCTGTACGGCGGCCGAGTGCCGGCCCTGATTCCGGATGGCAGCGTCAAGGGCTGGCTGGAAGCCTTCGATGCGCTGCGCGCCCTGGACGGCGCCATCTTCGTGCCCGGGCATGGCGAGCCCGCGCCGCTCGCCGCCTTCGAGCATCCAACCCGCGACTACCTGGCACGCATCAAACGCCACATGGACGATGCGGTGAAGAAAGGCACCGACATTGAATCGGCGAAGTCGGGCTTCGACGCCTCGGCCTGGCAATCGCTGGCCAACTTCAAGGAGCTGAACGGCCGCAACGCCTATCAGGCCTATCAGGAAAGCGAAGCCGACGGCTTCTGAACAGGAGACGACCCCGATGAAATGGGTCACCCGCGAACGCCCCAAGATCGACCGTATCGCCTGCCCCTGGCTGGTAACGCGCTTCATCGACGAGGCCCCCGAGTTCCTGTACGTGCCGGCCGGCGAAGTCATGAAGGTCGCCGCCGACACCGGCGCGATTCCCTATGACGTGCCGAATGTCGAGCTCGGCCACCATGGCGACCGCTGCAGCTTCGATGCCTTCATCGACAAATACGAACTCGACGACCCGGCCCTGAACAAGCTGGCGCTCATCGTGCGCGCTGCCGATTGCGGCCAGCCCCAGCTCGCGAAGGAGGCAGCCGGCCTGCTGGCCATCTCGAAAGGGCTGTCGCTCAACTTCGCCGACGACCACGAGATGCTGAAGGCAGGCATGGTGATGTACGACGCGCTCTACGCCTGGTGCGCCGACACGCCACTGAAGAAGGTCGCCCGCCTGCTTGGCTTGAAGTGATGCTGCTGCCCCCCGGAGCTGCGCCCGAGGCACGTCTGCTGCTGATCGGTCGGGCGCTGCGGGCCTTCACCGACGGTTTTGTGGCCATCCTGCTGCCGGTCTATCTGCTGGCCTTGGGGTTGGGCAAGTGGGAGGTCGGGCTGATCAGCACTGCCACCCTGTTCGGGTCGGCGCTGGCAACCCTGGCGGTCGGGCAGTGGGGGTATCGCTTCCCGCAGCGCCGGCTACTCCTCGCCGCCGCCTGGCTGATGGTCGCAACGGGTCTGCTGCTGGCCGGCCTGGGCGGCATCGGCGCCTTCTGGCCGCTGCTGATCGTCGCCTTCGTCGGTACGATGAACCCCAGCTCCGGCGACGTCAGCGTCTTCCTGCCGCTGGAGCAGGCGCGGCTGGCCGAATCGGCGCAAGGCGAGGCGCGCACCTTCCTGTTCGCGCGCTATACCTTCGTCGGTGCCTTGTGTGCCGCGACCGGCTCGCTGGCGACCGTGATCCCGCAAGTGCTGACCGATGCCGGCATGGCCCAGCTCGACGCGTTGCGTCTGATGTTCGTCGCCTACGGGCTGACCGGCGTCGTGATCTTCGTCCTGTATCGCGCCTTGCCGGACCACCGTGTGCATGCGCAGGCGGCACCCGTGCCGCTGGGGCCTTCGCGCGGCATCGTGATCAAACTGGCGGCACTGTTCTCGGTCGATGCCTTCGCCGGCGGGTTGATCGTCAATACCTTGCTCGCGCTCTGGCTGTTCGAGCGTTTCGACCTCTCGCTCGCCGCCGCCGGCCAGTTCTTCTTCTGGGCCGGGTTGCTGTCGGCCGGCTCCCAGCTCGCCGCCCCCTGGGTGGCGCGCCATATTGGCCTGATCAACACGATGGTGTTCACCCACATCCCGTCGAGCGTCTGTCTGATCCTCGCCGCCTTCGCCGACAGCCTGCCGGTGGCGCTCGCGCTGCTGTTCCTGCGCAGCGCCCTGTCGCAGATGGACGTACCCACGCGCTCGGCCTTCGTCATGGCGGTGGTGACGCCGGCAGAGCGCGCCGCGGCGGCGAGCTTCACCACCGTACCCAGGAGCCTCGCTGCCGCAGCTAGCCCCGCCATCGGCGGCGCCTTGTTCGCCGCCGGCTGGCTGGCGATGCCGCTGGTGGCCTGCGGTGTGCTCAAGATTGCGTACGACGTTGCACTTTGGCGCGCGTTTCGGAAGTACGAGGAATCTCCCTCGTGAGAGCGCTCGCGCGCAAGCGCATGGCGCGCCTTAGCGTACGATTTTTTCCGTTTCGTGAGCTGACCCCACCAAGCATGAGCACTACAGCCAGAGGGGTCAGATCGCCGAACTGTTCGGCTACCGGTCGTGGGCGGCTAGCTTCCTGCCGCAACTGGCACAGCAGGCTGAACAGATCGTGCGGCGCGACGTAATGCCAGGATTCGTGGCCGCCGAACTGATCGTTTGGCTCAGCGAGCACAAAATCATCCGGCCCGGCCACACCACCTTACAAGAGCTGGTCAGTGAAGCCCTGTCCACCGAACGCAGGCGCTTGGGCGGCTTGCTGGCAGAAGTGTTGGACGAATCGGCCAAAGCTGCGCTGGGCCAGCTCCTGGTGCGTGACGACACCCTGTCTCAACTGGCAGCGCTCAAGCAGGACGCTAAAGATTTCGGCTGGCGTCAGATGGCAGGGGAGCGCGAGAAGCGCGCCACGCTGAAGTCCTTGCACGGGATCGCCAAGGCGCTGCTGCCCAAGCTCGGCATCTCGCAGCAGAACCTGCTGTACTACGCGAGCCTGGCGAACTTCTATACCGTCCATGACCTGCGCCACCTGAAGGCGGAGCAGACCCGGCTCTACCTGCTGTGCTATGCCTGGGTACGTTACCGGCAGCTCACCGACAACCTGGTCGACGCGATGGCCTTCCACATGAAAAAACTTGAGGACGAGAGCCGCACGGGTGCGAAACAGTCCTTTGTCGCCGAACAGCTGCGACGCCATCAGGAAACGCCGCAGGTTGGCCGCCTGCTGTCGCTGTACGTGGACGACAGCGTGGCCGATCCGACGCCGTTCGGCGAGGTGCGCCAACGCGCCTACAAAATCATGTCCAGGGAATTGCTGCAAAACACGGCGCAGCGCATGAGCGTCAAGCCACTGAACAAACTGGCGCTGCACTGGCAGGCGGTGGACGGCCTGGCCGAACGCATTCGACGCCATCTACGGCCGCTGTACGTCGCGCTCGACTTCGCCGGCACGGCCCCCGATAACCCATGGCTCGCGGCGCTGACTTGGGCCAAGAGCGTGTTCGCCAAGCAGCAGCGCCTATCACAACGGCCACTCGACGAATGTCCGGCGGCAACGCTGCCGAAACGCTTGCGTCCGTACCTGCTGATGTTCGATGCCGAAGGCACGCCGACAGGCCTGCATGCCGATCGTTACGAATTCTGGCTTTACCGTCAGGTCAGGAAACGCTTCCAGGCGGGCGAGCTCTACATTGACGATAGCTTGCAGCACCGGCATTTGTCCGACGAGTTGGTTTCGATGGACGAGAAAGCCGCCGTGCTCGCGCAGATGGACATCCCCTTCCTGCGGCAGCCGGTCAGTGCCCAGCTCGATGCACTGGCGACCGAGTTGCGTGCGCAATGGGTGGCGTTCAATCGCGAGCTGAAACAGGGCAAGCTGACGCACCTGGAATACGACAAGGACACGCAGAGACTGACCTGGCGCAAGCCCAAGGGGGAGAACCAGAAGGCGCGCGAGCAAGCTCTCTACGAGCAACTGCCATACTGCGATGTCGCCGACGTGTTTCGCTTCGTCAACGGCCAGTGCCAGTTCCTGTCGGCGCTGACACCATTGCAGCCACGCTATGCGAAGAAGGTAGCCGACGCCGACAGTCTGATGGCGGTGATCATTGCCCAAGCCATGAACCACGGCAACCAGGTTATGGCACGTACCAGCGACATCCCGTACCACGTCCTGGAGAGTACCTACCAGCAGTACCTGCGCCAGGCGACGCTACATGTGGCCAACGATTGCATCAGCAACGCCATCGCCGCACTGCCGATCTTCCCGCATTACTCGTTCGACCTCGATTCGTTGTACGGTGCCGTTGATGGGCAGAAATTCGGCGTCGAGCGACCAACTGTGAAGGCGCGCTACTCGCGCAAATATTTCGGCCGCGGCAAGGGCGTCGTCGCCTACACGCTGCTGTGCAATCACGTGCCGTTGAACGGCTACCTGATAGGCGCACACGAGTACGAGGCTCACCACGTGTTCGACATCTGGTACCGCAACACGTCGGACATCGTGCCGAGCGCGATCACCGGCGACATGCACAGCATCAACAAGGCCAACTTCGCCATCCTGCACTGGTTCGGACTTCGTTTCGAGCCGCGCTTCACCGACCTCGACGACCAGTTGCAGGAGCTGTATTGCGCCGATGATCTGGCATTGTACGAGAAATGCCTGATCCGGCCGGCTGGCCAGATCGACCGGCAACTCATCGTCGGTGAGAAGGCGAACATCGACCGAATCGTCGCCACACTGGGCCTGAAGGAAATGACGCAGGGCACGCTGATCCGCAAGCTGTGCACCTATACGGCGCCGAACCCGACGCGGCGCGCAATCTTCGAGTTCGACAAGCTCATCCGCAGTATCTACACACTGCGCTACCTGCGCGACCCGCAACTGGAGCGTAATGTTCACCGCTCGCAGAACCGCATTGAGTCCTATCACCAGCTACGCTCGACCATCGCCCAAGTCGGTGGGAAGAAGGAATTGACCGGCCGCACCGACATCGAAATCGAGATCAGCAACCAGTGCGCCAGGCTGATCGGCAACGCGATCATCTTCTACAACTCGGCGATCCTGTCCCTGCTGCTGACGAAGTACGAGGCAGCTGGCAATGCCAAGGCGCTGGCGTTGATCACGCAGATGTCGCCAGCGGCCTGGCGGCACATCCTGCTGAACGGGCATTACACCTTCCAGACTGACGGCAAGTTCATCGACCTGGATGCGCTCGTGGCGGGACTGGAGCTGGGCTGACGGAAATTTCTGGGATTCCGGCGTACAACCCCGTAAAATAGAAGAGTGAGCACTTGATTTGCTGGTGCTTTCAAACAACGGTGTTGTTTTTTTAACAGCCGAACTGGAAAGGGAGGCTGAGCTGCTCAGTGATCACTTTATCCGTTGGCTGATTTACGCCGGCATGTTCGCTACAGGCACTGAACGACAACGCAGATGGTATGGTCTGTGCGTTCTGACTCGTCAAGGATCGGCCAATGGATCGTTTGTCTAATTTGCTCTCGCGGTTCGGCGTGCGGGCCAATCTGTTCTATGACGGCGACCTATGCGGCTCTGCATCTTACGATGGCGCCGAGCGGCGAGGTTATATCCATCTGCTTCAGGCCGGCAGCGTGACGTTGCTTGGTCCCGATCGCAAGGATTTGCAGCTCACTCGCCCTAGCTTGATTTTTATGCCACGCCCCGCCAAGCATCAATTGTTTGCGGGTGAGTCCGATGGCGCAAAGTTGTTGTGTGCTTCCATGGAGTTTGAGGGCGGAATTGATAATCCTTTGTCGGCTTCATTACCGGACTGTTTGGTGCTCGCACTCGATGATCTGCCCATGCTGGCAGACACGTTGGAGTGGATGTTTGCCGAGGCGGCAAATGTGCATTGTGGAAGGGAAGCCGCGCTTGAGCGCTTATTTGAGCTCCTAATCATTCTGTTGCTCCGTTACCTGCTCGATCATCACCAGTTGCGCACCGGAATGATGGCTGGACTGGCCGACATGCGGCTTGCCCGATCGCTTTTACAGATGCACAACTCCCCGGAACATGCCTGGTCAATAGCAGAGCTGGCCAGTGAGTCAAATATGTCACGCGCTGCGTATGCCGTGCATTTCAAGAGTGTCATCGGACAGACGCCTGCTGATTATTTGTTGAGTTGGCGAGTTAGCCTGGCTCAGAAGCTGATGCGAGAAGGGCGCTCGATTACGCTGATTGCAGCTCAAGTCGGCTACGAAAGTCCTTCGGCGCTGTCTCGCGCATTTAGACGCAAGACGGGGTTGAGCCCTCGTGACTGGTTGAAAGATCTGGCGGGGGAAAATGATGGCAAAAAGGCCTAAGGCATTACTGCCTTAAGCCATTGAAAAAATTATGCATTAATTTTACGTTTTTCCAGTTCAACCAGCGAATGGCCTGCCACAAATATCGAAACAGCAAGCAACCCTAAGTCTTTAAGCAGAAACTGACCTGGCGCAACGGAAATCGCCGGAAACCCTAAACTAGGCTCAATGACGCCCGGAGTGGAAAACATAAAGCTAAGGGTTGTGAAGAACAGGCCTGCAGACAGAGCGCCTCCTACCACGGATAGTTTGGGCGACAGCATGCGGCCTGCGATCAGAGTGCCGATCGAAATCTCTAGTATGCCGAGCAGGCTGGAGAACATGTCGACCGAAAAAATGCTATACACCCATCCCAAAAGCGGGCTGTTGCTCACCAGTGGAACCAGGCCCTCGGCCTCGTAGTGGGTAAATTTCATGCCGCCGAACCAGAAGTAAATAATAGCGAGAGCCAAGTACGCGCCATAGATACCTAGCCCCATAGTTTTGGTTCCAAGCGTTAAGTGGGCCTGTACGCTGGACTTCGAGTTTTCAATGCCTATGGTTTTCATGTCTGAGCTTCCAGTAGTGAGTGAGAGTGTGTTGGCTGCCGAACGCCGTATGCGTTGGCGATGAGATGATTATGGCTGGCATCTCTAATCAAGAGGCATCAGAAAGTATTGATTTCAGTGCAGATCGTCTTGGGGTCGTCTCAGAAAACGGAAAATAAAGCACGCTAAGCCGGTTGCAGCGGCCGT
>OFDC01001797.1_pt1 | contig 10637 bp, 7 predicted proteins | sample 1520941 | NCBI WGS metagenome assembly OFDC01 (sample SAMEA94258168, study PRJEB24077) | hot springs metagenome | biome: Aquatic biome; feature: Water | place: India | collected 2012-12-06 | depth 5 m | reverse complement strand
CCGGCTTGATCGAGATGCCGCCGGTGTCGAAGCAGACGCCCTTGCCGACGAAGGCGATCGGCTGGGCCGACTTATCGGCCGCACCCATCCACTTCATGATCACAAGCTGGCTTTCGCGAACGCTGCCCTGCCCCACGCCCAGCAGGCTGCCCATGCCGAGCTTGGTCATCTCGGCCTCGCCCAGGACCTCGACCTCCAGGCCCAGGCGCTCCAGGCCCTTGGCGCGGGCGGCGAACTCTTCGGGGTGCAGGATGTTTGCCGGCTCGGAGACGAGGTCGCGACTGAACACGATAGCGTCGGCCAGGGCCGCCAGCGGCTCATAGGCCTTCTGCGCCTTAACCGGATCGGCGGCGGCGATCTTGATCACCTGGACCGAGGGTTTCTTCTCGGCCTTCTCGGTGGTTCGGTACTTATCGAAGCGATAGGCGGCCAGGCGTGCGCCGAAAGCGGCGCGGGCGGCGGTCTCCGCGTCGGCGCCCAGCTTGAGCACCAGCTCGACGACGCCCGAGGTCTTCACCGCCTGAAAGGCTGACGCGGCGGCCAGTTCGACCGCCTCAGGTTCGACCGCGCCGGATCCGTCGACACCGATCAGAACGACGCGCGCGGCTTCCAGGCCGTTCGGCGCGACGATGTCCAACGTCTGCCCCTTGGCGCCGGTGAAACGGCCGCCGGCGATGGCGCGAGCCAGCGCGCCGTTCGTGGCTTCGTTCGCCGCGCGGGCCTCCGGCGACAGGGCCGCGCCCTCATGGGCCAGGACCGCGAGGGCGGCGGTGGCGCCAGCCTGGGTGTCGACGGAAACGAACTCGATACGCATGCCGCGCTCCTGCAATTTGGGCGACCGTAAGCGGCGCGTCGGACCGCGCGCCGGCTCACCTCATCAAGGCGGCATAGTCCAATGCCGCGCCTTAGAAAAGGCTCCGTTCGGCTCCACTCGGGACAGCCAAGCAAGGTCCCCGGTTGTGCTGGCGTTAAGCCCCCGTGTAGAACGGCGCATCTTCGGGGTTCGTCCCACGAATCCATCCGCCCCGATCCCCGTCTCCATGCGCCTCATTGAACGCTATCTCTTCCGGCAGTTGCTAGGCCCGACGCTTCTGGCGACCGCGGCGCTGGTAGCGCTCGCCTTGCTGGCGCGAAGCCTGTCGGAGTTTGACGTGCTGGTCGAGCAGCGCCAGAGCGCCGTGGTCTTCCTGAAGATCATCCTGCTGGCCCTGCCGCAACTGCTGGGCATCATGATGCCGCTGGCCTTGTTCGTCGCCGCCCTGGTGGCGCTCAACCGGCTGCACACCGAACAAGAGATCGTGGTCTGTTTCGCAGGCGGCATGAGTCGCTGGCGCGTCATCTCGCCGGCTATGCGGCTGGCGGTGATCGCGGCGCTGATCTCGCTGGTCTCGGGCCTTTGGCTGCAGCCCTGGAGCGCGCGGCAGATCCGCGAGACGGCCTTCGAGATCAAGACCGACGTCGCCTCGACGCTCGTTCAGCCAGGACAGTTCACCGAACCCGGCCCTGGCCTGACCGTCTACGCCCAGTCGATCGACCGCGACAACAAGATCCAGAACCTGTTCATCCACCAGGAGCTGCCCAACGGGGCGGCGTCGACCTATTCGTCGCGCGAAGCCGAGATCGCCACGCGCAAGGGCGAGCCGGTGCTGATCATGCGCCATGGCAGCAACCAGCAGTTCTCCCGCGAAGGCGTGCTGCAGTACACCTCCTTCGACGAGTACACCTTCGACCTCTCCAGCCTCTTCAACAGCGACGAGCTGCTGCACTACAAGATCGCCGACCGCTATCCGCACGAGCTGTTCTTTCCCGACCTGACCCAGGAGTGGGAGCAGCGCAACAAGGACAAGCTTCTGGCTGAGGGCCATTCGCGCTTTGCAGGACCGCTCTACAATATCGCCCTGATGAGCATGGCGTTGGCGGCCGTGCTGGGCGGCTCGTTCAGCCGCATGGGCTATGGCAAGCGCATCGCCGCCGTCGGCGCGGCCGCCGCCATCGTCCGCATTGTCGGCTTCGGCGTGCAGGCCGCGTGCGAGGATGACCCCTGGCTTAACGTGCTGCAGTACGTCGTGCCGGTGGCCGCCATGGCCTGGGCGATGTCGCAGATCTTCCGCCAGAAGGTCTCACCCCGGCGCAAGACCAGACCGGCCGCGCCCGCGCTTTCGGGAGCGGCGTGATGCTGACCATGGGCATGCTGGAACGCTATGTGCTCAAGCGCACCATGGGCGCGCTGGTCGGCGCCCTGGCGGTGCTTGGCGCGATGGTGATGCTGATCGCCTTTGTCGACATCGCTCGCAACGTGGGCACACGCGCCGACGCCAGCTTCCTGCGCCTGCTGTACCTGACCATCCTCCAGGCCCCGGCGACCATTCTGGTGCTGGTGCCCTTCGTCTTCCTGTTCGGCACCATGTGGGCGTTCGTCGAGCTGAACCGCCGCAGCGAGCTGATCGCCATGCGCGCGGCCGGGATCTCGGCCTGGCGTTTCATCATGCCGGCCGCGGCCTCGTCGTTCGTCATCGGCCTGCTGACGATCACCCTGCTGAACCCGCTCACCACGGCGATGACGGCCAAGTTCGAGACCGAACGCGACCGCACGATGAACGGCTACCTCAAGGAGGCCCCCAAGGGCACCTGGCTGCGGCAGGGAGACGACAAGAGCCAGATCGTAATCCGCGCCCGCGCCCGCGAGCTTGTCGACGGCTCCGTGCGCCTGCGTGGCGTGTCGCTCTTCGTCTACACGCTGAACGCCAAGGGCGTTATGGACTTCACCCGCCGGATCGAGGCGAACGAAGCCCGCCTCGAGCCGGGCTTCTGGCGCTTGAATGGCGTTCGTGAAGCCACCCCGGGCGCGGGCGCCATTCGCTCCGACAGCCTGTCCATCCCGTCCAACCTGGATGACCGGACGGCCTCGGAGCGGTTCAACACACCGCAGGCTGTGGCGCTCTGGCGCTTGCCCGCCACCATCCAGCGCACCGAAGACGCCGGTTTCTCCGCCGCTCCCTTCAAACTCCGTCTGCAGCAGGACCTGGCGACGCCCCTGCTCTTCGCGGCGATGTCGGTCCTGGCGGCCGCCTTCTCGTTGCGCCTGATGCGTCTGGGCGGATTGGCCATGCTGGCGGGCTCGGGCGTCGCGCTGGGCTTTGGGTTCTTTTTCTTCAACGAGCTGTGCAGCACATTGGGCAAGGCCGACGTTCTGGCCCCGTTCATCGCTGCCTGGACCCCACCGACGATCGCGCTTTTGGTGGGCTTCACGTTGCTTTGCTATACGGAAGATGGGTGAGTCATTGTTTCCAGGGTCGTCCATGACTGAAACGCGCTCCAGCGCCCCGTCCACCGGCCGCGCGCTGCTGCTGAGCGGCGCGGCTTGGCTGGCGCTGGCCTGCGCCGGCGCGGCCCAGGCTCAGCAGAGCCTCGCGACCATCCCTGCGACGCCCGTCGTGAAGGCCCCGCCCTCTGATGGGCTTGGCGACGAGGGCTACTACCTGGAATCAGACATGCTGATCCGGGACGACAAGAACCAGATCATGACCGCCGAAGGATCGGTCGAAGCCCGCTATCAGGGCCGGACCCTTCGCGCCGACAAGGTGATCTACAACAGCAAGACCGGAGCGATCACAGCGGACGGAAACGTTCAACTGATCAACCCCGACGGCACCGCCGAGTTCGCGGACCATCTCGAGCTCGACAGGGATATGAAGGCCGGCTTCGCGCGCAACTTCGCGGCCCGGCTCGACCAGAACATGAAGGTCGCCGCCGCCAGCGCCGTGCGACGCAACGAGAACATCCAGGAACTGAACAAGGCGATCTATACGCCTTGCGAGGTCTGCGCCGAAAAGCCGACCCCGACCTGGTCGGTCGCCGCCGACAAGATCGTCCAGGACAAGCCCAAGCAGCTTGTCTACTACAAGAACGCGGTCATCCGAATGTGGGGCGCGCCGGTGCTCTACCTGCCCCTGTTCTGGCACCCGGACCCGCAGGCCAAGCGCAGCTCAGGCTTCCTGGCCCCGAAGCTCGACTTCTCCAAGGGCCGCGGCGTTTCGTACAATCAGCCCTACTATCACGTGATCTCGCCTTCGTCGGACGTTATCCTGGCCCCGCAGATCAACAGCCAGGTCAACCCGTTCCTGAACGTGAACTACCGCAAGCGCTTCTACTCGGGGACACTGGAGGCGCGCGGCGGCTTCACCTACGACAAGGAATTCGACATCAAGGGCGATCGCTTCGGCGAGGAGACCTTCCGAAGCTACATCCTGGCGAACGGCAAGTTCGACATCGACCAACACTGGAAATGGGGCTTCTCGGCCGAGCGGGTGTCGGACGCGCTGCTGTTCGACAAGTACAAGGTCAACGACGTCTACCAGCAACGCGGCCTGTTCACGAGCGACGACCACCGACTGGTGTCGCAGCTTTACGCGACACGTCAGGCGCAGAGGTCTTGGTTCTCGGTCTCGGCGGTATCCGTTCAGGGGCTGCGCGTCGTGGGCATCAACGCGGCCACCAACTCTGCGAACGCCTTCGAAAACAGCGGCGCGTTTCCGCTGATCGGTCCGCTGGTCGAAGCGCGCTGGGAGCCGGAAAGCCCGGTTCTGGGCGGCCGCCTGCGTCTTCAGGGGTCTGGCGTCATGCTGAACCGGTCGGAGTCGCAGTTCGGTGAAGCGCCCTACTTCCTCGGCGCCTACAAGGGCCAGAACGGCGTCGACTCCAGCCGAGCCAGCGTGAAGGCCGACTGGCGCGCCAGCAACATCATCGGACCGGGCCTGAAGGTCTCGCCGTTCGTTCAGGCGCGCGGCGACGCGTACGCGATCAAGACCTTCGTCACGCCCGCCGCCCGAGCGCTCGGCGACGACGCCAAGGAAACCTACACCCGCGCGCTGGGCGTTGGAGGCGTCGACTTCAGCCTGCCGTTCTACAAGCCGCTGACCAACGGCGGCAGCGTGGTGCTTGAACCGCTGGCTCAGGTCGCGGTCGGTTCCGATAGCTCGCGCGTGCCCGTGGTCGTCGCCCGCGATGGAACCAAGCGCTATCTCTACAACGAGGACAGCGCGACTCTCGAGTTCGACGAGACCAACCTCTTCCAGGCGAACAAGTCGCCAGGCTTTGACCTCTACGAAGGCGGCCAGCGCCTGAACGTCGGCGGCCGCGCGACCTATGCGCGTCCGGACGGCCGGGGCGGCAGCATTCTGGTGGGCCGCAGTTTCCGCTCGGAATTCGACCCGCTCCTGCCGACCCGCACTGGACTGCAGACCAAATCTTCCGACTGGATCGTTGCCGCCACGGTGACGCCGATCCGGGGGATCAACGCCTTCGTCCGCACGCGTCTCGATTCCGAGACGCGTGAGATTCACCGGGTCGAGACCGGCGTTGACGCCTTCACCAAGCGCGGCAGCGGTTCGGTCCGCTACCTGAAGGACGAGTTGGACGCCAACGGGAACCGCCAGGAAAACTTCGAAGCCCGCGGCGAGCTCAAGCTGACCAACCGGTTCTCCCTCACCGCGTTCGGGCAACGCGACATGGTGCAGGACGTGTGGCGTCGCCGCGACCTGGGTGTCGCCTATCAAGACGACTGCATCCGCATCGATGTGATCTACCAGCAGGAAGACCGCTACGCCTCGACGGCCAGCGGTCTGAGGCTGCAACCTGATCGTACGATCGTCTTCCGCCTAACCCTCGCCACATTGGGTGATACAGGGTACAGCAGCAAATAATTGACCGCGCTTGGGGGGCGTGCGGGCGGACCCGCAGGCCAGTTGAGCGCGTCTATCGGGGGCGATGGCCGAACGGAACGCCAGTTGGGCGACCGCCTCCGCCGAGACTGTGATAAACGACCGCGCTCCGAAAGGGGCGGCTGGGCTAGAGGAACGACACTATCCATGCGGTCTGCGCGTAGCGTGACGACTTTCGCGGCCGGCGCCGCGTCCATTCTCGCCCTGACCGTGGCGAGCCTCGGCGCGCCCGCCATGGCCCGGCAACAGACGGCTCCTGAGGCTGCTCCGCCCGCCGTGCAAGCGCCCGCGGCGCCTCAACCGCTGTCGGAAAGCGTCGCCGCCGTCGTCAATGACGACATCATCTCAAGCTACGACCTGATGCAGCGCATGCGCCTGCTGATGGCGACATCGGGCATGCAGCCGACTCAGGAGAACCTGCCTCAGATCGAGCAGGAAGCCCTGCGCTCCCTGATCGACGAGCGCCTGCAGATGCAGGAGCTCAAGCGGGTCGAGAAGCAGCAGAAGATCACGATCATCTCCACCGACAAGGAAGTCGAGGAGCAGATCGGCGACATCGCTCAGTCCAACCGGCTGCAGCCGGAACAGCTGAAGCAGCAGTTGGTGGCCCAAGGGATCGGCCTGGACACCTGGCGCGCTCAGCTGCGGGCCGAGTCCAGCTGGCAGTCGTGGATCCAGGGCCGCTACGGCTCGCGCCTTCGCATCGGCGAAGACCAGATCAAGGCCTATCAGCGCCGGCTCGCCGACGCCGCGGCCAAGCCGCAGTACCAGATCAGCGAGGTGTTCCTCGACGCAGCCCGAGTCGGCGGCATGGAGGTCGCCGTCAATGGCGCGACTCAGCTGATCAGCCAGATGCAACAGGGCGCCCCGTTCGCGGCCGTCGCGCGCCAGTTCTCGGGCTCGGCGACCGCAGCCAACGGGGGCGAGGTCGGCTGGGTCAGCCAGGGCGAAATGCCGCCCGAGGTCGACGCCGCGCTTGAGCAACTGCGCCCCGGCCAACTGTCGCGTCCCATCCAGGTCAGGGATGGCGTGTACATCATCTATCTTCGCGACAAGCGCGCCGGTTCGAAGACCGCGATCGTCGATCTCAAGCAGGTCGCCGCGCCGCTGGCGGCGGACGCAACGCAAGCCCAGATTGACGCCGCGACCAAGCTGCTGACCGACCTGAAGCCGAAGATCACCAGCTGCCAGACGCTGGAAGCCACCGCCGGCAAGGTCGATGGTCTGGTCGCCGGCGATCTGGGCGAGGCGGAGATCACCGACCTTGCTCCGGCCTTCCAGGAAGCGGCCAACAAGCTGGAGATGGGTCAGGTCTCGGATCCGATCCGCACCGACGCGGGCCTGCACCTCATCGCCGTTTGCGGCAAGCGCCAGGGCGGGGCCAACGCCCCGACGCATGACCAGATCGAGAACCGCCTGCGCGGCCAGCAGCTCGCTCTGATCGCTAAGCGCTATCTTCGCGACCTGCGCAACCAGGCCACCATCGAAACCCGGTGACGTCGCGGCCCCTCGCCATTAGCGCCGGCGATCCGGCCGGCGTCGGCGCGGAGATCATCGCCAAGGCGTGGCGCGCGCTGCGCCATGGGGGTCCGGCCTTCGTCGTCATCGGCGACGCTCAGTTGCTGGCGTCAGCCGGCGGCGGCGTGAAGGTCCGCACCGTCACCCGGCCGCAAGAGGCCGCTCAGGCGTTCGCCGACGCCCTGCCCGTCATCGACATACCCCTCCTCTCGGCGGTCGTATCCGGCCGGCCCTCGCCCAGCCACGCCCCACAGATCATCCGCTGGATCGAGACGGGGGTCGGTCTGGCGCTCTCCGGAGCGATCAGCGGCCTCGTGACAGCGCCCATCGCCAAGGCCCCTCTCTACGAGGCTGGCTTTCCGTTTCCAGGGCACACCGAGTTCATGGCGGAGCTGACCGCAGCCGCCACGATGGACGGCGCGCGCGGGCCCGTGATGATGCTGGCGGCCGGCGACCTGCGCGCCACCCTGGTGACGATCCATAACGCGCTTGGAAAAGTCCCCTTGGCGCTGACCACTGAAGCCATCGTCAACGCGGGTCTCGTGACCGCTCAGGCCCTGCGTCGAGATTTCGCCATCGCCGCGCCGCGACTGGCGGTGGCGGCCCTCAACCCACATGCGGGCGAAGGCGGCGCTTTGGGCCGTGAGGAAATCGACGTCATCGAACCTGCGGTGCGGGCGCTGCGGGACCTTGGTGTCGACGCGTCAGGCCCCTCCCCGGCCGACACCCTGTTCCATCCCGAGGCGCGTGCGCGCTACGACGGCGTGCTCTGCATGTATCACGACCAGGCGCTGATCCCGGTGAAGATGCTGGACTTCTGGGGCGGCGTGAACGTTACGCTGGGCCTGCCCATTGTGCGAACCTCGCCGGATCACGGCACCGGTTTCGACATCGCTGGACGCGGGATCGCCCGCCCCGATAGCCTGATCGCCGCCATCAAACTCGCGGCCGACATCGCCGCCCGTCGCGGCGCGTAGAAACACCTGTTCCCTGTCGGAGAAGCAGGTGGGAGACAAGAGATGAGCCTGGCTGACCTGCCGCCTCTGCGCGAAGCCCTGGAACGTCATGACCTGATGGCGCGCAAGAGCTTTGGGCAGCACTTCCTGCTGGACCTGAACGTGACCCGCAAGATCGCCCGCCTGGCCCAGGTCGGCGAGGACGACACCGTCGTCGAGGTCGGTCCGGGCCCCGGCGGCCTGACCCGCGCCCTGCTGGAAACTGGCGCGCGCGTGGTGGCGATCGAAAAGGACAGCCGCTTCCTGCCCCTCCTGGCCGAGGTCGCGGAGGTCGCTGACGGGCGCCTGGAGCTTGTCGAAGGCGACGCCCTGAAGGTCGACGCCGCCCAGGCGGCGGGCGGCCCTGCGCACGTCGTCTCCAACCTGCCCTACAACGTCGGCACCCAGTTGCTGATCAACTGGCTGACGGGCCCGTTTCGCCCGCTGTCGATGACCCTGATGTTCCAGAAGGAGGTCGCCGACCGCATCGTCGCCCAGCCGGACGACGACGCCTACGGGCGCCTCGCCGTCATCGCCCAGACGCTCTGCGAGGCCAGGACCGTCATGGACCTGCCCGCCAAGGCCTTCACGCCCCCGCCCAAGGTGGCCTCGGCCGTCGTGCGACTCGTTCCCAAGGTCGACCCGCCGCCGGGCGACGTGGTGGCGGCGCTGGAGCGCGTGACGGCCGCCGCTTTCGGCCAGCGGCGCAAGATGCTCCGATCCAGCCTGAAGGCCCTTGGCGGCGCAGAGCTCTGCGAGCGCGCGGGCGTGAGCCCGGACGCGCGCGCAGAGGTGATCGACCTCGCTGGGTTCCTCGATCTCGCAAAGGCGACGTTGAGCTCCCCGGCGGGCTAGCGCCTTCAGCTCCGGTTCATCCACGGCGCCGCTTGATGCTTCCGGCAAGCCGAGGAGAGCGCCGTGGCCGTCCGCCTGATCCTGATCTGCACCCTGCTGTCGCTGGCCGCGCTGTCGGTGATGGTTGAGGGCCGCCAGCCCGCCTCGATGACGGCGCGGGCGCCCGTCGTCACGGCTGGATAAAGGTCCAGCCGCAGCCGGAAGCCGGGCGAACGACGGTCTGCTATTGACGCAGCCCCCCTGGCCCGCCAGCTTCGCGCAGTTTTTTGAGCGGGGCGGACGTGACCACCAACAGCGCGACAAGGGCGCCTTCCACGGTCACGCGGCGGCTGTTGTTCATGGCCCTGACGCTGGCCGCCCCAGCCATCCTGCTGATGACCGCCCTCGTGGCGATGCAATACACCGAGGGACAACGGCGCTTCGCCACCCAGTTGGTGACCACGACACGCGCGCTGTCCTTGGCGACTGACCGGCAAATTGGCCAAGGCCAGAGCGTTCTCCAGGGCCTGGCGGTCTCGCCCGCTTTGTCACAGGGCGACCTCGCCACCTTCGAGAAGCAGGCGCGCGAAGCGGTCGAGGGCCGCGACGGCTGGGTGGTTCTGATGAGCCAGGACCGGCAATGGCTCAACACACGGATGCCGCCCGGCGCTCGAACACCCTATGCGCCGATTACCGACGAGACCTGGCGCGAGATGACGACGGGGAAGTCGAACGTCAGCAACCTGATTCCGCGCCCCAACAACACCCCCATCGTCGGCGTGAACATGCCCGTACTGGTGAAGGGCCGGATCTTTGTGCTCGGTTACATGCAGCATCCCGCCGTCTTCCAGGCGCTGGTGACGGGTCAGGGGCTGCCCGACACATGGACCGCCAGCATCGTCGACCGCAACGCCGCCCTGCTGGCCCGGTCCCGAGACCAGGACAAGCTGATCGGGCGTCACGCCAGCCCCGACATGCGCGCGGCGATGGCGCGCGCCCAGGACGGCGTGGTCAACACCCATACCCTGGACGGCGTGGAAACCCTGTCCGCCTTCAGCCGCTCGCCAACCTATGGGTGGACCTTCATCGTCGGCGTGCCACGCGACGAGCTGGATCGAACCATCCTGGGTTCCCTGGGGCCGGCGATGCTGGGCTCGGCGCTGATGATCGCGCTTGGCGTGATGGCCGCCCTGGCCTTCGCCCGACCAATCTCGCGGGACGTGCGCGGACTGGTCGACGAAGCCGAGGCCCTCGTCCTGATAGGGAAAGGTCACCGCCGGCCAGTCGAACATCACGAGGTCCGCCGCCATGCCCGGCTCCAGACGGCCGATGCGGCCGGCAAAAGGCGTCGTGCGCGCGCCGCCTTCGGTGGCCATGCGCAGCACCTGCGCCGGCGAGGGATGGGGCGCGTCGATGCCCGGCTCGCGATGGGCGCGCAGGACGAGCCGCATCTCCTGCAGCATGTCGCGGTCATCGTTGATGCCGGCCTCGTCGATGCCGATGGCGACGGGAATGCTGCGGGCGAGAAAGCGGTTGACCGGGGCGACGCCGCTCTTCAGCCGGAAATTCG
>OFDC01001796.1_pt1 | contig 10647 bp, 10 predicted proteins | sample 1520941 | NCBI WGS metagenome assembly OFDC01 (sample SAMEA94258168, study PRJEB24077) | hot springs metagenome | biome: Aquatic biome; feature: Water | place: India | collected 2012-12-06 | depth 5 m | reverse complement strand
CGGCGAGGACGGTGTAGTAGTCGGAGATGCCGGCGTTGCTGATCCAGGACTTCTGCCCGCTCAGCACCCAGTGGTCGCCGTCGCGGATCGCGCGGGTCTTCATGGACGCGGTGTCGGAGCCGGCCTCGCGCTCGGAGAGGGCGTAGGAGAACGCCGCGGTGCCGGCGGCGAGGGGTCGGAGGTAGCGCTGCTTGAGCTCCTCGGAGCCGGCGAGGATGAGCGGGAGGCTGCCGAGCTTGTTCACGGCGGGGATCAGCGACGATGACGCGCACACGCGCGCCACCTCCTCGATGACCAGGCACGTGGCGAGCGCGTCGGCGCCCTCGCCGCCGTAGGCCTCAGGCACGTGCGGTGCGTGGAAGCCGGAGGCGACCAGGGCGTCGTACGTCTCCCGGGGGAAGCGGGCGGAGGCGTCGACGTCGGCGGCGTACGGGGCGATCTTGTTCTCGGCGACCGCGCGGACGGCCTCGCGCAGGTCGAGGTGGTGCTCGGCGAGCTCGAAGTAGGGAAAGTCGCGGGTCATCTCTGGTCCTGGAGGTCAGTGGACGGTCGGTCGATTCAAGGTGGCCCACTTCTTCTGCAAGCTCCGTGGCACTGGGGCGGGCAGGCAAGGCCGGGCCTCAGGCAGAATAGTCGCACACTAGAGTATTCACCTCTAGGCCATGGCACGGTGAAATGCTCGAGAGTCGCGCGCCGCGCGGAATCACCGAACGGTCGGCGTCGCGCTCTCGCTGAGCACGGGTGGGACCACAAAGTCCTCGATCCAGGTCCGAGCGTCTCCGGGCAGGAGCTCCGGACTGATGGCGAAGGACATGTTCGCTGCCATGAACCATCGGATGACGCGCGCGTCGTCGAGACTCTCGCGGATCTCACCGCGGACTCGTCCGTGCTTGAGGATGGGGCGCCAGTACTCGAGCTGACTCGCGAAGAGGTCATCGTCCTGCGAGACCAGGACCGACGTCACCTGTTCAGTGTCCCGGGTGAGGGCGACCGAGAGGAAGCCCTCGCTGCGGATCAGCTCCGAGCCCAAGGTCAGCGAGTCGACGATCAGCTCGCGAACTGGTCCCTCGATAGCGATCGCGGCACGGCGCTGCGCGTTCACTGCTGCCACTTCATCGAGTATCACCGCCTTCACCAGGTGCTGCTTCCGCGAAAAGTACCGATAGACGTTGGGGCGGGCGATGCCGACGCGGCTGGCGATGACGTCCATCCGGGTCGCGCCGATGCCTGCGACGAGGAACTCGGTCCTCGCCGCATCGACGATGCGGTCGCGGGTGGTGAGCATGCTCATGGGGGACGTCCTTTTAGTGAGTTCCCGACAATCTATCCCTAGACAAAGATGCGGGGTGTGGTTACCGTCACATGACAACATCCGATTTTGTCATGGAGGCAGCACATGCAGTGGAAGCTCGGCGACTTCGCAACCCGGCCCGCCGTCGGAGCGTTTGAACCCGACCCCGAGGAGATGGACCTTCTCTCGGACAAGCACGGCCTCGGCCTCCAGAAGACCTGGCTCTACGGGTTCTTCCGTGACGCCGAGGGCCTGACGTACTGCATGGAGCGCAACTTCGTCGGCTCGCTGACCTCCGGGCTGTTCGTGATGACCCAGAACGGCAACATCGACAACGAGCTCGACGTGCACCCGGACTCCGGCCGCAGCGCGCGCGGCGAGCTGCGCAGGGTCCTCGAGGGAAAGACCCGACGCTGGTCCGACCCGGTCTTCCAGAAGCTCCCGGCCGGCTGCTTTCCGGAAGGCGAGCAGCCGATCGACCTGGAGTTCGGTCGGGACTCGATGACCTACAGCGAGGGCGACATCCTCCAGCTCGAGGGGGAGTCCGCCGGCCTGGGCATGCAGTTCTTCATCCCGTCGCTCGACCGGCCGTTGCTCTACACCAGCGTCTGCTTCTGGATGACGGGCACCTTCCAGGGCAAGGAGGTCTCGGGACCGATCTGGCTAGACAACGCCTACTGGAGGCACGGTGTGGAGTGGAAGGAGTACGGCTACTTCCTCGACTACCAGATCATGTGGCACGTCTTCTGCAACAAGTTCGACGACGGCAGCTTCGAGTGGGGCCACCTCGTCTCCGGCCGCAACGGGTTCTCCCCGGGCGTCGTCATTCAGAGCACCGGAGAGGTCGCGCTGACGTCGGACACGAACGCGTGGTTCGACCTGGACGAGGACCGCTGGCCGGTCGAGGGCACCTTCGAGGTCGGTGACGACACCTACCGGATGAGCGCCCCGCGCAGCGGGCGGATGACCGAGTTCTCAGCCTCGCGCTGGGCGGACTACCGCGCGCAGCTGGGGCAGTCCCGCCGCGACGGCGACACGCGCACCCTGGCGGACGGACTCACTTGGAATGAGGGCTTCCCTGTCGACCGCATCGGGCCCGACGGGCGCCCAGCATGACCGAGGACCGACGCCTCCGCGCCGTGAGGGAGGACCTGCACGACCCGGTCCACGGGTGGTCCGAACCCGACCGCTTCTGGACGCTCGCCAACACCAGCGAAGTAACTCCAGGCATCCTCACCGCCCTGGACTGGAGCGTCTGGGACAACTTCGAGCTGGCGGTCCGGCAGGCGTGGTGTGACCTCGGGATCATGAGTCCGAGCGACGTGTTCCTGCCCGACGACCCCAACGGCCGACAGACGTTCACGTTCTTCGGGCGGCATGCGCTCAATGTCGACTACGTACGCGACTTCATGGGCGCCGTCCCGGGCGCTTCGCCCAACGACTTCGAGCGCGACATCTGCGGATCGGTCCGTCCGGGGATGGTGGATGGCAAGGGCTCCAACAGGCGGGTTCCGGCGATGCTGGTCAAGTTGCCACGGGCCTACCGTCGCAATACGCGCGAGCTGCGCGAGACTCACGACGAGGTCATGGCCTGGTGGCGCCGGGACGTCCTGCACGGTTCCGGTAGGGGCGACCCGCTCGGCGACCTCCGCGAGGCGGTGCGGCGCTTCCGGGAGACGATGACGCTGCACATCCGAACTCGCACCTTCCTCCAGGGTGTCCAGGGAGCGTTGACCGACATGGCCGACAAGGCTGGCAAGCCTGAGCTCTCCCTCTCGATCTTCGCGGGATACGGCGGCGTGAGCGAGGCCGGTCTTGCCGAGGACATGTGGGCGCTGGGCCGCGGCCAGATGGCGATGGAGGCCTTCCTCGACCGGCACGGGTACTACGGACCCGACGAGGGCATGGTGTGGACCCGCTCGTGGCGCGAGGACCAGGGGCCCCTGCACGCGCTGACGCGATCGATCGCGGTCCGGCCGGCGCATGAGGTCCATGGTCGGGCCGAGGCGGCCCAGGCGGCGCGTCGCGACGCCGAAGAGCAGCTCCTCGCGACGATGGGTCCGGTGCGTCGACGCCTGGCGCGGTTCCTTTTCCACCAGGCCGGCGTCCAGGTCCGCAACCTGGAGCTCGGCAAGGCGAGCTACCACGTCGCGCTCGACGGATGCCGGGCTGCCGCGCGCCGGCTCGGGGCGGACCTCCTCGATCGAGGGATGATCGACGAGGTCGAGGACGTCTTCTTCCTGACCATCGAGGAGCTGGCCGTGCCCCCGCCCCTCACCCGCGAGCTGGTCGAGTTCCGTCGCGCCCGCCGCGCCGAGTACGAAGAGGTGGAGCTCCCCATGACCTGGACCGGCACGCCCCAGCCTCAGGTCGCATTCGTCTTCGACCCGACGGTCACCGAGATCTGCGGCATCGGTGCCAGTGTTGGTGTCGTCGAAGGTCGCGCACGGCTGGCGACGGACGCTGAGGACGAGGAGCTGTTCGAGGAGGGCGACATCCTCGTCTGTCGGATCACGAACCCGAGCTGGACACCCCTCTTCACCCTGGTCGAGGCCGTGGTGATCGACATCGGCTCGACCGCGAGCCACGGCGCGATCGTGGCCCGTGAGCTCGGCGTCCCGTGCGTGATCAACACGGGCAACGGCACCCGTGCGATCCGCACGGGCGACCGGATCCGTGTGGACGGCTCCTCCGGGGTCGTGACGATCCTCGAACGGGCTCGAGAGGAGGGGCGTCGGGAGCCGGCCTGAATCGCCGCCTAGCTAGATCCCGGTGACCTGGATGCCGGTCACGCGGATACCTGAGTGCGTCTTGTATTTCCGATTGATCGAGATCAGGACGGCCGTAAAGGGCTCCAGCACGCGGGCGAGCCGCAGCTTGCCGCCGTCCACTCCGGGCCGACCCGTGACCGCGACGGCGAGGTCGATGGCGACATGCTTGCCCTCGACGGAGTCGCCGACGACGATCACGTCCTCGTCGAGGAAGTCCTCCTCGCCCCACAGCCCCACGGCGGAGACGTTGTGGAAGGCACCGACCACGGTGGCCTCGGGCTGCAGCGTCTGGGCTGACTCGGCAGCCGAGCCCAGGCCGCCGTCGACGACGAGGCCGTGGGCCCCACGCTTGTCGAAGGCGAGCGGGTTGACGCAGGAGATCACGATCTTGCCTGCGAGGGGGAGGGAGGCGACCAGCTCGTCGTGCCCGTCGTACGGCACGGCCAGGACGATCACGTCTGCGGCGGCGACGGCATCTGCGTTGGCGGCTCCGGCGACGTGTCCGGGGCCCGCCACGGCGGTTAGCCGCTCGCGGACTTCGACAGCGACCGTCTCGGCCTTGCCGGCGGCTCGGGAGCCGAGCACGACGTCGTGCCCGCCCTTCGCGAACCGGAAGCCGAGGCCCTTGCCCTGAGGGCCGGTGCCGCCGATGACGGCGACCTTGTAGGTGCTGGTCGCCACTGCCGTGCTCTCGGAAGTCATGTTCGTCGTCCTCAGATGCCGCGGAAGAGGTTGATCTTGTCGAGGTGCTGGGCGCGGAGCTCGGTGTTGCGGACGCCGAGTCCTTCCTCGGGGGAGAGGCACAGGACGCCGACCTTGCCCTGGTGCTTGTTGTGGTGCACGTCGAGCGCGGCCTGGCCGGTGTCCTCGAGCTTGTAGGTGCGCGAGAGGGTGGGGTGGATCTTGGCCTGGGCGATGAGGCGGTTGGCCTCCCACGACTCGCGGTAGTTGGCGAAGTGGCTGGAGATGATGCGCTTGAGGTTCATCCACAGGTAGCGGTTGTCGTACTCGTGCATGTAGCCGGTGGTCGAGGCGCAGGTGGTGATGGTGCCGCCCTTGCGGGTGACGTAGACGGAGGCGCCGAAGGTCTCGCGGCCGGGGTGCTCGAAGACGATGTCGATGTCCTCACCGCCGGTGAGCTCGCGGATGGCCTTGCCGAGGCGCTGCCACTCCTTGGGGTTCTGCTTGGTGTTCTCGTCGTTCCAGAACTTGAAGTCCATCTCGGAGCGGTTGATGATCTTGTCGGCGCCCATGTTGCGCACGATCTGGGCCTTCTCCTCGTTGGAGACCACGCAGATCGGGTTGGCGCCGCCGTTGAGGGCGTACTGGGTGGCGAAGCCGCCGAGGCCGCCGGAGGCGCCCCAGATGAGGACGTTGTCGCCCTGCTTCATGTTGCCGCCGTTGGAGGAGACGAGCTGGCGGTAGGCGGTGCAGTTGACGAGGCCGGGGGTGGCGGCCTCCTCCCAGGTGAGGTGCTCGGGCTTGGGCATGAGCTGGTTGGCCTTGACCATGGCGACGTCGGCCAGGCCGCCGAAGTTGGTCTCGAAGCCCCAGATGCGCTGGGAGGAGTCGAGCATCGTGTCGTTGTGGCCGTCGGGGGACTCGAGCTCGACCGAGAGGCAGTGCGCGACGACGCGGTCGCCGGGCTTCCACTTGGTCACGCCCGCGCCGACGGCGAGGACGACGCCGGACAGGTCGGAGCCGACGATGTGGTAGTCGAGGTTGTGCCGGGCGCCGAGGTCGGACTCGCGGCCGTAGCGCTCGAGGAAGCCGAAGGTGGAGACGGGCTCGAAGATCGAGGTCCACACGGTGTTGTAGTTGATGGCCGAGGCCATCACGGCGACGAACGCCTCGCCGGGGCCGAGCTCGGGCAGGGGCACCTGGTCGACGTGGAGGGACTTGCGGGGGTCCTTGTCGCGAGAGGCCTGGCCCTCGAACATGTCGACCTCGTCCTTGTGGACGGTCACGGCCCGGTAGGACTCCGGGAGCTGCAGGTTGGCGAAGTCCTCCGCGGAGGTGTCGCCTTGCTCGCTGGCGAGGATGGCATCGAGGATGTGCTGCACTGAACCTCCTGTGTCGGGATGATGAACAAAATACTCTACGCCTCGACTATCGAGTGACCGACGTCTACGTTCTGGGCACATGAGACTCCCTCGCGCTCTCCTGGTCCTGCTCGCAACCTCCCTCTGCTCCGTGGTCTCCGTCGTCACCCTGGTCGGGCCTGCCAGCACCTCCGCCCCTGCCGCGAGGCCGCACGCCGGCGACGTCGGACCGCTGCGCATCCTGCTCACCAACGACGACGGCTGGCGTGGGGCCAGTGGCGCGGCGACGCCGCTCATCGTCGCGCTCCGCGAGGCGCTGATGGAAGCCGGTCACGATGTCACCGTTGTTGCGTCAGCGACTGACCAGAGTGGCCAGGGTGGCCGGTTCTCCCTCCCGCCCACCCGACTCGACGTGAGGAGGCCCGAGCCCGGCGTCTGGACCGTCGGCTCAGGCTCGCCCTCGGACGCCGTGATGTTCGCGTTCTCCGAGATCTTCCGCGAGAGTCCTCCCGATCTGGTCATCTCTGGGATCAACCCCGGCAACAACACCGGACAGGCGGTCAGCCACTCCGGGACGGTCAACGCCGCCACCACGGCGCTTGAGTTCGGGGTGCCGTCGCTCGCAGTCAGCATGCAGACGGTGAGCACGTGGCCGGAAGGAACCGTCCTCGGAGGGAGGCAGACGTCGGCCTCCGTCGTCGCGCTGGTCGAGGACCTGCAGGTCGACGCCCGCGGTGGGAAGCTGATCCCGCCGGGCGTGGCGCTCAACCTCAACTACCCCTTGCGCCCGGGCGCGATCGACCCGGCCACGGGCAAGCCCGGGGGTGTGCTCGCGCCTCGGGGGATCAAGTTCGCCCCGCTCGATACTGGTGCGTTCCTCGACATGGACTACATCCCCCAGGACGGGGTGGCTGGAGATCCGGGAAGCTACGCCATCGGGCTCTCGCTTCCGGTGAGTGCGCCCGACAAGGGCTCCGATGTCGCGGTGGTCGGTGCGGGGTACGTCTCCGTGACGCCGCTCGAGGCCGACAGGGATCTCGACCCATCCACCCTGGCCTGGCTCCGTCGGCGCCTCTGAGTCGGTTGCCCCGCAAAAACCCTCGACCTTCCAATAGTCTATGAATAGAGTAATCTGCATCCGACTTGCAGAGCTGGCGATGGAGGAGCCGTGAGCGAAGAACGTATCTATCTGGTCGACGGCGCGCGTACGCCAGTGGGCAGCGTCGGCGGCGCGCTCAGCGCCGTCCCGGCCCATGAGCTGGGCGCGGTCGCCGTCCGGACCGCGCTCTCGCGAGCGGAGGTCGCCGCCGAGGACATTTGCGAGGTGGTGATGGGCTGCATCGGCCAGGTGGGGCCGGACGCCTACAACGCGCGTCGGGTGGCGGTCTCCGCCGGCCTCCCCGTCGACGTGCCTGCCTACACCGTGAACCGCCTCTGCGGATCCGGTCTGCAGGCGATCTGGTCCGCCGCGATGGAGATGCGGTGGAACGGCCTGGACGTCACGGTGGCCGGCGGCGACGAATCCATGAGCCGGATGCCGTTCTACGACTTCGATGCCCGCGCCGGCCGACGCCTGGGTGATCGCACCCTGTCCGACGGCACGGTCATGATGCTCACCGACCCGTTCCACGGCATCCATATGGGCGTCACAGCCGAGAAGGTCGCTGAGAAGTACGGCATCGGTCGCGAGCAGCAGGACGAGTTCGCCCTCGAGTCACAGCGCAGAGCCGCCTCCGAGCGGGCTCTGGCGGCGTTCGCAGAGGAGATCGCCGAGGTCGAGACCGGAGGGCGGCGGTCGAGGACGGTCAGTGTGGACGAGCACCCCCGGCCGGACACCACGCTGGAGGCGTTGGCGGCCCTTCGACCGGCGTTCGCCGTCGACGGGTCCGTGACTGCCGGGAACTCCTCAGGCATCAATGACGGTGCCGCCGCCGTCGTACTCGCCACGGAGTCGGCAGTGCGGGACAAGGGACTGCGGCCTCTCGTGTCGCTCGAGGCCGTGGCAACTGCCGCGATGGAGCCTGAACTCATGGGCTATGCCCCCGTCCTCGCTCTCCAAGCGCTCTTCGAGAAGACCGGGCTGTCCGCCGGGGACATCGACACGATCGAGCTGAACGAAGCGTTCGCGTCTCAGGCCGTTGCGGTCATCCGTGACGCCGGCCTCGATCCCGAACGGGTGAACCCTTACGGAGGTGCGATCGCGATGGGGCATCCGGTGGGCGCTACCGGGGCCATCTTGTCGCTGCGGGTCGCGCGCGACCTGGCGCGCCGCGATCTGGAACTCGGTGTGGTGACCATGTGCATCGGCGGCGGCCAGGCACTCGCCGCCCTGTTCCGGAGGGCCTGAGATGAAGGTCGGGATGCCGCTGTCGTACTCCGGAGGCTTCGCCGAGACGGCTGAGCAGCTGCGCCGGTTCGAGGATGTTGGCCTCGACATCGTCCTCCTGCCTGAGGCCTACACCTTCGACTCCGTCTCGCAGTTGGGCTATCTGGCGGCGAAGACGTCCACCGTGACGCTGTGCTCGGCGATCCTCAACGTCTACTCGAGGACCCCGACCCTGTTGGCCATGACGGCAGCCGGGCTGGACTACGTCTCGGACGGTCGATTCGTGCTCGGAGTCGGCTCGTCCGGGCCGCAGGTGGTCGAGGGATTTCACGGAATGCCGTTCCGCAAGCCGCTGGCGCGGACGAGAGAGGTCGTCGAGATCTGCCGCCAGGTCTGGCGTCGCGAGAAGGTGGACTTCCACGGGGCGACGTTCGACATCCCGCTCACCGCTGAGCAGGGCGGCTCCGGGCTGGGCAAGCCACTGAAGCTGATCAATCACCCGGTCCGCGAAAGCATCCCCATGCAACTGGCTGCCATGGGCCCGAAGAACGTCGAGCTCGCTGCGGAGCTGTTCGAGGCTTGGGAGCCGATCTTCTACTACCCCGAGCGGGCCGACGCGGCCTTCGGCGACGCACTTGCGGCCGGGGCCGCCCGGCGCTTGCCCGACCTCCCTCCGCTGGAGATCGCTGTGGACACCCGGATCCTCGTCTCCGAGGACTCGGACCTGCTGGCGACTGCTGAGCGCGACGTCCGCGCCCACCTCGCGCTCTACGTGGGCGGCATGGGTGCGCGCGGCCAGAACTTCTACAACGATCTCGTTACACGGTTCGGCTTCGCGGACGAGGCGGCGACGGTGCAGGACCTCTACCTGACCGGCCGCAAGGACGAGGCCGCGGCGGCGCTGCCGCAAGAGCTGGTGGACGGCGTCTCGCTGGTGGGACCGGCGGCACGTATCGCGGAGCGCGTGGCAGCTCTGGCCGACGCGGGTGTCGGCACGATCAACGCCACGCCTATCGGCCCCACCTCGGAGCACCGGCTGGACAGCATCCGGCAGCTCAAGGCCATGGCGAGCGGCGTCCGGTGAAGCAGGGGCCTGCCGCTGTGCCGTGGTGGATGTACGTCGGCGCGGCCAGCGCCGCGATGGCGGGCATCTCGTTCCCGCTCGACCCGCTGCTGGTCCAAGGCCCGGCAGTCGACTGGGATCGCGAGCTGGCTCGATTGCTCGGCGGATCGAACGACGGTGAGCTCAGCGAGCGCTGATCTCGGTGAACGCGAACGTCTCGTGGTTCTGCCTGTCGAACGCCTCGTGGATGTGCATCGACTTGGCTGCGGCGCCCAACGCGGCGAGCGCGCCGGCGAGGTCGTCCGTCTCGATCTCGTAGATCGCGAGGTAGCGCCGCTTCGGCTGCTCGCCGTGGACGCCGGGAGCCGCGACGAAACGGCGAGCGGCGGTGAACCCGGGAACCTCCAAGACGGCGGGGAGGTGCTCGTCGTCGTACCAGGTGTTGAAGTCGTCCTCGCGACCCTCGGCGGGATCGGACTGGACGAGCAGGATGTGTCGTGTCATCGGGTCAACTCTCCTGTGCTGGGGTGGATGCCGAGGATCTCCGCCAGGGCGTTCCAGTGCTCGAGGTGCGCGCCGGGTCCGGCGGCCAGGACGTGGAGGCAGACATGGTCGGCTCCGGCCTCTCGGTGCTCGCCGATCCGGCGGAGAATCGAGTCCGGGTCCGGCCCGGCTACCAGTGCGTCCACGAGTCTGTCGCTGCCCCCGTCGGCAAGGTCGTCCTCGGAGTAGCCGAGCGACATCAGGTTCTTCTGATAGCTCGGTAGGCCGAGGTAGTTGCTGAGGTTGGCCCGTGCGAGGGCTTGCCCTTCCTCGCGCGATCCGCCGACCACGACCTTGACCTCGGTCGCCAGCGTCGGGCCGTCGCCGAGTCGCGCGCGCTGCTCCGCGGTCCGCTCCGGCGTCACCATCTGGGTGATGGCGCCCGAGGACCGCTCGGCCGCGAGGTCGAGCATCTTGGGGCCGTTGGCGCCGATGAGGCGCGCAGCGGGGGGCACCCCGGGCTGCTCGTCGAGCACGTCGAGGTAGGCGGCCAGGCTGCTGAGTGGCTTGTCGTAGACCCGGCCTGCACGCGCCGCGAGGGCCGGGTGGCTGACGCCGACGCCGAGCACGGCCCGACCTGGGGCGGCAGAATTGGCAGCGCTCCAAGCCGC
>OFDC01001793.1_pt1 | contig 10663 bp, 7 predicted proteins | sample 1520941 | NCBI WGS metagenome assembly OFDC01 (sample SAMEA94258168, study PRJEB24077) | hot springs metagenome | biome: Aquatic biome; feature: Water | place: India | collected 2012-12-06 | depth 5 m | reverse complement strand
CACGCGCGATCTCGACAAGGCTCGAAAGCTTGAGGTCAACCGCGCCCTTTTCGATTTTTGAGATATGGCTTTGGGGCAGGCCAACGCGCTGCCCGAGCGCCTTCTGGGTCAGCGCCTTTGCGATGCGCGCCTCTCGGAGGCTGGCCGCTAATTCTTCGATGCCCGCGCTCATTTATCTATCCTAGCATATGACCCCTAAGGTCTATATGCTCACGCATATCATGTCGTGCGCCAACGGATCAATCAGAATATGCCCAAGCATATTTGAGGCGAACACTATAGGCTTTCACATATGACCGATTACGATTGCCGCGTCTGTCCAGACTATCGGTAGGCCAGGCTTGCCTACTATCGTTTGCCTCGACCCCTGCATCTGCAGTGCGCGCCTGGCTGAAGCACGATGCTCACCGTCCGGGCTGATATAGCGATAAGCGGTCGATTGCCGAACAGTAGGAAGCTTCGCGAACGGAGCAAAGCCGCCATCCGCACCCCCATCAGAGCCGAGACGGCTACCGACCAACTCACGCCCTTCAGCAGCGGATCCTTGAAAGTCCGAAAATGCCGAAACCCGACGTTGGCATATGCCCGTCCACCTTGGCAGCAAGCGCAAATAATGCGCGCATTTGGACACGATGTTGAGAGTATGAAATCCGCCCTTCGTTCATGCGCAACAAAGCTGCTGGGCTCCGATCCATGCTTGTGGAAATCAGGGAGGGGCACGTCACCTATCGCCCGGACCTAGGCTCCCACTGTCTAGATCTCAGGACTACCTGATAGAATCATGTTAGCTGGAGCAGTTCGCCTAACGGGAGCTACAGCCGATTGACCGAGCTGGTACTGCGGTGGGTGCCTATAAAGGGGGGAAGGCTTCGTGCGAGTTGTTCGGGTTCACATCGAGAATTTTCGCGGAATTCGTCTTGCCGATCTCCATTTTGAAGGGACCACGGTTCTCCTCGGCGACAATAACACCGGCAAATCAACGGTATTCGAAGCGATCGAGCTCGCCATTGGCGCGGATCGTTTGTCCCGCACTCAGGTCATCGACGAGCATGATTTCCACGGCGGCCGCTATCTCGCGCAAGAGGATCAACCGGCCCCGAAGATTGTCGTGGAAGTCGTTGTTGCCGGCCTCGACGATCAGCATTGCGACCGCTTTCGGAACAATCTGGAATTCTGGCGCGCCGCCGACTGCGCGTTGATTGGCCCGGGTGGCGCAATGCAGGCGGCCCAGCCCGGCATAGAGCCGGCGGTCCGTATCCGTTTCGAAGGAGCCTACGACATTGACGGCGACGAGTTCACCGCGACGACTTGGTTCGCGGTGCCGCGAGCGGAGGACGGCACGCCTTCCAGCGAATGCCGATCAAGCGACAAGCGCGAATTCGGTTTCCTGCATCTTCGCGCCCTGCGCACGGGAAGCCGCGCGCTGTCCATGGAGCGCGGCTCTCTCCTTGACGTGATTCTTAAGACCTACGAGGTCCGGACGCGCATGTGGGAGGGCTTGCTCGACAGTTTGCGCGGCCTTGACGTGGTGGGAGCGAGCGACCCCGAGTTCGGCCGCATCCTGACCGCGATACAGGACGCCATGCGCGAGATTGTACCGGGTGAATGGGCCGATGCGCCACATTTGCGGGTGTCTGAGCTGACCCGCGAGGATCTTCGGCGCGTGCTGAAGTCCTTCCTTGCAACCGGCGTACCGGGCTATGCTGCGCCGTTTCAGCATCAGGGCTCGGGCACGATCAACGCGCTCGTCCTGGCGATGCTCGGCCTTATCGCCGAGCGGCGGAACGGGCGGGTTATCTTCGCGATGGAGGAGCCGGAGATTTCGCTCCCGCCGCATGTGCAGCAGCGCGTCGTGGACAAGGTTTGCGCTCTCGCCTCCCAAGCGCTGTTCACGTCGCACTCGCCCTATGTAATCGAGCAGTTCCAGCCTGGGCAGATGACGGTCATGCGCCGCGACGCGACGGCCCTCCTGACCGCGACCAAGGTCGTTCTGCCGGAGAATCTGCGCCTAAAAATCTTCCGCGACGGTTTTCGTACCCGCTTCTGCGAGGCGCTCCTAGCGCGCCGCGTCCTGGTCGTGGAGGGCAAGACTGAGTTCGTCGCCTATAGCGCGGTCGCGCGGCGCGCGGCGGAGCTGGACCCTGCGGCTCACAAGCGTCTCGACTCGCTTGGATGGGTGCCGTTCGATGCGGGTGGCGAGTCGGCGGTACCGTCGTTCGCTGCCTTCTTCCGGGGACTGGGCAAGACCGTCGCGACGATCTTCGACCGCCAGGAGCCGGGTGCGGCGGCCGCGATTCAGCTCGTATGCGACCGGGCCTTCGAGCAACCCTATGCCGGGTTCGAGCATCTGCTACGTGACGAGATCACGCCCGATATGCAGCGCTGGTTTGTGCAGTGGCTGAATTTCTACGGAGAATGGCCTGCAGCGCTTGCAGCGCAACTGCCGGCGGAGGGGTCGCCCGACGCGGCATATGCTGCGCCGTTCCTAGCGCTGTTCAAGCACAAGAAGGGCGACGAATATCTGACGATCTTCTTCGGCCAATGCGATGGAGTTGGCCGCTTTCCTCTCACCATGATGCAAATCCTGAGCGAGCTTCGGGCGATGGTAGAAGCGCCCCCACCGCCGCCGTCCGTCCCAATACCGACGATTCCCGCGGCGCCGGTTCCGCCAGTGTCGGGCGGGTAAGCCCGTGGCGCTCGTCCTTTGCGACCAGCGCCGGCGCTTGCTGGCGACGGACGGCAATATCCTCGTGCGGGGCGGCGCGGGATCGGGAAAGACGACGATCGCGCTGGCGAAAGCCTGTGCGGACCTTGACGCAGGCCGGCTCGGCACTAGCGGAAAGGCGCTGTTCCTGAGCTTCGCCCGCGCGACGATCGCGCGCGTCGCCGAACAGGCCACGGCCACGATCCCGCGCGGCTTGATGTCGCGGATCGAGATCAACACCTATCACGGGTTCGCCTGGTCGATCCTGAAGAGTCACGCCTATCTGCTGTGTGCTCGGCCCAGTGTCTCGCTCCTGCTGCCCGCGCAGGCGCGTGATCGCCTCGCCGGCCTGACCGGCGCTGCGCGGATCGCCGAGCAGCGGCGGCTGTTCGATCAGGAAGGCTTGATCGCGTTCGACCTGTTTCCAAGCCTTGTCGCCGACCTGCTGGAGGCCGTGCCGCTGCTGGCGCGCGCTTATGGCGGCGCATACCCCTTCATCATCGTCGATGAGTTCCAGGACACGAACGCCGACGAGTGGCGGATGATTGCGACCCTCGGTTGGCAAAGCCGACTTATGGCGCTCGGCGATCCCAAGCAGCGGATCTACGACTTCAAGGGCGCCGATCCGCGCCGGTTCGATGAGTTCATCGCCGCTTTTCAACCTACCCCATTTGACTTTCAGGGCGAGAACCGCCGCAGTGCGGGGACAGATATCACCCTGTTCGCAGACGCGATGCTAACGGGTGCATTTCGCCCGCAACCCTATGCGGGCGTGACCATCACACCCTATCCCGGCCAGAGCTTGCGCCCTCTGAAAGCGGCTGTCCTTCAGGCCGCCAATCGCTTGCGCCGGAACGGAGATTGGTCGCTCGCGGTCCTGGTACCGGCCAACATGCTGGCGACGATGGTTTTCGAATATATGGGGAAAGCCGAACACGGGCTGCCGCGCTATCCGGTCGAGCTGCTCGTCTCCGCCGAGGGGCCGATGCTCGCGGGCGCGATCATCGCCTTGCTGCTCGAACCGCGCGATCCAACGTTCGCGCTGGGGCCGCTGGCGTTGGAGGCGCTGGCGGCGTTCGAGGTCGGGCGCAGCGAGACAGCCTCCGCTGGCGCGATCGGGAAAGCCGCCAAGCTGCGCAAGGCCGCGAAGGCCGTCCGAGAGCGCGGCGACGCGGGCTATGGAGCGCGGGGCATTCCGACCGATCTCCGGCAATTGCTGGTCGAAGCCGAGGCGCTGGTTTTGACAGGCGATCCGGTGACGGACTGGCGCGCCGTCCGTGCCCTGTTCGCGGCAAGTCCCCGTGCCGAGCTGCAAGCGGTCGCTAAGGAAGCCCGCCATATGCGCCTGTTGCGGCGCGGGGCTCAGATCGAGGCGCGACTAGCCGGCGCATGGCGGGAGCATGGCGCCTATCGCGAGGCACGCGACCTGCTGCGCGCAGCGGTCGTCGAGGATCAGTTCGTTGCCACAGCGCGGCCGCATCTCGGCGTAACGGTGATGACGATCCACAAGGCGAAGGGGAAGGAATTTGACGAAGTGATTGTCTTCGAAGGCGCTTACTCGCGCTATCTTCGCCCGGGTGATGCGAACGAAGAGCGCTCTGCCCGGTTCAACCTTCATGTCGCAGCGACCCGCGCGCGGACAGCCGTCACAATCATGACGCCCGCGCGTGATCCTTGCCGCCTGCTGCCGTGAGGACGAAAAAATGACGAGCCAGGCGGAAATCGACGAGCTCAGCGCGAAGCGGCTGTGCCACTATTGTGTTGGTGAGACATTTCTGAAGGCCGAAGTTCGCGCGGAAGGGCGGCGCGGGCGCTGCTCCTATTGTGAACGACCGGCCAGCAAATCCTACACGATCGGCGATCTGGCTGATCGGATCGAGGAAGTCTTCGAGACACATTATGTGCGGACCTCCGATCAGCCGAATTCGTGGCAGGTCACGATGCTGTCGGACAGGGAGTCGACCTATGACTGGGAGCGCGACGGCGAGCCCGTCCTGTATGCGATCTCGAACGCGGCGGTCATCGACGAGGAGCCTGCCCAGGACATCCTGACGATCCTTGAGGAGCGGCATAGCAGCTTCGATTCCGACGCCATGGGCGAGGAAACCGAATTCTCCAGCGACAGCCATTACGAGGAAAAGGGTACGACCGATGAGACCTGGCAAGAGGCTTGGTCGGATTTCGAAAGATCGCTCAAATCCGAGGCTCGCTTTTTCAGCCGGACGGCGGCCGACTATCTGACCAATGTCTTTCGCGGGATCGAGGACATGACTGCAACGGATGGTCGGTCGCTGGTGATCGACGGTGGCCCCGGCACCGAGCTGGCGGCTGTCTTTCGGGCTCGCGCCTTTCAGTCGGACGACAAGCTGATCGCGGCTTTGTGCCGCCCTGACCAGCAGTTGGGCTCGCCGCCTGCAGCGTTGGCGGCCAGCGGCAGAATGAACGCGCGGGGGATCGCCGTATTCTACGGCGCGAGCGAAGCGCGCGCCGCGATCGCCGAAGTGCGGCCGCCTGTCGGCAGTCAGGTCGCGGTCGCGCGTTTCGAGATTACCCGGCCGGTCCGGTTGCTTGACCTCACGGCACTGGGCGACGTGGCCGAAGGCGGAAGCGTTTTCGACGATCGGCTTGCCGGACGTCTCGAACGCGCGATGTTCCTGCGCTCCCTTAGCCAGCGCATCTCGCGGCCCGTGATGCCGGACGATGAAGCGTTCGAATATCTCCCGACCCAGGCGATCGCCGATTTCCTTGCGACCGAGAAGGAGCCGCCTGTCGATGGGATCGTATTCCCGTCAGTTCAGGCGGCCGGTGACGTCCTGAATGTCGTGCTTTTCCACAAGGTCGCGCGTGTCGCTGCGATCGAATTGCCGGATGAAACCGACATCGAAGCCCGAACGGGCCAGATGTACGAGGAGGGATGGGAGACCGAATATACGGTGATCGAGCGGGTTCCGCGTCCCACGCCTCCTGCCGAGGAGGATGAGGATAGTGTCTGGCCCGGCTTGGTCCCGTTCGCCGACGGCGTCTGGGTTCGACCCGATCCCGATTATCGGGATGCAACTCTCAGGATCGATCTCGACTCCGTGAGGATTCATCAGGTGCGCCGGGTCGAATTCGAGACGGTGGAGTTCAGCGTGCATCGACATCGTTGGGAAAAGCCGGATCTCAACGAGGAATCTCCATTCTAGGCGGTTTGCCTGAACGCGGCGCATCGCCGGGTTCGACGCGCCAGGCCAGTTGCCCCGGAGGGGTCGCCGGTGGAAAGCTGGCAGGTATTTTTACGCCGTCGATTTTTTATGTCGCAGGTTCCGACAGCCGTCTGACCAATCGCTACGATATGATTCGAACCCTGGCTTTGAAGAAGGCGCGATAGTGACGACACTCGAACCGACAGATTTCTGCGAGACCTTTCTTCGCAGCGAAATCGCCTACAATACCGGAAACAATATCCTGCCGAGCGAAAGTGCAGTCGCTGAGCGTCTGCTTGCCCGTCGCCTAGAGATGGCGCCAGTCTATGCGGAATTGCATCGGAAGCTCTCGCCTGACGAGCGTGCGATCCGCGTATTTCTCAGTGTGATCCTCTCCGCGACCTTCTGGGATCCAGAGGCGATCGCCGAAGCGCGCGCGGATCGGGCACGTCTGGAGGCGGTCAACGCCGAAATCGCTGAGACGGCTGACGCGCTCGCCCGGCTTCTGCGGGAGCGCGAGGAGCTGCATAATCGGTCCGGCTTCTCGTCAAACACGGAATATCACCCGCTGAATTTGATCGATCGGGCCGGCGACGCCATCGATCTTTACACGTCCTATGTCCGCGATCCGCTGAAGGCCACGCGCAATTACGACCTCAAATATTGGCCAAAGATCGCCGATTGCATCGATATCCTGGCCCGCGACGCTGAGGAAGCGGAGATCGAGGCCGGTGACGACATCACCGAAGCGGCGACCAGTGCAAGCCGCAAGGGGCTGGCAGACTATCTCAAGGCGATCTTCGCCGGCATCGAAAGTCGGCGCGAAGGCCTTCCTATCTTGCTGCCGCTCGATTTCACGCTGAGCGATGCAAGCTTCGCTGCCCTGATCAACTGCTCGCTCGACCTGGATGCCGATGCGGGCGTCGGCGCCGATTTCGTAAAGAACTTCCGCCAGCGGGGACGATCGCGCAAAGGCCGGGACGCCTAATCCAAGGGCAGCGACCGTCACCCACGGGTGCGCAGGAGAGATGCCATCTCAGGCCGCCTTGCTGTCGGGATTGGGATCGATCGCGGCCCAAGCAGGCAATTGATCGAGGTCAGCGAGTTCTGCGCGCAGCAGTCCGTCGTAGACTTCGGGAAACAGCCGTACAGCCGCGTCCCAGATCGGATGGCCTGCGGCGATCTGCTCTGCTTCGGCGCGGGCTTTGCCGAGCGCCGTCTGGAGTGAAGGTCAGCTCAGCACATGCCGTGCGGCCGTCCCGGCAATCATGGTTTCGATGAGATCGGCATAGCGCTTGTACAATTCGCCTGAGAGGCGGGCGTTGAGCATCTCTAGCAAGGCGTGGTTGCTCTTGTAGCGCGTCACATAGACCTGCTCGCGGCCGGTCTCAGCGCTGCGCTGGATCGAAAACAATATCGCCATCAAATCGAGGAAATGCGGGCGACCGCGCCGCAGATGCTGGCGATACCAGGCATCATTCCAGCCCGAGAGCCGCGGCACGAACATGCGGATCGAATCCCAGGCCATGCCGAACTGGTTGTCGATCCGAGCATCCTCGAAATCGAATGGCGCCCCTGCGTTGAGGGCCTCCATCCATTTGACGCGACCGGCGATGCAATGGTCGAGCAGCTTTCTCGTGCGGCGATCTTCGAGGAACATCGAGCGGCCATTGCTCCGGTTGAGATCAGTGAGCGCGACTAGGCGGGGTTGGAGCCATCCGTCATCGCTTTCGAGATAGCAGGACAGGACCAGCTCACCGCGTTCGAGCGAGGCTGCATGCGCGGCGCCGTCGAACAGGAAGGCGTTGCCGCGCTGGAACCTGACGACGTCGCGAAACCCCTGCGGCAGTGCGTCGGCTAGTTCGTTGAACACCCAGATCAGCGAAATGCCTTCGCTACGATAATGGAGGTGGCGGGCGGCGATCTCGAACGGAAAGGGCTTGGAAAGCTGCACTTCGACCGCGAACTTTCCAGTGTCGCCCAGATCGGCGAAGACATCCGGATAGCGTCCGCGCTCCTCGATCGCCGGCTTTAGATATTGATCCACCGACACCTCGATGGTGCGCGAGTCGGCAAGGAAGATGTCGGCGATGGTGTCGCACAGCCAGCGATGCCGGGCACATTCCTGGTGGCCCTTGTATTGCGCGGCGCGCGCATCGTCTGGGGCGAGGGGCTTGCCCTGATACCAGGGGCAGTCAGGCTCGGCGTCGGCATAATGGGCGAACAGCGGGACATTGCCCGCCGCCGTCGCCTGCGCCTTGATATAGACCGGGCTCTTACAGATCAGGCACCGCGCGAGCGGTCGATCGTGTGCACTGCTGCGCCGTAGGTTGATCTCGCCACGCAGATGCTCCCAGGCGGCCGGCTCCATCGCCATCAACGCATCGACTGTCACCTCGCCGCGCGGCGGTTCGAAAATCGCGGACTGGACAGTGCGCTGGCGTTGCATCTTTCACTTCTAATGCTGATAACGGTATGGCGACTCGCAATTTTGTTCAATATTTGTTCTCATGGTATCGCGTTTGAGTCAAATGCGGACCAACTGCGCAGTGATCCGGCGTTGCACCGAAGGATTCGGTGTTTGCAATCAGGCTCTCTGGAGGAGAATCGCGTCGATGGCCGAACGTGCGTCCCGCGAACAGCAATGGGATTTTTATGCCCGGCAGACCGATGTGGCGAAGAAACGTGCGATGGATCGGCTCACGCTGATCAATCAAATCGAGGCCCTGATGGAGGCGGGTATGACCAAATCTGCCTCGGTCACCGCGCTCGCCGACCTTGGCGATGCAAGCGCGGCGAGCATCTGGAGTTGGTTGAGCGCTGTCGCAGGGATCAGCCGGCACGATCGCCTCGCCTATCTCGTGCCAAGGTTCAAAGGCGGCGGGTGCCCCGCCGCTATCGAGACGCAGCTGCTGGATCGTTTGGCCGCCGACTATTTGCGACCTGAGCGCCCCAGTTGGGCCGCTTGCGTTCGCAGGGTGAAAGTGTTCGCCGAGAGCCACGGGATCTCGCTCCCGCATGCGCGCACGCTCTGGCGGCGCCTCTGTAAACTCTATGATGGGCAGACGATGGCGTCGCATCTCGGCGAGCAGCTACCAGCCTGGCTGCTGCGACGATTGCCGGCAAACGACCGCTAGGGCCGCGCTAGCTCCCGCGCGTCGGTATCGCGGTTGCGACGTCGGAGAAATCATAATGCAGGCGATCGACCTGCTTCACCGCTGAGGTGCTCTCATCATATTCGAATGCCCAGGGATCGAAGGCGCACAGGTTGATGCCGCTGCCCACCGAGCTTCGATAAACGACGCCTTCGAACCCGTGACGAATGAGGACATCAGCGAGGAGTTGCGTCGCGGCATAGCGATGCCGTTCCTCCGGGATCACCGGCGCGCTCAGCAACGAGTCAATGTGATAGATCAGCGCGAAGAGGTCCAGGCGCGTGTCGGAGGACGAGAACGGGGCGATCGGAAGGTCAAACCGTGCGACACGTAGGTCCTTTCTGGCGCGAAACCCGCCCACCGAAATCAGATGGCTCGGATGCGGCCGGATCTCTGCCAAAGCGGTATCGATCTCGGATGCGAGATACAGAACCGAAACGCCTTGCCGGTTCGTTCGTCCGGCGGATGCTCGCGGCGGCGGCAGGGCGCTGATCTCCTGCTCTGTGTAGGGCGTCGCAACGCGCGTGACCATGCAATCGCCGAAATGAATCGCGCTGGCGGTGACGCCAATTCGTCCTCGAAACCAGAGTGAACCCGCCTTCACCTCGGTCGCGATATCATATTCGATCTTACCGACGAGTGCTTCCATCGCGGGCTCGACGGCATGAAAATTCTGGCGCTCAAGCCGCATCTCGATGTCGCGGAGCTCGCTGTTGAGCGTGTCATGGATCGATGACTGAATCAGCCGTCCTGCATTTTCATCATTGCCGGCGTAGAGCCAGATGCCCTTGTCGGGGTCCGGATAAATCTCGCCTTCCCAGGTGATCCGGTGGATCAGGTCGTCATTATAGGCAGGCGAAGTTGCGACCGCGGTGATCGGGTTCTCCTGATTGAGCAGGATGTCATCGATCGAGGTGCCGCCCCAATGGCTGTTGTAATCCTCCTCGTTGAAGTGGAGACGGATCAGCGCGCGGATGAGATTGCGCAGCAGCTCGAACCGCGCCGGGTTGAACACACCCTTGTCGGATGAAGCGCAGGCACCGCATACTCCCTCGGTGATTTCACTCTCTACCAGTGCCTTCACCTCGGGATGCTTTGCGCACGCTGCACACAAACTAACTTGTTCAGGCGGCCACTCAGGTTCGTCATTCAGAATTGTCATGCTTCCCGTCCATCTGGTTTCCGCTTCCTAGCGTGCACCTAGCTGTCGCTGCTAAACTGATTAGGTTGCCAATCAAACGCGAAAGCGAGCCAAAGACTGCTGAGCAACGGCCTACGGCGGCGCGGTTCATCCATTCGACGATTAGCAGCGGGAGCATCGCCTTACTTCGCCAGGCTGGACTCGACCAATATTCGATCGAGACGATGAGGTCTAAGTGGTTGCCGTTCGTTGCAATGACGCAGCCTGTCTGAACAAAGGGCTCCTCATTGGCATTCAGCGCTGCAGCCCGGACTGTCTCAAACGTCCGCAGGCTTTGACGTAGGAGAGAGGGACTTCGCGGCCCGGCGAACGGCCGGTTTCGGCGTAGCCAGACGTTCACAATCGCCGCGCCGTTCGTCGGGTAAGTCGAAGGGTTTCGGGCGCCGGCAGGCGTACGAAAGTCTTACAAGTACGACCC
>OFDC01001789.1_pt1 | contig 10692 bp, 9 predicted proteins | sample 1520941 | NCBI WGS metagenome assembly OFDC01 (sample SAMEA94258168, study PRJEB24077) | hot springs metagenome | biome: Aquatic biome; feature: Water | place: India | collected 2012-12-06 | depth 5 m | reverse complement strand
TGTCGTATTCCCCTAAATTCACATACTGTTCTGCCAAATCTACGTTTAATGTATCCGTGTCGATATCCTTAATCACATCGAGTATCGCTGATAAATCTTCAACAACTGGCGCTGTTGTTAGGCTTCCCTCATCTGCTATCGATGGCGTTTCAAGACTAGCGGTTGGGGTTGTAGTTGTCTGATTAGTTGCTTGAGTAGCTGTATCATCAAAAGATAAATCAATCAAGTCATCTGATGTGACAGGCTCAGTAACCAAGACGTTTGACGTAGCGTCTTGCACTTTGGTCGTGTCATCGTCTAACGCAAAATCAAACATATCATCTGAGATAAGTAGCGAGTCAGATGGGCTAGGGGCGCTGACTGCTGCCAAGTCAACGACAGGCTCAGCGACTGATGGGGTAGCAGGCGTGGCTAGTGAAGCTGCTTCTGCTTGGCGTAGTAATTCATCATCCAAATCAAATGATGCAATATCTGTGGCTTCATCACTGGCAACCGGTACAGAAGTCGCCGCATCAGAAGTTAGATTGCTAGATGCTTTGGTATCTGACGTATCAAAGCTTAATGCATTTTCTGCAGTAACATCAGTGATTGAGGTAACCGCTGGCTCAGCATTCAAATCAAAGTCAAAATCAAACTCAAACTCATCTACGATGTTGTCAGCGCTCGGTGTAGCCGTTGGGGTCACCATCGGTTCTACAGCAGTAGTGGCAGTCGTTGACGGAGTATCTGGCAGATCAAAGTCAAAATCAAAATCGCTGTCGCTAATAGCCTCGTGATTGACGTTACTTGCCAAAGCGGTGGTTACAGGTTCATCTATCGGCGCAACAATTTCGGTAGACGATTCTAGGACAGTGGCAGCGACAGTCTCAGCGGTCGCGGGCTGTTTGCTAGGTAGATCAAAATCAAAATCGTCAAAAGTTAACTCATTTGATTGAGATTGCGCCGCGGTAGTTTCGGTGGTAGGCTTGGTTGCGGTGGTGACAGGTGTAGATTTGGTTTCAGGCACATCGAGTGCAAAGTCAAAATCTAATTCATCATCGGCATTGCTGCTAATACTATCAATCTGGGTTACTGGCTGTGCCACTTTAGTGACGCTCGGCATGGCAGCCTGTAAAGTGCTGTTGATGGCTGGCTTATCACTGTGTTGGTTATTGTCTTGGTTATTAAAGCCTGGCAAATCAAAATCAAGTCCATCTGATTCAACAGCTTCAGGGGTATGGGTCATCGCTGCGCTGCGTGCAGTTATCGATTGTTCTTCATCTACCAGCATTTTTAGGTTATTAGCTTGGGTGGTGAGATTGAGGGTTTGAGCAGTCTGCAAAGTCGTTTGCGGTAGGTCAGGGGCAGCTGGGCTTGGCATCTGCGATTGACGTTGCAGTTCTAGTTCGCGCTGCTGCTCAGCCAAGGTTTTTGGACGTTTGACTTGGGTCTGATTATCAACCGTTGTCTGGTTTTTACCTTTTTTCATCAAGAAAACGCCAGCAACGATTACCAAAATCACCACTGCTGCGATACCTATCATTATCGGATCCATCTTTCACCTCATCGTTACGGTAGATAGTGATCATTAGGGCATAGCAAGATATAAGCTAGCGCTTTATGCGACTAATGAATCACCACAAATTTGTTGTACGGTATGAAATGACACAGCACACAGGCAATATCATCCACGCGCTGTATTATTTTTTGTTTAACTCTTTTAAGCGTTTTTCTAATTGGGCAAGCTTGGTGTTTTGTATTTTCAAGCGATTTTCAGCGCCCACTAAGTGTTGATTGAGTTTGTTAACTTTAGTGGCTTGCTGGGCGGTGGCTTGGCGTTTTTGCTGCACTTGAGCCGCGACTTGGGATGACATCCCTTTGCCCACCTTGTTGTTGCTACGCTGACCTTGTACTGAACCATTGGTATGATTAGGTGCGATGATGGTCATTTCAGATTTTTTAGTCGCTGTATATGGGCGCGGTGTTTTTTGTGCTGTAAGTGTCTTTTTTGTCGTTTTTAGGGTGGCGGGTTGTTTGGCAGCAGATTTTGCTGCGATGACAGATTTTTTGCTTGCGACACGTCTTTTATTTTGACGATATTGTTGTCGCGCTTTATTGGCTGATTTTATCCCAATTTGTGAAGGGACTACGTTGTATTTTGGGATTTGTAATTGGGTATTGGCGACAAGTTTGGCTGGGTCGTTATCGGGGAACGCGGCCGGGTTGGCTGCCATGATATCTGCCATCACTTGATCCACATCTTTGCGGTTTGCCGCTGCGATATTACTGGCGATGGTCCAAAGGTTGTCATTGCGCTGTAGTGTATAAGTGGTTGTCTCGCCAATGATTTGCAGGTTTTTGGCGCTATACTTAAATTTGGATTTGGATTTGTCTAAAGATTGGTTGCCATAATTAGCTGCTGGGCTTGGCAATTGATTATCTGCGGCGTTTGTTTGGATGGGGTTTTGCGTTTGTGGCGCGTCTTGCGTATAGACAGCGCCATTTGGCTGAATAGATCGAAGCGTTCGCGTCTCTTGGATACGCAAGTTGTCACTGTTTTCGCTAACCACCGTCATTGGGGCGGCGCCAGCGGGGATACCAGTTGTAGGTAAATTAGGCAGCTGGTTGATGGTGGTTGATGGCAATGTTATCGCCTGCATGGGCATAGCGTCAGGCGACAGAACAGGCAACTGCACAGGATTGGCCGAACCTATGACGATGTTTTGCGCCGGTGATTGCAAAGCCGTGGTATTGGCTTGCGTGGTGATTTTTTGTGCGCTGTCGATGGGCATCAACAAGGTTTTTGGCAGCGTTTTGGTCACGCCATTTTCCGTGATATTGAGCACCACATCGGTAAATGGGGCGTTAATCGGCTGTTTGCTGGTCAATACAATCTGACCGCCATTGCTACTGGTTGGGACAAATTTGATTTGAATATCGGCATCTTTTGACAAGCCTAGCTGGCGATACACATCAGCTTGGGCGACTTTGACAGAAAAAGTTCTTGGATTGATATCACTGACATTAATACTGGCGTTTAAAGGTTGGTTTTGTTGGGTTTGTACATAAGTATCGCCAATATTGACGGCATAAGCGACAATTGGAAGCGATAAGGGAAAACCCAATACCAAGTGTACAGAGTATTTTTGCCAAGACATAAAAAATCCTTGCTGAAGGTATCATAGCCTAGTTAGGGGTGTTAAAAAATGCCTACTTGTGTGGTTGCATGGTAGTCAATATACCGACAGGCAATATTCAAATATCAAATTAATCGATAGTCCAACAACTTGACAAAAGTTTCAGTCAAATTATCTAATCAACTTTACACTTTTTGTCCAAAACTCTCAATAGTCTGACTCGCTTATTGTTGGCATAAAGCTTGGGATAAAGCCCGCTGTTGATAGCAATTTGAGCGTGGATTGATACGTGGATTGATACGTGGATTGATACGTGGATTGATGCTTGGATAATGACGCTGTACTATCAATACCCTGACAATACCCTGATAACGGCAATCCCTGTTTACTGGTCATGGCGTTTTTTAGGGGTAAATAACGGATTAACATTATCAGGTTTATCTATTCAGGCATAAAAAAACACGCCCTAGTCAGCGTGTTTTTTATAAAACCTTGGGTTTATAATTGATTACGGATAATTGCAAGTGTGCGGCGTAATGGCTCTGCCGCGCCCCATAATAACTGATCGCCCACGGTAAAGGCGGATAAATATTCGCCACCTAGATTCATCTTACGAAGACGACCTACGGCAATTTTAAGGGTGCCCGTGACCGCCACTGGGGTTAAACGCTCAACCGATGCAGATTTGTCATTTTCTACTACATCTAGCCACTCATTGCCACTGTTACGAAGCGCAGCTTCAATTTCTTCTAGAGGGATGTCTTTTTTTAGTTTGATGGTCAAGCCTTGTGAGTGACAACGCATGGCACCGATACGCACGCAGATACCATCAATCGGCACAATGTTGGCATTGGTCTTGTCTGCATCATTGCCTAAGATTTTGTTGGTTTCAACACAGCCTTTCCATTCTTCTTTTGATTGCCCGTTTTCTAGCTGCACATCAATGTAAGGAATTAAGCTACCAGCAAGCGGCACACCAAAGTATTGTTTTGGGAACTCGCTGCTACGTTGTAATTCGGCTACTTTACGGTCAATCTCTAAAATTGCGCCTGCCGGGTTATTAAGTTCCTCTGCGACGCCATCATGGATATAGCCCATGCCTTTGATAAGCTCACGCATGTTGTTGGCGCCCGCACCACTTGCCGCTTGGTAAGTCATCGCAGATACCCATTCAACCCAATCGCGTTTGAACAGCTCGCCAATCGCCATCAACATCAAAGATACCGTACAGTTACCACCGATAAAGTCTTTTTGACCATTTTTGATAGCGTCATCAATGACATTGCGGTTGACTGGGTCTAGGACGATGATGCTATTGTCCGCCATACGTAGGGTGCTTGCTGCATCAATCCAGTAACCTGTCCAGCCTTTATCACGTAGCGGCTGATGGACTTCTTTAGTATAGTCACCGCCTTGACAAGTAATAATGGCATCACAAGCCGCTAAGGCCGCTAAGTCATGCGCATCTTCAAGCTTGCTAGGGGCAATGCCATTTGGGGTAGGGGCATCGCCACCGGCATTACTGGTAGAGAAAAACACTGGGGTAATCCCTTCAAAGTCGTTTTCATCCATCATACGTTGCATTAATACCGAACCGACCATTCCACGCCATCCGACCAAACCTACACGTAGCTGACTCATGATAACCCTTCCTTACTGTAAACAAAATAAAATAATAAATAGTGCAGAAAATCCACATTGATTTTTCAATTAGTAACCTGTTACCTTGCCTGTATTTGTAAGGTTTTGCAAGTGAATTTTTTTTAAGATGGGGCATCTATTTAGCTATAGATGGTAGTTAGCTGTAGATGATAGGCTGATAGCGATGTCAGAGTGAAAAATAGCGTTTGGCAACACAACTGCAATTTATCAGCCGTATTTTTGTGGCTACTATATCGCCATGCTAATGATAAAATGCTAATATTGAACAACATGAACCGCAATATAACATGAAAGGATAGACAATGACGCTGTTGTTACAGTTGCTAGCAGGTTTTGTGGTTTTTGCAACTTTTTGGGCAACCATCCCTAGGTTTGAATGGTGGTTTAGGGTTGCCGATTTTCCTAGAAATCAATTGATTTTTTTGGGGGTGGTGGCGCTCATTGGCTTACTTTGGCTGGGCGCTTTTGACAGTCGTTGGCAGATGGGATTGATTTTGTTGCTGGTTATTGCGCTGGCTATGCAGGCGTACATGGTGTTGCCTTATACGTTTTTGTGGAAGAAACAAGTGCAAACGGCAAAGCCAAAATCACGCGATTATCAAGTGAAATTGTTGGTTGCCAATGTGTTGACGACCAATCCAAATAAACAAGCTTTGATTGACCTTATCCATACCCATCAACCCGATATTGTATTGACACTCGAAACTGACCAAGCGTGGCAAGACGCCTTAAGCCCAATCGAAGCTGACTATCCATTTAACGTCAAAGTGCCACTCGATAACTTATATGGTATGCATTTGTACTCAAAGCTTGAGCTTATCAATCCCCAAGTAAAATATCTGGTGGTTGATGATATTCCATCGATTCATACCCAAGTTCGCCTAGCTATGGGAAAGGTTGTTTGGCTATACTGCTTGCACCCCATGCCACCGAGTCCAACCGAAGCGGATAAATCGGTGACACGGGATGCAGAACTGTTAATGGTAGGCAAACACATCAACGCCAACGACTTGACGGTGATTGTTGCAGGTGATCTTAACGATGTGGCTTGGTCGCATACCACGCGTATGTTCCAGCGTATTTCAGGGCTATTAGACCCTCGCATTGGGCGCAAATTCATTAATACCTTTCATGCCAGCTACCCATTTTTGCGCTGGGCGCTTGACCATGTTTTCCACAGCAATCACTTCACGCTGGTATCGATGGCGCGTATGCCGAACATTGGCTCCGACCATTTTCCCGTGCTGACTACTTTACAATATGAGCCTGAAGTCATGGATGAGCAGCCTGAACCTTTGCCAAGCATCGCCGATTATCAAGAGGCGAAAGAAACCATCAAAGAAGGGATCAAAGAAGGCGAAAAACTATCGGAAACTTAGACTGATAGCGCTAATGATGCTGGCAAATTATTGAAAGGCGCATGAGAAAGCAAGCAGCGGGCAAGATAAAACTGCATGTAAGCATTTGCTTACAACAGATTCCGCCTTTTGCGGCTAGTAACCAACCGGGCAACAAACTACAATGAACTCATCAACACAAGGATGATACCAAGGAATGGTAGTGTTGAGACGCTCAGGATGAGTAATATCATGGAAAGCCAATAATAATAACATAGTTGACATGAAGTGCCCTAAAACCCAAGTCTATTGCCCTAAGACTTGGGTTTTATCTTTTTTGGTACTTATTGATCATAATTTAGCCTAATTTAGCCTAATTTAGCATAGTCTAGCGACCTTGTTTTGACTACTTAACTACAAATGCTGCAAGGCTTGTGGCAGATTTATTTTCACCGGCAGCAAATAGTCGCTGTCGATAGTCCCAGTTAACAAATAATAACCACCAAATGATAGCCACCAAATGATAGCCACCAAATAGTCGAAGTTTTTTAAAATAATCTTTGTTAAAATATCCGCAACTTTTAATCAAAGCTGACGGACAATGACGATGAACCAGTCTGAAATTCTTGAAGACTCACCTAAACAAGCGCCTAATAAATTTGCCCATCCCAACAATGATAGCCAATTTTTGATTGCGCCTTCGATTTTGTCGGCAGATTTTGCCCGTCTGGGCGAGGAGGTCGAGAAGGTTATCGCCGCAGGTGCGGACGTGGTGCATTTTGACGTGATGGACAATCATTATGTCCCAAATTTGACCTTTGGTAGCATGATTTGTCAGGCACTGCGTGATTATGGGGTCACTGCGCCGATAGATGTGCATTTGATGGTGTCACCGGTTGATAGTATGATTGAGCAGTTCTTAAAAGCGGGCGCCAGCATCATTACCTTTCACCCAGAAGCCACGCAACATGTCGATCGCTCGTTACAGCTCATCAAAGATGGCGGCGCTGACTGTGGACTGGTGCTCAATCCTGCCACGCCGCTACACTATCTAGACTATGTGATGGATAAAGTTGACCAAATTTTATTGATGAGTGTTAACCCAGGGTTTGGTGGGCAAGCATTTATTGATGGTACCCTCAAAAAAATTGAAGCGGTGCGCGAAATGATTAGGCTATCGGGTCGCAATATTCGCCTTGAAGTCGATGGCGGTATCAAAGCCAGTAATATTGGTGCGGTTGCCGCAGCAGGGGCTGATATGTTTGTCGCCGGTTCAGCGATATTTAATCAACCTGATTATCGCCAAGCGATTGATGCGATGCGTGCTGAACTGGCTTTGGTCGGTCGCTTACCAGCGTAAATGCTACACAAGCAATGATACACAAGGAAATTGGTATGGACGTTCAATCCCCGTCTTTAGTACCCAAAGGGCTGACAATTGGACTGGCAATATTTGCGGTGTTGCTAGGACTGGCAGGTTTTGGGTTTAGGTTGATGTTTGGCGATAGTTTCTCATCAATGCTGCCCTCACTGGTGAGTACCATTGCGATTTTTTGGCTGGGTATTCCACTGGCTTTTGTCGTGGGCTCAAAGATACTAAATCGCTACTCAGGGCGTGCACCGATTCAAAACCGCAATGCGTTAACCTTGGGTTTGTTATTTAGCTGTGTGGCGATGCTATGGATGATGGCGGCATATTCGTAGCAGTTCTTTCGGCGAGTTGGCACCCCAAGACATTAACGCTATAAATTGCCGCTAGACATTGATGCTACACATAACGTTAGTACCCAGTAATTATTTAGGAATTTATTGAATGGCATTGCCACATTATACTAAGCAAGAATTATCGATTTATCCCAGCAATCTTCCAAAAGGCTTAATCAACACCCTGATAGTTGCCTGTTTGTTGTTAGGATTGGCGGCTTTACGTAGTAGCAAGGGAATGCAAGGCTGGCTCAATGTCATCGAAAATTGGGTGTTTATGCTATTGTGGATTCCGCTTGCCGTCACCCTTTGCGCATTACCTTTTAAGTTACGGGATGACAGTTTTGAGCTTAAATTGGCGTATTATCTCGGTATGTTTGTGGCATTCTTATTTGAAATTAATAAACTTCGCTATTGGCATACTATGTAAACATGATGATTTAGGGTAACAGTTAATAGCTAAAATAATAGCTAAAAGTTTTGCGCAATACTTTTTTTGACCGATGAATTTTTAGGCTTACCCAAAACTAACATGCTTGAATTTTTAAACAGTTGCAATCATAGTAATGCTATATTTGCTTTTTCTTTTTATAGGCAGGCTATTATTGATAGACAAGCTGTTAGGGCGTATAGATGAATATTTTGCTCGGTATATTGTTGACTGTATTGATAAGCTTTTTGGTGTATCGATGGATAAGGCTGGCTTGGTATAAACTACATGACATGGCGGGTATTGAGGTCGGTATGTCTCAATATGCTGTGCCGCCCACAGCATCACCGGCAAAATCAGAAACCATGCGCTTGGCGTACCAATCAAACCTGCCAATCCCCAATACCTTCGGTAGTGATAGCCGTTTTGAGTTGATGCCACCTGCTAGCAAACATGCGCGCAATAAAAAATGGTTTAAAGCAAAAAATCAGCAACCGCGATTATCTTCACCTTCGATTTTAGGTATTGATGGCGCGGCAATTGAGCGTATGCCAACAGCTGCCGTGATGCTGCTTGATACCATCCATGACAAACTCATTCGTTATCAGGATTGGCAACGTGACCAAAGCCAGTCAGCCAATCAACCAGACCATCCGCAAACCCAATGGTTGACTGAAAATAAGTTTGTGGTCAATCGCTTAATTGAGCAGACGATTCCTGAAGCAGTACACCAGTATGACCAAATTGCCAAATATCATCCCAGTCAGCTCAATCAAAAAATTCAGGGGGAGATGACCGCAGGCGAGATGCTCATTGAGGTATTGGCTAGGGTCAATCTGCAATTAGATGAATTGCTCAATGAGATGTTTCATGAAGTCAGCCAGCAATTTGCGTCAACTTACCGCTATGTCAAAAATCGCACGTAGTTGATGGAAGATTAACACTGGTACATTAACATAAAAAAAGCGTATCAAATGGATACGCTTTTTTTAAGTTTTTTTGTGTAAATCTTATAGCGGTTAGCTGCTTCTTTTTTCTTTATCGCGGCGTAAGTAATGACCGCCGCGGCGCGCTTTTAGCGGTTTTTTCTCAAAGCGTTCTTGGCGGCGTTTGGCAATGCCATAAAGCCCTGTACCTTGGCGCGGGCGAATGTTGACAAGTCCTGCTAAGGTGTCAATCTCACGGCGATCTAGCTCAAGATAACGACCCGTGCGAAGCTCCCTTGGGAGACTAACAGAGCCGTAACGGATACGCAGTAGTCGGCTTACTTTTAAGCCTTGCGATTCAAATAAGCGGCGTACTTCACGATTGCGACCTTCTTTGAGTTTGACTTGGTACCATTTATTGATACCTTCACCGCCTTTTTCAACGATATCGTCAAACTGTGCCATACCATCTTCTAGCATGACGCCACGTTTGAGATTTAACATAATCTCAGGGGTGACTTCGCCCATCACACGCACCGCATATTCGCGCTCTATTTCATTTGATGGGTGCATCAGACGGTGAGCCAGTTCACCATCATTGGTAAATAGCAATAAACCCGTTGAGTTGATGTCCAACCGACCCACCATTACCCAGCGGTCATGATTTAGGGGTGGCAGACGCTCAAACACCGTGGGACGACCTTCTGGGTCATGGGCTGAGCAAATTTCGCCTTCTGGTTTGTAATACATCAAGATACGGCGGCGTTTTTCGTTTTCTGCGGTGTAGCGTAGCAAACGTCCATCGACTCGGATTTCATCGCCTTGTCCGACACGGTCACCAATGGTAGCGACAGTCCCGTTAACACTGACGCGACCTTGGCGAATCACATCTTCCATTTGGCGGCGCGAACCTAAGCCTAGACGGGCGAGCGCTTTTTGCAGTTTTTCGTCTTTCATTCAATAATCCTTTAATAGGTAGCAACATTTCACAATGTTGTGCCAGCATGAAACTTCATGCTTGTGCTTATTGTAGGACAAGCGATGGTTGAATGCTAGTATAAAGTCATGTGGCTAAATTTTAACCAGTATTTTAACCAAAAATTTAACATAAACAATGTCACATTGTAAAAATTATTTTACGTTATAATCATCGACATAAGTGAATCAATACAACTAAAAGGAATGATAACAATAAAAGGGCAAATAGCCAATTTCTCGCCGCAACAGGGTCAAGGTATCATCATGGGGGATGATGGCAAAAATTACCCATTTACTAGCCAACAATGGCAACAAGCCACGGCACCGATGGTAGGACAACAAGTAGAATTTAGTGTCGATGCAGAGGGTTATGCGGTGGCAGTTGTCGGGGCTTATTTCTTTGGCGTTGATGATTCCCAATATCGCAGTCGGTGTTCGCTGTTTGCATGATGTTAATAAATCAGGTTGGTGGATGCTGATTGTCTTTATCAGCCGTTGCCGTAAAACCACCGACTTTAGGCGGTGGATATAAGGCAACT
>OFDC01001788.1_pt1 | contig 10707 bp, 2 predicted proteins | sample 1520941 | NCBI WGS metagenome assembly OFDC01 (sample SAMEA94258168, study PRJEB24077) | hot springs metagenome | biome: Aquatic biome; feature: Water | place: India | collected 2012-12-06 | depth 5 m | reverse complement strand
AACTGGACAGCTAAGCTACGGGCGTACGTGTACGCGCGACTGCAGGGGGCGCGGGTAAGCCACCGCCCGCTGCGTCGCTAACAGAATCTCTTACTAGTTGAATACAGTGCAAACAAAACGCAGCGGGAAAAGCGTCGGGGGATCTTTCTTTTTCTGGGTTTTTCGTGTTTATTTGGTATTTGGGTTTCTGCGGCGGATCTTTATTCTGGTTTTTCTGGATTACTCTGGATTCTGGGGAAAGAGGCCGAAACAGCGAAACGCTCGGGCCCAGCGAGCGCAGACGTCGCTGTCGGTTATTTGGTGGCAGCCGCTGCAACGGCGGCGCTCATTGAATGAACATCGGGAAGTGGCGCTTCTGGGAGGCGAGCGACCGCTGGATGTCGTCGTCGAGCTGCAGGACGGAGCCCGGGCCATGACGCGCGCCTCCCTGCTGCCCGTTCGGTCCGCGAGCGACGTGGCTACGAGGCGGTGCGGACAGAGCCCGTCGCGATGGTGTGCCAGGCTGCGATGAAGTGGCGGCCAGGGCGACATCGGGCCCCACCGCCTCGCGATCTAACGACCCGCCGAGCACGTGCAGATTCGCGTTGATAATGTGCGCCGCGAGGGCCCCGGCGGGGTCTTCGTCGAGCCACTGCGCTTGCGACACCGTCGCTTGCTGGAAATAGGACACAGGCGGAGCAGACGCAGGGGCCGTGGCGGCCGTCGCAGCGGACGTGTGCGTATCCGCCCACTGCTCCGCGTGGTCACGCCCCGGTCCCGCCGCCAGCGGCTGCTGCATCTGGCGCTGGCGCTGCCGCCATGTGCTGCCGTACGACTGAGTGGCGACTCGCCCTGTGCCGCGGCCGCTGCTGTCAGGCGGGGGCTGCGCTCGGCGGTCAGCGGTACGGCTGCGCTGCAGACGCTGCATCTGCCGCTGCGACGGCGGCTTCGCTGTCGTCGACAAGTGGCTCGATGTCGACGAGACCGGCCGCGGCGCTGGGACGCGGTAGGGATTGGGGTCTGCAAACAGCTGCTGTTGCTGACGCGTGGCGCCAGCCACGGCGCCGGCCGCGGGCTCATCCGGGTCGAGCACCGGCGCTTTGTGCGGGAAGACGGACGGTCGCAGCTCGTCCAGCGCGTCGAGCGACTGGAACTTCGGCGGCGAACTGGGCACCGAGTGCGACGCGGCCTGGTCGGTGAAGCGGTAGCCGTAGTGGATGTAGTCCACGTCGACGCTCGCGTCCATCTGCAGCGCCGGTCCGCTCAGTCGAGACGTCGAGTACGCCAGCGGCGGACCCGACACGGCCGCCGCTATTCCAGACGATGCCTTTGATGGATGCGCACTCTGAGACCGCAACGGCGGTAACCGTGCGTAGCGGGAGCTCCGCACCGGGCCTTCGCCCTTCAAAGACTGTGGAGCCGACGTGGGTCGAAGGGCACCTACGGTCATTCGTGCTCCATGCTCAGCGAATGCGAGCGGACCACCGGTGACTCGTGGGCCAGTCGCTGATGCTGGTCGTGCTACCAAAGAGACCGGCGTCGACGAGGCAGGCCGCCTCGCAGACGACAGCCGCAGCTGCGCATGCGGGACGGAGGTGTCGAAGCGGTCCAAGGCGTGCTCCTCGGCGCCCTCGTCGTACACGAGGTCGATGTCCCGCATGTCCTCCACCGACGTCCTCAGCGATTCTGACTGTTTCGCAAGCGCGTGCTCTGCACCAATGCTCTTGGCCTTTTCGACGGCGACGAGCGAGGGCCCCCGCCTCCGCCGCTCGGACACGTACACCGAGGGCGTCTTGCTCTTTCGCTGTGGGCGTCGCGGGGGCAGCGACGCGTGGCTGCGACTAGGGTGCGCGTCGTCGCCGATGATCATGTTGTTCTCGTCGTACTCGTCGTCCAGCAACACCGACGCCTGCTGCGCCGTCGGCTCACTGGGCGGGTCGACGGCGAGCTGGTAGTGGTTCAGCGTCTCCGAGCCCGCGTCGCCGAGCCCCTTCGCGAAGGAGTCGCGGTCTGGCTGCATCGCCGCCGCGTGGCCGCCGCGCATGGTGCTGGCCGCGTCCATCGTCGAGAAGATGTGGCGGTTCACTTGTCGGCGGCGTCTGCGCGCCGCGTACACGTCTCGCAGGAGCAGCCCCAGCGGGAGACCGACCAGCGCCGCGAACACCAGCAGCGTCACAAAGATCAGCGCGCCGACGTTCGCCTCGTACAGCCACGACAGCGCCCAGGCGGCGGTCTGCAGCAGCACGATCAAGTACCAGCGCCACGTCACATCTTGGAGCGCCACCGGCAGGTGCACCACGTGCAGCAGGCCTTCTTCCGCGACCCGCCGGGCCCAGGTCCACACCACGTGACCCACATACGGCACCAGCAGCTGCGGCGGGGACTGCAGCGTGAACGGCGCCGGGGCGATCGGTCGCAGGGGCAAGTCGGTGTCGGACAGGTTCATCAGCAGTCGGCTGACGGGGTACTGCGGGTAGAAGCGCGCCGCGCGGACTGCGGGGTTGAAGTGCTGCACGAAGCTGTTGGCGGTGCGCAGGTGTCCGCCCGTCGATCGCATGAAGATCACGGGCGCGTTGCGCTGCAGATGATGCAGCAAGCGATGAAACGGGCGGCGCACGTAGGCGGGCACCGCCACGCCGCGAATGAAGATGGTGAGCGCCTCGAGGAGAAACAGGTTCTGCACCAGCGCCACCATGAAGACGACGCTCCACAGCCCCAGCGACACCGACCCGATCTCGCTGCCCAGCACGTAGATCAGCACGAACAGACCCGCGGACAGGACGACCGTCAGCAGCGCCACGACCATCGTCGCTGTGTCTTGCACCTGCAGAAACGCCTGCCGGGCGTGCTGCTGGGCCTCCGGCAGCGTCATCTTCGGCAAGTTGTGTGCGGCAAGCCCTTCGCTGGCGGCGGCTGCATACAAACTGTGATGCGCCGGCGAACGGGACCCGGCGTGCAGGTAGTTGTGGTGCGGGTGGTGGTGCGGGTCGTTCTGCTGGTGGAGAATGGTCTGCGCGTATCGCGCGCTGGCGCAACTGACGTAGTACGGGTCCAAGACACGCAGGGCGGCCATGGCCTTGGCGTCCGTGCGTCGCCACAGACAGCGACCAAGAATCTTCGCAGATAAGGCGCTCTGGTGGGCGAAGCACTCGAGCAAGAACCAGCGGAACAGCCGCCGCTCTCGCAGGCGCTGGTCGTGGTACCGACTCATCTCCTGGTGCAAGTTGTACAGCGCTTCGATCGTCTCGAGGTCGCTGGCGCCGTACACCAGCTGCGCCGGGTCGTCGTGGTTGGCCAGCTGCCAGTGGCGCTCCTCGTGGCCGATCAACTTCCACAGGAACAGCTCCTGCTGCGCCAGATGCTCTGTCTCGCTGATCGTGACGAGGTCCTCGTCGTCGTCGTGGTTCGGCTCGACCAGGTGGCCGGAGCGGTGGCGATAGAGGTACGGGACCGTCTTCCACTCGTCCGGACGATCCTCGCCCAGCTGCTGGCGGTACAACAGAGCGCGGGCACGGGCCTCTTGGATCATCGCCAGCACCGTCTGCGTCCTGACCGAGCCCACCGTAGCCGACTCCGCCGAAGAGGCGGACAGCCGGTACCACAGACGGTGGTACCACATGTCGTTCAGCGCATCCGAGATCGCTCGGTCGCGGAGCCCCTGGTCCCAGTATCGCTGCTGCGTGTGCAGAACAAACAACGCCTCCTCTTTCGGCAGCGACAGCTCCATGGTGTCTCGCTGTTGATAGAACCGCACCCCTTGGCGCAGCTTCGTCCGCAGCGGAGTGTCCCAGACGATGCGCACGAACTCGTCCTGCTGGTACAGCGTCTCGGACAAGTAGTTGCTGCACATGTGATGCAGGTGCATTTGCTTGCGCAGGCTGGTGGCGGCATCGAGCTGCTCTGCGGCGTAGGGCACCATCGCGTGCTTCACTACCGAAGCAAAGCCGTCGGCTTCCTTCGAGTCGTCGACTAACGTCGATGAAGCATGGCGACGTTTGACGCTCTGTCTCCAATCGGCAGTTTCATGTGGCTCGTAAACATCGGGTCGGTCGAATCGACCTTCATCGGAATCGACAGGCATCGCAACACGCTTCCACGCCGCACGATGTGCCCACCGGAAACTGTTCCATCCGAGCCGCCACCACTGCACCAGACAGCCCACACCGTCGAACAGTCGACACAAACAGAACTCGGCCACGGTGGACGCCGTCAGCACGACTGCACTGAGCAGCAGAACCAACGTCGCGGTCACCGACGGCGGGCGGAACTGACACGACAAGTTGCTCGATTCCCACTGGCACGCCTGACCGTAGGAGCCGATGACGGTCTCGCGGAGACAGCGGCCCTCCTCAGTGACCGCGGGACACCGCTGCTCGTTGTCGCGGTAGAAGAGCCACACGATGACCGTCGTTATGCTCACGGTCAGCAAGAACTTGCACCACACGTACGCTGCGTAGTAGATGCGGGTGGACCAGGCGTTGGCCACGTCTCGCTCCACCACGTTCACTGCCGGGGCTGCAGAGCCCGGCCGCCTCACGGCCTTGCTCGGCGACGGGGCCGGGCTGATGTTGTGACTCGGCGAGAAGGTCGCGTCGAGAAGGTCGGCGGGGTCATTCGTCGCGGAGGCCCTCTCCGACAACGAAGCGTTGAACATGCGGAAGAAAGAGTGGTCGCGCAGCATGTCCTTCCAGAACCGCAGAAACCACGGCCGCTTCGACAGGGCCACGGGCACCATCTGATTGAAGAACGAGCGGATGGTGCGCACCGCTGGCGGCACGTCGGACAAATACAGGGGGGTGGATTCGTCGACGTGAAGCAGCGCCGGTTCGTTGATGAACTCCACTTTGCGGGACGAGTCGAGGTCCAAGAAGCCCTCGTCGCTGTCCACCACTGCGACCTTGGCGCCCATTCTCAGTCCGCCGGTCGACTTATGCTTCTTCGAGGCGTCGCTCTGCAGCCCGTGCAGGTCGTACCCACCTTTCGCATGCGCCTTGCGCTCTCTGTCCTCGTCCGATTGATAGCGGAACAGCACACCCGCAAAGGCGATGAAGAGACCGGTGATGCAGGCGGTGACACTGATGACTGCGTACTGCGAGTAGACGTCCAAGAAGGCGGGCGACTCGGCGAACGCGGACTCCAAGGGAGCGAAGACGGTATCGAAACGGGTGGATATCTCGAAGACGTCTGTCGAGCTGGCTTGCAGCTGGCGCCGAACAGGCACTTCCGCTGAGGTCTCGCGGTCACCCACCCACAGTCGGCGGCTGCCGCCAAGATCCGCCAAGAGACCGTCTCTATCGCACCGACATACGGTGCTGTGAGCATCGAAGGATACGACGAAGCAGCCGTACTGGCTATCTACGAAGGCAGTCCCGACCTTAACCGTGCAGACTGGTCGCTGATACACCTCGGGACACGTCAAATTGATGTGGCCGCGTCGCATCGCAGGGCAGAAGACTGTGAAACGGAAGTTTCCAGGGCAGACGTGGTCCACAGGGTACGGCTGCGGCAAAATGTCGTCGCAGTTGAGCGTCACGAAACTCGTGGAGAAGTTCTTGTACACCACGTCCGCTCGATTGTACAGCGTCATGTTCCACGCCACCTTGCCGTTGCTGGACGCCAGTCGCCGCCGAGCGGTCGAGGAGTCTGCGATGGACAACGCGAACACCACACTCGAGGCGTTCAGTCCTGCGGCCGAGGCGTTCCCAGTCGACGTAGTCACCATGGCGTCGTCGTAACTTTGAGCGGAGTATTGATTCTGAAACACCGTCACGCCCACGGTCGACGCTGCGTACTCTTGGCCCAGATACAGCGACACGGACGACGCCTCGACGGAGGCTCCACTGGAACTCGCCAACGTCTCGTACGACGACATGGGCGCCGCCACGGTCGATCCGCTCAAGAACTGCCCCGCATCGAGGACACTGAGCATACGCATCTCATTCGTACGCATCGATCGACCAGCCTCGCCGACAGCCAGCGATGACTGGCACCCGGCGCTGAGGGCCACGATCGTACTCGTGACATTCTGCTCCCACGCCGACCGACTGAAGTCGTCCGTCGCGTACCACGACTGCGCCTGTGCGTCACTTTGGGTTCTCAAGAAGTAGAGCAGATTGTTCAGCGCGTTCATCACACTGGCGAATGTCCCCTGCGAGTTGTCGCAGGCAAGCTCCGCATCGTCCTCAATCGTCCGCAACAGCACCGAAGCGCAGGCAGCGAACGTGCCGAAGTCGGCGATTTGGATGGGGTCAACCACCAACTGACTCACCGCGACGGCACGCGCTTGCACCACGTCGAAACTGACGTCTTGATTGCCGTACGTCGCTGAGAGACTGAGGCAGAACTGCCGCTTGATGGCCAGATTCTGCACCAGTCTGCCTGTCGACAGCGAACAATCACGACCGTAGCGCCCACTGCGACAGCGGCACACCGCGAGGCACGTCGTGTCCAGAGTGCCACATGACTCAACCGTCTCGTTGCGCTCACTGACGAAACGACACAAGCCGGCATTGCTGCAATCCGACGGACACGACTTCTGTGCGTCAACGCAGAGACCTCCGCGACAACTGCCGGTGGCGCAGGCTCTACTGGACTGGCAGGCAGCGCCGATGCCCAAGGGCCGCGAGGAACACGCCACGTTCGAAGGTCCATCGATGCCGTATGAACCGGCCAAGCAAGGCCCACACGTCCGTGACACAGTGCTGCAAGCGGACCGATTCAACGTCGCACACGGAGTGGGCACGCTGCAGTCCACCACATTGATCGACGGAAGAGACGATTGAATCAACTGGGTGACCGTGGCAGACGAGTCTGTTCGGCCCATGGTCTTGTTCAACGAGGCTTGGATGGACAACAGAACAGTACCGAGGTCCTCGGGGGGTGATACAGTGGCGGCAGAGGTTACGTTCGCGCTCCCACCGTAGTTGTCCACGCACGACACCAGGCACGTCACCAAATACCGCTGACTGTTGAGTCCTTGGCCAAGCACCGTCTGCGCGGACGGAAACAAGTCCTTGGTCTGCACGACCATCACATCCGCATTGGCGGAGACGAAGTAGAAGAACGCGTAGTACAACGGATAGTCCGATGCACTGTCCGTCCAATCTGCCGCAACTAAGCTGAACACCGTTGTCATGGCGTTGCCTTCGGATGGAGAGACCGAGAGACTGCCTCCGAAAGGAGGACTGTTCATGGTGATCGTCATCGACGAGGAGGCAGACACGGCACTGGCCGAATACTTCGCGTCAAAGGTAAACGTGTACTGAGTGCCGCCGACCAGCTTGTACGGCTTGATAGCCAGCGGAAACGACGACAGGCCGGACGAAATGACTCGCGTCACAGGCGACGAGGCGATCGCCGACACTGTGGCGCCACTGACAGACCATGTGCACGTGACACTGACATTGGGGGTCGGCGCCAATACGGACGCCACCAACGAAAAGGCGGAGTTTGGATTGTAGAACACGGCTGGCGCGGCCAACACCACATTTGGAATCGCATCGTTGACCACGTTCCACACCTGCGTCGTGGTCATGGACCGGCCAAACGCATTCGAAACAGTCACAGAAATTTGGTACCTGGACTGCGTCAACGAATTAGCTGGCACCGTCCATGTCGACGACGTAGAACTCGCAAGAATGGACGCCAAATCTGCACACGTGCTTCCGTACGACGGCGACAACACCATGCACTTCCACTTGTATGACAACGCACTGGACGAGTCATCTGCGTAGTCAACATCGTAGCTCGATGAGGCGTCCACGACGAGAGACCTCGACACGGCGACATCTCTCGTCTCGCCTCCTTTGATAGCAGAAACGACTCCTGAGACGCCGGTCACAAACAGGACGGACGACCGACCTTGGAAAGTGCCCTTGAACGGAACCACTGTCACGATGTCGAGAGTAATGGTGTAGTTGGTTGCGGGCGTGAGAACAAAAGGCGCGAGGCGGAATACGCTGGGATTCGACGACGTCGATTGCAGCGCCACGTAGGTGAAATTCTCGTACGCCCTCCAAGTGTAGGTCACACTGCCGGTGTCGTTGCCAACGCCACATTTGGTCGGAAAGCTGACTCGACTCGAGATCTGTAGCCCCTGCGCGCGGAAGGCTGTGGTTGTAGAAGGCAATAGAACGATGGAAGGCGTGACTCCACTCGCCGTGTCGGTCACTCTCACGACACTCGTCACGACCGATGCCAAGCCAGCGAAATTCGACACCTCCAGTGTGATGCGATAGGTGCCGACGACCAGCAGCTGCGATGGGATGGTGACCACCCTGGACGTACTCGCGAAGTTCGCATTCAAATAGCTCTGGACCACCGACTGGTTTGCGACAGACACGGTCCCGTCAACATACCAAGCGACGGAGCTCCAGGAACGGTAGCCCGAGCCGGTCGATCCCATGGGATTCAACGTGATATCGCTGCAAATGGAGACGCTAAGGGGCCCCACCAGTACCGGCGACGGAATAGCAGGATCGTCTGCTGATGACAAGGACAGACTCGTTCGCGGAACTGTGGCGTACGAGCCGCAGCTGGTGCTGGACTCGCACGCTGCTTTGACTATATTCGGTCGAAGCGTCACCGTATCACCAGGGACGGGGCCCGAACCGGAGCCTATCTGCGACAAACTGGCCACGAGAGTGGTGGTGTTGATCCAGGAACAAACAGACCCTGTTGCGCCCGGGTACAGCACAATAGCCGAGCAGTTGAAGCTGGCAGATGTAAAGCGAGATGCGCCCTGATCGGTTGCGACGTTGAAAACGACCAACAGTTTCAGCAAATCGTCGGAAAACAAAATGCGGCTAATCTTCGGGACGGGAGGCGCCAAGTTGACATTGACGATGCTCAGCGTGACGCTTGCCTGTTGATAGGAAAGCCCAGTCGTCGCACCGACCACGGTGTAGCACCCTGTCGCCGTCCCTCGAACGACAAACGACGCCGAAAAATCCGTGCTGTTCGGGTAAAATCGGAAACTGCTCGGTACCGCAATCACGCTTGTCGTGGAGGCGGCGATGGTGCCGTTGCAGGAGCTCGTGAAGACGCTCAAAAACAACCTTGTCTCCTTCACTGGAACGGAGTCCAGCGTAAACTGAAACACCGGCTCTGTACGCCCACTGCTGGAAACATACTGCGGTACAGTCGTGGTTGAGTAAGACGCCGTCAAGCGCCGGCAGCACGACGTGCTCACGCTCGTCCGTGATGACAGAGCATCTTCCAACGGCATGAAATGCTGCTGGAAATCCGACGTCAAGCAAACTAATGAGTACGTGGACTCCGGTATAAGTCCGCCCACGGTGATATTGCCGGTCGTTGTGTTCCACAGAACCGACTGCGACCCGCTGTCAATGACATCGCGAATCGTCTTTATCGTCGACCCAGAAGAAATGGCTCGACAGTACACGATACCAGGCTTGGACAGCACCACTGTCGCTATCACTTGTCGCTGCTGCGAAGCCGTCGACACCACTGATAACGTCGGATAGAGAGCGATCGGGGTGTACTGAAGCGAAATCGTCACACCCGACGCAGCATCGATCTGACACGACGTGCCGCAAGGGTTCATGATCAATGAAGCCGACGGACACGACACCGTGGACACGCAATTTTGCTTGCAATTTACGCAGAACACGGCATTTCCGTTGCACACAAACGTTCGCCAAGAATACCCCCCACAACTCGTAGAGTAGGCCACACCATTCGCCAGAGCAGCGGTCAGCAGCGCTATCTCCGCGGGCTGTTGACAAACAGCTGTAATGTTCTGGTACTTAGGCGAGTCGTCGTAGTACTCCTGTTGGAAGGACATCTTCAGACTCGTAAACTGAACGGCTTCGTTCGGGAGGCGCAGTGTATTCGCGGCATAAGAACGCCACGCCGGACACGACCCGTTGATGTAGCTCCCAAGGAAAAAATACGAACTGTGGACGAATACCCTGGGCTCGGACGAGAAGGACGAGACAGTTCGCACGAACTGCTTGTACGAGCGCTGAGTTTGGTAAACAATTGTACGCTTTGTAGGAGACAATGTAGGCTCGACCGACGGCCGAACAGTCGCGCCGGGCCGGGTCGGAGCCGAAGTGGTCGGAAACTTACTGGGCGCGCTGTATATGAAATACGAATCAGCTGCTGAATGCGGCTACATAGACTGCGCGACACAAGTGTCTTACCTCGTGGGAACGGAAGTCGGCGCCGATGAGCTTGGCCTTGAGGTAGGCTGTCCCGATGGCAGGCCTGTAGGTTGGCGACTCGGCTGGCTGCTCGGCTGTCGGCTCGGCTGGCTGGAGGGTTGACCAGACGGTTGCCTTGTTGGCTGCGTTGTCGGTTGGCGAGATGGCTGACTGGTGGGTTGCGACGATGGTTGACTCGACGGCTGGGATGACGGCTGCGAAGTAGGATTGGTTGGGATCGATGTGGGCTGACACGAAGGTTGACCTGATGGCTGCGATGTCGGTTGTCTGCTGGGCTGAGTGGAAGGCCGGCCAGAAGGCTGAGCTGAGGGTTGACGTGACGGTTGCAGCGAAGGCTGCGCAGTTGGCTGCGAAGTGGGCTGCCGCGACGGTTGACAAGTTGGATCAGCCGATGGCTGTGCAGAGGGTTGTGAGGATGGTTGCCCTGTCGGTTGAATCGTGGGTTGACATGTGGGCAAGCTGGACGGTTGGCAAGTTGGCTGCATGGAGGGCTGTGTCGAAGGTTGACCGGAGGGATTGCTTGAAGGCTGCGTGCTGGGTT
>OFDC01001787.1_pt1 | contig 10710 bp, 12 predicted proteins | sample 1520941 | NCBI WGS metagenome assembly OFDC01 (sample SAMEA94258168, study PRJEB24077) | hot springs metagenome | biome: Aquatic biome; feature: Water | place: India | collected 2012-12-06 | depth 5 m | reverse complement strand
CTTAGGCTACTCCCGCCAACCCCTCAGGCCCCCGTCGGTGAATAAGACGGGCTAGCAGGGCCTGCCAGTTTGAAAGCACCGGCTGTTCACGCACGACCGTCTTGGCCAGCCTGCGCGCGGCAAGCGCGACGATCCGCAACGCCGCCGCGCTGGTTTCGCCCATGTTGGGATGCAGCGCGAGCGCCTGCGGATCGGCGTTGAGCACGCCCGCCAGACTCCCGAAGCGCTGGATCAGCGACCGCGCGATCGGCTTCGTGTCGATCCTCGGCCGCGCCACCATCAGCAGGTATTCGATCACCTCATGGTCGGCGAGGGCATCGTCCCCCCCGCTCATCAGGCGCTTGCGCAGACGGGCACGATGGCCACTGGCATCGCCGCCGTCGAAGCTCATCCTGCTGCCGCTATTGCCGTTCTGTTCAGGAAAGAGTCCGGTTTGATCCGCCATTGATCCTATCCGGGCACCACTTCGGCGCTCAAGTGTTCGCCAATCGGTACAAACAGTTCGTACACACAAGATCTCGATGCCGTGCATTGCCCAAGCCGGGGGACTGCGCAAGAAGGGGGCAGATGGCAGATAGTTTCGAATTGGCGGAACCGGATACGCCGCCAGAGCCCGTGCGCTCGCGCAAAGGGCTGCGGCGCGTCGGCGTGTCCGTGCTTGTCCTGGCCGTGGCGGGCCTGGGCGGCCTGTGGCTTGCGCGCAATTCAATTGCTGACCGCATCATCGTCGGCCAGCTCAAATCCTATGGGCTGCCTGCGACTTACGAGATCGAGAGCATCGGCCCCGGTCAGCAGATCCTGCGCAACGTGGTCGTCGGCGATCCGCGCCGTCCGGATCTCACGATCGAGCGCGTGGAGGTCGGTATCCGCTACGGCCTTGGTGCGCCCTATCTTGGTTCGGTCAAGCTGGTCGCGCCGCGCATCTATGGGCATTATCGTGATGGCAGGGTCAGTTTCGGCTCGCTCGACAAGGTCATCTATGCGCCCAAGACCGACAACCAGCCCTTCTCGCTGCCCAAGCTTGCCCTGCAGGTTCAGGATGGTCGCGGCCTGATCGTTACCGATGCGGGGAAAATCGGCCTCTCGATCGAAGGCCGGGGCGGCTTGCAGAACGGATTTGCCGGGACGCTGGCGGCGGTTGCGCCGTCACTTTCGGGTAGCGGCTGCAAGGCGGACGGCGCCCGTTTCGTCGGCAAGATCGCAGTGCGCGAGGAGCGGCCATCGCTGACCGGGCCGCTGCGCCTGGACCGCATTGCCTGCGATAGCGGTGCGAGCAGCGGTCCGCTCGTGGCCGATCTCGATGCGCGGGCGGACAAGGGTTTTGCAGGACTTGCCGGTGCCGCCACGGTGCGCGGAAACAAGCTGGCTGTGCCCGGCCTCTATGCCGAAACGCTGGCACTCGATACGCGCCTTGCTTACCGCGACAGTGCCCTGACCGGGCGGATCGCTGCCAACGCCGGCGGAGTCGGCAGCGGCGGCGTCCGCTTCGGCCTGCTCGGGCTCGAAGGCTCGGTCCGCACCCGCGAGGCTTTCCGCAAGGCCGAATTTCGCGGCACGATCGACGGGCAGGGCCTGCGGCAGGGCGCGGCTCTCGACAATGCCCTGGCCTCGGGTGAGCGCAGTGCCTCGGGCACGCTCCTTGCACCGATGCTCGCCCAATTGCGCGCCAGCCTCAAGCGCGAGGAACGTGGCAGCCGCCTTGGTGGCGAAATCGCGCTGCGCCGCAATGGCGATGCGATGTCGGTGGTGATCCCGCAGGCGCGCCTGACCGGGGGCTCCGGGCAGACGCTGCTCACGTTGTCGCGCTTCCAAATGGCCAGCGGCACCAAGGGCGGTCCACCCCTGCTGGCGGGCAGTTTTGCCACCGGCGGTGCAGGCTTTCCGCGAATCGTCGGACGGATGGAGCGCGGTCGTGCGGGGCAGGCCCTGTTCCGCCTGACCATGGCGCCGTGGCGCGCGGCCGGTGGGTCGCTGGCCATCCCCGAGATGATGATCGCCCAGATCGCTGACGGATCGCTGGGTTTTTCCGGCACTACCCAGGTGTCCGGCACGATTCCGGGCGGTTCCGTTCAGAACCTCGTCCTCCCCGTCAACGGTGCCTACGGCGCGCGCGGCGAACTCGCGCTCTGGCGCCACTGCGTCACCGCCCGCTTCGACCGGTTGGAACTCGGCCAGATGGCGGTGGACGGCAACGCGCTGCAGTTCTGTCCGCCGGGCGGCAGCGCCATCGTCCGCAACGGGGCGAGGGGGCTGCAGGTCGCTGCCGGCACGCCCGGTCTCGATCTCACCGGCAAGTTGGGTGAAACCCAACTTGCGCTGCGCACTGGCGCTGTTGGATTTGCCTGGCCGGGTGTCTTGAAGGCTACTGCCGTCGACGTCACGCTGGGTCCGCCTGCTACCGCAACGCACCTCACAGTTGCCGATCTGGACGCGAGAGTTGGGGGAGAGTTGGGGGGGAGTTATGGGGGAGTTGGAGCCAAGCTCGCCGCCGTTCCGCTCGACATCTCCAATGCCTCGGGTGAATGGCGTTATGTCGATGGAAAGCTTGTACTTTCCGGCACCGAATTTGACCTCACCGATCGTCTCGACCCTGCCCGCTTCGAAAAGCTGCATTCCACCGGCGCAACGCTGACGCTGGCGGATAATCGCATAACTGCCAACGCCTTGCTGCGCGAAGCAAAGACCTCGCGCGAAGTTGGCTCGGTGGCCGTCCGCCACGACCTCACCACTGCCCGCGGCCACGCCGATATCAATGTCGACAACCTCGTTTTCGACAAGGGCTTCCAACCCGCGCAACTCACGCGCCTGGCGCTCGGCGTCGTCGCCAATGTCAACGGCAAGGTGACCGGCGACGGCGTGATCGACTGGACGGCGCGCGGGGTGACAAGTTCCGGCACGTTCGGCACCGAAAACCTTGATCTTGCAGCAGCTTTCGGCCCCGTGAAGGGCCTGAAGGGCAAGCTCGTGTTCACCGACCTGCTCGGCATGGTCACCGCCCCGCACCAGAAGCTGACCGTCGCCTCGATCAATCCCGGCATCGAGGTGACTGAAGGCGTCGTCGACATAAGTCTGCTGCCGGATCAAGTGCTTAGACTGCACGACGCGCGCTGGCCGTTCCTCGGCGGCACGCTCGTCCTCGAACCGACCGACCTGCGCCTCGGCCTCGCCGAAGCGCGCCGTTATACGCTGAGCGTCATCGGCATCGACGCGGCCAAGTTCATCGAGAAGATGGAGCTGGGAAATCTAGCCGCAACAGGCACTTTCGACGGACAGTTCCCGCTGATTTTCGACGCCAACGGCGGCCGGATCGAGGAAGGAACGCTCGTCTCGCGCGCACCGGGAGGCAACGTGTCCTACATCGGCGCGCTCACCTACGAGAACATGGGAGCGATGGCCAACTTTGCCTTCGATGCTCTAAAATCCTTGGATTACAAGACCATGACCATCGCCATGCGCGGCGATCTCGAGGGCGAGATCGTCACCAATGTGCGGTTCGGCGGGGTCAAGCAGGGCGCGGGCACGAAGCAGAACTTCATCACCAAGCAGGTCGCCAACCTGCCGATCCAGTTCAACGTCAACATCCGCGCACCGTTCTACCAGATCATAACCTCGTTCAAGGCGATGTACGATCCCGCTTTCGTCAAGGATCCCAGAACCTTGGGCCTGGTCGATGCGCAAGGGCGGCCGCTCTATCGCTCGGCGAACGGCGTCCGTCCCGGCGGCGCTCCGGTGATCGTACTGCCCGGAAGCCCCACCAATATTCAGCCTGCAGAAAGCGGAAAAATGCCATGAGGAAGGTGGAATTGACCCGATCCGCGAACCCTGCGACCAATAGGGGCATGGGGAAAAACGGATTTCAGTTCAGGCCGCGCCACCTGCTGGTGCTGCCAATGATGGGGGCCCTGGCACTGGGCGGCTGCATTTCGGTGAAGGCACCGGACAAGCCGATCGTGATTGAGCTCAACATCAACATCAAGCAGGAGGTCGTGTACCGGCTCGCGCAGGATGCGAACAACACGATCGAAAGCAACCCGGACATCTTCTGATGTGCCGAGGCGTTCTGAGGACGAAGACGATGACCAAGGTTTCGATGCGCAAGACCTTCGCAACGCTCGCTGCAACCGGGCTGGTGCTCGGCACGATCGCGGTGCCCGCCTTCGCGCAGAGCCGCGATCCGGCCTATGCTGCAGCGCGCGCTGCGGGCCAGGTCGGCGAGAAGATGGACGGCTATCTCGGCTACGTCACCCCGCCCGCTCCGGCGCTGCGCGCGGTGGTCGAGGACATCAACATCAAGCGCAAGGCAGTCTACGCCGAGAAGGCCCAGGCCAACAAGGCAACGGTGGAGGAATATGCACTCACCTCGGGCTGCCTGCTGATCGCCCAGACCAAGCCGGGCGAGAAGTACCAGGCGCCCGACGGTTCCTGGCAGACCCGTGGTGCAGGCGCGCCGTTGCGTGATTCGCGCTGCCCCTGACGCAAATTTCCGCATACGAATCGCTGGCCGGTTTCAGCCACTTTCGCGCCCTTCCTCGCACTTGCGGGGGAGGGCGTTCGCATTTGCGATGATACCTTGGGTCAGACAGGGGATCAGACACGGTTCGTGACGGTTGACTCAAGAATACCCCCCGCCTAAGGGGGCGGCGCTCTCGGCGGTCATCCGTCGTTTGTGCTGCACTTTCGGTCGGGCGACTGATCAGGGGAACAAGCATGAATGACGAAACCGGCGGGACGGAGCCAATCGGCGAGGATGCGCGGATCGACGCGCTCGACAAGCGGCTGAAAGCCCTTCGCGAGCGGGAAGAGGAGCGCAACCGGCCAAAGGCAGGTGGGGAAACCGATGCGAATTACCGCATGGGCAACCGCGTGCTGGCGGAACTGATCGGCGGCCTCGTGGGCGGCGCGTTCATCGGCTGGGTCATTGACCAGTTTGCCGGAACGAGCCCCTGGGGTCTCTTGGTGATGCTGTTCATGGGGGTCGTCGTGGCATTCCGGAACATCATCCGAATTTCGAGCCGGCGCCCCGAATAGGGCGCTGTTGTTGTATTCGAGTGATACGGGGTTAAGCGCGTGGCCGAAGGCAAGGTCGATCCGGTTCACCAGTTCACGATCGAGACCCTTTTCGGGACCGATCACTGGTCTATTGGTGGTTACAACATCGCGTTCACCAACTCGTCGCTGTGGATGGCGATCACTACGGTGGTGCTGGTCGCGTTCGTTGCCGGTGGTGCCAAGCGCGAGCTGGTTCCGGGTCGCTGGCAGATGGCTGTCGAAGGCCTGACCGGCTTCGTCGACAATCTGCTTCAGGCCAACATCGGCAAGGCTGGCCGCAAGTACCTGCCTTACGTGTTCTCGCTGTTCGGCTTCATCCTGTTCGCCAACATGCTCGGCCTTCTGCCGCTGGCCCTCGTCGGCGTGCACCCGTTCACGGCAACCAGCCACTTCACCGTCACCGGCGTGCTCGCAATCATGAGCTTTGCCATCGTGCTCGGCGTCGGCTTTGCCAAGCACGGCTTCCACTTCTTCTCCCTGTTCGTGCCGCACGGCACGCCCGTTCCGATGATCCCGATCATTTTCCCGATCGAGCTGATCTCGTTCATGGTGCGTCCGTTCAGCCTTGGCCTGCGTCTCTTCGTGGCGATGATGGCCGGGCACGTGCTGCTCGAAGTGCTCTCGGGCTTCGTCATCTCCGGCACCAATGCCGGGGTGGGGACCTTCTTCCTCGCCGCCGTTCCCAGCTTCGTGCTGATGATCGGCATCTGCGCGCTGGAACTTCTGGTGGCAGGCATTCAGGCATACGTCTTTGCCCTGCTCACCTGCGTCTACCTGAACGACGCCGAGAACCTTCACTGATACCCGCAACATTTTCCCATACGGAATTGATAAAAGGAGTTTTTGACATGGACGCAGAAAGCGCAAAGCTGCTCGGTGCTGGTCTCGCCGCTGTTGGCGCCGGTCTCGCCTCGCTGGGCGTGGGCAACGTGTTTGCCAAGTTCCTCGAAGGCGCGCTGCGCAACCCCGGCGCCGCTGACGGCCAGCAGGGCCGCCTGTTCATCGGCTTCGCGGCCGCCGAACTTCTGGGCCTGCTCTCGTTCGTCGTCGCGATGATCCTGATCTTCGTTGCCTAAGGCACACGAAGCTCACTGATTGTTGAAATGCTGGCCGGGGTCCGCCCCGGCCGCCTGACGCCCGGACACCCGCGATGCCTCAGATTGAACAGCTTGCCACCACCTATTCCAGCCAGGTCTTCTGGCTGCTGGTGTTCTTCGGCATTGTCTTCTTCGTGATCGGCCGGGGCATGCTGCCCAAGGTCGTTTCCACGATGGACGGCCGCGACAAGCAGATCGCCGACGACCTTGCCGCTGCCGAAGCCGCACGGGCCGCCGCCGATGCCGAGGAAGAGGCATGGCGCGTCCAGGCGAACAAGCAGCGCGCCGAAGCCCAAGCCGTGATTGCCGCTGCCAAGGCGGACGCGGCCAAGGCCACCGACGCCAAGCTCGCTACCGCCTCGGCTCGTATCGACGAGACCGTGACGGCTGCCGAAGCCCGCATTGCCGCTGCCCGCGCCGCCGCGTTGGGTGAAGTGGAAGGCGTTGCTGCCGAAGCCGCGCAGGACATCGCCAGCCGCCTCGCCGGCCTGTCGATCCCCGCTGCCGAGGCGCAGGCCGCCGTGAAGGGAGTTCTCGCAAATGGCTAACGCTGTAGAGACGACCGCTGTCGTCGAGCACGAAGCTGCTGGCGGCGAACACCACGTCGAACCTTCGGCACTCGGCCTCGGGCCGGGCGCATGGGTCGCCCTGTCGATGGCAATCTTCCTTGCGATCCTCGTCTCGAAGAAGGTCCCCGGCGCGATCGTCGGTGGTCTGGACAAGCAGATCGATGCGATCCGCAAGCAGCTCGATGAAGCCAAGGTGCTGCGCGCCGAAGCCGAAAAGCTGCGCGCCGAATACGCCGCCAAGATCGCCAACGCCGAGAAGGACGCGGCGGCCATGGTCGAGCACGCCAAGACCGAAGCGGCAGCCATTGTCGCCAAGGCCGAGGCCGACACCGCCGCCGTCATCGCCCGCCGCGAGAAGATGGCGTCGGACAAGATCGCCGCTGCCGAGCGCGCTGCGGTTGACGACTTGCGCGCCAAGGCCGCCGAAGCTGCGACTGCCGCCGCACGCGACCTGATTGCGAAGAACCACTCCGCAGGTGCCGACAAGGCGCTGGTGGATGGCGCGATCGCCGGCCTGGTGAACTGATCGGCTGACGCCGCTTCAGGGTTTGAAGAACACGAAGACCCCTTCCGGTGCGAGCCGGGAGGGGTTTTTGTTTCTCCACTTCTTGCGTTAGGACCGCAGGAATATTCGGACACGAGGAAGGCATGGCGCTCTACGACACCATTGGTGTGGATTATGATCGTTTGCGTCGACCTGACTCCCGCATTGCGCGATTGATACACGCTGGTCTTGGGGGTGCTGAGACAGTCCTGAATGTCGGCGCTGGAACGGGTTCGTATGAGCCATGCGACCGGAAGGTCACCGCCGTCGAACCATCGTCGGAAATGATTGCCAAGCGGTCCTCAAATGCCGTGCCCGTGGTTCAGGCGAGTGCCGAAGCATTGCCCTTTGGCGATGGCGCATTCGATGCGGCGATGGCAGTTCTGACGGTGCATCATTGGGCCGAGAAGGCCAAGGGCTTGCGCGAGATGCGTCGCGTGGCTCGCGGGCCGGTAGTCATACTGACGTACGATCCGGCACAACGTCCATGGTTGACGGAATACTTGCCGCAGTTGGCGGCTCTCGACGATGCGCAGATGCCGCAGATGTCATTTTATGAGGAGCAGCTCGGGCCAGTCAGCATCGCGCCGGTGGCGGTGCCGCATGACTGCGTCGACGGGTTCCTTTACGCTTTCTGGCGGCGGCCCGAGGTCTATCTTGATGCCCGGTATCGCAAGGGGAGTTCGTCATTCTGGGCGCTGGGAGAATCGTTGGCGCCGGGGCTGCAGATGCTTGAGGACGATCTGACGTCAGGTGCGTGGCACAAACGCTATGGCGACCTGTGTGCATCCGACACGTACGATGCGGGATATCGGCTCGTCATCAGCGGGCGCTAGGGCCGCGTCGATCCCCTGATCACCAGCCTCACTGGCACGCGCCGCCCGGAGCCTTCCGTACCGTTGATCTTCGCCAGCAACTGTTCGACCAGCAGAGTGCCGGCCATCTGGAAGTCCGGTTCGATCGAGGTGAGGGGCGGGGTGGACCATGCGCCTGCACGGATGCCGTCAAAGCCGATGATGCCAATCTGGTCCGGGATCGATAGCCCGCGCGCCGTCAGTTCCTTGAGCGCGCCCAAGGCCATGTCGTCGCAGACGGCGAAGATCGCGTCAAACGGGGTGCCGCTCTCGGCCAGGGCTATTGCGGCGCGGCGGCCCTGCTCTTCGCGGGCGAGGCCGCTTTCGACTTGTTGCAGGACGGGTTCGAGTCCCGCTGATCGCATCGCTTCGGCGTAACCCTCGTAGCGTTCCTGGAACTGGCGCTGGGGTGAGGTGGCCGAGCCGATGCAGACAATCTGGCGGTAGCCGCGCACCAAGAGGTGGCGTGTGGCCAGCGTTGCGCCCGAGAGGTTGTCGCTGCGCACCCACGGCATGTCGTTGTCGGGCGAGCCCCAACAGGTCCAGTGCGTGCCTTCCGGCATGTCGCGGAAATAGTCCCAGGCCTTGGTATTGGTGGTCGTGCCGATCACGATCATGCCGTCGGCCTTGCGGCGCTCCTGGAAGTGACCCCAGAAGTTTTCGGGCGCATCCTGAAACGAGACCAGCGTTTCGTAGCCCTTGGCTGAAGCGGCGGCGCAGGTGGAACCGAGCAGCGAGAAGTAGAAGGGGTTGATGTCCTTGCGGTCCTGCGCCTCGCGGCAGATCATCACCACGGCGAGCGTGCCAGTGCGGCCCCGACGCAGGCGTGCGGCGTTCTCGTCCACCTGGTAATTCAGGCGGCGCGCGGCTTCCATCACGCGCTGGCGGGTCGGCTCGCTGATCGAGGTGTCACCGGCAAGGGCGCGGCTGACGGTGGACTGGCTTACGCCTGCGGCTTCGGCCACGTCGAACGACGTTACGCGGATGATCTTTCTCTCGCCGGCCATGCGTTCCCCCAAGTCAACTCACGCTTTAGCAGGATCGGCGTCAGCGGAAAGTGTCCTTGGCCTTGCGCAGGGCGGCAAATGTCTCTTCCGGCGACGATCCGCCCCAGCGCGCGGCCATGTCGGCATCGTCGGCGCGCAGGAAGGGGTTGGCGGCGAGTTCGGCGGCGAGCGTGGTGGGCACGGTCCATTCGCCACGCTCGCGCTTTTCATCGACGCCCCGGACATAGGCGGAGAGGGCCTTGTTGTCCGGATCCGCGAAGAGAGCGAATCGGGCGTTGGACTGGGTGTATTCGTGGGCGCTGTAGAGCGTGGTTTCGGCGGGTAGGGCCTTGAGGCGGAGGAGGCTGGCCCAGAACTGCGGCGGGGTGCCTTCGAACATCCGGCCGCAGCCGAGCGGGAAGAGGGCGTCGCCGACGAAGGCTACCGATGCTGCGGGCAGGTGGTAGGCGCAGTGGCCCATGGTGTGGCCGCCGACGTCGATGATGGTCGCGGTGAAGCTACCAAGCTGAACTGTATCGCCCTGGCCCACGGTGCGGTCGACGGCGGCGATCTTTCCGGCGTCGTCTTCTGGTGCGATGATTGTGCAACCTGTTGCCGCCTTGATCGCCTCGTTCCCGCCGGCATGATCGGGGTGCCAGTGGGTGTTCCAGATCTGGGTGATGCGCCAGCCCTTGGCCGCGGCCTCGCGCAGGTAAGCATCGGCGTCCGGCGTGTCGATGCAGGCTGTCTCGCCGCTCCCGGTATCGTGGACGAGGAAGCCGTAGTTGTCGGACAGGCAGGGGAACTGGTGGATCTGTAGGGTCATGGGGCAAGCTTAGCGCCGCCTTCCGGACAAAGCAAAAGCCCGCCCGGATTTCTCCGGACGGGCCTTGCTGTTCAGTGCCTTGAAGGCGGTGAAGCTTACTGCTTCGCCTTCAGAGCGGCGCCGAGGATGTCGCCCAGCGAGGCGCCGGCATCCGACGAGCCGTACTGTTCCACGGCTTCCTTCTCTTCGGCCAGCTGGCGGGCCTTGACCGAGAAGTTCGGCTTCTTCGAACGATCGAAGCCGGTGACCATGGCATCGAGCTTCTGGCCGACCTGGAAGCGGTCCGGACGCTGCTCGTCGCGGTCGCGGCCCAGATCCGAGCGCTTGATGAAGCCGGTTGCGCCGTCTTCGCCAGCCTGCACTTCGAGGCCGCCATCGCGGACTTCGAGAACGGTGACGGTGACGACTTCGCCGCGACGCAGCGAGCCAGCACCGGCAGCCGAAACGCCACCAGCAGCCGGAGCGCCCTTTTCAAGCTGCTTCATGCCGAGGCTGATGCGCTCCTTCTCGACATCGACGTCGAGAACCACGGCCGAGACCTGCTCACCCTTGCGGTGCAGAGCCAGCGCGTCTTCGCCCGAGATGCCCCAGGCGATGTCCGACATGTGGACCATGCCGTCGACGTCGCCGTCGAGGCCGATGAACAGGCCGAACTCGGTCGCGTTCTTGACTTCGCCTTCCACGGTCGAACCGACCGGGTGCGCTTCGGCGAAGGCTTCCCACGGGTTCTGCTGGGCCTGCTTGAGGCCGAGGCTGATGCGGCGCTTGTCGCTGTCGACCTCGAG
>OFDC01001786.1_pt1 | contig 10712 bp, 10 predicted proteins | sample 1520941 | NCBI WGS metagenome assembly OFDC01 (sample SAMEA94258168, study PRJEB24077) | hot springs metagenome | biome: Aquatic biome; feature: Water | place: India | collected 2012-12-06 | depth 5 m | reverse complement strand
CTCGTCGGTCTGGTTCTTGACCCAGTGCTCGCGCGTGTCGTCGAACACCAGCGGCTCGCCTTCCTTCCAGAAGAAGTGATGGCCACCGATCTCGATCCAGCACTTCTCCGGCTCGGTCGGCACGATCAGCGGGTAGTGGAAGCGAATGATGCCGGCGGCCGACCCGCGGTGCGGCTCGATCTCGGCACGGCCGGCCAGGATGCTGAACAGCGCCGAATGGACACCCGGAATCCGGCTGATTGCGGCCATCGTGTCCGGCACCGCGGCAGCGTTCTCGGTGACCTCATGGCCCCACAGCTTCAGCAGGAAGGTGCGCCAGGCGCGGCCGGGCACGTAGAGGTCGCGCGGATGGACCTCATGCAGGGCGGGGATTTCCTCGTGGTGGCTGAGCAGGTACTCGAGGTCGGCCTTGATCTTGGCGTGGCTCTTCTTGAGTTCGGACAGGACCGGGAAAACCCTCATCGCGTCTTCGCCGCCAAGCGGCAGCTTGGGCATGTTCCGCAGGATCATGTCCGAAAGCTTGAGGTTGAAATCCTCCAGCGGCTGCTGCGGAAGCCAGATGTGCTTGGTCAGATAGAACCGACCCTTTTCACCGACGCTGGGCTTGTTATCCGTTTGCATGACAGGTCTTGCCTCTGGGACTTCCAGTGGAGGGCATCGCACACCGGTTTGGCGGAATGGCGGCGGGACCTCTGCCGGGAACGAAAACTCAATTTCTTGCGTCAAACCCCAGAAAACATGTCAGAATTCCGGAGAACCGCTAGTATAGCCGAAGATGTTCCGTTTTGCCGACGTCCCGTTGTCGCTGTCAGGGATGACCCGGATCGCCGGGAAGCGCGTATTTCTGCGTGCGCCCAGCATGGACGACTGGCCGGAATGGGCCGAATTGCGCGCCCGCAGCCGGGCCTTCCTCACGCCCTGGGAACCGACCTGGCCCGAGGACTCGCTGGCCCGGGATCATTTCCGCCGCCGCCTGCGCCAGCAGGCCAAGGAGTGGCGGGCAGGCGAGGCCTATGGCCTGTTCGTCTTCACGAACGAGGGGCGCCGTCTGGTGGGCGGCATCAACCTCAGCAACGTCCGCCGCGGCGTCGCCCAGACGGCCTCGGTCGGCTACTGGATGGGCCAGCCCTATGCCGGCCAGGGGCTGATGACCGACGGGCTGCGGGCCACCCTGCCGTTCGTCTTCGACGACCTTCGCCTGCACCGGCTCGAGGCGGCCTGCCTGCCGCACAACGAGCCTTCGAAGGGCGTGCTGACGAAAGTCGGTTTCCACGAAGAGGGGCTGGCGCGGCAGTATCTGCGGATCAACGGCCAGTGGGCCGACCATCTGCTGTTTGCGCTGCTGCGCGCCGACTACGACGCTCTCTTGCGGGCGCCACGGTAACGGGCCGGCGGAGCCCGCCCTCAGGAGCGTTCATGCGCAATCTCACCCCGACCTCGATTACGCAGACCTTCGCCGACTATGCCCGCAACGCGCCCTCCGAGCGGGCGAAGACGCTGCTGGTTTCGCTGGCGGGCCACCTCCACAGTTTCGTGCGCGACAACAAGGTGACGCAGGCGGAGTGGGGCGCCGCCATCGATGCCCTGACCCGCGCCACGAAGTTCACCGACGACAAGCGCAACGAATACATCCTGTTCTCCGACCTGCTCGGCGTCTCGTCGCTGGTCGACATGGTGAATGCCGCGCCGGCCGGCACGCCGTCGTCGGTGCTCGGCCCGTTCCATATCGAAGGCGCGCCGGAACTGCCCAACGGCGGCGACCTGTGGCGCGGTCAGGTCGGCGAGCCGCTGGTCGTGAGCGGCCGCGTCGTCGACCAGAACGGCGCACCCGCCGCGGGGACCGTGCTGGCGCTCTGGCAGAATGCCGGCAATGGCCTCTATGCCCAGCAGGACAGCACGCAGTCGCCGACCAACTATCATGCGCGCCTCACCGTTGCCGATGACGGCACCTTCTCCTTCACGACCGTGCGACCGGTTTCCTACAAGGTGCCGGACGACGGCCCGGCCGGCGACATGCTGCGGGTGCTCGGCCGCGACGCCTGGCGGCCGGCGCATCTCCACATGATCGTGCAGGCGCCGGGCCACGCGCCGCTGATCACCGAGTTCTTCCCCGAGGACGACGAGCATCTCGACGGCGATGCGGTGTTCGGCGTCCGCGCCGGCCTCGTCCTGCCTTTCGCGAAGGTGACGGACCGTGCGGCGTTGTCGGCCAATCTCGCCGCGCGCGATACGTTGCCGATGCCGGTCTGGGCCGCCCGTCTCGACCTGACGCTGCCTCCGGGCTGATGCCGCTCGTCCGCGTCCGCGACGTCTCCAGGGTTTTCGCGAACGGCGTCCAGGCTCTGGGCGGTGCTTCGCTCGACATCGGCGCCGGCGAATTCCTGAGCGTGCTGGGCCCGTCGGGCTGTGGAAAATCGACGCTGTTGCGCCTGATCGCCGGTCTCGCCGAGCCGAGCGCCGGTACGATCGACTGGCCGCAGGGCCGGCCCGATATCGGATTCGTGTTCCAGGAGGCGACCCTGATGCCGTGGACGACGGCGCTGGGCAACGTGGCGCTGCCGCTCAAGCTGCGTGGCGTTGCAGGCTCTGAGCGCGAGGCGCGCGCCGCCGAAGCGCTCGCGGGCGTGGGGCTCAAGGGCTTCGAGAAGAGCTATCCGCGCGAACTGTCGGGCGGCATGAAGATGCGCGTCTCGATCGCCCGCGCACTCGTCACGGCACCCAAGCTGCTGCTGATGGACGAGCCCTTCGCCGCTCTCGACGAGATCACGCGGCGCAAGCTCAACACCGACCTGCTGGAACTGTGGGAGCGCACGCGCTTCACCGCGGTGTTCGTGACGCATTCGGTCTTCGAATCGGTGTTCCTGTCGCAGCGCATCGCGGTAATGAGTGCCCGCCCGGGCCGTGTGCGCTCCGAACTCTCCATTCCGGCGCCTTACCCGCGCACCGAGACCTTCGGGACCTCGGCCGAATATGCCGCGCTCTGCCGGCTCGCCTCGGCGCAGCTCTCGGAAGCGATGGCGGCATGAGCATTTCCCGTCGTCTCGACCGGAGCGCGAAGCGCGGAGTGGAGAGACCTTTTTTCAACTTGAAGCCATCAATGCGAGGAAAAGAGGTCCCTCCACTCCGCTTCGCTCCGGTCGGGACGACGGCTCAGTGGGCCGAGTGTATCTCGCAATGAGCGCTCGCTACATTGCGCCCATCCTGATGGGCTTCTTCATGCTGGCCCTGTGGGAAGGGCTGGTGCGGGCGATGACGATCCCGCCGTACATCCTGCCGGGGCCGATCCTCGTGGCGAAGACGCTGGTGTCGGACTGGGGCACGCTCTGGCCGGCGCTCCTCGTGACGCTGCGCATCACCCTCCAGGCGCTGGTGGCGGCCGTGCTGGTCGGTGTGTCGCTGGCGCTGTTGTTCTCGCTGTCGCGCTGGATCGAGCTTTCGCTCTTTCCCTACGCCATCATCCTGCAGGTGACGCCGATCGTGGCCATCGCGCCGCTGATCATCGCCTGGGTCGACGACGTCAACGTCTCTCTGCTGATCTGCGCCTGGCTGGTGGCCTTCTTCCCGATCCTGTCGAACACGGTGCTGGGCCTGCGCTCGGTCGATCGCAACCTCCTCGACCTGTTTGAACTCTACGGCGCCAGCCGCTGGCGCACGTTGATCGACCTGCGGCTGCCCGCGGCGCTGCCGTATTTCCTGGGTGGCCTGCGCATTTCAGGGGGGCTGGCGCTGATCGGCGCCGTGGTCGCCGAGTTCGTGGCGGGTTCGGGCGGCCGGGAGTCGGGACTGGCCTACCGCATCCTTGAATCGGGCTACCAGCTCAAGATCCCGCGCATGTTCGCGGCCCTGGTCCTGATCTCGGCAGCGGGCATCGCGATCTACCTGCTGCTCGCGCTGGTCTCGCACCTGCTGCTGCGCCGCTGGCACGAGAGCGCCCTGTCCGAGGACTGAGCGGACCTCAGCGCAGTGCCGCGCGACCGAGGAAGAACGAGGCTGTCGCCACGCCCGCGGCCAGCAGCAGATAGCCCGCCTCATAGACGCCGGTGATGGCCAGCACGGTGCGGAACAGGAGCGGCGAGAGCAGGGCGCCGCAGAAAACGAAAAGCTGCGTCGCGCCGGTGAATTCGGCGGCGCGCCCCGGTGGCGCCCGCGAGGCGCTTTCGGCGATGAACACGCCGTTCCAGCCGACGGCGGTACCGCCCAGGATCGTGCAGACGATGTAGACGGCCGTCGTGGGCCAGGCCGGGGTGGAGAAGGACATCGCCGTCGCAGCGATCGCGATGATGGCGCCGATGCCGGCCAGCACGGCGGAAGGCCGACGCAACAGGTCGGCCAGCGCGCCCCAGAAGATGCGACCGAAAGCGCCGGCGACCGTCGCGGCCGACAACAGCGCACCTGCCAGCACGTAGGACATTTTCAGACCGTCGACGGCGTAGACGACGGTGAAGTTCACGACGATCGCCTGCGTGGCGGAGAACAGCATGCCGATGAAGCACATCGGCCGCAGGATCGGATCGCGCCAGGCGAGCTGCAGCGGCTCGAAGATTTCGGCCAGTGTCGGCAGGCGCGCGGCGCCCCCGACGCGCTCGTCGTCGTAGAGCGCGCGCAGCGGCTGAATGGCGATCGCCGCGGCAATCGTCAGGAAGCCGACGGAAGCGGCCGCCCAGCGCCAACCGAAATCGAGAGCGAGGGTCGGCAGTACCGCGCCGCAGATCGCAAAGCCCACCGGCACGCCGCTCTGCTTCAGCGAGAAGGTGACGTTGGCCAGGCGGGGCGGCGAGACGCGGGCCAGGATGTGCGAACTCGCAATGGTGAGAGGACCGGAGCCAAGGCCGACGATGAAGGCGGAGAGGGCGGCCATTGCCAGGCCGCCTGTAGCGAAGACGAAGGAGCCCAGTGCCGCGATGGCAAGGCCGGTCTGGATGAAGCGGATCGGTCCCAGCCGGCGGGTGATCGTGCCGCCGCCCACGGTCGAGATCATCGCCGCGAGATAGACGATCGACACATAGTAGGCGACGTCGGCCGCGGCGACGCCGAACTCGGCTGCGGCGGCGGGGGCCAGCACCGAGGCCTGGTTGAAGACCATCGTCGAGACGACCTGGACGAGGGTCAGCGAAACGAGGGCGACGAGATAACGGCGAACACTGGATGGCGTAGCGGACATGGCGCCCGCGACTATAGCGACCTACCGGAGGCCGGCGAGGAAACTCTCGACGAGAGGCGACCAGACGGAATTGCCGTTGCTCGCGCCGGCGAGACCGTGCCCATCGCGGCCGAAGGCGCCGACCGGCCTGTACGTCGCTTTGCCGCCCGCGCCGTCATAGGCCTCGACCATCCGCTTGGCGAGAGACGGCTCGAAGAAGCTGTCGTTCTCGGTATAGATCCAGAGCATCGGCACCCGCGCGGTCGCGCCGTACTTCGCGGCGGCGTCGACCAGGGCGCGCGGCGTGCAGTTGCCGATGCCGCCGCCCGCCAGCTTCTGATGTCCGCCGCGACCGCCGGCGAAGTTGATCATGCCCGCCACACCGGGCGGGTTGCGGCTGGACAGCGCGACCGTCGCCCAGCCGCCGGCCGATTGGCCGACGACGATGGTGCGATCGGCGGCGACGTAGGGCTGCGTGCGCATGAAGTCGATGGTGGCCTGGATGTCGGCGGCGCCCTGGAGGCCGGCCCTGTAATAGTCGGGCGCGTCGCAGATTCCATAGCCTTCGGCCCAGTCTCCGCCCGTCTCGCCGTAGCCGCGCCGGAGCGGCAACGCCACGACATAGCCGCGCGACAGGAACCACGACGACAGGGCCGTGTAGCGCGGCCGTTCCATCTTGAAGCGCTTTGAGCCGTCGGCCGGCGAACCGTGGTTGATGACGACCAGCGGGCTCTTCGCCTCGCCCGGGGGCCGCATCACCGTGGCCACCAGGGTCGATCCGTTGGGGCCGGGCAGGCGCACCACCTGCTCGCGATCCTGAGCCGCCAGCGGCCCGATGCAGAGAAAGAAGAGAAGAACTGCGACCGGACCAAAGCGCATCGTGATCTCCTAGCGACCGCTGCGTCGCGCGGGCTTGCCGCGCCCACCGGAGCCCGTCCGCACGCCGCGGAAGACCCTGGAATGCTGCATCTTGCCGAGATGGACGCCGACGTTGGCGCTGGCGGCCTGGCCCGGCAGTTCGAGTTCGTGTGCTTCGAGGCGGCGGATCTCGTCGCGCAGGCGGCCGGCCTCCTCGAATTCGAGGTCGGCGGCGGCGGCGCGCATGCGCTTCTCGAGTTCGGCGATGTGGGTGCGGAGGTTGTGCCCGACCAGATGCACGTCGCCCGACACGCCGGTATCGACCGTGTAGTGATCGCGCTCGGCGGTCGACTGCAGGATCTCGGCGATGTTCTTCTTCACCGAGGCCGGCGTGATGCCGTGCTTCTCGTTGTAGGCTTTCTGCTTGGCGCGACGACGATCCGTCTCCGCCATGGCGTACTTGATCGAGTCCGTCATCTTGTCGGCATAGAGGATGACGCGGCCCTCGACGTTGCGCGCGGCGCGGCCGATCGTCTGCACCAGCGACGTCGGCGAGCGCAGGAAGCCTTCCTTGTCGGCGTCGAGGATGGCGACGAGAGCGCACTCGGGAATGTCGAGGCCCTCGCGCAGCAGGTTGATGCCGACCAGCACGTCGAAGGCGCCGAGCCGCAGGTCGCGGATGATCTCGATGCGCTCCAGCGTGTCGATGTCCGAATGCAGGTAGCGGCAACGGATGCCGGACTCGTGCATGTACTCGACGAGGTCCTCGGCCATGCGCTTGGTCAGCACGGTGACAAGCACGCGCTGGCCTTTCTTTGCGCAGTCCTTGCACTCGGCAATCAGGTCGTCGACCTGCTTCTCCACGGGACGGACAAGGACGGTCGGATCGATCAGGCCGGTCGGGCGGATGACCTGCTCGATGAAGGCGCCCTGCGTGCGCTCCATCTCCCAGTCACCGGGCGTGGCGCTGACATAGGTGGTGCGCGGGCGCAGCGCGTCCCATTCCTCGAACTTCAGCGGCCGGTTGTCGATCGCCGAGGGCAGGCGGAAGCCGAACTCCGCCAGCACGCTCTTGCGGTTGAAGTCGCCGCGGAACATGCCGCCGATCTGCGGCACAGTGACGTGACTCTCGTCGCAGATCAGCAGCGAGTCCTGCGGGAAGTACTCGAACAGGGTAGGCGGCGGCTCGCCCGGCTTGCGGCCGGTGAGATAGCGCGAATAGTTTTCGATACCGGCACAGGCGCCCGTCGTCTCCATCATCTCGATATCGAAATTGGTGCGTTGCTCCAGCCGCTGCGCTTCGAGCAGGCGGCCGGCGCGGTTGAATTCCTCGAGCCTCTGCTTCAGGTCGGCCTTTATCTGGTCGATCGCCTTCTGCATCGTCGGCTTGGGCGTCACATAGTGGCTGTTGGCATAGACGATGATGTCGTTCAGCGAGATCGTCTTGTCGCCGGTCAGCGGATCGAACTCGGTGATGGATTCGATCTCGTCGCCGAACATCTCGAAGCGCCAGGCCTTGTCCTCGTAGTGGGCCGGGAACAGGTCGATCGTGTCGCCGCGCACGCGAAAAGTGCCGCGCTGGAAAGCATTGTCGTTGCGCTTGTACTGCTGTTCGACGAAGCGGCGGAGCAGGGTCGAGCGGTCGATCTTCTGGCCCTTGTGCAGGCGGAAGGTCATCGCCTGGTAGTTCTCCAGCGGACCGATGCCGTAGATGCACGAGACCGAGGCGACGATGATGACGTCGTCGCGCTCCATCAGCGCGCGCGTCGCCGAATGGCGCATCCGGTCGATCTGTTCGTTGATCGACGAATCCTTCTCGATGAAGGTGTCGGTACGCGGCACATAGGCTTCGGGCTGGTAGTAGTCGTAATACGACACGAAGTATTCGACGGCGTTCTCCGGGAAGAACCCCTTCATCTCGGCATAGAGCTGCGCGGCCAGCGTCTTGTTGGGCGCCATCACCAGCGCCGGGCGGCCCTGGCTCGCGATGACGTTGGCCATGGTGAAGGTCTTGCCCGAGCCGGTGACGCCCAGGAGAACCTGGTCGCGCTCGCCGGCCTCGACGCCGGCGATGAGCTGCTTGATCGCCTCGGGCTGGTCGCCGGCCGGCGTGTAATCCGACACGAGCTTGTAGGGCTTGGGCGTGACGCCTTCGAGCTCCGGTCGCCGCTGGATGTACGGCATCAGGAGCGGGATGGCTGGAACCGCAAGATTCTTTGAGGGCATGACCTCCATTATATGATGCGCACCTGCCGCTCCGGCAATGCTAGCGTCCGGCCCGCGATGCCCGACCTGTTGAGTGCTCCCTTCCTTGTCTGTGCCGCCGTTGCCTGCATTGCAGGCATGGTGCGAGGCTTCGCCGGTTTTGGCGCGGCGATGCTGATGACGCCGGTCTTTTCGGCGCTGTACGGACCGGCGGTGGGCATTGCGCTCTGCCTGCTGCTGGAGATCGCGGTGGCGTTGCCGCTGGTGCCGCGCGTCCTGCCACTCGTCGACTGGCGGCGGATCGGCCTGCTGCTGCTGGCGGCCGCCGTCGGCGTGCCCTTGGGCAATCTCGTGCTGACGGCCGTCGAGCCCGAGCCGATGCGCTGGGCGATCTCGGCCATCATCCTGGCGGCCGTCGCCATGCTGGCCAGCGGCTGGCGGTTTTCCGGCCGTCCGAACGCCGGCACGACGCTTGCGGCCGGCGCAACCAGCGGCTTCCTGAACGGACTTTCGGGCATGGCAGGACCGCCGATCGCTTTCTATTACCTTGCGGGCACCGATTCGGCGGCGTCGGTACGCGCCAATCTCACGACCTATTTCGTGTTCGTCGACCTGCTGGCGCTGACGGCCTTCGTGTCGCGCGACCTGATCGGCTGGAGCACCGGCGTGCAGGCCCTGTTCCTGGCGCCTGCGATCGTCCTGGGGGGACTCGTCGGCGAGCGCCTCTTTCCGCTCGCCAGCGAGGCCTTCTATCGCCGGCTCGCCTTGCTGCTTCTGGTCGGCGTCGCGATCGGTTCATTGGTGATATAAGGCGAGCATGAAAGTCTGGGACAGAATCGTCGAAGGCATGAACGGGCTCGGCATCGCCGAGCTGCTCGGCCTGTCCTCGCCGCCGGCCGACGATGGCGGGCATCCTGGATTGCGCCAGATCGGCTTCACGATCGGCGTGATCGCGCTCGGCGCCAAGATGGCGAGGGTCGACGGAGACGTGTCGGAAACCGAGGTCGCTGCCTTCCGCGACTTCTTCCACGTGCCTCCGGGTGAAGAAGCGAACGTCCAGCGCTTCTTCGATCTCGCCAAGCGCGACGCCGGCGGCTTCGAGACCTATGCGCGCCAGGTCGCGGCACTCTTTCCAGACGCTCCCGAAATCCTCGAGAACGTGATCGAGGGCTTGTTCAGCATCGCGCAGGCCGATGGCCGTATCGGCGCGCCGGAGGCGGACTATCTCGCAAAGGTCGCGAACATCTTCGGCCTGCCCAGTTCGCGTTTCGAGCGCGCCAAGGCAGCGGCGCTCGGCACGGTCGAGTGCGAGCCCTGCGTCGTACTGGGCATCGATCCGCTGGCGACCGACGAGCAGATCCGCGAGGCGTGGTTGCGGCAGGTGCGTGCCAACCATCCCGACAGGCTGATGGCGCAGGGCCTGCCGGAAGAGGCCATCGCGATGGCCAATCGCAAGCTCGCGTTGATCAACGATGCCTATGACCGGCTGCGCAGGCAGCGCGGTCTCGTGCCGGCCTGAGCGTGAACTTCGTCGACCTGCCATCGCCCAATCATGCGCCGAGGCCCGACGGCGAGGCCGTCGATATCCTGGTGCTGCATTACACCGAGCTGCCACTCCAGGAATCGCTCGACATATTGCGCGACGGGGCGCGCGAGCTTCGTGTCAGCTCGCACTATGTGCTCGACCTCGATGGAACCGCCTATCGCCTGGTGCCGGAGGATCGCACTGCCTGGCATGCCGGAAAATCCTGGTGGCGCGGGCGCGAGAGCCTGAACGGCACGTCGATCGGCATCGAGATCGTGAACCTGCACGGCGATCGTCACGACTATCCGCGCGAGCAGATCGAGGCGCTGATCGAACTCTGCCAGGAGATCGTCGCGCGCCATCCCGCGATCGTGCCGCGCAATGTCGTCGGCCATTCCGACATCGCGCCCCAGCGCAAGGTCGACCCCGGCCGCCGCTTCCCGTGGAAGACGCTCGCCGATCGGGGCATCGGCCTCTGGCCGAAAGCCGGCGCGCGGCCGCTCGACGGCGATTTCCAGCGCGCGCTCCAGCGTTTCGGCTACGCCCCGCCGCTCGCCGTGCCGCCGCGGGAGGTCGTGAAAGCCTTTCAGCGCCATTACCGGCCGTCCCAGGTGGACGGCATGGTCGATCCCGAGAGCAAGTCGCTGCTTGCCGGGCTGCTTGACCGGGTGGGGGGAGCGGCCTAGTCAGGCGCCGGGTCAGACGGCTGGATGACTGCACTCGCGCGGGAGACCGGGCGGGTGAGGAAAGTCCGGGCTCCACGGAGACACGGTGCCGGATAACGTCCGGCGGGGGCGACCCCAGGGAAAGTGCCACAGAAAACAGACCGCCTGCCTGGCTCGCCAGGCCGGTAAGGGTGAAACGGTGGAGTAAGAGCCCACCGCGCGACCGGTAACGGAAGCGGCATGGCAAACCCCACCGGGAGCAAGACCAAATAGGGGCGGCACGCCGGGCAACCGGCAGCGGTGTTTCCGCGTCGTCGCC
>OFDC01001785.1_pt1 | contig 10732 bp, 10 predicted proteins | sample 1520941 | NCBI WGS metagenome assembly OFDC01 (sample SAMEA94258168, study PRJEB24077) | hot springs metagenome | biome: Aquatic biome; feature: Water | place: India | collected 2012-12-06 | depth 5 m | reverse complement strand
TAGTAGATACGCCTGATGCCGTTTTGGTGGCTGATAAAAACCAAGTGCAGAACGTTAAAGATATATATAACCAACTAAAACAAGACGGCAACGAAGCCTATAAATTACACCAAACCGTGTATCGCCCGTGGGGGGACTACACTGTATTGGAAGTTGGCGAACGTTTTAAAATCAAACGTATTGTCGTCAAACCAGGCCATCGTTTGAGTTTGCAAATGCATCATCACCGTAGCGAACACTGGGTGGTGGTGAGCGGAATGGCCAAAGTCACCAACGGTGATAAAGACTTTTTTGTTGCGCCGAATGAATCTACATTTATCCCAGCTGGTACGGGTCACCGCCTAGAAAACCCAGGGGTTTTGGATTTAGTGATGATTGAAGTGCAAAGCGGCGATTACGTAGGCGAGGATGATATCGTACGGTTTAATGATAGTTATGGAAGAGTTAAAAGCTGAATGAGTGATAATAAACAAAAAGTCGCCTTGATTACTGGGGTTACTGGGCAAGATGGCGCATATCTAGCTGAGTTCCTACTCAACAAAGGTTATATCGTTCATGGTGTAAAACGTAGAGCATCTCTATTTAATACTGATCGTATTGATCATCTTTACCAAGACCCTCACGTAGATAACAAAAACTTTGTTCTTCATTATGGCGATTTAACCGATTCAACCAATCTCATACGTATTATCCAACTGACTCAACCAGATGAAATATACAACCTTGCAGCAATGAGTCATGTTGCCGTGAGTTTTGAAAGCCCAGAATACACTGCCAATGCTGATGGGTTGGGAACATTAAGAATTCTAGAGGCCATCCGAATATTAGGTTTAGAGAATAAAACTAAGTTTTATCAAGCGTCAACCTCTGAGCTTTATGGGCTTGTGCAAGAAGTACCGCAAAAAGAAACCACGCCGTTTTATCCTCGCAGCCCTTATGCAGTGGCTAAGCTTTACGCATATTGGATTACAGTCAATTATCGTGAAGCCTATGGCATTTACGCTTGCAATGGCATTTTGTTTAACCATGAAAGTCCTGTGCGCGGTGAAACCTTTGTCACTCGTAAAATCACACGTGCGTTAGCGCGCATCAAGCTCGGCCTCCAAGACTGTTTATACTTAGGTAATTTGGATGCAAAGCGAGACTGGGGACACGCCAAAGACTATGTAGAAATGCAATGGCTGATGTTACAGCAAGATACTGCTGAAGATTATGTGATTGCCACAGGCGTGCAATACAGTGTGCGTGATTTTGTCAACGCAGCGGCAAAAGAGCTGGATATGCAAATCACTTGGCAAGGCGCAGGGGCAGATGAAACTGGTACAAATGCTCATGGCAACGTGATTGTTAAAGTAGACCCTCGCTACTTTAGACCCACAGAAGTGGAAACCTTACTAGGGGACCCCTCAAAAGCCCAGCAAAAACTCGGGTGGTCTCCTAAAATATCATTTTCAGAACTTGTAGCAGAAATGGCTCGAGAAGACTTCAAGTCTGCCCAACGTGATGAGTTAGTCAAAAAACATGGTTACCAAGCCATGGATTATCACGAATAATTACAATGCAAAAGAACGCAAAAATTTACGTGGCTGGGCATCGTGGCTTAGTAGGTTCTGCATTGATGCGTCAGCTTGAATTGCAAGGCTATAGTAATATTGTTACTCGTACTCACGCTGAATTGGATTTGACTGACCAATCTCAAGTTGCCCATTTTTTTTCATCTGAAAAACCAGAGTATGTATTTTTGGCTGCAGCTAAAGTTGGTGGCATCCACGCCAACAATACCTACCCTGCCGATTTTATTTACCATAATTTAGCTATTCAAACTAATGTTATTCACCAATCTTATTTAAATAGTGTTAAAAGACTACTTTTTCTTGGTTCAAGTTGTATCTATCCACGTGATTGTCCTCAACCGATCAAAGAAGAATACCTGCTTACAAGTGACCTTGAGCCAACCAACCGGCCATACGCCCTAGCTAAAATTGCTGGAATAGAAATGTGCTGGAGCTACAACAGGCAGTATGGAACAAAGTTTTTAGCTGCAATGCCTACTAATCTTTATGGTGTTGGCGACAACTATCATCCAGATAATAGCCATGTTATTCCAGGATTAATCAGAAGATTTCATGAGGCCAAATCAAATTCAATGCCTTATGTATCTGTATGGGGGTCAGGCAACCAAAAGCGAGAGTTTCTGTTTAGTGATGATTTGGCTAACGCATGTTTATATCTGCTAAATTTACCAGATAATATTTATAGCATATTCTGCGCGGGCACTCGCAATGATGGCACCCCGCCACTTATCAATATTGGTGCAGGTAAAGATATTACAATTAAAGAGCTAGCTAGCTTAGTATCAATAATAGTTGGCTTCAAAGGTGATATTTTATTCGACACTACAAAACCTGATGGAACCCCTCAAAAGCTCATGGATACAAGTGTAATGACCTCTTTAGGTTGGACTAAGAATATAGGCCTAAAAGAAGGTCTCTTGCAGGCATATGCAGACTTTAAATTAAAACATCAGATATAAGATGTTTAAAAATCTAGTTGTCATTAATACCTTACGAAAAAATGTACTTTCAAACTATTTAGGCACGTTTACACTGATTGTATGTCCTATTATTAGCCTGCCATTTTATCTGAGTGCGCTTGGTGCAAATGTTTGGGGTCTTGTTGCCTTCATGGCAACGCTTCAAACATTCCTGTCTTTAGTAGACTCAGGAGTAAGTCAAGCATTGCTGAGAGAGTTTTCCGCACTCAATGGTGAAACAGCCAATAAAAAAACTGAATTAGGAAATGCCTTTTTAGGCTTTGAACGTATTTATTGGACATTTGGCCTTATTGCAGGCATTAGCATAATTTTCCTTTCAGGAAAAATTTCTGGTCATTGGTTAAATTTAGATGGGGTGCTAGAACAACAGGCGGATCAGGCTGTTGTAGGGGCTGGATTAATCTTTTTGTTTCAATTCCCAAGCTCAGTCTATAGGAGCTTATTACTTGGGACACAAAATCAAGTTTTACTGAACACAGTTATCACAATTAGTACCATCTTAAGACAATTGGGTGGTGTTATCGCAGTTATTATTTGGCCAACATTACTTACATATATCACATGGCACCTCTGCTGCATCATTTTAGACACAATCATCAAGAGAACTTACGCTTGGCAAAAAATCAAGCTGAGCAAGCCCAACTTACAGTGGGACTCTCAATTAATGAAGTCACTATTTATACCTGTGTTGCATATGTCTATAGCCACTATAGTCGGTGCACTCACTGTACAAATAGACAAGTTATTTTTAAGCGGAATGGTATCCGTCGAAAAATTTGGCTATTATGTAATTGCATCTTCTATAGCCACAGGTATATTGCAACTTATATATCCTGTAGTAAACGCAACAATACCCTATGCGATTTCATTCAAAAATGACCCGGTAAAATTACACGCTTTTAATTTTAGATATGCGAAGTTTATTATTTTTGCATCAATTGCTATCGCTGTTTCTTATACGCTGTTTGGGAAACATTTCTTACTGTTTTGGCTAGGAAACGCCAAAATTGCGGGAGAGGTTTATTACATACTCAATTTTTTACTCATAGGAACTCTATTAAACAGTCTTTACACAATCGGGTACATTAATTGGCTAATACATGGGCTTACGCTCAAAATTTTCAAAGTTAACCTAATTGCACTAATCACCAGTATTATCTGCGTTCCACTACTCATCAGTAAGTTTGGTTTAGTAGGCGCGAGTTTTGGCTGGATTATGATCAATTGTACGGGACTGCTACTTAGTTTACACTGGCTCAGGCCTCAAACAAATATCAATTAACATAACTGCTTATCATCATGAACTTCAGAAATAGAGTTAAAAATAAACTTATAAACTATTACCGCCTAATATTCCTGGGAGACAAATTTTTACCAGAAGTTAAAAGATGGTTTAAAGATGCTGGCGACAAGAATTTGCGGCTTGACTATCAGTTAAATAAGGATTCTATTGTATTTGACGTTGGCGGATATGAGGGATCATGGGCAGAAGAGATTTACAATAAGTTTCAGTCCACAATTTATATATTTGAACCAGTTCCGGAATATGCTGAGAACATAAAGAAAAAGTTTGCCCACAACCAGAAGATACTGACATTTCCGTATGGCTTATCTGATAAAAACAATGCTCTAGAAATTACTCTCAATGATGACAACTCTAGCTTTTACATTAAAAAAGGCGGGATAGTCATAAATGCAGAAGTTAAAGAGTTTTCAGAACAACTTTTAGCCGAACTTCAAACATCTAAAATAGATTTGATGAAAATTAATATTGAAGGTGCTGAATATGATTTACTAAATCATATGATTAAGAATGACACTATTAAACTGGTCGATAATTTACAAATTCAATTTCATAACTTTGTGCCAGATGCAATAACAAAAAGAAACTCCATTAGAGATCGATTAAAATAAACTCATAAAGAAACATGGTGTTATGAATTTGTTTGGGAAAACTGGTCAAAAATATAAATCTAATCATGAATATATTAAAAAAAATATCATCCAAACTACTGCCGAAACTTGCAAAGTCTTATATCACCATTAGAAATAAACTGACCATTAAAAGGCTTGGTGTAAAGATTACAAGTCATGGGTTTAAATTTTCCGGCAATAGTAAAATGCAATCAGGGGATTTTGAGCCAGAGGAAAGTTTACTTCTGAGTCAGTTATTAATTGAGTCAGACGTTTTTGTAGATGTCGGTGCTAATATTGGTTTTTATACTTGTTTAGCTAAAGAACTTGACAACCATGTAGTTGCTTTCGAACCAGATTCTGAAAACTTGGAAAGCTTGTTCCAAAACCTAGAGTTAAACGGTTGGAATGATTGTGAGATTTATCCACTAGGATTATCTGAGAAGTACGGTAGTTGTATGCTTTATGGTTTTGGAACGGGAGCATCGATACTGCCGAATTGGGCAGATGTACCAACTAGCTTACATAAAACAATTCCACTAACTACATTGGACATAATCTTATCTAATCGATTCATCGATAAAAAGGTTATAGTTAAAATTGATGTTGAGGGCGCAGAACTATCTGTACTTAAAGGCTCAATTAATGCCTTAGAAAAGTATCATAATATGAAACTATTGATAGAAATTTGTCTCACTGAACATCACCCCAACGGTAAAAATCCAAACTTCTACTCAACCTTTGAGCTACTTGATAGTTATGGATATAAAGCAACTTGCATAGAAGGTAATAGTCAACGAGTAAGCCTCACAGATGCCAAAAGATGGCAAGAATCTGGCTTTAGAGACTTTGGTGGAATCAACTTTTTATTCACAAAAACAATATAAGTAATATAGGCTTTTTGAATTGATAATAGCTAATATTATTGGTGGTTTAGGCAACCAAATGTTTCAATACGCCACGGCGTTATCATTAGCACATCGACTGTCTGTAGAGCTAAAAATTGATACACGAAACTTTGAAAACTATTCTCTTCACCAAGGATTTGAATTAAATAAAGTATTTAATTGCAATGCGGAAATTGCTGATAGCAAAGATTTAAGCTCCGTGCTAGGGCTTAGTAAGTACAAAGCTGTAACGCGTATATTGCGTAGACATGAAATGTATTGGGCGAGAAACAAAAATCATATCGTTGAACCACATTTTGATTTTTGGTCAGATTTTCACTCTCTACACAATAACATATATTTAGATGGTTACTGGCAAAGTGAGCAATACTTTATAAAATCAGAGCACTTAGTTAGAAATGCTTTTACCTTTAGAAAACCACTTGCTGATAAAAACTTAGTAATTGCAGAAGCAATTTTAAAAGTAAATGCGGTAAGCCTGCATGTTCGCAGGGGAGATTATGTTACAAATTCTAAAAATGCATTTTTAGGAGTATGTTCGTTAAAGTATTATCAGGATGCAATTGACCATATCGCCAAAAATGTTCAAAACCCAGTGTTTTATATATTTTCTGATGATATTACTTGGGTAAAGGACAACTTGATTGTTCAGTTTGAAAAAAACTATATTGATCACAACAAAGGTGAAAACAACTATATTGATATGCAATTAATGAGTTTATGTCAACATCACATCATTGCGAATAGCTCGTTCAGTTGGTGGGGAGCTTGGCTGAATCCGTCAAATAAGAAAATAGCCATAGCTCCTAAAAATTGGTTCGCTAATGGGCAATCTTCAGCAGACCTAATTCCAAACTCATGGACTCGGCTTTAAGTATGCCAAAAGTTAGCATTGGGATGCCCATTTTTAACGCTGGTGAGTTTCTAAAGGCCTCTGTCGACTCTATTTTTAGGCAAAGTTATCAAGATTGGGAACTCATTATTATTGATGATGGTTCTAGTGACGGCTCAACCGATTTCTTGGAAAGATTAAGTGACCCTCGTCTAGTTTTTATTAAAGAACACGCTAATCTGGGCTTAGCTTGCCGTTTGAATCAAGCAATTTCGATATCTAAGGGTCAATATTTTGCTAGGATGGATGGTGATGATATATCTCACCCGCGTCGATTGGAAAGTCAAATCACTTTTCTTGATACTCACCCAACAATTGACTTAGTGGCTGCAAAAGTAGAAAAAATAAATGAAACAGGGGAAGTAATCGGAACATTACCCTATGCCGAGTCGCATTCAGAAATATGTAGTGCACCTTGGCAAGGTTTTTATATGCCACATCCAGCATGGATGGGTAAAACTGAATGGTTTAGAAAACACCCATATGCGATTCCCGCACATTATCGCAGCGAAGATCAAGAATTACTATTGCGCACTTATAAGTATAGTAAGTTTGCTAACTTGAGCCAGACTCTGCTGTTCTATAGAGTTCATTCAAAAATCAACATAGTTAAAATGCTGAAGACACATATAAGTGTCTTTAACTTTCAATACAAATATTTCTTTAAGAATTATCCTTTATATATCATTCCCGCTTCTGCAGTGTTAATCGGTCGTTTATTTAAAGCTTGTATTTATCAAATTATTGAATTAAAGAAATTAAAATAAACAATCAATAATCATGAATATCACAATTATACTTTTCATTAGATTGGACGGTTTTAAATATAAATGAAAAAATTGTGCTTTGTTGCAACTACTGACTTTGTTTTTCGTGCTTTTTTAATTAATCACTTAAAAGTACTTTCAAAATATTATGAAATTACTGTAATCGTAAATGCAAGCGACTCAAAATGGTTAAAAGAATTTAATGTAAATGCAAATGTGATACATCTTAATATTTCAAGAGAGATTAATTTAATTGTAGACCTATTAAGCTTAATAAAACTAATTCAACTTTTTAATAAAAATAGCTACGACGCCATTCATTCAATTACACCAAAAGCTGGGCTTTTAGCTATGCTTGCTGCAAAGCTTTGTGATATTCCTCTCAGAGTACATACTTTTACTGGGCAAGTATGGGCAACGAACCATGGTTTAAAGGGATTTACCTTAAAAAAGATTGATACATTTTTTGCATCGTTGGCAACACATTTAATTGTAGACAGCCCATCGCAGCTCGATTTTTTATTAAAAGAAAAAGTAGTTTCAAAAGAAAAAACATACGTTTTCGGCAAAGGTTCGGTCTCTGGTGTTAATTTAACAAAGTTCAGGCCTGATTCCGAATTCAAGTCTAAGACGAGATCAGACTTAAACATACCTAGTGAAGCAATAGTTTTTTTATTTTTGGGTCGATTGACTATTGATAAAGGTGTATTGGATTTGGCTAATGCATTTAATATGCTTTCCAATAATTCAACATATCTTTTATTTGTTGGGCCTGATGAGCAAGGGGTTACAGATACACTTAAGGAAATCTTAGCTCAAAAGTCAAACTTTATAAGATTTATAAACTACACAAACATACCTGAAAAGTATATGAATACTGCTGACGTATTAACATTGCCAAGCTATCGCGAGGGTTTTGGTTCGGTAGTAATTGAGGCAGCAGCTGTTGGGATACCTACAATAGCTTCACGCATCTACGGAATTACAGACGCCATTGTTGATAATCAAACTGGTTTGCTACACGAATGTAAAAATACATCACAAATTTCTGAAAAAATGCAACTGCTTGCTGATAATAGTGCTATGAGACTGATGCTTGGGCACAAAGCACGGCTTCGCGCTATTAAAGACTTTGATGCTAACTTTATATCCGAAAAGTGGTTAGCATTTTACAAAACCCAGCTCCCAACAAATACAATTAATAACAGTTAATGAATATTTTAGTTACTGGTGCAAATGGTTTTGTGGGGCAGAGTCTCATTCCCGAACTTATTGCTCAAGGTCACAGCGTTACTGCAATCTCAAGAGAAGTGAACCTCAGTTTGTTTTGCTGTAAAACTATCATTTGTGATTTGAATAGTCTTGTCGATTTTGAGGATGAGATAGTAGGTAGCGATATTGTGATTCATTTGGCGGGCCGTGCGCATGTTCTCAATGAAACTTCACAAGACCCATATCAGGCATATGCAGAAATTAATGTAAAAGCCACCCAAAACCTTGCACTTCTTGCCTCAAAAAATGGAGTTAAACGTTTTATTTTTTTAAGCTCTGTTAAGGCGAATGGCGAGGAAACCACAGCACTTTCTTTTAACGAAAACAACCGCCCAAATCCACAGGATGATTACGGCAAAACTAAATTAGAGGCCGAACATGCTCTATTGGAAATAGCAAAAAAATCACACATGCAAGTTGTCATTATTAGACCACCATTAATCTATGGTAAGGGCGTAAAAGCCAACTTCAAAAACTTGATTAAATTATGCCAATCAAAATTACCCTTGCCATTTGGTGCAATCCATAACAAACGTAGTATGGTTTATATTGAAAATTTAATCGACTTTATTGCGTTATGCATCACGCATCCAAAAGCAGCGAATGAAACCTTTTTGATTTCTGATGATGAGGATATTTCTACTACCCAGCTTATTCACACTATCCGAAAATCTCTTGGGATACCAAGCTTACTATTACCCATTCCTCAATCGTGGATAGTTTTTATGCTTTATTTAATTGGGAGAAAGTCGCTGTCAACGCGGCTTTGTGGTAATTTGCAAGTAGATATTACCAAGGCAAAAACATTACTCGGTTGGAAGCCACCTTTTACCTTTGAACAAGGCATTAAAAATACAATTCAAGAAAAATAAAAGCCGCATTATGTTTAAAAGATTTTTTGACCTAACCTTAGTGGTGGTATCCGCACCTATTTTATTGCCTTTGATGGTACTTGCTTTTTTGCTGGTTAAAACAACCTCGAATGGCCCTGCTCTTTATTGGAGCAAGCGAGTAGGCCCAGAGAACCATTTGTTTGATATGCCTAAATTTCGCTCCATGAAGGTCAATACGCCTGCTCTGGCTACACACATCATGAACCAGCAAGCAGACCCAAACCAATATTTAACGCCTGTTGGCAGTTTTATTCGCAAAACCAGCTTGGATGAATTGCCACAATTATGGAGTGTGCTCAAAGGCGACATGTCGATTGTAGGCCCTCGCCCTGCATTGTTTAATCAAGATGATTTGATTAGTTTGCGCACCGAGAATGGCGTGCATGCACTTAAACCAGGCATTACCGGCTGGGCGCAGGTGAATGGCCGAGACGAATTGCCAATTCGGCAAAAAGTGGAATTGGATGTTTACTATCTGAAACATCAGTCTTTGTGGTTGGATTGTTATATTATTCTACTAACTGTACTCAAAGTCCTTAAGCGGGACGGTGTATCGCATTAATTAATCAAAATTATGAACTTTTATCGTCAATATATTACGCAATGGTTTTCATATATTGCAATGCTGCATGATGTAGCAGTGGCCGCTTTTGTTTGGTACGCGGCATTTTTGTTGCGTTTTAACTTTGATATCCCCGCCAACTTTGTGGCAGTGATATGGAAGACACTGCCTTTGGTATTGCTGGTAGAGTTTGTCTGTTTTGTGTTTTTTGGGTTATACAGAGGCATGTGGCGCTTTGCCAGCCTACCAGACCTCAAACGGATTGTTCGTGCGGTAGCGCTTTCTGCGCTGATCATTAGCTTCGCTAGCCTAATTGCACAACCACAGATTGTGATTCCACGTTCCGTGCTTATTCTCAACCCATTATTGCTTGTGCTAATCATGGGCGGGAGCCGATTTGCCTACCGCGCGTGGAAAGAACGCCGTTTGTTTAACCCAGTGGTTCACCAAGGTAAACCTGTCATCATATTGGGAGTTGAAGAGGCAGCCATTAGCCTAATTAAAGAGTTGGCCAAGAGCACTGAGTGGCGTGTGGTGGCGTTGCTGGATGATAACAAAACCATGCATGGCCGCGAGTTTATGCATACGCGCGTGGAAGGCTATATTGAAGACTTGCCTAAAATCGCGCATAAATATAGTTGCGAGCATTGCATTATCGCGATGCCCTCAGCTAATCACTTAGCCCGAAGACATGCTGTGAATGTTGCAAACAGCATTCAAATAGAGGTGCTAACCTTACCAGCGATGAGCGATTTAATGAGCGGGAAAATTAGTGTTTCGCAAATTCGAAAAGTTGACGTTGAAGATTTGCTTGGGCGCGATGTGGTGAACTTAGATAACGCCGGCCTAAGCCACATGATTGAAGGTAATACAGTGATGGTGAGTGGTGCTGCCGGTTCAATTGGCTCGGAATTATGTCGTCAGGTGTTGGCTTACCAACCCAAAAAACTGGTATGCATTGATATTTCGG
>OFDC01001784.1_pt1 | contig 10734 bp, 8 predicted proteins | sample 1520941 | NCBI WGS metagenome assembly OFDC01 (sample SAMEA94258168, study PRJEB24077) | hot springs metagenome | biome: Aquatic biome; feature: Water | place: India | collected 2012-12-06 | depth 5 m | reverse complement strand
ATCAACGCTTTGGCGAATTGGTGCCGCGAGCCCCTCGCTGGCCCGGGAGCGCTAATCATGGGGCAGGTCAACGTCACCTATGAAGATCGGCTCCTTGAAGGGATCGACCGCCTTTGCAGTGCCCGGGGGCTGTCGCGGGCGGAGCTGATGCGGGCCATCGCGACCGAAGCTGTGGAAGCGCATGATGCCGGCAGGCTCGCATTCCAGATCGAGGATGGCCCCCGGATCGATGGCAGCCTTAATGCCCTAACCACCCAGCTGCGTGCCGCCGTCGTCGAGCTGGATCGGGCCCAGAAATCTACCCAGCGGCATGAAAAGCGGATGATGGACGCCTGGGTCGGCAACGAGGAATCGATCCGCCAAGCGCAGGAAAATCTGACCGCCCGGGTCAACGACATCAACCGCAAATCCTATGAGCCATTCGTCAACAAGATCCGGGATGTCATTGCCCTTTTCGAAGGGCTGAAGACCCAGATGGCTAAGACGCAAGAGGCCGGGCTCGCCGAGGTCCTCGACCGTTTCGAAGCGGTCCGCGCCGAAGCCGTCGCACCGCGCAATTTCTACAAGGTGGTATTTCCGGGAGACTTCACGATTGGGTTTCTGACGGTCCTCGCATCCGTCGTCGGCGTGGTCGGTGGTTTTGTCATTCTCCTAGCGGCTGCCAACATGGCCTGGTTGGGCGTGCCGATAGCGAAGCGGATGCTGCCCACGACCGAACTGGTCTGCCGGGTGATCAACGAAAGCTATGGCGTGCGCGACTGCGAAGTGCCCGCCGAGTACCGCCGCGGCCAGGTGCCGCCCGCGAGGTCGGGCAAATGATCAACCTCTCGGCAGTCGGCTCCGCCAGCGGTGCGGGCGAATACTACTCCCAGGACAATTACTACACGACCTCGGAGCTGACCGAGGCGAGCGAGTGGTTCGGCAACGGGGCCGAGACGCTCGGCCTGCACGGCATCGTCGAGGAACAGACCTTCGTCGATGTCCTGTCCGGCAAGCTGCCCGATGGCAGCGAGATCGCAGCCGTCCACGGCGAGCACCGCCCCGGTCTCGACATGACCTTCTCAGCACCCAAATCGGTATCGCTGCTGGCACTGGTAGGGAAGGACGAACGCATAGCCAGCGCCTTCCGAGAATCCGTCACCGCCACGCTTACATGGATAGAAAAGAATCTGGTCGAGGCTCGGGTCTGGGATCCGGCGGCGAAGCAGCAGGTCGTCGAGAAGACCGGCAACATGGTCGCCGCAACCTTCCTCCACGACGTAAACCGAAACAACGAGCCACAGCTGCATGTCCATGCGGTGATCGCCAATGCGACCAAGGCTTCGGACGGCAAGTGGCACGCGGTCCACAATGACCAGCTCTACCGGAGCCAGCACCTCATCGGTTCGATCCACAATGCCGAGCTGCGCGCCCGGATCGAGGAACTGGGCTACGAAACCACCCCGGCGCGCAATCCGATCGATGGCGCCTTCGAGATCAAGGGAGTGTCTCGCGAGGCGATAGAGGCCTTCTCGACCCGCCGCGAGGAAATCCTCGAAGCCCTCGCCCGGGAGGAGCGCAGCAGCCCCCGCGAACGTGAACTTGCGGCGCTCGCTACCCGCCAGGCCAAGAACCCCGAGTTCAGCCCTGAGTTGCGAGGCGCGGAATGGCAGGCGACGGCCGAAAGGGTCGGCTTCAATGGCCAGCTGCTGCTCGATGCCGCGGCCGAGCGGTCAGCCCAGCGTGAGACGGTCTGGTCACGGGTGATCGAAGGGGCGCGCTGTATTGGCGCGCGAGGCCTGGCGATTGCCGGTGCGATGGGCCTGACACCCAAGGATGGCGATCCGCTGGTGCCCGAACGACTGGGACGGCTCGAACCCAAGGCGTTTGCCGCAGCTCAGGCGGTAGCCTCGGCTGCGCGTGATCTTGGCGAGCGCGAGGCGGCGTTCGAGCGCAATGATCTGATCCGCACGGCACTTGAGCGCGGCGGTCCCGTAACAGTCGCGGATATCGAGGCGCGGATTGCGGTGCTGGAGGACAAGGGCCTGCTGATCGGAGGCGAGCGACTGATGACCACGCAGTCGGCCTTGCAGTTGGAGCATCGGGTGATCGCTCTGGCTGAAGCCGGGCGCGATGCCGTGCAGCCGCTGGCCGAGGGTAATGACCTCGGCGCCAATCTGCAGCAAGCCGCCCGCGACCTTGGCCTGAGGCGGCTTAATCCGGGCCAGGAGCAGGCCGGGATCGATGTCCTGCAATCGCGCGACCGAGTGCAGCTGATCCAGGGCGGTGCCGGGGTCGGCAAATCGGCGGCGCTGATGCCGGTGGCGGGCATGCTGAAGCAGGATGGCAAGACCGTGTTCGCAATGGCCCACGCCGGGCGAACCGCGCGGGATTTCGGCGCGAAACTCGATGTACCTGCATCGACGATCGACAGCTTCCTTGGCCGGTTCAAGCGCGTGCTCGATGGCACAGCCAGTCCCGAGAAGATGGCGGAAGCAAGGGCCTCGCTGACTGGATCAGTCATCATGGTCGATGAGGCCTCGCAGATCGACAACGAGCGGCTCGCGAAGCTGATCGAACTGGCGAACGGCATGGACGTTGCCCGGCTCATCCTCGCAGGCGACACTCGCCAGCTTCCGGCCATCGAAGCGGGCAAGCCGTTCGAACTGCTGCAGAAGGAAGGCCTCGCCACCGCGACGATCACCGAGAACCTGCGCGCGCAGTCGCCGCAAATGAAATCGCTGAATGACGCGCTGGACAATCGCAACCTTGGCCGCGCTTTCGACCTCCTCAAGCCCGACACCGTCGAGGTGCCCTTCGCCAAGGGACCGGAAACCGCCGCCAAGCTCTGGGCCAAGATGCCCGAAGGCGAGCGCGATCGCACGCTGCTGCTGGCATCGGGCCGCGCCATGCGCACTGCCGCCAATTCGGCGGTCCAGCGCGAGCGGATGACGCGCGGAGAGCTGGATGGCGAGGAGAAGCGAGTCAACGTCCTCGACCGTGTCACCATTACGCGGGAGGGGGCGCGGCAGATGCGCGGCTATCAGGATGGGCGGATCGTCGAGTTCCGCACCGACCTGCCGAGCCAAGGCTTCAGTCGCGGCGATCGCGGCATGGTGAGGCACGCGGAAGACGGCAAGGTCCGGCTCGAAATGCCGGACGGCTCGCTCCGCCAGTTCACGCCCGACAAGCTGCCGCGCAATCTCGCCCACGATGCCGTCTCGATCTACCAGCAAAAGAACATCGGCGTGTTCGAGGGCGACAAGATCCGCTGGACCGACAATGACCGTCAGCGCGGGCTACTCAACGGCGACATCGCGAAAATCGAGTCCATCGGCCGCCATTCGATGACCGTGCTGACCCACGAAGGCGAACGGCACGAACTCCACCGCGGCGACCGGATGCTCGAACGCCTCGATCTGGCCTACGCCATCAACGTCCACATCGCCCAGGGCATGACCGCCGACAACGGCATCATCCTGATGAGCGAGAAGGAAAAGATGCTGAACTCGACCCAATCGTTCCTCGTCGCCGTCACTCGCATCGCCGACAGTGCGACCCTGGTGGTCGATAACGTCAAGACGCTGGAACGCGACGTGACCCGCAACATCGGCGGCAAGACCTCGGCACTCGAGACGGCGAAGGAACGACAGCTCGAGATCAAGCAGCCCGAACCCACCAAGGAAATCAGCCGAGATTACGACTTCGAGATGTGAGCCGATGCTGCTGCTCGCACATGCCCACACGTCCACATGTGAACATGACCACAAGTGAAGGAGCCCACATGACCACCATCGCGATTGTCAGCCAGAAAGGCGGCACCGGGAAAACCACCCTGGCCATCCACCTCGCCGCCGCAGCCGAGCGCAAGGGCGAGGTGGCGCTGGTCATCGATGCCGATCCCCAGGCCACGGCGAGCCAGTGGGCTGCCTGGCGCGAGGAGGCCCCGCCCGAAGTGATCGACAGCGCCCCGCCGCGCATAGCGGCCAAGATCGAGCAGGCCAAGGAGGCAGGCGCGACGTTCATAGTGATCGATACGCCGCCCCATGCGGACACGACCGCGAGCAAGGCGATGGAGGCGGCCGACCTGGTGTTGATCCCCTGCCGCCCGAGTGCGTTCGACCTGGCTGCCATCCGGACGACGGCGAGGTTAGTGCAATTGCTGGCGAAACCCGCCTGGGTGGTATTCACCGCCGGTCCGCCACATGCCGAGCGGATTCATTCTGACGCGGCCGATTTAGTTAGTGGGTTCGGCGTCCCCGTCTGCCCGCATCGGATCGCGGATTGGGCGGCATATCGCCATGCCAGTGCTGCAGGCAAAACCGTGTTCGAGCTGGAACCCCGCGGGAAGGCAGCCCGCGAGATCGAACATGTTCACATGTGGGCGCGTGAACAGGTGAACATGGCAACACATGAACATGTGGGAGGAGAGGCGCGATGAGCCGATTTGCCAAACTGGCCGACAAGCCGAAGGAAACGAGCGAGCCGCGTGCAATTACGAGCGAGGTCATTAGCTCATCGAATCCGCCCCCAAGCCGGCTCGGACGCAAGGCGATTTCCGGCTACTTCTCGCCGGAAATGTCGTTGGCATTGCACACCTGCGCGCGCAGGAATGGGGTGAATTTGCAGGCGTTGATGGCCGAGGCGTTTGACGATGTGCTGCGAAAGTACGGTGAAAGTCCGATTGGCGGGTAGGATGGACGTTCGTAGTGCGAACGGCTTCGGCTGACATCGACCAGAGCACTGGAGGCTTTCGCACGCAAGCGCCCGAAACCCTTCGCAATTTAGGTCCTGCCGAAATTCCAACGAAAACGCCTGTTTCCGAAAAAGCGGCCGTAATGCTACCTGATATTAGGCCGCTGGGATGCAAATATAGCGTTAGTATATCCAAACATTGCCTTTGCATTGATAGGCGACTGTGCCATCCGACCAGCGCGCCTCCATGATTCCGTCGCGGCAGGACAGGCGCCGCCACCCCAGGAACTGAGCACTGGGAGCTCGTACATTATCACCCAACTTGATTGCGTCTCTGAGCTTACCTCGATGCGGCGTCCGGACAGCCTTCCATACCTCGATCTTTGTGGTGATTGAGGCGATGACGTTCGCGATAATTCCTGAAGCTTTAGGCTGTTTGATGATGAATGGTCGCGAGAGATCGATTCCGCCTGTTTGTAGCAACTGATGCAAGTGGTGCTCATCCGTTTTTGTGAAGCCTCCCGACGTGGCGAGACTTTGGAAATTGCCTGGAAGGCTGAGCGCGTATATTTCGCTGAGCTGAAGCGGGGTTCGAAGAACAACTTCGCTCTGCTGCCGGTTGAAGTTTTGCAGTGCTGCCGCCTCCTTTCCTCCATTCACTCGGTACGCTGTCGTCGCTGCCACAAAGGCAGGATCGGCCCACAAGGCAGAGATATTCAGGACTATCTCGTCCTGGTCAGGTGTGTGCGCGAAAATCGCGCCACTGGCCACCATCGGGTGCGAGAACGACGTATCATCCCCCAGACGTTCGATGTAGTTGTAATCTGAACTCCAACTCGTGGCACTGCCCTCGTCCAGTGCACCGGTCAGGAACAGTGGCGCAAGTTCAGACATGTCTTCGGTCCTGTAAAGGTGCCGCTTTCGGTACAGTATTCCGCTGGACTGGCGAAATCGTCCTGGAAGGCTGGCGGCCTCTAACTCGAGCGCATTGGCAATGGGCAGCCGTGCGGCCTTTTCGCGCCTCCAGCCTCGCTGCCAGCGGCCGAGCGCATCGAGAAAGCTGACAGTGAAGATTTTTGGCTCCTTTTTGTTGGCTGCTGGTAGCACGCGATATCTCCGAATGTCTGCTCTTGTGGAGAGCAACCGATCGCCCGAAAAAACCCGAACGAACGGCATGATCTGAGCGGACGATTGACCAGCCTCGTCGCGGAATCTGCCGCTAGGCCATGGCTGGCAACACCGGTTGCATGTCTTGGGTAGTTCCAGGTCAGCGCTGCGTGGCCCCTTTTCTCTCACCTCTCAGTGGTCGAACTGCATTTGAGCAGCTAACATCAGATGAGACTTGAAATTTTTGATCCTGACAATGTCGATCATGCGCCGAAGAGAGGGACGGATGTGAGCTACTGGAGCGACCGCCAGATCGAAATGATGGAACAACGTCTTCGGCTGGACGGTTTGAAAGGCAAGCGCGTCTGCTCGGATTGTTTTGCTGACGAGCACATCGCCAATTTCATCCGCGAGAATGTGAAGGGCAATGCCTGCGACTATTGCGCCAGCGAGGGCGAAATGGTTGCCGCGGCTGACTTGTGCAATGTCCTGGAGTTCATGCTGCCGCAGATTGATTTGGAATACGATTGTGCCGATCAGGCCCTACCAAACGATCCGGAGACGGGAGAGCGGATGTTCCCGGAAGACGAGTTCGACTCTCGCGAACTTCTCGAGGCCTACATCGAGTTGGGGCTGCCCAATGATTATGATTACGAATTAGTGGGGGACATCGCCGAAGCGCTGCCGGACCAGCAGTGGTGCCGCCGCGATCCTCTCGCCGCATCGCGACACGAAGCCATCGGCACAAGCTGGGAGGCATTCAAGCAGGTGATCAAACATCGGCGACGATTCTTCTTTCTTCAGCACGAGGATCGAGACCTGGATCGGGATCTGAGTTGGGGCGAAGCCGCATACGGCATTCCGGAATTGCTCGAGCGGATCGTCGACTTCACCAAGCGCTTTGAGATGATCCGGACCCTTGCCAAGGGTTCAGCCTTCATTCGCGCACAGTACATGAAAGAAGGCGAGCACGGTTTCGATGCGTCAAGAATGGGACCGCCACCATATGCCTTTGCCACGATGCCAAATCGGATGAGTCCGATCGGAGTCCCGATGTTCTACGGCGCGGTCGAGGCATCGACGGCGCTCGCAGAAATCGCCACCGCGTCGGGCCGCTTCGCCTTAGGAACCTTCGCCACGACCCGGGAGGTCGTTATCGTGGATCTGAGCGGGCTGCCTGACATTCCAAGCCTATTCGATCCCAATCTAGCACGCTACCGCGCGATCGCGATGTTCATGTACGCGTTCCTTGACGACTTCCAAAAGCCAATCAATCGCCAAGTAGGCCCACATCTCGAATACTTGCCTACCCAGGTGATCACAGAGTATTTCCGGACAATTGTCTCCGAAGACGGCAAACCCATTGAGGGCCTCGCATATCTGAGCACCAAAGATGGCAAGGCCGCGATTGTGCTCTTCGCTGAGAACTGCGATGTGGAGGGAGGCGAAGAGGTGCTCGGCGAACATCAGCCATGGCTTCGCATGGACGGGTACGAGGAAGTCGATCACACTCCACCGGCATGGCGTGACTGCAAACGCTGAACGGCGACGGCAAGACCAATATTTTGACCGTGAAACGGGCTCGCCTGACAAACGAGGATGTAAGCGATCCGCGAGGGACCAAGTGCATCAATAGTAATGCGAATGATGCGTCGGTCCAAAGTTGGCCGGGAAACATCTAGGGGAATGCATGCAGAAATCTGTAAAAGTGGCGCTCAACAAGTTTCCGACTGTTCCGGCTTCACTCGAAAATCCAGCAAGGCCAGGAAGCCCAGTGTCGGAAATCACGGTCGATTTGGCCGACTTGTATCATCATTATTATCTGCAGAGCTACGACAAAGCTCCGCCGAACCCTGACCCCGCCCATTTCGAGCACGTTCGGTATCTCGAGCCATGCACCGCTTTTCGTTTCCAGCCTAACGGCCTTGGTGCCAACAAAACGAAGAAGCAAAACAACTCGAACGAGCTCGGCGAAGCCTTCTGTCGCTGGTTCCTGTCCGAGCACCTCGACATTACGCATGTCGCCCGGATTGATGACGTCCGCAATCACGGCGCGCTTGCTTGGGCGCATGGGGTGTCAGTCGAATGCAATCCTGGCACTGAGGGAGATGCCCCCGACTATTTCTGCCTGGAGCCGACAGGTCAAGTTTCGCTCGCAGAGGCGAAGGGCACAATCGAGGCGGTCGGTTTCAAGGCTAAAAAATTCGCGACGTGGCGCAATCAGTTCAACCGAGTGCGCGTTCTTGATGCGGTTGGTAACGCGATGAGTGTGAAGGGGTACATCGTCGCGATGCGATGGGCAGTCCACACTCATAGCCCCTCCATCTTCACGACCCTCTCCGCAGAGGATCCGCAGACTCCGGGCGAGCGTCCCTTTTTTGATGAAAGCGGTGGGTTCGCCGCTGCCGTCCGCGCTCTTCATTATGCGCCAAGCCTGGCGAAGATCCGCCAACCCGTCCTCTCGGCCGCACTCGCGACAGGTACGACAATCGCTGACGATCTACGCTTTCAGATCGTTCTGTGGGAATCTCTGCTGCCGACATTGAAGGGACTGCGGTTTGTTGGAGGCTATTTCCCGACAGATCCCGATGGTATCCTACCCTTCAAGATCGAAGCCGGAAAGCTGGTCAACGTGCCGAACGATCCCTTTAGGCTCGATCAGAGCTCTGGCACTTTCATCGGCATCGAGGAGAAGACCTTTCGCCACCTTGTCGGCACCGCGCGAAACGGGCCGATGACGATCAACGATCTACCGCACATCGATCGCCGGATCACTGGTTTCAGCGGTGCGAGCTATCTCTCGGACGGCCATGTGCTGGGCCCAATCGAGCTGTTCCGCCCAATTGCCGCCGATCTGGTCTAATCGACGGCAGGCGTTGGGATCGGTAGCGGGAAATCTTCGAACCGGCGCCAGCCAGTCTTTTCGCTTAGGTCGAGGACAGCTGCGTCAGTCATCGTCATCCTCCTCAAGCCGATAGGCAGGATTCTGACGCGGCGTGAGCGGTAAGTGAACCTGGGCTCTGCGAAAGCGTCTGAGCGACGAAGCCGCTTTTTCAAGTTGTTTGGTGAGCTGGGCGGCGCTGTCCGGCACGTCGATAAGGGATTTCAGATGCTTTGCAGGTCGCAAGGCTTTGTCCAGAGCCCTTAGTTGAGCCGCATTGAATTGCAGTTCGCGAATGTTCTGGATCGCGTTCTGAAAGGCCTCGGTCTGCGAAATTTCGGGAAAGCTGTCCTTGATGCGCATGGCCAATTGCGCTTGCTCATTGAGCAGGTGGAGGGCGCGACTGGTTTCGGCGGTCCTACTGTGAGCGCGAAGAGCCCCCTCCACTGCGGGCAAGGCCTTGCGAGGGAAAAGTTTAAGCTCAAGGCCGAGCGCGCGCGCAATTTCCACGAGGCTTGAGAGCTGGAGATCGACGGCACCTTTCTCAATCTTGGAGATATGGCTTTGAGGTAGGCCGACACGCTGCCCCAGTTCCTTCTGAGTCAGAGCCTTTGCCTGCCGGGTCGCGCGGATGCAGGCGGCTATCTCTTCGATTCCTGCCGTCATCTACCTGCTTTGGCATGTAATGTGGGGAAAATATATATACCTGCATATATGGTGAATAAAAAATATGCAGTTACATATATCATATGAGATGCTTCGACTGTCACGTGGATTGACCTGAGCCCAGTATAGCTAGGGATTTCAATCGCCTTTATCAGGCCGCTAATGGCCCCCAATGCGCCGGATCGGCAAATGCACAGACATCCAGCCTGGCCACAAAGCATTTAGTGGACAGGGCAAGATGCCTGTGGGCATGGGGTCCGATAGCTAGCTTTTGGCGATTTATTTGGTTGCTCGACAGGGTGTTGCATCTAGTTTTGTGCAGTCGATCGCTTGTAGGGTTGTCTGGGGCTGAGATGCCGATGATCGAGGTTATGATATGAACGTTTTTGATCTCGATGCCGACCTCATCAACCGTTACGAGCAGTTTGCTCGTTCTTTCACGACCATTCGGGCCGACGACCTGCGGAAGCAAATAGATGTCGTATACGATAGCCAGAAGTTTTGGCCTGAACCTCTGATCGGTCTCAATCCGCAATTCAAAGCTGGACGATCAATTGCTAGCCTCGCTGCGGATGGTGTGGTCGATCCTGCGCTCGAAGAAGTCTTTGCCTTAGGAGATCCTCGCAAGCCAATCTCGCTTCATCGGCATCAAGACGAAGCCCTGATGAAGGCGCTGCAGCATCGGAACTACATCGTCACGACAGGCACAGGATCAGGCAAATCCCTTTGTTTCTTCGTGCCAATTATCGATCGTATCCTCAAAGCGCGCAGGGCAGGTGAACCTCGTCGCACCCGAGCCATTGTCATCTATCCCATGAACGCCTTGGCGAACTCGCAGCGCGAGGAGCTTGAAAAGTTCGTTGAAGGGTGCGGCCTACCTACCGAGATGCGTCCAACCTTTGCTCGCTACACTGGCCAGGAACAGGAAAGCGAGCGCAAGCAAGTTGCCGCCAATGCTCCGGACATCATCCTGACCAACTTCATGATGCTAGAACTGCTCATGACGAGGCAGGACGAACTTGATCGACAAGTTATCGAAAACATGGGGGGGCTCGAGTTCCTAGTTCTCGACGAGTTGCATACCTACAGGGGACGTCAGGGTGCGGATGTTGCCATGCTAGTTCGTCGCGTGCGCGAGCGGATGGGCTCAGCAAGCATGTTATGCATTGGCACGTCGGCAACTATGGCGTCGGGGGAAGAAGATGCCGGACGCAAAGCCGTGGCCGGAGTGGGGTCAACGCTTTTTGGCAGCCCGGTTTCGGCTGAGGACGTCATCACCGAGAGTTTGGTGCGAAGGACTGAGGGACTCCCTTCTGAGGCTGCTCTCAAATCCGCGGTGGCGAGCACAACGCAACCTGCTTCCTCAGATTCATTTACCCAGGATCCGCTCGCATGCTGGATTGAGA
>OFDC01001783.1_pt1 | contig 10735 bp, 9 predicted proteins | sample 1520941 | NCBI WGS metagenome assembly OFDC01 (sample SAMEA94258168, study PRJEB24077) | hot springs metagenome | biome: Aquatic biome; feature: Water | place: India | collected 2012-12-06 | depth 5 m | reverse complement strand
GTCGACGATGGTCGCGGGCCGCAGCCCGCCGTCGAGGTGGTCGTGCAGCAGCACCTTCGGCGCCGCCTGCAGCAGCTCAGCGGTCAGCTCGCTCATCTCAGCTCCTCCCGATCCGGTCGATCACCAGCGGTCGCGGCTCGTGGGCCGTGCCCGCGGGGGCGATGTCGTAGCCGCCCTCCAACGCCGCCAGGGCCCGGTCGAAGCGCTCGGGGGTGTCGGTCAGCAGGGTGAAGAGCGGGTCACCGGCCCGTACCTCGTCGCCGGGCCTGGCGTGCCAGACCACGCCGGCGCCGGCCTGGACCGGGTCCTCCTTGCGCGCGCGCCCCGCGCCGAGACGCCAGGCCGCCATGCCCACGGCCATCGCGTCGAGGCGGGTGAGCACGCCGTCGGAGGGCGCCTGCACGACGTGCTCCTCCTTCGCGACCGGGAGGCTGGCGTCCGGGTCGCCGCCCTGCGCGCTGATCATCGCCCGCCAGGCGTCCATCGCGGAGCCGTCCGCCAGCTTGTCGGCCGGGTCGACGTCGGCGCGGCCCGCGGCGGCGAGCATCTCGCGCGCCAGGGCGACGGTCAGCTCCACCACGTCGGCGGGACCGCCTCCCTGCAGCACCTCGACCGACTCGGTCACCTCGATCGCGTTGCCGGCGGTGCGCCCCAACGGGGTGTCCATGTCGGTGAGCAGCGCGACCGTCGTGACGCCGGCGTCGCTGCCGAGCGCCACCATCACCTCCGCGAGCTCACGCGCCCGCTCGACGCTCTTCATGAAGGCACCGCTGCCGACCTTGACGTCCAGCACGAGCGCTCCGGTGCCCTCGGCGATCTTCTTGCTCATGATCGAGGACGCGATGAGGGGGATGGCCTCCACCGTCCCGGTGACGTCCCGCAGGGCGTAGAGCTTCTTGTCGGCGGGCGCCAGGCCGTCGCCGGCGGCGCAGATGACGGCGCCGACGGACTCGAGCTGGGCCAGCATCTCGGCGTTGGACAGCGACGCCCGCCAGCCGGGCACGGCCTCGAGCTTGTCGAGGGTGCCACCGGTGTGTCCGAGCCCCCGGCCCGAGAGCTGGGGTACGGCGACGCCGCAGGCGGCGACCAGCGGAGCGAGCGGGAGGGTGATCTTGTCGCCGACCCCGCCCGTCGAGTGCTTGTCAGCCGTCGGGCGGCTGAGCGAGGAGAAGTCCATCCGCTCCCCCGAGGCGATCATCGCGGCGGTCCAGTCGGAGATCTCGCGCCGGTCCATGCCGTTGAGCAGGATCGCCATCGCCAGCGACGACATCTGCTCGTCGGCCACCACTCCGCGGGTGTAGGCGTCGACCACCCAGTCGATCTGGCTCGGCGACAGCGTGCCGCCGTCGCGCTTGGTCACGATGACCTCGACGGCGTCGTGCGTTTCTGACATGCCCGCACCCTACGGTGCCTGCGCAGCGGCGCGGGATTGAAGGCGGATCGGCCGGGGAAGGAACCGGCCGCACAGCGCAGCCGGGCCACGGGGCCCGCCAGCTCTGCACCCCCCTCCCCCTCATCCCCCAGGAGCATCCATGCGCAAGCTCTCCCTGTCCCTGCTCGCCGTCGTGATCGCCGCGGCGCTGGCCCTCTTCGACACCACGCCCGCGACCGCGGCGTACAAGACCGTGTGCGAGCGCGGGAGCAGCACCTCCTCCGGCCGCTGCTACAAGCAGATGAGCTCGGTCGTGAAGCGGGTGAAGGTGGTCGACGCCGTGCCGCTCATCAACCGCAGCAGCCGCAAGGCCACCTTCCACTGTGCCTTCAGCTCCAGTGTCACGCGCGAGGTCACCCTCGGTGGGTCCGTGTCGGTGTCCGCCTCGGCCGAGGCGTCGCTGATGAAGATCGCCTCCGCCTCGGTCTCGACCACCTACACCCTCGACGCCCACGTCACCATGAGCGCCACGCAGGCCAAGGAGGCCGGCGGCTCGGTGGTCCTGCGGCCGGGCCAGAAGGTCGTCTGCCAGCGGATCTACAGCCACGTGACGTTCAGCGTGCGGCCCTACACCTACAGCGGCACCACCATCCGCTGGGGCACCACGAAGTCGGTGACCGTGCCCTCCAGCCTGGGCGTGCGCCTGGTCGACTGAGTCCCGGGCTCAGCCTCCTCGACGAGCAACGGCCGGGTCGGACCTCGTGGTCCGGCCCGGCCGTTCGTCGTACGGGCTCAGCGCAGGTCGTCGGCGCCGAAGGCCTGCGGCAGGACCTGGTCCATCGTGTGCACACCGGCCGGGGTCAGCACCTCGAGCGGTGCCCCACCGTTCTCCCACAGGAGCTGGCGGCAGCGACCGCACGGCATGATCACCTCGCCCGCGCCGTTGACGCACACGAAGCGGGTCAGCCGACCGCCCCCGGTGGCGTGGAGCTGGGAGACCAGACCGCACTCCGCGCACAGCGTGACGCCGTAGGCGGCGTTCTCGACGTTGCAGCCGGTGACCAGCCGCCCGTCGTCGGCGAGCGCCGCCGCGCCGACGCGATAGCCGGAGTAGGGCGCGTAGGCCCGCTCCGCGACGTCCGAGGCGGCGGCAAGCAGGACCTGCCAGGCGTCGTCCTCAGCCCTTGACATAGGGCTCCCCGTCGGCGGCGGGCGGGCGGACGGCGCCCACCAGACCGGCGACCGCGATGATGGTGGCGAGGTAGGGCATCGCGGTGATCAGCTCGCCGGGGATCTTGTCGACCGCGTCGAGCTGCGCCTTGAGCTGGGTCATCAGGCCGAAGAACAGCGCCGCGAAGGTGGCGTAGACCGGGTGCCAGCGGCCCATGATCACCGCGGCCAGCGCGATGAAGCCGTTGCCGGCCGTGAGATCGACCTGGTACGTCGCGTCACGCCCGACCGTGAAGAAGGCACCGCCCAGACCGGCCAGCGCGCCACCGAGCAGCACCGCCGTCATCCGGGTCCGGTTGACCTTCACCCCGACGGTGTCGGCAGCCTTCGGGTGCTCTCCCACCGCGCGCACGCGCAGGCCCCAGCGGGTCTGGAAGAGCACGAAGGCGACCCATACGACCGCGATGTACATCAGGTAGGCGAGGAGCGTCTGGTCGAGGACGATCCGGAAGAGCTCGCCCAGCAGGCCCGGCAGGTCGCCGAGCGAGGAGGCGATGGGCGACAGCACGGGATAGCCCGCGTCGGGCACCGGCTCGAGCCCGATCTTGGCGCTGACGTACTTCCGCGAGTCCGCGTCGTCGGGGAACTGGCTGAACAGGAAGTCGGTCAGCCCGGTCGCCAGCGCGATCAGCACGACGCCCAGGACGACCTGGTTGACCTGGTAGCGCAGGGCGAACACGCCGAGCAGCAGCGCGACGCAGACACCGCCGAGGACCCCGCCGAGCAGACCGAGCTCCGCGCTGTAGGCGAGGCTGGCCAGGATCGAGGCTGCGAAGGCGCCGAAGATGAACTGGCCCTCGATCGCGATGTTGATGACGCCGGCACGCTCGCAGACACATCCCGCCAGGGCCCCGAAGACCAGGGGCACGGAGTACTTGATGGTGCCCTGCAGGGGGTTGGCGATGGCCAGCGTGCCGGCCTGGTCGGCGTAGTTCCAGATCACGAAGCCGGCGAGGAAGGCCGTGCCGACCACGACGGCCACCGTGATCAGGACCCCTCCGCGCAGCCGGTTGAGGGCTGCCGGAACCAGCGCCACCAGGCACAGGGCGAAGCAGATCCAGACCACACGCCGTCCGTCGAACAGCAGGCCGGGGTCCTCCGCGGTGACGCGCTCGCCGCGCAGGAGCCGGACCATCGGGTCGTCGATGTCGACCGCGAAGAAGAGCAGGAGCAGCGCCGCGAGCGCGAAGACCGCGACGACCTTCACCTGGCGCAGGCGATCTGCTCGGCTGCGCACGCCGGAGACGTCGGCGTCGCTGTCGGGCACTGCGTTCTCCTCGAGCACGCTCATGCTCCCCATCCCTTCGCGAGCACCGTCGACCCACCCTCGTGCTTCTTGAGGCGGGCCAGGCCGCGCACCAGCATGGGCGCCGCGACGAACAGCACGATGAGGGCCTGGATCACCGACGAGAGCTGCGCCGGCGTGCCGACGTCGATCTGCATCTGGCTGCCGCCCTCGCTCAGCCCGGCGAAGAGGACGCCGGCGAGCACCGTCCCGAGCGGGCTGGCACGGCCGAGCAGGGCGACAGTGATCGCGTCGAAGCCGATGGTGCCGAAGGCGGTGTCGCTCACCGGGTCGCCCTTGCCCATGATGTTCATCGTCGCGCCGAGACCGGCCAGGCCGCCCGCGAGCACCATCGCCACGGTGGTCACCCGGGCGACGCTCATGCCCGCCGTACGGGCGGCCTCGGGGTTGGCGCCGACGGCGCGGAGCTCGAAGCCGAGCTTGCTGCGCTCGACCAGCCACCACACGAACAGGGCGGCGAGCAGCGCCAGGAAGACCCCGACGTGCAGGCTGCCGAAGCTCCAGAACCGCGCCGAGTCCTGGGGCACCGGCGTCAGTGACTCGTCGCTGCCGGGGCGCTGGAAGGCCTCCCGGGCGAGGACGAACGGAACGATCGCCCGCGTGGCGATGTTGTTGAGCATGATCGTCGTGATGACCTCGTGGGCACCGGTGCGGGCCTTGAGGAAGCCGGCGACGAACCCGAAGAGCGCGCCCCCCGCGATCCCCGCCAGGAGGACCGCCGGGATGTGCACGACACCCGGGGCGTCCAGCCGGAAGGAGACGTAGATGGCGCAGAGCGCGCCGACGGCCAGCTGACCCTGGGCGCCGATGTTGAACAGTCCGGCCCGGAACGCCAGCGCGACCCCCAGCGCGGCGCAGATGAGCGGCGCGGCGCGGACCAGCGTCCCGGCGATCGCGTCGGGACCGCCGAAGGCACCCTTGAGCAGGGCGCCGTACGACGGCAGGATCTCGCCGGGACCGCTGGTGGCCGCGATCAGGACGGCGCCCACCAGGATGGCGAGGACGATCGCGAGCACGGTCGTGGTGACCTCCGGGAGCCAGGCGGCGCCTCGCGGGTCGACCTTCGCGCGTGCCGGCTCGTGACCGGCCGCCGGCTCGGGGGTGGTCTGCGGAGCACTCATGCGCTTGCCTCCTCGTTGCCGTGCCTTGCGAGGCTGCCGCCCGCCATCAGGACGCCGATCTGCTCGCGGGGGATGCTCGGGTCGACGGTCGCGACGATCCGGCCGTCGTACATGACGGCGATCCGGTCGGACAGGGCGAACACCTCGTCGAGCTCGGTCGACACGATGAGCACCGCGGTGCCGCGGTCGCGCTCGGCGACGATGCGCTTGTGGATGAACTCGATCGACCCGACGTCGACGCCGCGGGTGGGTTGGGAGGCGATCAGCAGGCGCAGCGGGCGGGACATCTCCCGGGCGACGACGACCTTCTGCTGGTTGCCACCGGACAGCGACGCGACCGGGGCGTCGGGCGACTCCGTACGGATGTCGAACTCGGCGATCCGCTCCTCGCCGTTGCGGCGGATGGCGGCGAGGTCGAGGGCTGGCCCGCGCGAGAACTCGTCGTTGCGGTAGAGGTCCAGGACGAGGTTCTCCTGGACGCTGAAGGTGCCGACGAAGCCGTCGTGCGAGCGGTCCTCGGGCACGTAGCCGATGCCCTCCGCCAGCGACTGGCGGGGCCCGTGCCGGCTGATCTCCTTGTCCCCCACGCGGATCACACCGGCGGCCGGGCGGACGAGCCCGAGCAGGGACTTGATCAGCTCGGTCTGCCCGTTGCCCTGCACGCCGGCGATGCAGACGATCTCGCCGGCCCTGACCTCGAGCGCGACGTCCTTGACCACGGGGACGCCGCGGGCGTCGATGACGGTGAGGTTCTCGACCGACAGCACGGTCTCGCCCGCGGTGGCCGCCGACTTGTCGACCCGCAGGTTGACCGACCGGCCGACCATCATCTCGGCCAGCTCGGTCTCGCTCGTCGAGGCCGGGGCGGTGCCCACCACCTTGCCGCGCCGGATCACGGTGATCCGGTCACCGATGGCCTTGACCTCGCGCAGCTTGTGGGTGATGAAGATGATCGACGTCCCGCGTGCCTTGAGCTCGCGCATGATGCCCATCAGCTCGTCGGTCTCCTGCGGTGTCAGCACCGCGGTCGGCTCGTCCAGGATGAGCACCTTGGCGTCGTTGACCAGCGCCTTGAGGATCTCGACGCGCTGCTGGACGCCGACCGGGAGGTCCTCCACGAGCGCGTCGGGGTCCACCGCGAGTCGGTAGCGCTCGGAGAGCTCGCGGACCTTCGCCGCGGCCGCCTTGCGGTCCAGGACGCCGAGCCCGCGGGTCCTCTCGCGACCGAGCATGACGTTCTCGGCGACGGTGAACACCGGGACCAGCATGAAGTGCTGGTGGACCATGCCGATGCCTGCCGCGATCGCGTCCGCCGGTGAGCTGAACCGCGCGGGCCGGCCGTCGACGACGATCTCGCCCTCCGTCGGCTCGAGCAGGCCGTAGAGCATGTTCATGAGCGTCGACTTGCCGGCGCCGTTCTCGCCGAGCAGGCAGTGGATCTCGCCCTCCTCGACGGTGAGATCGATGCCGTCGTTGGCGGTGAAGGACCCGAACCGCTTGGTGAGTCCGCGGATATCGAGCTGCATCTGGTTCCTCCCGGGGGCGGAGAAGCCGGGGCGGCGAGCGCCACCCCGGCTTCTCCGTGGTCTCAGCGAGCGGGGAGCCCGCTCACTTCAGCGTGATCGACCCGTCGATCAGGCCCTCGCGAAGCTCGGCGATCTTGCCCGCGAGGTCGTCGTCGACGTCGCCCGCCAGCGGCGCCAGGCCGACGCCGTTGTTCTCCAGCGTGCCGACGTACACGTCGTTCGTCCACTTGTCCTCGACCGAGGCCTTGATCGCCTCGGTGACGGCGAGGTCCATGCCCTTCATCACCGAGGTGAGCAGCACGTCGCAGTACTCCTCGGCCGAGACGCAGCCGTCGGTGTCGACCCAGATCGCCCGCACGTCGGCGTCCTGGGCGGCCTGCAGGCCACCGAGACCGGCCGGACCGGCGACCGGGAAGATCACGTCGGCGCCCTGCTGGATCAGCTGCTCACCGATCTGCTGGCCCTTGGCGGAGTCCTCGAAGTCCTCGGTGAACTGGCCGTCCTTGCCGTCCCAGCCGAGCAGCTCGACCTTCTTGCCCTCCTCCGCGTTGTAGGCCTCGATGCCCTGGCGGAAGCCCTCCATGAAGTCGGTCACGGTCGGGATCGGGAGACCACCGAAGGTGCCGACCTTGCCGGACTCGGACTTCGCGGCGGCGAGGTAGCCGGCGAGGTACGAGGCGGACTTGGTGTCGAACACCAGGCCCTTGACGTTGGCGGGGGCGGTGTTCTTGCCGGACTCGTCGGAGTAGGCGAAGTCGACGATGGCGTAGTCGACCTTCTTGTTCTTCTTCGCGGAGTCGAGGGTGGCGTCGCCGAGCTTGAAGCCGACGGTGGTGATCTCGTTGCAGCCCGCCTTGATCAGCTTGGCGAGGTTGCCGGCGTACTCGGAGTCGCCGACGGACTCCACCTGGGCGGTCTGCACCCCCAGCAGGACCTTGGCGTCGTTCTGACCCTTGAGCGCGGTCTGGTTGAACGACTTGTCGTCGAAACCGCCGGAGTCGGAGACCATGCAGGCCTTGAAGTCGATCTGGGACGCCGTCGCGGACGGCGTCGGGGCCTCGGGGACCACACCGTCGGTGCGGCGCTCGGTGGCGGAGTCCTGGGCGCCGCCCTCGCTGTCCTCGCGGTCGCCACACGCGGTCAGGCCGAGGGAAAGTGCTGCAATGGTGCTCACCGCAACGAATCGAGCCGTCTTCATCACGGCTGCCTCCTGGAAGTCAACTGCTGGGCCCCCGGGCGGGGCCACTGAGGCACCCTAACGGCGCAATCTCCCGATGCGAGGGTTCCACCGCGAAATTCCTGCTGTTGTTACCGACCGGTGACCAAAGCCTCTACGGCGACGCCCGCCAGCATCCGCGCGCCGAAGCCGATGGCCTGCTCGTCGACCTCGAGGTCACCCTGGTGGAGGTCGAAGCGCGGCCCGCCGGGGGTGCGGGTGCCGAGCCGGAACATCGCCCCGGGCACCTTCTCGGTGTACCAGCCGAAGTCCTCACCCCCGAGGCTCTGTCCGACCTCGGTGCGGTGGTGCACGCCGAGCACCTGGTCCGCGACGGCGGCCACCATCGCGGTGCACAGCCGGTCGTTCACCACGGGCGGGACGCCCTGGAGGTAGTCGAGGGTCGCCGTCACGCCGTACGGGCGGACGATGTCGACCACCGCCTCGCGGACCACCGGCTCGCAGGACGCCCACGCCGCGGCGTCGAGGATCCGCACCGTGCCGCTGGCGATGCCGCGGTCCGGGATCACGTTCGGGGCCGAGCCCGCCTGCAGGACGCCCCACACCACGCTCACGCCGGCCCGCGGGTCCATCCGACGGCTCAGCACCGCGGGAAGCTCACTGGCGACCTTGGCGAGCGCGAAGGTCAGGTCCCCGGTCAGGTGCGGGCGCGAGGTGTGCCCACCGCTCCCCTCGAGGCGTACGTCGATCCGGTCGGCCGCGCTGGTGATCGGGCCCGTGCGCAGGCCGACCGCTCCCACGTCCACCGACGGGTCGCAGTGGAGGGCGAAGATCCGGTCGATGCCCTCGAGCGCGCCGTGGTTGATCAGGTGCATGGCGCCGCCCGGCATGACCTCCTCGGCGGGCTGGAAGAGCAGGCGGACCCGCCCCTTCAGCAGGCCGCGCTGGTGCAGCTCGGCCAGCGCCAGCGCCGCGCCGACGAGGCAGACGGTGTGCACGTCGTGGCCGCAGGCGTGCGAGACCCCGTCGACCTCACTGGTCCAGGGGTCCTTCGTCAGGTCCGCGACGGGCAGGGCGTCGAGGTCGGCGCGCAGGGCCACGCTCGGGCCGGAGTCGCCGATGTCGGCGATCAGGCCGCTGCGGGGCGTGCGGGTGAGCCGCCAGCCGGTGCCCTCGAGCTGCTCCGAGATGCGGTCGATGGTCCGCTGCTCGTGCCAGGACAGCTCGGGGTGCCGATGGAGGTCGCGGCGCAGCTCGACCAGCTCGTCGTCGTACTTGTCGACGACGGAGGCGACGAGCGCCAGCAGGTCGGAGTTGTCCACACCCCAAACCTACGCTGTCAGTCCGCGTCGTACGCCGCGAGGATCCGGTCCGCGGCGAGCGGTGCGGTCAGCTCCCCCGCGAGCACGGCGGCGCGGACCTCGGCCTGCACGGAGCGGACGCCCTCGTGGTGCCGCAGCCGCTGGTCCAGCTCGTCGCGGACCAGGGCCCAGGTGAACTCCAGCTGCTGCTCGGCCCGCTTGCGGGTCAGACCCTGAGCACCGAGGTGGTCGCGGTGGCGCCCGACCTGCTCCCAGACCTCGTCGACCCGGGTCCCGGTCAGCCCGGAGCAGGTGACCACGGGTGGGGCCCACTCGTCGTGACCGCGGACCAGGCGCAGCGCGCCGGCGAGCTCTCGAGCGGCGCTGCGCGCCTCCTGCTCGCGGTCGCCGTCGGCCTTGTTGACGGCGATCACGTCGGCGATCTCGAGGATCCCCTTCTTGATGCCCTGGAGCTGGTCGCCGGTGCGGGCGAGGGTGAGGAAGAGGAAGGTGTCGACCATGCCGGCGACGGTGACCTCGGACTGACCCACGCCGACGGTCTCGACCAGCACGACGTCGTACCCGCCGGCCTCGAGGACCGTCATCGCCTGCGTGGTCGCGCGCGCCACGCCGCCGAGGGTGCCGGCCGACGGCGAGGGGCGGATGAAGGCGTTGGGATCGGAGGAGAGCTGCGCCATCCGTGTCTTGTCACCGAGCACCGAGCCGCCCGTGCGCACCGACGAGGGGTCCACCGCCAGCACCCCCACCTTGTGCCCCGCGGCCGTCAGCTGGCTGCCGAGCGCCTCGATGAAGGTCGACTTGCCGACGCCCGGCACGCCCGAGATGCCGACCCGGGTCGCGGTCGGGGCGTCGGGGTCGGCCAGCTCGGTGAGCAGCTCACGCGCCGCCGCGCGATGACGCGGTGCGGTCGACTCGACGAGCGTGATGGCCCGAGCCACCTGCGCCCGCCTGCCCGCGCGGATGCCCTCGAGGAGAGCTGCAACGTCCATCGGCCGGCGGCCGCGCTCAGTGACCGAGCTCGGCGCGGAGCTTCGCGAGCAGGTCGAGCGCCGACTCCGCGATGACCGTGCCGGGGAGGAAGACCGAGGCCGCGCCCATTTCCTTGAGCGTCGGGACGTCGTCGGGCGGGATGACGCCGCCGATGACGACCATGATGTCGTCCCGGCCCTGCTCCCCCAGCGCCTTCTTGAGCGCCGGGAGGAGGGTGAGGTGACCGGCGGCCAGCGACGAGACCCCGACGATGTGCACGTCGGCGTCGATCGCCTGCTGCGCGACCTCCTCGGGCGTCGAGAACAGCGGCCCCACGTCGACGTCGAAGCCCATGTCGGCGAAGGCGGACACGACGACCTTCTGGCCGCGGTCGTGCCCGTCCTGGCCCATCTTGGCGACCAGGATGCGCGGACGCCGTCCCTCGGCCTCGGCGAACTCGTCGGTCGCCTCCCGGACCCGGGCGACCAGGGAGTCGCCGGCGCCGTCGTTGGCCAGGCTCGCCTCGTCGCGGTACACGCCGCTGATGGTACGGATGACGGCCTGGTGCCGGCCGTAGACCTTCTCCAGCGCGTCGGAGATCTCGCCGACGGTCGCCTTCGAGCGCGCCGCCGCGACGGCCAGGTCGAGCAGGTTGCCCTCGCCGGTGTCGGCGCTGCGGGTGAGCGCCTCGAGCGCCACCTCGACCTCGCCC
>OFDC01001780.1_pt1 | contig 10742 bp, 9 predicted proteins | sample 1520941 | NCBI WGS metagenome assembly OFDC01 (sample SAMEA94258168, study PRJEB24077) | hot springs metagenome | biome: Aquatic biome; feature: Water | place: India | collected 2012-12-06 | depth 5 m | reverse complement strand
GGCGCTTTACTCGACGATGGCGAGGATGTCGCGTTCGGCGAGGATGGAGTAGTTCTTGCCTTCGAGGCTGACTTCCGTGCCGCCGTACTTGGCGAAGTAGACGGTGTCGCCTTCTTTCACGTCCAGCGCGATGCGGGTGCCGTTGTCGAGCACCTTGCCGCTGCCCACGGCGATGACTTTGCCGCGCTGGCTTTTCTCTTTGGCGGTGTCGGGGACGTACAGGCCGCCGGCGGTCTTCTGCTCGGCTTCCTCGATGATTTCAACCAGAACGCGGTCACCTAAGGGTTTCAGCATGTTGTGTCCTCCTGTGAAGTGGGATGTGGAGCTTCGGCCTGCCGGACACTCCGGCTGTTTTTGCCGTTCCGCACGCAATCCTAGGCCTGACATAACAAAAATGTCAAGTTGGGGAATCTGACAATTTGAGTCTGGTGCGCTCAAGGTGCGCCAGCACGCGCAAAGCGCATATGCGCTTGCAGTCTCATAGCCGCAACGTATATATATGTGTGGAACATACGCCACTGACCCAGCGCTCCGGCATCCCCCACCCCCCCGTCCCAGGAGGACCACCCGCATGGCCGCACGCCCCGCCATCCTCGCCCGCACCGCCTTCGAGGACGGGCGCTGGCGCAGGCTCTCCTACAAGGACAAGAAACGGATCCTGTTCAAGCTCGCCGACCTGATGGAGCGCGAGACCGAAACGCTGGCCCTGCTTGAAAGCCTCGACGTCGGCAAGCCGATTTCGAACACGCTATCGGCCGACATCCCGCAGGCAATCCGCACCACCCGCTACTATGCCGAAGCCCTCGACAAGATCTACGGCGAGGTCGGCCCGGAAACGCCGGACCGCTTCTCGTTCGCCGTACACGAGCCGCTCGGCGTCATCGGCGCAATCGTGCCGTGGAACTTCCCGCTTCACATGGCGATGTGGAAAGTGGCGCCCGCACTTGCCATGGGCAATTCGGTGGTGCTGAAGCCAGCCGAGCAATCGCCGCTGACCGCCTTGAAACTCGGCGAGCTGGCGCTCGAAGCGGGTCTCCCCCCCGGCGTACTCAACGTCGTGCCCGGCATGGGCGGCGAGGCAGGCAAAGCGCTTGCGCTTCATAACGACGTCGACATGATCGCCTTCACCGGCTCTGGAGCCGTCGGCCGGCTGCTGATGCAGTACTCCGGCCAAAGCAACCTGAAGCGCGTAAGCTTGGAACTCGGCGGTAAATCTCCCCACATCATCTTTGCCGATTGCCCGGATCTCGAAACCGCCGCCACTCATGCGGCGTGGGGCATCTTCTACAATCAGGGCGAAGTCTGCACCGCCGCGTCGCGCCTGCTCGTGCACGAGAGCATTGCCGACGCCTTCGTCGACAAGCTGCTCGGTGTCGCGCGCACCATTGCGGCGGGCGATCCGCTTGACCCCGCCACCGTGTTCGGCGCAATGGTCTCGACCGAACAGATGAAGACCGCTCTCCGCTACATCGACACTGCCAACAAGGAAGGCGGCGCGCTCCGCCTCGGCGGCAACCGCACGCGTATCGAAAGCGGCGGCTACTACGTCGAACCGACGGTATTTGACCACATCGCCCCCTCCGCCACCCTCGCCCGCGAGGAGGTCTTCGGCCCCGTGCTTGCCGTCACCCGCTTCAAGAGCGTGGACGAAGCCCTGAAGCTCGCCAACGACACGCCGTTCGGGTTAGCAGCCGGCCTCTGGACGCGCGATGTCACTCTCGCCCATCGGGCCGCGCGCGAGATCCGCGCCGGTCTCGTCTGGGTCAACGGCTGGGACAGCTGCGACATCACCATGCCGTTCGGCGGGTTCAAGCAATCGGGCTTCGGCCGCGACCGCTCGCTGCACGCGCTCCACAAATATGCCGACCTGAAATCGGTCTCCATCACGCTGGTCTGAAGGTGCTCCCATGAACGTCTCTCCTCCCCGCTATCCGAGCGCAGCCCTCATCGGCGGCGAATGGGTCACGGCGCCGGACACGTTCCCGGTGCTGGATCCCGCAACCGGCGCGGAAATCGCCCGCGTCCCCAATCTCGGCGCGGCCGAAACCAAACAGGCAATCGATGCCGCAGAGAAGGCGCTGCCGGCCTGGTCGGCCAAGACTGCCAAGGAGCGCGCGCAGATCCTGAAGCGCTGGTTCGACCTCGTAACCGCCGAGACCGAGCACCTCGCGCAGTTGATGACGGCCGAGCAGGGCAAACCGTTAGCCGAAGCGCGCGGCGAGGTGGCTTACGGCGCCTCCTTCATTGAGTGGTTCGCCGAAGAGGGAAAACGCGCCTACGGCCGCACCATCCCGACCACGATGGCGGGCAAGCGTTACATCACCATCAAGCAGCCGATCGGCGTCGTTGCCGCCATCGCGCCGTGGAACTTCCCCATCGCGATGATCACCCGCAAAGTCGCCCCGGCACTCGCTGCGGGTTGCACCATCGTCGTCAAGCCGGCCGAGGACACGCCGCTCTGCGCGCTTGCCATTGCGAAGCTCGCGCTCGATGCCGGCGTACCGCCCGGCGTATTCAACATCGTGACCACCAACAACGCGCCACCCGTCGGCACCGTGTTGTGCGAAGACCCGCGCGTCCGCAAGCTCTCGTTCACCGGCTCGACGGAAGTCGGCAAGGCGCTCTATCGCCAGTGCGCGGGCACCGTGAAGAAACTCACCCTCGAGCTCGGCGGTAACGCGCCGCTGTTGGTGTTCGACGATGCCGATCTGAAACAGGCGGTGACCGGCGCCATGGCCTCGAAGTATCGCAACGCCGGCCAAACCTGCGTCTGCGCCAACCGCATCTTCGTGCAGGCCGGCATCTATGATCGTTTCGCCGAAGCGCTCGCCGCCGAGGTCAAGAAACTAACGGTCGGCCCCGGCCGCGACGCAGGCGTCGTGATCGGACCGCTCATCAACGCGGAAGCCGCTAAGAAAGTGCAAGGCCTCGTCCGCGATGCGGTGGGCAAGGGCGCCAAGGTCGTCGTCGGCGGTGCGCTCGCACCGGCGGGCCCGCTGTTCTACCAGCCGTCCGTTCTCACCGGCGTTACCCCCGAGATGACGATCGTGCACGAGGAAATTTTCGGCCCCGTCGCCGCCCTCATCCGATTCGAAACCGAAGAGGACGCCATCCGCCTCGCCAATGACACGCCGTTTGGGCTGGCAGCCTATCTCTTCAGCCAGAACATCGGCCGCGCCTGGCGGGTTGCAGAAGCCCTCGACGCCGGCATGGTCGGCGTCAACGAAGGCATTTTCTCCAACGAAACCGTACCCTTCGGCGGCGTAAAGGAGAGCGGCCTCGGGCGCGAAGGCGCAGCCGAAGGCCTCGACGAATACCTCGAGACCAAATTCATCTGCCTCGGAGGCATCGCCGCATAACGAGGCAGCAAAACGCGCCAATGGCTATACTTTCCGCACACCGATTTCACGAAGCCCGGTTATTGTCGACTTGAGTGCATTCCGGAAAACCTGACGATTCCGAAATCCGTTCCCAGCGTTCACCCTAAGTCCTTAGGGATGGGAAACCGTTTTCCGGCAGGATGCGCGACAGGACAAGAACCTGTAGACCGTTCAGGATTCGGCACCTGAACGATCCGGCTTCTGAAAACGGAGAGTCACGAATGGCGAACGCGTTCGCTTCCAAGCTCAACCGACGCACGAACCGCCGTTCGTTTCTGGCCGGCCTCGGCGCGGCCGCCGTTGGTTTCACGTTCACCCGAAACGCACGCGCCGCAGAGGAAAAGAAGCTCAACTTCTACAACTGGGACACCTACATCGGGGACACGACGCTCGACGACTTCAAGAATGCCACCGGCATCGACGTCAACATGAGCCTGTACGCGACGAACGACGAGCTATTTGCCAAGCTCGGCGCCGGCAACTCCGGCTTCGACGTTGTGGTGCCCGGCAGCGAGTTCGTGGAACCGATGATCGCGGCCGGCCTTCTCGAGCCGCTGGACCACGCAAGAATCCCGAACATCAAGAACATCGACCCGGCGTTCATCATCGACGCGCCCTATGACCCAGGCCGCGTCTACAGCCTCCCCTACACCTACCTCGTGATCGGCATCGGCTACCGCAAAAGCCGCGTGAAGGGCGTGCCCGACACTTGGAAAGTGCTCTTCGACTCGGACCAGTACAAAAGCCGCATCGCGGTGGTGTCGGATGCCAGCGAGCTCTATCGCCATGTCTTCAAGTATCTCGGCCAATCCGCCAACAACCCGACACCCGAGCTGATCAAAAGGGCCGAAAGAATTCTCGCGATGCAAAGGCCCTACATCAAATCCTTTCACGAGGACAACGGCCAGGACCTCCTGCTCTCCGGCGAGGTCGATCTCGTGATGGAGTACAACGGCGACATCGCTCAGATCATGGAAGAGGACGACGACATCGATTTCGTCGTGCCGAAGGAAGGCGCGCTGAAGCAATCCGATACGCTTGCGATTCCGAAAGGCGCCCCGCATCCCGAGAACGCTCACGCCTTCATCAACTTCCTGCTCGACGCCAACGTCGGCAAGGACATCTTCACCACGATCAAATTCCCCTCGCCCAACGCAGCCGCAACCGCCCTGATGCCCGAGAGCTACAGGAACAATCCGGTCATTTTCCCACCGGCCGAGATCTTGGCGAAATGCGAATACCCGCGATACGCCGGACAGGAAATCTCGCGCCTGTTCGACGAGAGCATGACCCGCCTGCGCACCGAATGAACCCGGCCCGCCGTCCCCTCACATGAACGGCGGCGTGCACGCACTGATGATCACCGAGGCCGTCTTGCCGACGTTGCGAAACCGATGCGGAATCGTACTTTCGAAATAGTACGCATCTCCCGGCCCGAGCACGCGCCGCTGGTCGCCGACCGTCAGCTCGATCTGGCCCGAAAGCACGAGCCCACCCTCTTCGCCCTTGTGGGTCAGCATCGTGGCGCCAGTGTCGCCGCCCGGCTCATAAACTTCGTGCAGGATCTGCAGCGCCTTTTCCGGCCGCTCGCCGGCCACGACCATAAAGCGCACTTTGCCTTCGGTCAGCGCCACAAGCTCCTCCTTGAGGTAGAACACGCGCGGCGCCTCGGGTAGCGCGATCGAGAAAAACTCCGCGAACGACAACCCCAACGCGTCCGTGAGGCGGTTGAGCGTCGCCACAGACGGGCTATGCTTGTTCTGCTCGATCATGCTGATCATGCCGTTCGTCACACCGGCTTTCCCAGCGAGATCCCGCTGCGTGAACCCGCCCTTGATGCGAAGCGCCTTGAGGCGTGAACCAACATCGACTGAGCTACGCCCATGTCCATGCCCTGCGTCCTTGGAACGTTTCCCTCGTGCCATGCCGATCCGGCTCCACCTGTCGCGTTCGAGGCTAAACTCCTACCACAAGCCACCGCGTCGAGACGACTACATTTGATCAATTTATTGATCAAACGAACACACAGCTGCGACTTTAGGCGTGAAACACGGAGCTTGAACGGCTATAAGCTGTAGAGTAATTTGCGTCGTCAGCTCAAAATAATGAGCAAACCTGATGCGGCCGTGCGCCTCGCGCGCCCTGCTCACAAGCTACGAAGGGTGAGACCGATGGCGACCTCAGCCGAACTTCACGCACGTCGCACCGCAGCTGTCCCCCGCGGCATCGGCCACGCCACCGCCATCTACGCCAAGCGCGCCGAAAACGCCGAGATCTGGAGCGAGGACGGCAAACGCTACGTCGACTTCGGCGCCGGCATCGCCGTCGTCAACACCGGCCATCAGCACCCTCGCATCCTCGCCGCCGTCGCCGAGCAGATGAAGTCGTTCAGCCACGTCTGCTTCCAGGTGACGCCGCACGAGAACTACGTTTCGCTTGCCGAGCGCCTGAACGCGATCGCGCCCATCTCTGGGCCTGCGAAAACGATGCTGGCATCTACGGGCGCCGAAGCCGTCGAAAACGCCGTCAAGGTCGCGCGCGCCTTCACCGGCCGCCCCGGCATTATCTCGTTCTCAGGTGGTTTCCACGGCCGTACCCACATGGGCATGGCGCTGACCGGCAAGGCCGTTCCCTACAAGAAGGGATTCGGCCCGTTCCCGGCCGACATCTACAACGTCGCCTTCCCGAACCTCTATCACGGCACTTCGGTGGCCGAGAGCATCAAGGCGCTGAAGTCTCTCTTCAAGCACCAGGCCGATCCGTCGAGCATCGCCGGCATCATCATCGAGCCGGTGCAGGGCGAAGGCGGTTTCAACATCGCGCCGCCCGATTTCCTCGCAGCCCTCCGCGCCATCTGCGATGAGCACGGCATCGTGTTTATTGCCGACGAAATCCAAACCGGCTTCGCACGCACCGGCAAAATGTTCGCACTCGATCATACTGGCGTGAAAGCCGACGTCGTGACGCTCGCCAAGGGCCTTGCCGGCGGCTTGCCCCTGTCAGCCATCACCGGCCGCGCCGACATCATGGACGCATCCGCCCCCGGCGGCCTAGGCGGCACCTACGCCGGCAACCCCGTGGCCTGCGCCGCAGCCCACACCGTGCTCGATATCATCAAGGACGAAAAGCTCTGCGAGCGCGCAACCACTATCGGCGAGATCATCCTCGCCCGCTGTCGCGATCTCGCCGCCCGCTCGAACCTCAACTGCATCGGCGACGTGCGCGGCGTCGGCGCCATGTGTGCGGTTGAATTCGTGAAGGATGTCAAAAGCGGCGAGCCCGCACCGGAGCTGACTGCGCAGGTCTTGAAGTCCGGAAACGAGCGCGGCCTGATCCTGCTCTCGTGCGGCACCTACGGCAACGTCATCCGCTTCCTTCCACCGCTGACCGCGAGCGATGCGCTGGTCAAGGAAGGCATGGACCTCTTCGAGGCGAGCCTCACCGAAGCCGTCAGCAAGCTTCAGTAACAGCGTCGCCGGCGTAGCGACGCAATCGGCCCACAACGCATCCGGCGCTCACGCGTCACCCGACGGGAACATCACACCCATGACCTTGCAGCTCAAGACCAACGACCTCGAAGCCTTCTTCATGCCGTTCACCGCAAACCGGCAGTTCAAGAAGGCACCGCGCCTGCTCGCCTCCGCGAAGGACACCAACTATTTCACCGAGGACGGCCGCAAGGTTCTCGACGGCACGTCTGGCCTCTGGTGCGTGAACGCCGGCCACTGCCGCCCCCGCATTGTCGAAGCCATTCAGAAGCAGGCCGCCGAATTGGATTTCGCCGGCACCTTCCAGATGGGCCACCCGAAAGCGTTCGAAGCCGCTTCCCGCCTCGTCAACATCGCGCCCAAGGGCTTCGACCACGTTTTCTTCACCAACTCGGGTTCCGAGTCGGTCGAGACCGCGTTGAAAATCGCGCTCGCCTACCACCGCGCCAAGGGCAACGCCTCCAAAGTACGCCTGATCGGGCGCGAGCGCGGCTATCATGGCGTGAACTTCGGCGGCACCTCGGTTGGCGGCATTTCACCCAACCGCAAGATGTTCGGCTCGCTTCTCGCGGGCGTCGATCATCTCCGCCATACCCACGACCTCGCCAAGAACGCGTTCTCGAAAGGCGAGCCCGAGCACGGCGCGGAGCTGGCCGACGATCTCGAACGCCTCGTCGCGCTGCATGACGCCTCCACCATCGCCGCCGTCATCGTCGAGCCCGTCGCCTGCTCGACCGGCGTTCTGATCCCGCCGAAGGGATACCTGAAGCGCCTCGAAGCGATCTGCCGCAAGCACGACATCCTGCTCATCTTCGACGAGGTCATCACCGGCTTCGGCCGTCTCGGCACGCCGTTCGGCGCCGACTATTTCGATGTCTCGCCCGACATGATCACCGGCGCCAAGGGCGTCACCAACGGCACCATTCCGATGGGCGTTGTGTTCCTCAAGAGCCACCTCTATCAGGCCTTCGCCACCGGCCCCGAAAACGTCATCGATCTCTTCCACGGCTATACCTACTCGGGCCACCCGATGGCCTCCGCCGCCGCACTCGGCACCCTCGACACCTACCAGGAAGAGGGTCTGCTGACGCGCGCCGCAACACTGGCCGCCTACTGGGAAGAGCGCTTGCACGCTTTGAAAGGGTTGCCGCACATCATCGATATCCGCAACATCGGTTTGATCGGCGCCATCGAGTTCGCGCCCCTTGCCGATGCGCCCGCGAAACGCGCCTACGACCGCTTCGTCAAATGCTTCGAGCGCGGCGTGCTCGTCCGCCAGACCGGCGACATCATCGCGCTCTCGCCGCCGCTCATAATCAAGGAGAGCGAGATCGATCACCTGTTCGACGTCGTCACCGAAGTCCTCAAGGAAGCCGACTGAAGGGTCCCATGCGCATCATCGAGAACGCCTTCGGCGGCAAGCAAGTCGCCTCCGCGTCGCCCCGCACGGCGAACGTCTACAATCCGGCGACCGGCGAGGTCGTGGCCAAGCTCCCGCTCTCGACGCTGGACGAGATCAACGCCGTCGTCGCCGCTGCCAAGGCAGCCGCCGCGAGCTGGGGCGCAACTCCGCCGATGAAACGCGTCGCGCCGATGTTCCGCTTCAAGGAGCTTCTGCAGAAGAACGCCGATGCCATCGCCCGCGCCATCTCGACCGAGCACGGCAAGACCCATCCCGACGCGTTGGGAGAGTTGCAGCGCGGAATTGAGGTCGTCGATTTCGCTTGCGGCATCCCGCATCTTCTGAAGGGCGAATACAGCCGCAATATCGGCCCCGATATCGACAGCTGGTCCGATCGCCAGCCGCTCGGCGTCGTTGCCGGCATCACGCCGTTCAACTTCCCGGCCATGGTGCCGATGTGGATGTTCCCCGTCGCCGTCGCCTGCGGCAACACCTTCGTGCTGAAGCCGTCGGAGCGCGATCCCTCCGCGCCGATGCTGATCTGGGAACTGTTCCAGGAAGCAGGCTTCCCCGCCGGCGTGTTCAACGTTGTCCACGGCGACAAGACCGCCGTCGACGCGCTGCTCGATCATCCGGACGTTCGCGCCGTTAGCTTCGTCGGCTCGACCCCGATCGCCGAATACGTCTACACGCGCGGCGCTGCAGCCGGTAAGCGCGTGCAAGCCTTGGGCGGCGCCAAGAACCACATGATCGTCATGCCCGACGCCGACATGGACAAGGCCGTCGATGCTTTGATGGGCGCGGGTTACGGATCGGCCGGCGAGCGCTGCATGGCGATTTCGGTTGCCGTCCCCGTCGGCCAGAAAACCGCCGATCGTCTGGTCGAAGCGCTGGCGCCCCGCGTGCGTGCACTCAAGGTTGCCCCCGCCACCGATCCTGATTCCGAGATGGGCCCGGTCGTGACCGGCGAAGCCAAGCGCCGCATCACCGACTTGATCGGCACCGGCATCAAGGAAGGTGCCGAGCTTGTTGTCGATGGCCGCGATCTCGTGCTGCAGGGCTACGAGAACGGCTTCTTCCTTGGCGGCACGCTGTTCGATCGCGTCACGCCCGACATGACGATTTACAAGCAGGAGATCTTCGGCCCCGTACTGTCGGTCGTTCGCGCCCAAAGCTATGACGAAGCCGCCGACCTCGTGAACAGCCACGAATACGGCAACGGCACCGCCATCTTCACGCGTGACGGCGATACCGCGCGCACCTTCGCCGACCGCATCGAAGTCGGCATGGTCGGCATCAACGTGCCGATCCCGGTACCCGTCGCCTATCACTCGTTCGGCGGCTGGAAGCGCTCGCTGTTCGGCGATCATGCCGTCTACGGTCCCGAGGGCGTGCGCTTCTATACGCGCATCAAGACCGTTACCGCCCGCTGGCCGACCGGCATCCGCTCCGGCGCCGAATTCAATTTCACCGGCCGGAACTGAGGCGGGTGGTTTGGCTGCGGATCTGAAGAATTGGACGGCGCGGCCGCGCCCGGCCCGCGCGCCGCTCGAAGGCCGCTTTGTACGGCTGGAGCCGCTCGATGCAGCGCGCCACGGCGATGACCTGTTCGAGGTCTCGACGACACCCGACGCCGCCGATCGCTTCCGCTACCTGCGCGAAGAGCCGCCGACGAGCCGAGCGGAATTTCAGGCCTGGCTGGAGAAAGTTGAAGCGAGCGAAGACCCGCTCTATTTCGCCGTCATCGACAGGACGTCGGGCAAGGCGGCAGGCCGCCAGACTTTTCTGCGCATCGAGCCCGCCCATGGCTGCATCGAAATCGGCCACATCCTTTGGGGGCCGGCAATCTCTCGCAAACCGGCCGCGACGGAAGCCCACTACCTGCTCCTGCGTCACGCCTTCGATGACCTCGGCTATCGCCGCTGGGAATGGAAGTGCAATAACCGCAACGAAGCCTCGAAGCGGGCGGCGGAACGATTTGGCTTTCAGCCCGAAGGCATCTTTCGCCAGCACATGATCGCCAAAGGCGAGAGCCGCGACACCGCGTGGTATGCGATCATCGACAGCGAGTGGCCCAAGCTGAAGCGCGCTTACGAAACCTGGCTCGATCCCGCGAATTTCGACAGCCTCGGTCAACAGCGCCGCCGCCTGCAAGACCTCATCGTCACTGCGTGAGCGCACCTCGCGAGCCCCACGCCTCGGCGATTTTGGGAACTTCGGGAAAAGTGCCGCGCCGAGACGGCTTTCCCAATCCGCCTGCTCCCGCTAACGTCCCGCGCAAAACGTGAGGACGCCACGCCATGATCAAGAAAACCGCAGCCCTTTTCATCGCGCCGCTTGCGCTTTTATTCGCAGCCGCCGCACCGGCGCACGCCGCCACCTGCGGTAATGGCCCCGGCGGCTTCGGTCCATGGCTCGCAAACTTCAAGAAGCAGGCGGCCGCACAGGGCATCTCGGCGTCGTCCATCTCCG
>OFDC01001779.1_pt1 | contig 10743 bp, 9 predicted proteins | sample 1520941 | NCBI WGS metagenome assembly OFDC01 (sample SAMEA94258168, study PRJEB24077) | hot springs metagenome | biome: Aquatic biome; feature: Water | place: India | collected 2012-12-06 | depth 5 m | reverse complement strand
CCATGCGATCATCTCAATCTACACCAGAAATTACACCACGAGCGCGGACGCTAACGCCTTGCAGTCCGTGGCACATATCGGTGCATGCATGCGAAGCCCATCAGGGCTCGGTTTTGTGGCGCGCTCGGATGGGCCGGTCCGGCATAGCCAGAACCCCCACATGCACTTGTTCGAGGCGGTCTTGTTCCTGTGCGCCTATCTGCCGCATGCGGACTTCGCGGGGCTGGCGGCAGAGCTGTTTGCGCTCGCGGAGCAGTCGCTGGTCGACGCGGCGAGCGGGACTATCGCCGAAGAATTTGACGACGACTGGCGGGCAATTGTCGGCCAGAACAGCCAGATCTGGATCGAACCCGGGCATCAGTTCGAATGGGCCTGGCTTCTCGATCATTATGCACAGTTGACCGGTGCAAGCGCGCCGCTCCGCCTAGCAGACGGGCTCTATGCGTTCGGTGAAAGCCATGGCATCGATCCGGCAACCGGGCTGGTGTTCGACGCGGTATCGCCCGACGGACACGTGCTCGCGCCGGACCTGCGCATCTGGCCGAATACCGAGCGATTGAAAGCCCAGATCGTGATGGCGGAGCGTGTCGGCCGGAAGCACGCAGCCGAAGCGGCCGTAGCCGATAATCTGGCGAGGATCCGCCACTTCTACCTCCACGCCAGAGCGCTACCGGAGGGCGGGCACCTGCGCGAGGGCTGGTGGATCGACTACCTGCGCGCCGATGGCAGGACCATTAAGTCGGATCACGTACCGGCTTCGACCCTGTACCACATCGTATCGGCCTTCAGCGAACTCATCAGATATTGCGACAACCGCGAGCCATTCAGTTGTCATACATGGGACAATACTGACAGTTCCGTGGATTCGGCAGCAGGCGGCTCCAGCTTCGATAGAGTAGCGAACGCATGAAATCCGGTTCCATTACCCTGCGCGAAGTCGATTTTCGGACACTCTCGGTGCTGGTCATCGGGGATCTGATGCTGGATCATTTTCGGTATGGTTCGGTACGGCGTATCTCACCCGAAGCGCCTGTCCCGGTGATCCACCTCGAAGACGAAAAGCTGATGCTCGGCGGGGCCGGTAACGTCGCGGCCAATCTTGCCAGCCTGGGCTGCCGATGCTCCCTCATTTCAATGGTAGGCAGTGACCGGCATGCGGCGACCTGCCGGCAACTGCTCGACGCGATAGGCGTCGATTCCCGGTTCCTGTTCGAGGCCGATGGACGCCGGACCACGGTGAAGACCCGCCTGATCGGAGCCAGCCAGCAACTGCTCAGGTTCGATGAAGAGGATCTCGCGCCGATCTCCGAAGCGGAAGAGCGGGCTCTCATCGAACTCGTGGATGCACAGGTGCCGCTGCATCAGGTCATCGCCATTTCCGATTATGCTAAGGGCGTCCTGAGCGACCGAGTCCTGCGTCATATCATCATGCGCGGACAAGCGCTTGGGGTCCCGGTGGTCGTAGACCCCAAGCGCAAGGATTTCACGGCTTATGCCGGGGCAACGGTGATCAAGCCGAACTGCCACGAACTTGCCGCAGCGACCGAAATGCCCTGCAGTGACATAACCGATTGCAGCCGCGCAACCGCCAAGGCCATCGAACTGACCGGGGCCGATATCCTGCTGACAATGGCCCAAAACGGCATGGCACTGGCCCGCAAAGGGCAGGAAACACTGCATTTTCCGACTGTCGCTGCAGAAGTGTTCGATGTCTCGGGCGCCGGAGATACCGTCCTTGCGAGCCTGTGCGCGATGATCGCCGCTGGCCTCGAGCTCGACTTCGCGGTGAATATCGCCAATGTGGCTGCCGGCATTGTGGTCCGCAAGCTGGGCACTGCAACCGTAACCAGAGCAGAACTGATCCGGGCCTTCGAAGCGTCGAACGTGCAGACCCATCTGGGCTCGGTCACCGCTGAACAGGCCGTTTCCGTTGTCGAAAAATGGCGCGAAAGCGGGCTGCGCGTCGGCTTCACGAACGGCTGCTTCGACATTGTCCACGCCGGGCATATTGCGATCCTGCGGGAATCCCGGCGGCGCTGCGATCGGCTGGTCGTCGGACTGAACTCCGATGCGTCGGTGTCACGCCTCAAAGGACCAAGCAGACCGATCCAGTCCGAAAACTCGCGCGCAGCGGTTCTTGCGGCGATCGATGCCGTGGATCTTGTGGTGATCTTCGACGAGGACACGCCGCTGCGATTGATCAAGCTGCTGCACCCCAGCGATCTGATCAAGGGCGCCGACTATTCCGAGGACAATGTGGTGGGGGCCAAGGAAGTGAAGGCGGACGGAGGAAGGGTCCACCTGATCGACTTGCTGGCCGGCCATTCCACGACAGCGGCAGTAGAACGCATTCTCATCGCCCAGAAGCAGACGCTCGAAGCCGGGCAGGTGGTCCAATGATCCTCATCACCGGCGGAGCCGGATTTATCGGCGCAAATGTGGCCGCCGCGCTGGACGGATCTGAACCCATCGCCATCTGCGATCGCTTTGGCAGCGATGACCGATGGATGCACCTGCGCCATATCCTCGTCGATCGTTTCGTGTTCCCGGAAGAGATCGATACATTTCTCGATGAGGACGGCGGCGACATTTCCGCTGTGATCCACATGGGGGCGATCAGCGCCACCACCGAGCGCGATGTCGATCTGATCGTGCGCACCAATCTCCAGTTCAGTCTCAAGCTGTGGCAATTCTGTGCGCGCCGCCAGATTCCCTTCATCTATGCATCGTCCGCCGCGACCTATGGGAATGGCGAGCACGGCTTCGATGACCGAAGCGACGACGCCTATCTGCGCGGCCTGCGTCCGCTCAACGCCTATGGCTGGAGCAAGCTGGCTTTCGACCGACAAGTGCTGGCAATGGTCCGGCGGCGCGAGCCTGCCCCCAGCCAGTGGGCCGGCTTGAAGTTCTTTAATGTCTATGGCCCACGCGAAAGCCACAAGGGCAGCATGCGATCCGTGGCGACCTCCAACTTTCAGAAGTTGCGCGACGGCGAGCGATTGAAGCTGTTTCGTTCGGATCGCAGCGACTACACCGACGGCGGTCAGATGCGCGATTTCATCTTCGTCGAGGATTGCGTGGCGGTAATCCGGTGGATGCTGGCCAACGCCTTCGAACCGGGCCTGTTCAATGTCGGCACCGGCAAAGCCTGCTCATGGCTGGATCTCGGCAACGCCATGTTCGCAGCACTTGGCCGCGAACCGCAAATCGATTTCATCGATATGCCTGCGAACCTGATAGGCCGTTACCAGTATTTCACGGAAGCGAGAATGGAACGGCTTGCGGCAATCGGCGCTCCTGTTCCGTCGACTGACCTGATGGCCGGTGTCGCTGCGACCTATCGCTATCTCTCGGAAGAGAGTGCGTGAGCCGAGCCCAATCAGGTCAACAGTTGGCAAGCCGCGCGCACCAGTCGGGCCGCGGCGGGACACTGTTCGAGGTGCGAGGCTATTTGAGCAGGCACTATGCGTGGGTCCTCTTCTTGGCAGTGTTCTTGCTGCCAAGCCTGCTCACGGCCGTCTACTTGGCACTGATTGCGTCGGACCAGTACTACTCGGAGACACGCTTTCTGGTGCGCTCGCTGGAAAAGCCTGCGGCTCAGGGAGCGGCGGCTTATCTTCAGGATTTCGGCATCCTGCGGGCGAACGATGATGCCTTCGCGATCCAAGAGTACGTTCGCTCTCGCGACCTGATGCATGCCGTCATGGCGCAGGTCGATCTGCGCAAGGTGTGGAACCCACCTGGCGCCGACTTCTACACCCGCTACGGCAGCATGTTCTTTCCCGACAGCGACGAAGCGCTTTACCGCCACTACCTGCGCAACGTGGTGGTCGAAAAGAACCTTGAAACCGGCATCACGACGGTGCGCGTCTATGCGTACAGTGCTCGGGACGCCCAGGCGATTGCCAAGATCATTCTGGCCAAAAGCGAAGGCCAGGTGAATGAGATGAACATCAGGGCCCGCGCCGACAGCCTGACGGTTGCTGAACGCGCAAGCGAGGAGGCAGCCCGGAAGCTTTACGCCGCGAACGCGGCATTGACGCAGCAGCGCCAGCGATCGAGCGCGGTCGATCCAAAGCGTGAAGCGGGAGCGGCGGTTGAGCGAAACTCCGCGCTCGAAGCCGAGATAGCCAGTCTTGAAGTCACGCTTCAGACGATGCGGGCACGGGCTCCGGCAAACCCGGCGATCCCGGCTATGGTCCAGCGGCTCAGTGCGCTGAGGGCCGAGGCCGGGGCACAGCGCCAGACGCTGACCGGCCCTCAAGGCGGCCCTGCTTCGACCGTCGGCAATCCGGCACAAAACCTTGCCGTCAAGCTTGACGAGATCAACCGGCTGGAAGCCGAAGCAGACATCGCCGAGAAGACCTACGAGGCGGCGCAGAAGCAACTTGCCTCCGCGCAGGAAGCCTTTGCCCGGCAGCAGGTCTATGTCGAGGAAGTGGCTGCGCCGAACCTGCCCGACGTCCCGCTCGAGCCGCGACGCTGGCGCTACTTTTTCACGGTGGCCTTGCTGGCGTTCTGGTCGTTCCTCATCCTCTACCTGCTCGTATCAGGTAGCCGTGAACACCTGAATTTGAACTAGAGACGACGATGCCGATCGGGTTACCCCGCCTCCGCAAGAAAGCTCGCGTGATCAACGCCTTGCTTATCCGCGAGCTGATGGCTCGGTTCGGGCATCACAACATCGGGTTCATGTGGCAGGTCATCGAACCGTTGATGCTGACCCTTGGCGTGATGATCTCGTGGTCGTTCATCTATGGCGATCGCAATCACGGCGTGCGGGTCATTCCGCTGGTACTGACCGGTTACACCTTTTTGACCTTGTGGCGGCACATGATCGCCCGCCTGACCCACACCTTCCGGCATGGCTCCGGGCTGCTGTTTCACCGCGACGTCCGTCCCGCGGACATTCTCGTCGCCCGGGGCCTCCTGGAATCGATCGGGACGCTGATCTCTTTCTTCGTCGCCTACATCCCGCTCAGCCTGCTTGATGTGATCGAACCGGTGGACGATTATCTGGTCCTGCTCGGGGCCTGGACTTTGATGGCCTTCTTCACCTTCGGCGTTGCGCTCATGATCACTGCGCTTGCGCACTTTTCCGATGCATTTGAGCGGGTTGTGCAGCCGATCATGTACCTGATCCTGCCACTGACAGGAGTGTTCTACATGGTCTACTGGCTGCCGCCGACGGCCCAGCGGATCGTCAACTGGTCACCTTTGGTCAATGCGAGCGAGATGTTTCGTGCCGGCTATTTCGGCAGCGGGGTGCCGACCACGTGGAATGCGGCCTACGTGCTGCTCTGTGCGATTGCTGTCAACGCGGTAGGCTGGGTTCTGGCGTTGAAGGCCCAGCAGCATATCGAGCTGGAATAGAGAGCCCCGCGTGATGCAAGGTCAGACCAAGATCGACACGGCGGCGCGCCAGCAGCTTGTTCTGCTCGACAGCCTGCCAGATGGCGCGCCCGAGGCGACAAGCCCGTCGCGCCGCCGCGATCTTACGCTCTTGGGGCTGCTTGCATTCGTTGCGGCGATCGCAGTGCTCTACAATTTCGTGATCGCCACGCCGCGCTATGCTTCGGAGATGAGCTTCGTTGTGCGAACGCTTGATCGCTCGCACCAGCGGTTCAGCTTCCTCAACGTCGGCAGTGGCGGGAGTGGTGACGACGATAGCCACGCCATCGTCGCCTATATCGAATCCCGCGACATGCTGGCTGCTATCAATGCCGACCACTTCGTGTCACGGATTTTCGGCGCTCAGGGCGTGGATGCTTTTTCGGCTTTCCCGTCATTGCTGGGCGGCTCCGGTGGCGAGCGCTTCTTCCAGCACGTGCAGAACTATATCGAAGTGAAATTCGATGCAGGTACCGGCATCACCTCGGTCACTGCCCAGGCCTTCAGTGCGAAGGACGCCAAAATGCTGGCGGAGCGCATGCTTGCCGCCTCCGAAGTCAAAGTGAACCAGCTCAATGCGCGTGCGCGGGACGCGATGGTGGGTGCGGCCGCAGCAGAGTACAAGGCAGCCGATGAGGACCTCGGCGCTCGACTGGCCGAACTTGCTGCTGTGCAACGCCGGACGGGCGTGATCGAGCCCGCGCTTGAAGCCGGAGCCGCGATCGGGGTCAGCTCGGATACGGCAGGCACGCTTTCACAGATCAATATCGAATTGGCCAACACCATCCGGGTCGCGCCGAACAGCCCGCTGATTGGTCAATTGCAGGCCCGCCGGGCCGCGATCCTCGCCGATCTCGGCCGCCAGTCTGCGGCAAAGAGCGGGGGCAGCGGTTCCTTGGCGGATCGCATAGGTCCTTACATGGCGGTCTCGGCAAAGCTGCACGTAGCCGAGAAGCGGTTGCTGGGTGCCAGCCTTGCGCTGACGAGTGCCCGCAATGCCGCCAGCGGCAACAAGATCTACATCGAATGGATTTCGCGTCCAAGCACGCCGGATATTCCGGCTTACCCGCGCAAGTGGTTCAACCTGCTTGCGGTGGTGCTTGTTGCCACTGGTGTATTGTGGATCGTCAGAAGCCTTTCCGATCTGGTGATGGCCGATGACTGAGACTTTGCCTGAGACCACGCAGGCCATCGTGCCGGCAGACAGGTTGCCGCGCTGCGGCCGGATTGCAGCGCAGTCCATTTCGAAGGTCTATCACACCCCCACGGGGCCGAAGCAGGTCCTTTCCAGCATCGACTTCTCGATCGGAGCCGGGCAAAAGCTTGCCGTGCTGGGCCGCAACGGCGCCGGCAAATCGACATTGGTGAAGATCATCGGCGGGGTCGAGCGACCCACCAGTGGCCGGATCGTACGCGGCATGTCGATGTCGTGGCCACTTGCCTTTGGTGGCGGGTTCGAGGCGGCGATGACAGGCTATGACAACATCCGCTTCATTGCGCGGGTCTATGACCAGCCGGTCAAGGAGATGATCGAGCGGGTCGACGACTTTGCCGAGTTGGGCGACAATCTGCTTCTGCCGGTCAAGTACTACTCGTCGGGCATGCGCGCCCGTCTCGCATTTGCCCTGACACTGGCGATCGACTTCGATTGCTATCTGATCGACGAAGTAATTGCTGTCGGCGATCAGCGCTTTCACCAGAAGTGCCACGATGCACTTTTCCGCGACCGCGCCGGCTCGGCGATGATTCTGGTAAGTCACGACATTGGTATCATCCGTGAATACTGCGACACCGCGCTCGTGTTAAAGGGCGGCTATGGCAGGACTTTCACCGATCTGGATTTGGCAATCAGTATCTATGCAACGCTGTAATACCTCTTTGCCGGTGATTCCGGATCGTTCGCAGCGGCGGCTCAGGCCGACCATGGCCCTGCTGCTGGCGCTGTCGCTGACGGGCTGTGCCACCCTGCCCCAGGCCGGGCCGACCGGGCGGCGGATTATCTCGGCCGGCGCCAAGGGCGATTTTTCCGTGGTGGAAGTGGCCAGCGCCAGCGCCTTGCCCGCTGCAGAAACCTTGCCGCAGTTCACCGCGCTTCCACCCTCGTGGCGCACATCGGTGGGTCAGCTCGCGCCCGGCGACATCGTGAGTGTTACCTTCTACGAAGTCGGCGTGCGGATCTTCTCGGGCGGCTCCTCCGGGCAAGGCACCGCGTTTGATCCAGCGGCCAAGGGGGAGAAGGTTGGCCCGATCGAGATCGATCAGGCCGGTCGGATCACGTTGCCTTATGTGGGGACGATCGCTGCTGCCGGGCGCACACCTGCGCAGCTTGGCCGCGACATCGAGGAGCAGCTGCGCGGCAAATCAGAGAATCCGCAGGCGGTTGTTCAGCTCGATGTGGCGAACGGCAGCGCTGTGATCGTCGGCGGAGAGGTTGCGAGCTCCGGCCGGGTCCGCCTGACATCCGCGCATGAACGGCTGCTCGATATCATGGCCTTGTCCGGCGGACCCAAGGGGGAGTCCGCTGACCTACTGCTTCGGGTCATGCGCGCGGGTGCGGTCAGTGAGGGGCCATTCGAAGCGCTGACTTTTGACAACATCGGCGGGATGCCGATGGAACCGGGCGACCGGATCGACGTGGTGCGGACCCGGCGCGCTTTTTCAGTGATGGGCAGCGCGAACAAGGTCAACCGATACTCGCTCCCGCTCCGCTCGTTCTCGCTGGCCGACGGGCTGGCCCTGGCTGGCGGGGCGAACGAAAATGTCGCCAATCCGGCGGCAGTCTTCGTGTTCCGCTATGTCAAACCGGCCCCTGACGCGCCAGAACAGCCGGTGGTTTATCACATCAACATGCTGAAGCCGGTCTCGTACCTGCTGGCCCAGAAGTTCGACCTGCAGAACAAGGACGTCGTCTACATCGCCGGCGCCGAGGCCAACCAACCCGGCAAGCTCCTGCAGATGATCGGGCAGGTTTTCACCCCGCTGGTTATTGCTCGTCAGATTACGAATTGATCACCATCTCGCGTTTCTAAGTATTGGAGGAATCATGCGCGCGTCCAACCCCGATTATGCATATCTTGGCGGCGGCATCGGCGTCACGAATACCCATCGTGGCCATCGTATCTTCGTTTACACGCAAGATCTCGGCCTTACCCCGCACATCATCATGAGCGGCATCTGGGAGTGGGCGATCGAGCATGCCATTCTCAAGCTCGTCGATCCCGGCATGACGGTGATCGAAGTCGGCTGCAACATGGGCTATCACACTCTCGCGATCTGTGACCGCCTTGGGCCAGACGGGAAATTCTATGGCTTTGAAGCCAATCCCGAGGTATTCAAACTGCTGCGCTGGTCAGTGGACCACAACGGGTTCATGCCGCGCGCAAAGCTGTTCAACAACGCCGCCACGCAGGTTCCCGGCGAGGTGCAGTTCACCTTCGACCGTAGTGCCGTCGGTGGCGGCCATGTCATGACGAATGGCGTAAACTCGGGCGAAATCATCACCGTAAAGGGCATCCCACTCGATGACGCGCTGCCCGATGTAGCGAATGTCTCGCTTTTGCGGATGGATGTTGAAGGGTTTGAGCCGCTCGTGATCCGTGGGGCCAAGCAATTGCTTACCCGGTCGCCGGACCTCAAGATCGTGGTCGAATGGTCAGTCGCGATGATGGGTGAACGCGTCGATCTGAGCGAGTTTCTCGATGAAATGGCCGCCCTCGGCTTCAAGGCCTTTACCATCGACGGGCATTCTAACTTTAATCCGATCGACAAGGCCGGATTGCTGAACTCGCCACATTGCGAGGTCGCATTCGCCAAGACAGACCTAACGACGTTCAATTCAGGGCTCTAAGCTCTACCGCCTCGATGATTATCGATCCGCCGATCGAACCGGCTGACAGGAATGTCCGGAATTCAAACGGATGAAACGGATCGATAATCTCGAACTCGCTGCTCAGTTCCATACTCGCATTTTCGAAAAGCAAATGCCTGCTTGTTGCTTTCACCTCGTTGTCCGCTGTCAGATCGAATTCAAGCGTATCTCCTGATCCGGTGCCCTTGTAGGATAGCCGCGCGATTAACTTCCATCTTCCGCGCGGGATGTACAGATACGGCCCGCAAATCAGTTGGCGCGCTGGCCCCAGAAGATCGATCGCGCCGCTCAGTGGCAAGTGGGGTGGCGGCGCCTCGATCATCGCTGCCAAGGGCAGACGCCAATGGGTTGGTGGCGGCGATGAAGGCAATCCATAGAAAGCCCCGAGATCTTGCAACAGCGCGCCCGGATCGCTCGAAACCTCGTCGGCGTCACTTGGAAAATGCTGGACCAAAACCTCAATAAGCTGGCGATGGAGGTCACGCTCCTCGATCATCGATCCGACAACTGCAGGAGGGATGTTCAGGCTATCTGCGATCTCGTGCACCAGGTGCCGTGCCTGTGAGTTAAGCTGCGCGCGGATGAGAACTGCGGCAGGTAACTCGGCCAGAGCATGGCGGCCAATCTGTGCGAAAGCCATGGCCCGGGCGGTATCGAGCTCGGACGATTTTCTAAGGGACATGAAGCTTTGGCACGCCTCAGTATAACCTTGCTCGATAACCAGGACCCGGAATCTGCTCGACGCGACGAGATTCACAACATCACCGTTGGCCACTTCAGCAAGCGCGAGCGTCGGCCCGTAAACTTGGTTCAGCTTGTCCTGGGTAGCTGGTGATAGATCATTCAGCCCGATCATTTCGCACGAACCATGGGCGCGTTGCATCAGATCGCGCGCAAAATCCGTCGCGAGATAGGTGAGTGAAGTGGGAAGGCCGCAGATCACTCCGAATTGCTCGGGAGTGCGCGGCAAGAGTGCGAGCGAAGAACCTGCTTGCCCAGCACGCGCGCCAGACTGCGCCTCGGAATCTATCGGCTGCATTGTCACAAGATATGGTCCGCTTCGGGCCAAGGCGTTGTAATACCACTCCTACCATAGCCAGCGTTGGCACGGTTGGACAATGCGCTTGTGCCACGTCGCCCTTTGCATGCGATGATCAACGCGGTGCGCTAAATCAGCTCCTCGATCTGGCTCAGGCGCTCCTTGCCGAAGAACATCTCATTGCCGACGAAGAAGGTGGGTATGCCAAAGGCGCCGCGATCAACGGCGGCCTGCGTGTTCGTGGCCAGGAGATCCTTCACCGCCTGAGACTGGGCACCCTCCGCCAGCGCGGCGGCGGGCAGGCCCGCTGCGGCGAGTACGGCATCGACGGCGGTCGTGTCAGCCGGGTTGAGCCCGTCTTCCCAGATCGCGCGGAGGAAGACTTCGGCAAAGGGCTCGCCGCAGCCGAGATCGATGGCGGCGAGCAGCAGGCGCAGGAGTTCCA
>OFDC01001778.1_pt1 | contig 10743 bp, 7 predicted proteins | sample 1520941 | NCBI WGS metagenome assembly OFDC01 (sample SAMEA94258168, study PRJEB24077) | hot springs metagenome | biome: Aquatic biome; feature: Water | place: India | collected 2012-12-06 | depth 5 m | reverse complement strand
CCACCGCATGGTCCTCCAGCCGCACCGCGGTGAGCTCGCCGCCCCACAGGCAACCCGAGTCCAGCGCGATCAGATTGGGTGCCCGGCGATAGCCCAGCGCCGACCAGTGGCCGCACACCACCGTGTGCGTGCGCCAGCGCGCGGCCTCGATGTCGAACCAGGGCAGGTGCCCGGGCGGCGGCTCTTCCGGCTCACCCTTGGCGTGAAAATCCATGTGGCCGGCCGGCGTGCAGAAGCGCATCCGCGTCAGCGCGTTGACGATCACGCGCAGACGGTCCCAGCCGCTCAGCGTGTCGTTCCAGGCAGCCGGCTCGCTGCCCCACATGCGGAGCATGAATTCGTCGTGCTGCGGTCCGCGCAGCGCGTCCTCGACCTCGCGCGCCAGCAGCATCGCCTGAACCACGTCCCACTGCGGCAGCAGACCCGCATGCACCATCGCGAATCCGCCCTCGACATGCATCATCGGCCGCTCGCGCAGCCAGGCCAGCAACTCGTCCCGGTCCGGCGCGTCGAGCACGTGGTAGAAGGTATCCAGGCGGTGCTGCTTACCATGGCCGGCGGCGATCATCAGCAGAGACAGATCGTGATTGCCGAGCACGGTCACCGCTGCATCGCCGAGGTCGCGCACGAAGCGCAGCGTTTCCAGCGATTTCGGGCCGCGATTGACCAGATCGCCAACGAACCACAGCCGGTCGCGACGGCGGTCGAAACCGCAGCGCTCGAGCAGCGTTTCGAGCGGATCGAAACAGCCCTGCAGATCGCCGATCGCCCAGATGCTCATGCTTCGGTACCGCTGCGGACATCACCGGAAGGTACCGGCGACGGCGCCGGGCCGTCGCCCTGAGGCACGTACTCCGGCACCCACTGTGCCAGCTCGGCGCGCACGTCCGCCGGCTCGGCCGGCAGGGGCCCGGTCAGCCAGCGCTCGAGCCGGCCCAGCCACAGTGCGTCGTCAATGGCCCGGGCACGCGCGATGCGCACCTTAGGGTGATGGGTCGGCCGCGTCGTCTCATCGCTGGCCAGCAGTTCCTCGTAAAGCTTCTCGCCCGGGCGCAGACCGGTGAACTCGATCTTCACGTCGGACTCCGACGCGCCGGACAGACGGATCATGTCGCGCGCCAGATCGGCGATGCGCACCGGCTCGCCCATGTCGAGCACGAAGATCTCGCCGCCCTCGCCCATCAGCGCGGCCTGCAGCACCAGTTGCGCCGCCTCGGGGATGGACATGAAGTAACGGATGATGTCGGGATGGGTCACGGTGACCGGACCGCCGCGGGCGATCTGTTCCTGGAATTTCGGAATGACGCTGCCGGCACTGCCCAGCACATTGCCGAAGCGAACCGTGCTGAATATGGTGCTTCCGCCTCGCGCCGCCAGCGCCTGGCAGCCCATCTCGGCCAGACGCTTGGTCGCGCCCATCACGTTGACAGGATTCACCGCCTTGTCGGTCGACACCAGCACGAAACGTGGCACACCGCTGGTCTGCGCGGCGCGCGCTGCCGCCAGCGTGCCGCCGACGTTATTGCGGATAGCCTCGACCGCATTGACCCCCTCCATCAGTGGGACGTGCTTGTAGGCCGCCGCGTGGAACACCGCCACCGGTCGGAAGCACTGCATCGCGTTGAGCAGACGGTCCTCCTCACGCACATCGCCGATCACCGGTTCGATGCGCACCTGCGGAAACAGCTCGGTAAACTCCTCGACCAAGGTGTAGAGGAGAAACTCGCTGCGCTCGAAAGCGACGATGGCCGACGGCGAGAACCGCGCGATCTGGCGGCACAGCTCGGAACCGATGGAACCGCCGGCACCCGTCACCATGACGGTCTGGTCATGGATGAGCTCGCGCAGGCGCGGCGCGTCGATCTTGACCGGATCGCGCCCGAGCAGATCCTCGACCTCGACCTCGCGCACGGCAGCCACCGTCACCCTTCCACTGATCAGATCGTCGAAGGACGGTACCGTCATTGGCTTGACCCCGGCACGCACGCAGGCGTTCACCGCTTGGCGGCGGGTTTCATGCGAGTCGTTGGGCATGGCGATGATGGCGTGCGAAGCTCTTTGCTCACGGGCATGGCGCTCGAGGTCTCGCACCGGTCCGAGCACGCGCAAGCCGTAAAGCGTGCGGTCGTGCTTGCGCGCGTTGTCGTCGAGCAGACCGACGACGCGCCACTGGCCAGAGCGGCCGATCTCGCGCAACAGTCTGGCAGCAGTCTCGCCTGCGCCAAGGATGAGTACCGGCTTGCCTTTAGCCATCAGTGCGCCAAACTCGCGCTTTTCGCGCCAGGCTCGGTAGGCAAACCGGGCGCCGCCCATCAGCATGATCAGCAGGATGGGATCCAGCACATAGACCGAGCGCGGCACGACCACCTGCATTGCCATCAGCACGATGAGCGGCGCGCACAGCGAAGCGGCCGCGACGGCGCGCACGATCTGCTGCAGGTCCGGCAGACTGGCGAAACGCCAGATGCCCTGGTATAGTCCGAACAGCCGGAACACCAACGCCTGCGCGACGACGATCCAGGGCAGCGTCACGAGGAACGAGCGCACGAATTCTGGCGGAATCGCGAAATTGAAGCGCAACAGGTAGGACAGGTACCAGGCGGCGACTGCGAGGCCGATATCGCAAAGCGATACGATCGTCGAGCGCGACAACAACAACGATCCGCTCATCGGGAGCCCCTCACCGAACTGTCCATGAAACTGCGCCAGCGCCGATCGATATGGCGCCCGACCAGCAGGAGCAGAAGCGCCCACGCAACGAGAATAACCGGCCCCACAGCCGGTGCGGCAAGCTGCGCCAGTGCCGCCGACGCTCCGCACCCGACCATCCCTGCGAGGTAAAGTTTCGCGGTACCGGCGTGGCCCAACCCCATCTGCACCAGACGCTGATAGTAATGGCTGCGATGCGCCTGCCAGACGCGCTCCCCGCGGCACAGGCGCTGTAGCAGAGTGACCGTGGCATCCGCGATAAACACCAGGAACACCAGCACCGGCAGCCACGCGTCCCACAGGCCGCGCTGGAGGCCGACCACCCCGATGGCCGCGGCCAGGAAACCAAGCGGGATGGACCCGGCATCGCCCATGAATACACTCGCCGGAGGCAGGTTGCGCAGCAGGAAGGCCAGCGACGCCCCGCACAGCACGACGCAGACGGTCGCCACCTCGACGTCACCAGCAAGCGCCGACAGCAAGGCATACGTGCCGAATCCGACAAGCGCCATGGCCCCTGCCAGTCCGTCCGAACCATCCATGAAGTTGTAAAGGTTGGTCATCCAGACCATGGCGAGCACCACTGCGCCGATCCACCACAGATCAATGGATTGCGTCAACGCGAACGCGACCGCAACCGCGATCTGCACAAGGAAGCGCGGTACCGCGGGGAGCGTTACGAAATCGTCGAGCAGCGAAACGGCCGCAAGGACAGGTACTGGCCACAGCCAGGACGGCATCACGCTTGCAGGCATGGTGAATGCGAGTGCGCCGCCCACCAGGATGGCCAATCCGCCAAAACGGGGAATCGGCCGCGCGTGGAGCGAGCGCTCGTTGGGCTGGTCGACCGGGAGAAAACGGTGGGCGCGCACGAGCAGCAGGTGCAATACCATCGCTGTCAGAGCAAAGGCCGCAAGGCCGGACACGAGGAAATCAGCAAACATGGAGAGGGCCGGAACCGCGCGAACCGCGCATCTTTTTTCATTTTACAAGCACGCGTCGGCGGGCAGGGTGGCGACGAGTCACTCCGCGCAACGGCGCAACCCCTCATCCAAGGTCATCGGGGGAGTCCATCCGAGCGTCCGTCGGGCGTCGGAAACCTCGACGTAGAGATCGCCGCACAACCGCCGCATCACGGCGCGCCGCCCGGTAAGCGCAACCAGAGCATGGAGCAGCGCGGGCGGCACCCACCAGAGTCGTGCCGGCTTGCCGAGTGCCCGCGCCATGCGTCGAAGCAGTTCCGCCGTCGACACATCCTCGCCATCACTGACCATCCAGATCGCCCCCGCGGCGTCAGGGTGCTCGATGCATCGCTGAATGAAACTGGCAAGATTGTCGACCGAAACCAGTGATCGACGGTTTCGGGTGATCGCCCCGAATGGCAGCGGCCGTCCGCGTCGCACCCAGTTCAGCAGAGACGCGAAATTGCCGGCGACACCCGGACCATAGACCAGAGGCGGTCGAATCACCACGATTTCCATGCCGCTCCGGGCGCCGATCTCCATCAGCCCGGCCTCGGCAGCAGCCTTGGAGCGCGCGTAGGCATCGGCCGGCTGCGGCGGATCGTCGGACCGATAGGCCCGTCGCGCGCCCTCGCCATTGACCTTCACGGTGCTGATGAACACGAAGCGACGCACCCCACGCTCGCAAGCGCGCCGCGCGAGCATCAGCGTGCCTTCGGTGTTGGCAAGCCGATGCAGGCGTTCGGCTTCCGTCGGAGCCTCCTTCATCTGGTGCACGCGCGCCGCCAGGTGCACGATGACGTCCGGACATTCGACGGCATCCAACCATTCACAGGAGGCGCCGAGCTCGCCGGTCACCACCGTATCGGGCCGTCCATCGTCTCGCCGCACGGCGCGCGTGACCTTGTGGCCTGCCCGGGTCAGCGTCGCGCACAGCGTACGACCAACGAAACCGGACGCTCCGGTAACCAGGATGTGCATGTCAGAACAGCTCCGAATACAGCGCCAGCGTCGTCGCGGCGACGCGCTCGATCGCGAACCCACGCTCTGCCCGCTCGCGGCCGCGCAGCCCCATTCGATGTCGCAGAGCGACATCGGACGCCAGTCGGGCAATGGCATCGGCCAGCGCTTCGGGGTCGCGCGGTTTCACCAGCAGCCCGTTTTCCCCATGGGTAACGACTTCACGACAGCCCGGCACGTCGCATGTCACGACCGGTCTGCCGCAGGCGGCCGCTTCGGTGAGCGCTGTCGGCAGCCCTTCCCGGTAGGACGGCAGGGCCACGATATGAGCCGCCCGTAGCAGCGGTGCCATGTCGGACTGCCAGCCGAGGAAGTTGACGATGCCTTCGTCCTTCCACGCCTTGAGTTGCTGCTCGCTCACCGATGCCGGATTCTCCGGATCCAGGTCGCCGGCAACGGAAAAGATCGCACTCACACCGCGCTGACGCAACAGCCGTGCGGCAGCAACGAACTCGAAGATGCCCTTGTCGCGCAGCAAGCGGGCAGGCATGAGAACCTGCGGTATGCCCTCAGGCTCGGGCACCGGACTGAAGCGGACGATATCGACGCCCACGCCGGGAATCACCCGTGCTCTCGCCTTTGCTGCCCCGGCGTGACGCATGAAGAAAGCGAGGTCGTCATGATTCTGGACGACCAGGAAATGACGCCGCGGCGCAAGGGCGAGGCGATAGACGAGTGTAACAAGCGGGCGCACGCAGCGCGCGGCCAGGTCCGATGATGAGAACAGGTAACCCAGGCCGGCCACCGTGTTCACCACCGCAGGCACGCCCGCGAGTCGAGCCGCCAGCGAGCCGAATATGACCGGCTTGACCGTGATGTGCTGAACGATGTCCGGCCGCAACTTGCGGTAGAGGCGCAGAAGCATCACCGCGCCGGCCACTGCGCGCAGCGGATTACTGCTCCGGCGCCGGAGGTCGATCGGGATGAGTTCGAAGCCCGCGCTCCGTATGCGGTCACCGTCGTCGACCACCCTGGTCAGCACGGTCACACGGTAGCCTGCCCGCTGCGCTGCCAGCGCGACGTTCATCCAGTGCAGGCAGAAGTACCAGTCCTCGGTGACCACGAACACGAGGCGTCGCTGTGGAGCCGTCAAGGCGGCGTGGCTGCGCTCAGCCATGCCAGCGATCCCGCCAGGCCTGGAACATGAGCGCGTTCCAGATCGAGTACTGCCAGTCGCGCGTGCCGGCGAGATGTTCTCGCCAGCGACCGAGAACCAGATCCGGGTCGAGAAAACCATCCGCGTGCAAGCGGCTCGGGTCCAGCAAATCGTCCGCCCAGTTGCGTAACGGTCCGCGTAACCACTCCGCGAGCGGGATGCCGAAGCCCATCTTCGGCCGATCAGTCAACGCGGTCGGTACGTGCCGCGACAGCACCTCCCGCAGGACGCGCTTGCCGAGGCCATCGCCCGTCCGGGCGGAATCCGGCAGGCTCCACGCAAACTCGACGACGCGATGATCCAGCAGGGGGACACGCGACTCAAGCCCAACCGCCATCGAAGCGCGGTCAACCTTGACCAGGATGTCGTCCGGCAGATAGGCGACGGTGTCGGCGTACATCATGGCATCCATCATGCCGAACCGCGCCCAGCCCGAATCGGCGGCAAGAGCGGCGGGCGGGGCGACGCCCGGGCACACGTCCCATTCCCAGAAGCGCATGAGCCGGTCATACACGGCGCGCGGTTCTGTCAGGGCGAGCACCTCGGCAAGTTTGTGCAGCTTGTCGCCGGGATTGGCGTAGCGGTGGGCCGATGGGAGCAGCGGCGCAAGTGGTCGGATCAACCGTGACAGCGTCGCCGGCTTCAAGCTCCGGATCATCATCGCAGCACCGGTGCGCAATGGCCGGGGCAGCCGCTCGAGCCTGCGCCAGAGCGCGTTGGCGATGAAATAACGGCTGTAGCCGCCGAACAGTTCGTCACCGCCATCGCCCGACAGGCTGACCGTCACCTGGCTGCGCGCCAGTTTCGAAACCAGGTAGGTCGGAATCTGCGACGGATCGCCGAAGGGCTCGTCGTACAGCGACGGCAGCAGAGGAACCACCGCAAGCGCCTCATCCGCGCTGACGTAGTGCTCCGTATGCAGGGTGCCGAGATGGCGGGCCACTGCTGCCGCGTGGTGCGCCTCGTCGAAACCCTTCTCGTCGAACCCGATGCTGAAGGTGCGCACCGGCTCCGCGGCGTGCTTCTGCATCAGCGCCACCACGGTGGATGAATCGATGCCGCCGGACAGAAACGCCCCGAGCGGGACGTCGGCCACGCTCTGCATCCGGACGGATCGGTCAAGCAACCCCTCCAACGCGTCAGCGGCATCGCCGAGCGAACCGATGAAAGGATGCTCTCGCGCGGCGCAGAAGGCCTGCATCGGCTCCCAGTAACAGTCAAGCCGCGGCGCGGCATCGGCTGCATCGAAGGTGACCGTGGTGCCCGGTTCAAGCTTGCGGATGTCGCGATAGATGGACCACGGCGCGGGAACGTATGCATAACGCATAAACAACGCAACCGCCTGCCTGTCGATCTCGGGCTGCCAGTCCGGCAGAGCCGCAAATGCCTTGAGCTCCGACGCGAAGACCACGCCGCCGGCGTGCCTGCCGAAATACAGCGGCTTCTCGCCGAGCCGGTCCCGCGCCAACCGAAGCACCCGCTCCCGTCTGTCCCACAGCGCGATGGCAAACATGCCTACACAGCGTCGCAGTGTCTGCTCGAAGCCCCAGCGAGCGAAAGCCGCAAGTAGTGTTTCCGTATCGGAATGACCACGCCACAGCGTACCAGCGCCGTCCTCGGCCTCAAGTTCGGCGCGCAGTTCAGCGTGGTTGTATATCTCGCCGTTGAATGCGATCACCCAGCGCCCGCACACCGAATGCATGGGCTGGTGACCTGCAGGAGAGAGGTCCACGATCGACAGACGGCGATGGCAGAGCCCAAGACCGCGTCCCGCGTCGACCCAGACGCCTTCGTCATCGGGGCCTCGATGCACCATGGTCGCAGCCATGCTTCTGAGCATCGGGTGCAGCGGATCCCCCGAGGTCGACCATATTCCCGCAATCGCGCACATCGCCTATCGGACCCCGTCACGCGCTGCGTCCAGCCGTTCCTTCATTCTCGTCCACTCTTGTTGCAGTTTGTCTGGCACGGCACCGCCGCGGCGGCGGATGACATCACGGTCACGGCGCGACGCCATGGCCAGCAGGTCACGCAGCGCCGCAAGTGCGTGCATGGAGGTGCCCGTCAGGCGCTGTGACAGCGTGCCGTACCCCCAAAGCGTGCGTAGGAAATGGTAGCGCCCCTGCAAGGTCTTGCGCAGCGAGAGCCGGTCGTAGCGATACGCCAGCAAGGGCTCTCCGATCGCCGCAAACCGGCTGCTACGGTGGGTCCTGAACAGCAGGCACTGGTCCTGCGACTTGATGGCGCGCTCATCGTATGGGTTGCTGCGAAACCATTCGGAACGCCCCATCCAGGTCGGATGCGGCAACGGAAAGCGCAGGGCGGCGCGCCGCACGATCTGCGCGTGCTCCACCGGACTGACGGCAACGCACAGTGCATCGTCCACGGCATCGATCATGAGGACCGAACTCGCCAGCAGATCGACCTCGGGATGTGCATCGAGATAATCGGCTTGAACCTGGAGGCGCTGCGGGAAGGCGATGTCGTCGGCATCCATGCGCGCGATGTAGCGGCCACGCGCGAGAGCGACCGCTTCGTTAAGCCGCACCGCCAGCCCGGCGCTTCGGTCGTGGCGCTTCAAGCGGATGCGCGGATCATCATGCTGGCGGAGAAAGCCGCCGGACCCGTCCCGCGAACCGTCGTCGATCGCAATCAGTTCCCAATTCTCCTCGGTCTGCCAGCGCAACGATGCGAGCGCACGGTCCAGATGCACGCCCGGATCGCGAAAGGGCATCACGATGCTGATACGGGGCTCGGCCGATCGGACGGATCGGGAGGAAAGGACCGGATTCATTGCACTGGAGGGCGAGGGTGGGCGAAGCGGCGCTGACGCGCGCGCGCAATGGAATCAAACGCGGCGGCAAGTCCCAGGGACAGGAGGCACATCCAGAATGGATAGCGGTAGCGGTAAAGCGCACCGACGAAGGGAGTACTCATCCCGTAGACGGTCAGCACCGCCACCGCGATGATCACGGGCAACAGGACGCTCCATCGCCGGGTAAGACAGAGCCAGGCAAGCAGCGCGCACAAACCGGCATAGAGCAGTGAGACTTCGACCGGCACGATCGTATAGAAGACGGATCTGTGTTCCGCCACCTCCGTCAGCCACGATGACGGCCAGGGCGCAAGCAGGCCGAGCAGGAAGGCGCGGGGAATGTAGGCGATGGCTTCCGCCGCACTCGCCGGAAGCACATCCGCATCGACGAACGAACCTTGCGTAAACGGATTTGAATCCGCGTAGAGGATGGTGAACACCATGCACCGCTGCGCCGCAAGAGCCCGCAACTTCTCGTTAGCAGAATCCGGCAGTATGTCGAGCGGCTTCCACACATCGCGATCCACGCTGTTGATGCAGGTGCGCGCCACGGCGCCTTCCGGCACGACGTCTTCGTAGTCCCGCGCATTGAAGCCGGAGAATTTCGCCAAGGTCTGGTCCGATCGCGCACCGCTGTCGAGCGCCGAAAGTGTCAGCAGCAGCACCAGGGCATGAACGAGGAAGGGAACGAGCGTCACCCAACGCGCACTTTGAGGGCGACGCAAGGCGAGCGCGGTGCTCACCAGTACCGCCACTGCGATCACGGGCAGCAGGATCTGGTTCACATAAGGACGGACAATCCAGAGCAAGGCGACACCGCACAGCGCCAGAAGCACCAGCCCGCCGGGCCGTGCCCCCCGCAGCATCCTGAGGGTCATCCCGACGAAACCGGCAAGAAGCAGCATCGCGCCCGCCGCGGCAAAACTGTCCTTATTGATCTGCGAGAACCAGACAATCATGTAAGGCGAGACGACGAAAGGCAATGCAGCGGCCAGGGCGAGGCGCCGCGAGAACCAGTTCATCAGAATGCTGACCAAGGCAACCCCTGCAATGGCATGAAGCAGCGCGTTCAGACCCACGATCACCTCGGGGACGGACGACACCAGGTAGAGCAGCGACGCGATGCCAGCGGGCCCCTGCCCTTCCGGCCGGAGATCGAATGCGACGAACCCCTGCACTCGAATGGCCTGCGCCTGCGCCAGCGCGATCTCGTGGTAGTAGCGGGGGTCGCCCGGCAAAATGCCGTCCGCCGACGAAATGCGCAGCGGAATGGCCAGTTCACGGACCAGCAACATCGCGACGACGGCATAGACGAGGATGGCGAAAAACACGCCCCAGCCTGGCCACACGCTCGATGCCGATTCATCCGGACCTGCGGATAACGGTGCCGCTTTCAACTCGTGCTGCAGGAAGCTCTCCCCCACGGTTCACCCGCGTCCCACAACGGCCATCCGGCGGGACGCCCCATACAGACAGACCGACATCGAAACACCGGACGATTCAGCTTTCGTGATAGAACAGTCGTCCCGGCCAACCGGATGAACGATATGTCGCGGGACCCTTGAGGCGCCAACTTAGCTCGTACAACACGCGTCGAGCCGCCCTCGGCCCGCGTCGCTCTCCCCATATCCGCTGCAACGGCCAGACCAGGACTGAACGCAGCAACCGCAGCGATCGGGTGCTCCGGTGCGCGCGCTGCGCAGCTTCGAAGGTGCTCCTGCCCACGGGGCCCTGAACGGCATGCGCACGGCGAGCGACGCAGGCCTCGATCAACGGGCCGAACCGCTGCTCGTACAGATGCTCTCCGACCGTACGACGATGACCGGCAAAGGCCATCGCGTCACGATGTGCCGAGTCGCCGAGCAGTGCAAGGGCTTGCTCCACCAGATCGTCCTCTCCATCGAACACAGCGATTTCGCTTCCGACGTCGAAGTAGTCCTCGATGTGCTCGGCCCGCTCGGTCAACAGGCAGCCACCGGCCGCCGGCACCTCGAATACACGCGCCTTGATCTGCCGGCTGCGATAAGGCCGCAACCCCTTCCAGTGCAAACCCGAATCACCGAAATTCAGGCTGATGCGCG
>OFDC01001777.1_pt1 | contig 10744 bp, 11 predicted proteins | sample 1520941 | NCBI WGS metagenome assembly OFDC01 (sample SAMEA94258168, study PRJEB24077) | hot springs metagenome | biome: Aquatic biome; feature: Water | place: India | collected 2012-12-06 | depth 5 m | reverse complement strand
CAGATGCCGGGCTTTGACGGGTTCAGCGTGGTCAAGGGGGTGATGGACCTCGAACCGCCGCTGTTCGTGTTCGTCACCGCGTATGAGGAACACGCGATCCGCGCGTTCGAGGCGCAGGACGCGGCGCTGGCCGCGCAGCCCCGGCCCCATGCGCCTTCGCCCCAGGTGCCGGTGGCGCCCGGCAACGCCAACGGCATCGTGCCGGTGGCCGCGCCCAACTTCCGCGGCATCGTGCAGCAGTACGGCCCCGCGGTGGTGCATGTGACGGTGGAGGGCGTGCAGAAGCTGGACCTGCCCGACGGGCACCCCGAGGTCGACGACGAGCCGCTGTCGCGCTTCTTCCGCGGGCTGCCAGGCGCAGGTCCGCGCGGCCGCGGCGCGGTACCGTTTCGCGGCCAGGGCTCGGGCTTCATCGTCAGCGACGACGGCCTGATCCTCACCAACGCCCACGTGGTGCGCGACGCCAAGCAGGTGAACGTGAAGCTGCACGACCGGCGCGAGTTCAAGGCCCGCGTGCTCGGCCTGGACCCGGCCACCGACATCGCGGTGCTGCGCATCGAGCAGCGCGACCTGCCAACGGTGCGACTGGGCGACCCGCGCGAGGTGCAGGTGGGGGACCCGGTGCTGGCCATCGGCGCGCCCTTCGGGCTGGAGCAGACCGCCACCCAGGGCATCGTCAGCGCCAAGGGCCGCAGCCTGCCGACCGACGCGGCCGTGCCCTTCCTGCAGACCGACGCCGCGGTCAACCCCGGCAATTCCGGCGGTCCGCTGTTCGACGGGGCCGGCAATGTCATCGGCATCAACACCCAGATCTACTCCCAGACGGGCGGCTACCAGGGCCTGAGCTTCGCGGTGCCCATCGACGTGGCACTGAAGGTCAAGGACCAGATCGTCCAGCACGGCAAGGTGACGCACGCGCAACTGGGGGTGCAGGTGCAGGACCTCACGCACCCGCTGGCGCAGACCTTCGGCCTGCCGCGGCCGGATGGTGCGCTGGTGGCGGAGGTGGCGCGCGGCAGCGCGGCGGCACGCGCCGGTCTGCAGCGCGGCGACGTGATCACCGCGTTGGACGGCGAGCCCATCGTGCAGTCGGGCCAGCTGTCCAGCCGCATCAGCTTGTCGACGCCCGGTCAGCAGGTCACGCTCACCCTGTGGCGCGACAAGGCCTCGCGCGAGGTGACGGTGCGGCTGGGGCGGGCGGACGAGCGACTCGCCCGCGCGCCCTGAAGGGAGTCGCGCTGATCCTGCGTCGCTGCGGCATGGCACGATGCGGCCGTCCACATCCTGAGGAAGACCGATGACGATGACACGACGGGCCGGGTGGGCCGGTGCGTTCGTCCTGGCCCTGGCGGCGGGGACGGCGGTGGCCGGCGTCAAGGAGGGTGTCGAGCGCGGCGCGCGGGCCGCCTCGGGGGTGGTCGGCAAGACCGAAGGCGCGGTCAAGCGCGGCCTGGGCCGGGCTGCCGACGCCATGGAGCGTGGCGCCTCCGCGACGGGACAGGCGGTGCAGCGGGGCGCGAAACGCATCGGACTGCCCACGTCGCCCGCATCGCCACCGGCCCAGCGCGGGGAGCAGCCGCGCGCGCCGTGACCTCGACGCAGACGCGGGGCAAGGCCTCACGCCATTCGCGTCCGTCGAGCGAGCCCATCCTGTCGTGCCTGCTGCTGGCGTCGATGAGCTGCCCCCGGGCGGCGCGCGTACGCGCGCTGGGTGTTCTGACGCCTCACAGGTCCGTGCGCAGCTTCCAGATCTCCGGGAACAGCACCACGTCCAGCATCTTGCGCAGGTAGCTCACCCCGCCGGTGCCGCCGGTGCCGCGCTTGAAGCCGATCACCCGCTCGACCGTCGTGACATGCCGGAAGCGCCAGAGCCGGAAGGCGTCTTCCAGGTCGGTGAGTTCCTCGCCGAGCTGGTACAGGTCCCAGTGGTGCTCCGGGTCGCGGTAGACCCTCAGCCAGGCCTGCTCGACGCCGTCGTCCGCCGCGTAAGGCTGGGTCCAGTCGCGCTCCAGGTGCGTCGACGGCACCGGGATGCCGCGACGCGCCAGCAGGCGCAGCGACTCGTCGTACAGCGAAGGCGAGCGGTAGGCCGCCTCCACCTCGGCCAGCCGCACCGCACTGTGCGCATGGGGCTTGAGCATGGCCGCGTTCTTGTTGCCCAGCAGGAACTCCACGCAGCGGTACTGCCAGCTCTGGAAGCCCGAGCTGTTGGACAGGTAGGGCCGGATGGCGGAGTACTCCGGCGGCGTCATGGTCGCCAGCACGTCCCAGGCATGCACCAGCTGCTCCATGATCTTCGAGACGCGCGCCAGCATCTTGAAGGCGCTGCCCAGCTGGTCCTTGGCCACGCACTCGATGGCCGCGCGCAGCTCGTGCAGCATCAACTTCATCCACAGCTCGCTGGTCTGGTGCTGGATGATGAAGAGCATCTCGTTGTGATCGGGCGACAGCGGGTGCTGGGCGCTCAGCACCTGGTCCAGGTGCAGGTAGTCGCCGTAGCTCATGTCGCGGGAGAAGTCGAGCTGCGCCTTCTCCGCGTGCACGATGTCTTCGGGCCGCTGCGGGTTCATCCGGCTCGCCTCGCTCATGTGACCGCCGCCCGCTGGTGGAACCGCGCCTCGCGCCACTCGCCCGAGGCCAGCACCTGGGCCAGGTGCTCGACCGCATCCCAGGCGTCGACGAAGCGGGTGTACAGCGGCGTGAAGCCGAAGCGCAGGATGTCCGGCGCACGGAAGTCGCCGATCACGCCGCGGGCGATCAGCGCCTGCATGATCGGGTAGCCGCCCTCCGGGTGGGCGAAGCACACCTGGCTGCCGCGCAGCGCGTCCTCCCGCGGCGAGGCCAGGGTGAGGCCGTGGCCGGCGCAGCGGGCTTCGACGAGGTCCATGAACAGCCGGGTCAGCGCCACCGACTTGCGCCGCAGCGCCTGCATGTCGCCGGCCGCCAGCACGGTGTCGACGCCACATTCGAGCGCGGCCATGGAGATCACTGCCGGCGTGCCGCACAGGTAGCGGCCGATCCCGGCGGCCGGCGTGTAGTGCGGCGTGAACTCGAAGGGCGAGGCATGGCCCAGCCAGCCCGACAGCGGCTGCCAGAAGCGCTCGGCATGGCGCGGGTGCACCCACACGAAGGCGGGCGCGCCAGGGCCGCCGTTGAGGTACTTGTAGCCGCAGCCGACGGCGAAGTCCGCCGCCGCTTCGGGTTCGCCGCCGCCGTGCAGGTCCACCGGCACCGCGCCGGCGCTGTGCGCCAGGTCCCACAGCACCAGCGTGCCGTGCCGGTGCGCGACGCGGTTGATCGCGGCCATGTCGTGCATGCGGCCCGTGCGGTAGTTGACGTGGGTGAGCATCAGCACCGCCACGTTGCCTTCGGCCAGCAGGGGCTCGATCTGCTCGGGGTCGTCGGCCAGCAGCAGTTCCAGCCCGCGCTCGCGCGCCAGGCCCTCGGCGATGTAGAGGTCGGTGGGGAAGTTGTGCCGCTCCGACAGCACGATGGCGCGTCCGGGTGCATCGGCGGCGGCCATCGACAGCGCCGCGCTCAGCGTCTTGAACACGTTCACGCTGGTGGAGTCGGCCACGACCAGCTCGCCCGCCGCGGCACCGACCAGGTGCGCGATCTTGTCGCCGATGCGCTGGGGCAGGGCGATCCAGCCGGCGGTGTTCCAGCTGCGGATTAGGCCTTCGCCCCATTCGTGCCGCACCACCTGCTGCACCCGCTCGGCGGTGGCGAGGGGCAGCACCCCCAGCGAATTGCCGTCCAGGTAGATCACCCCCTCGGGCAGGGCGAACTGCGCGCGCAGGGGCGCCAGCGGGTCGTCGGCATCGAGGGCCAGGGCGTCGTCGCGGGTCAGGGTCATGGGCCGCTCCTTCACAGTTCGCGCAGCACGGCGCGCACCGGGCTGGCATCGGCGCTGACCAGCTTCAGCGGCAGCGCGATGAGTTCGTAATCGCCCTCGGGCACCTCGTCGAGCACCAGGTTCTCCAGCACCCGCAGGCCGCGGCGGCGGATCACCTGGTGGCTGTCCAGGGTCTTGCTCTCGGCAGGGTCGATGCTGGCGGTGTCGATGCCCACCAGCTGCACGCCGAGGTCGGCCAGTCGCTCGATGGTCTGCGGCGCATAGGCGGCCAGTTGCCCGTCCCAGCGGTCCTGCGGCATGCGCTGGTAGGTGCGCACCAGCACGCGCGGCGGCAGGTCGTCGCCCACGGCATGCCGCAGGTGATCCCAGTGCACCAGCGGACCGCAGTCGAGCGCATGGATGACGCGGCAGCGGCCAAGGTAGGGGGAGAGGTCGAGCAGGCCGATGGCCGCGCCCTCGGGGTCGTAGTGCAGGGGAGCGTCGGCATGGGCGCCGACATGGGGCGACAGCGTGATGGCGCTGACGTTGACCGGGCAGCCGGGCCCGAGCGTGGCGCTCCACTGCTGCTGGTAGGCGGTGTCACCGGGGAACACCGGCGAGCCGGCATGCACGGGCGGAGAAAGGTCCCACAGGCGCTTCATCGGCGGATCATAGGTCGCGCCCGCGGACGCGGTCCGATTTAATTGACAACTAAAGTATAGGGTCCTAGATTGGCCCCCTCGGCACGCGGCGGCGCCCACCGGCATCGCGCGGCGTCGAAGGAAGGCTGCCCGACCCATGACGCCAACCGCCCACGTCGACACCTTCGCGCGGGACCACCTGCCGCCCGCCGACCAGTGGCCCGAGTTCCTTTTCGACCGCCCCGAGCTGCAGTTTCCCGGCACGCTGAACTGCGCCGCCGCCCTGCTGGACCGGCGCGTCGCCGAGGGCGACGGCGATCGCGTGTGCGTGATCGGCGAGGGCGTGCGCTGGACCTATGCCGAGCTGCAGGCCCAGGCCGACCGCATCGCCCGCGTGCTGGTCGAGGACCTCGGCCTGGTCCCCGGCAACCGCGTGCTGCTGCGCGGCCCCAACCACCCCATGCTGGCCGCCTGCTGGTTCGGCGTGGTCAAGGCCGGCGGCATCGCCGTGGGCACCATGCCGCTGCTGCGCGCACGCGAGCTGGCGGGCATGATCGACAAGGCCCAGATCAGCCATGCGCTGTGCGACGCCCGCCTGGCCGACGAGCTGGCCTCGGCGCGCCAGGGCTGCCCCTCGCTGCGCCACGTGGTGCACTACGGCGGGGATGCGGACGACCGGCTGGAGCGCCGTGCCGCAGCCAAGCCCGCCGGCTTCACCGCCGTGGCCACCGCCGCCGACGACACCTGCCTGATCGCCTTCACCTCCGGCACCACCGGCGTGCCCAAGGGCACGATGCACTTCCACCGCGACGTGATGGCCGCCTGCGCCTGCTGGCCGCCGCATGTGCTGCGGGCCACGCGCGACGACGTGTTCATCGGCAGCCCTCCGCTGGCCTTCACCTTCGGACTGGGCGGCCTGCTGCTGTTCCCGATGTCCATCGGCGCGTCCACCGTGCTGCTGGAGAAGGCCTCGCCCGACCAGCTGCTGCCGGCCATCGGCCGTCACCGCGCCACGGTGTGCTTCACCTCGCCCACCGCTTATCGCGCGATGGCGCTGCAGGCGGCACAGCACGACCTGTCGTCGCTGCGCAAGTGCGTGTCCGCGGGCGAGGCGCTGCCGGGCGCCACCCGGCAGCTGTGGAAGGACACCACCGGCATCGAGATCATCGACGGCATCGGCTCGACCGAGATGCTGCACATCTTCATCTCCGCCGACGAGGCGCATGCCAAGGCCGGTGCCACCGGTTTCGCCGTGCCGGGCTACCAGGCCTGCGTGCTCGACGACGAGGGCCGGCCCCTGCCGCCCGGAAAGGTGGGGCGCCTGGCGGTCAAGGGCCCCACCGGCTGCCGCTACCTGGCCGACGAGCGACAGCGCAACTACGTGCAGCACGGCTGGAACCTGACCGGCGATGCCTACCTCATCGACGAGGACGGCCAGTTCGTCTACCAGGCCCGCACCGACGACATGATCATCTCCAGCGGCTACAACATCGCCGGGCCGGAAGTGGAAAGCGCGCTGCTGCTGCACCCCGCGGTGGCCGAATGCGGCGTGGTCGGCGCGCGCGACGACGAGCGCGGCCAGATCGTCAAGGCCTATGTCGTGCTCAAGCCCGGTCATGCGGCCGACCCTGCCATGACGCGCGCCCTGCAGGATTTCGTCAAGCAGACCATCGCGCCGTACAAGTACCCTCGCGCCATCGAGTTCCGCGACAGCCTCCCCCGCACCGAGACCGGCAAGCTGCAGCGCTTCAAGCTTCGACAGGAAGCCAACCCCTGATGTCCTACACCACCGAACAGACCGTCCGCTTCGCCCACTGCGACCCTGCCGGCATCGTCTTCTTCCCCCAGTACCTGGTGATGCTCAACACCCTGGTCGAGGACTGGTTCGACCGCGGGCTGCGCATCCCCTACGCCGGCCTCATCCTCGACCGCCGCGTCGGCCTGCCCACCGTGCGGCTGGAGGTGGATTTCACCGCCGTCAGCCGCATGGGCGAGGTGCTCACGCAGGTGCTGCGCGTCACCCACCTGGGCCGCAGTTCCATGCACCTGCACGTCGAGTTCCTCGGCCGCGGCGAGCTGCGCCTGCGCGCGCGCCAGGTGCTGGTGTGCACCTCGCTGCAGACCCATCGCCCGCAGCCGCTGCCCGAGGATGTGCGCGCCGCCGTGATGGCGTCGATGGAAGGTTCCTCGGCCGCTTGATCGCCGGAGCCTGGCGCGTCTGCACAATGCGCGCTTCCCACCGTTCCAGGACCGCCGCATGTCCCGCATCGCGATCGTCAGTGCCATGGCCGAGGAGTTGCGCGGCCTGCGCGCGCACCTGTCGCAACCCCGGCTCGTCCAGCGCGCCGGTCGCGAGTTCTGGTGCGGGCAGCTGGGCGCCCACGACGTGGTGCTGGTGCTCTCGCGCATCGGCAAGGTGGCGGCGGCCACCACCACCGCCGTGCTGCTGACCGAGTTCGCGGTGCAGCGCATGGTGTTCACCGGCGTGGCGGGCGGCCTCGGCCCGCAGGTGCGGGTGGGCGACCTGGTCGTGGCCGAGTCGCTGGCCCAGCACGACATGGATGCCTCGCCCTTGTTCCCTCGTCACGAGGTGCCGCTGTACGGGCGCATCCGGTTCGACGCCGATGCGACGCTGTCCGCGCAGGTGCATGCTGCGGGACAGCGCGTGCTGGCGTCGCTGGACGACGAGAGCGAGGGCGCCCACCTGCACCGCGACCACCTCCTGGCCTTCGGGCTGGGGCACCCGAAGGTGCACCGCGGGCTCGTCCTCAGCGGCGACCGCTTCGTCAGCAGCGCCGGGGAGTGCGAGGACCTGCTGCGGCGTTTTCCCGACGCCCTGGCGGTCGAGATGGAGGGGGCGGCGGTGGCCCAGGTCTGCTTCGACATGGGCGTGCCCTTCGCGATGCTGCGGGTGGTGTCGGACCGTGCCGACGACGAAGCCCACGTCGACTTCGGCCGCTTCATTCAAGACATCGCCAGCCGCTACACCGTGGCGCTGGTCATGTCGCTGCTGTCACTGACGGGCTGAAGGCCGAACCGGCTGGCATCCTTCCTGCGTCACGCCCCTCGCTCCCGGGCTGCGGCAGTCCGACCGGCAAGTCCTGACGTATCGGGGCCGCCGGGCCGGTCAATCTTGCCGGTCGGGTGCATCCAACACATCAGCTTGAGGGGACACACACGATGCTTCAGCGAGTCATCTACGTCAGCCGCGTGCGTGACGACGTGTCGGCGGTGAGCATCGAGCGCATCGTCGGCAGCGCGCGCGTGTGGAACCGGCGTCACGACATCACCGGCTGGTTGTGCTGCACCGGCCGCCATTTCATCCAGGTGCTGGAAGGCAACGAGGACGCGCTGCGCCAGTGCCTCGAGCGGATCTGGCGCGATCCGAACCACGAGCAGCGGCGGCTGATGCAGGTGCGTCCCCTGCCGCGTCGTTCGTTCGACGAGTGGGACATGGGCTACGTCCGCAGCCTGGACCTGGAAGACACGGTGGCCGAGCTGTTCGAGGCGCCCCGAGCGGCGGTGGCCGAGGCGACGGAGGCGGTGCACGACCTGCTGGTGCGTGCATCGCACAGCGAGCGCGACGGCCGTCCCCTGTCGTTCTCCCGAGAAGGCGCCCTGGGACTGCACGCATCCCTCGGGTGAGGGCGGCGCGTCGGCCTCACGCCGGCAACGGCGGGAGTCCGTGGCGCGTCCGGGCCCGTGCGCAGGCGGCATCGCCGCGTCCGAAGGTCGCGAGTTCGCCGAATTCGCGGCAGGGCGACGGACGCCACTCGTAGATGCCGCAGCGCGCGTCCCTCCCCACCCGTCCCGACAAGGCCGCGCAGCGCGGACTCGCGCGGTCGGTCCCGTTCATGCGGCACAGGCTGTCGTTCAGGGGCGCCGCCAATCCGTCCGGCACGCTGCCGCCTTCGCTCATCAGCTCCTGGCGCGCGAAGTCCACGCGGAACGAGGCGCAGCAGGCCCCGCAGCCCACGCACGGGTTGTCGCCGGCCCCGCTCATGCAGCCTCCGACGTCGCGCGCACCACGGTGACGGTGCAGGGGCTCTCGGCCACCACCTGCGACGACACGCTGCCCAGGTAGCGCCTCAGCGCGGAGTTGCCGCGCGCGCCCATGACGATGTGGTCCACCTCGTTGCGACGCGCGAAGTCCAGCAGCGCGGCGGCCGGGTCCGGCGCTTCGAGCACATGGAAGGTCAGGCGCGCTTCGTCCAGGCGGATCTGCTGCACGATGGGGTGCGCCCAATGCTTCAGACCGACGAGCTGCTTGACGTGCACGCTCTGGCCGAGCTCATCGACCAGCTCGTCCATGCCGATGCGCGCGGTCTTCATCACGCTGATGCAGGCCAGGCGCGAGCCGGGGGCGGTGCTCATGAGCCGCTGCACCGTCTCGCGCAACTGCTCCAGCAGAGCCGGCCGCGCGCCCAGGTCGACCGCCACCACCACGATCGGATGCTTCATCGCATGGGCGCGCACGTCCGCGGTGCCGGTGGGCTCGGCGCCCAGGGCGGTGAACCAGCGGCGGAAGGCGCGCAGCCGGCTCGGGCTGTCCAGCCGCTCGGCGCGCTTGGTCAGCACCACCTGCTCGGGGTGCTGCAGGTCCAGCGCCAGCTGCGAGGCGCTCTGGTAGCGGCGTTCGGGCTTGACCTCCAGGCAGTGCAGGATCACCTCCTGCAGCCAGGGCGGGCAGTCAGGGTGGTGGCGCCGCGGCGGCACCGGCTCGACGTACAACCTGCGGCGCAGGCCGTTGACACTGTTGGGCGTGCCGAAGGGCCGCTGGCCGGTGGCCAGGTGGTACATCAGCACGCCCAGCGCGAACAGGTCGCTGCGCGGGTCGTTGCGCACGAACTGCACCTGCTCCGGCGACATGTACGGGCCGGTGCCCATGGGCAGGCTGAACTCCTCCTCCAGGAGGTCGGGCAACTGGTCATGCCGTGCGAGGCCGAAGTCCACGAGCACCGCCTCGCCGGAGGGTCGGAACAGGATGTTGCTCGGCTTGATGTCCAGGTGCACCAGGTGCTGGCGGTGCAGGTCGTGCAGGGCCAGGGCGATGCGCGCACCGAGGTCGGCGACCTCGGCGGCCGGCAGGGGCGCGGCATCCAGCTGCGGGCGCAGCGACTCGCCAGGGATGCGCTCCATCACGATGTACGGCTGTCGGGTGAAGTCACCCTTGGCCACGAACTTCGGCACGTGCGGGCCCTTGAGCATGGGCAGCACCATCTGCTCGACCTCGAAGCCGACGATGGTCGCCGGGTCCTCGCCGCCCTTGATGCGCGGCACCTTCATGATCAGCGGCATGGCGCCGTGGCCGTCGCTCTCCCGGCTGACCCGCCACAGCTGCGCCATGCCGCCCTGGTGCAGGTGCTCCTCGACCCGGAAGCCGTCGATGACCTGGCCAGGCGCCAGGGGCGGCAGAGGCGCCAGGCGCAGTTCACTCACCATGGAGCAGGCGGTCGGCGAAGCTGGGGGGCAGGCCGGCGGCGCGGATCTTCGCCGCCGCGGCCTCGTGGTCGTAAGGCACGCGCCGGAACACGATCTCCGAACTGCCGAGGTCGAACAAGGCGTAGGCGGCGGCCGGGCTGCCGTCGCGCGGCTGGCCGGTCGAGCCGGGCAGGGCGAGCCAGTGCCGGTGCGCGGGCACCGGGATCGGCACGTCCGGCGTGGGCAGGAACTCGCCGGTCTTGCCTGTGGGCGAGAGGTTGTACAGCCGCTGCTCGTGCACATGGCCGCAGAAGATGTAGCGGCACTGCGGCGGCGCCGCCTGCAGGCTCAGCGCGGCGTCGGTGCGGCTGAGGATGTAGCCCCAGTCGGCCGGTGCGTGCGCGTTGGCATGGACGTAGAGCCGGTCTTCCTCGATGACGGTGTAGGGCAGGGCGGCGAGGAAGGCCAGCTGCGGCTCGTCCAGCTGCAGGCGGGTCCATTCGATGGCCTGTCGCGGCTCGGGCCGCATGTTGGGGGTGGCGCCGCGCACGGTAGCCGCGTCGTGGTTGCCCAGCACGGCCACCGCCCCCGCAGACACCAGCTCACGCACCTTGTCGACCACCCAGCCCGGGTCGGCGCCGTAGCCGACGAAGTCGCCCAGCAGCACCTGCCGCTCGGCGCCTTGGGCCTGGGCGTCCGCCAGCACGGCGGAGAACGCCTCGCGATTGGCATGGATGTCGGTGATGAACGCGAGCTTCATGCGCTGATGCTACTGCCGGGGCTTGAACCCGGGCTGACGCCTTGCAGCCGACGCGCGGGAACAGAAGGACCCCCGCGAGCCTGCACC
>OFDC01001776.1_pt1 | contig 10747 bp, 7 predicted proteins | sample 1520941 | NCBI WGS metagenome assembly OFDC01 (sample SAMEA94258168, study PRJEB24077) | hot springs metagenome | biome: Aquatic biome; feature: Water | place: India | collected 2012-12-06 | depth 5 m | reverse complement strand
CCACCGCATGGTCCTCCAGCCGCACCGCGGTGAGCTCGCCGCCCCACAGGCAACCGGAGTCCAGCGCGATCAGGTTGGGCGCCCGGCGATAGCCCAGCGCCGACCAGTGACCGCACACCACCGTGTGCGTGCGCCAGCGCGCAGCCTCGATGTCGAACCAGGGCAGGTGCCCGGGTGGCGGCTCTTCGGGCTCGCCCTTGGCGTGAAAATCCATGTGGCCGGCCGGCGTGCAGAAGCGCATGCGCGTCAGCGCATTGACGATGACGCGCAGACGGTCCCAGCCGCTCAGCGTGTCGCTCCAGGCGGCCGGTTCGCTGCCCCACATGCGGTGCATGAATTCGTCGTGCTGCGGTCCGCGCAGCGCGCTCTCGACCTCGCGCGCCAGCAACAGTGCCTGCACCACGTCCCATTGCGGCAGCAGGCCCGCATGCACCATCGCGAACCCGCCCTCGACATGCATCATCGGCCGCTCGCGCAACCAGGCCAGCAACTCATCGCGGTCAGGCGCATCGAGCACGTGGTGAAAGGTATCCAGCCGGTGCTGCTTGCCATGGCCGGCGGCGATCATCAGCAGCGACAGATCGTGGTTGCCGAGCACGGTCACCGCCGCGTCACCGAGGTCGCGCACGAAGCGCAGGGTTTCCAGCGATTTCGGGCCGCGATTGACCAGATCGCCGACGAACCACAATCGGTCGCGGCGGCGGTCGAAACCACAGCGCTCAAGCAACGTTTCGAGCGGATCGAAACAGCCCTGCAGATCGCCGATCGCCCAGGTGCTCATGCGCCGGCACCGCTGCAGACATCACCGGAAGGCGCCGGCGACGGCGCCGGGCCATCGCCCTGCGGCACGTACTCCGGCACCCACTGCGCCAACTCGGCGCGGACCGCTGCCGGCTCGACCGGCAACGGTCCGCTCAGCCAGCGCTCGAGCCGGCCCAGCCACAGTGCGTCGTCAATCGCCCGCGCCCGCGCGATGCGCACCTTCGGGTGATGGGTCGGCCGCGTCGTCTCGTCGCTGGCCAGCAGTTCCTCGTAAAGCTTCTCGCCGGGGCGCAGACCGCTGAACTCGATCTTCACCTCGGACTCCGACGCGCCGGACAGGCGGATCATGTCGCGCGCCAGGTCGGCAATGCGCACCGGCTCGCCCATGTCGAGCACGAAGATCTCGCCGCCTTCACCCATCAGTGCCGCCTGCAGCACCAGTTGCGCCGCCTCGGGGATGGACATGAAATAACGGATGATGTCGGGATGGGTCACGGTGACCGGACCGCCACGCGCGATCTGTTCCTGGAACTTCGGAATGACGCTGCCGGCGCTGCCCAGCACGTTGCCGAAGCGCACCGTACTGAACAGCGTGTCGCCGCCGCGCGCAGCCAGCGCCTGGCAGCCCATCTCGGCCAGGCGCTTGGTCGCGCCCATCACGTTGACCGGATTCACCGCCTTGTCGGTCGATACCAGCACGAAGCGCGGCACACCGCTGGCCTGCGCGGCGCGCGCCGCCGCCAGCGTGCCGCCGACGTTGTTGCGGATCGCCTCGGCCGCATTGACGTCCTCCATCAGCGGCACGTGCTTGTAGGCCGCCGCGTGGAACACGGCCACCGGCCGGAAGCGCTGCATCGCGGCGAGCAGGCGTTCCTCCTCACGCACATCGCCGATCACCGGCTCGATGCGCACCTGCGGGAACAGCTCGGCGAATTCCTCAACGAGCGTGTACAGGAAGAACTCGCTGCGCTCGAAGGCGACGATGGCCGACGGCGAGAACCGTGCGATCTGGCGGCAAAGCTCGGAACCGATCGAACCGCCAGCGCCGGTGACCATCACCACCTGTCCCTCGATCAGCTGACGCAGTCGCGGCGCATCGATCTTGACCGGATCGCGCCCGAGCAGATCCTCGACCTCGACCTCACGCACCGACGCCACCGCCACCTTGCCGCTGATCAGATCGTCAAAGGACGGCACCGTCATCGGCTTCACGCCGGCACGCACGCAGGCGTTCGCCGCTTCGCGCCGCACCTCGTGCGACGCGTTGGGCATGGCGATGATGGCGTGCGACGCTCTCTGCTCGCGGGCATGACGCTCAAGGTCTCGCACCGGTCCGAGCACACGCAAGCCGTAAAGCGTGCGGTCGTGCTTGCGCACGTTGTCGTCCAGCAGCCCTACAACGCGCCACTGGCCCGAGCGGCCAATCTCGCGCAACAGGCTGGCAGCGGTCTCTCCTGCGCCAAGTATGAGCACCGGTTTTCCCTTGGCCATCAGTGCGCCAAACTCGCGCTTCTCACGCCAAGCCCGGTAGGCGAACCGGGCGCCGCCCATCAGCATGATCAGCAGAATGGGGTCCAATACATAGACCGACCGCGGCACGACCACCCACATTGCCATCAGCACGATTACCGGCGCGCACAGCGACGCGGCCGCAACAGCCCGCACCAGCTGCTGCAGATCCGGCAGGCTGGCGAAGCGCCAGATGCCCTGATAGAGCCCAAACAGCCTGAACACGAACGCCTGCGCAGCCACTACCCAGGGCAGCGTGGAGACGAAGGAGTGCATGAACTCGGGCGGAATCGAGAAGTTGAAGCGCAGCAGATACGACAGATACCAGGCGACGGCGGCCAGGCCGATGTCGCACAGCGACACAACAGTAGCGCGAGAAATCGGGATGCTCATTGCGGTCCTCCTGCGGCCCTCTGTTCGAAGGCGCGCCAGCGCCGGTCGACACAACGCCCCATCAGTATGAGGAGCAGCGCCCACGCGCCCAGCAGGGCCGGTCCGAAACGGGGCGCATTCAGCTGCACCAATACGGCGCAGGCAGCACACCCGACCATAACCGCGAAGTATAGTTTCGCAGTGCCCGCATGCCCGAAGCCCATGCGCACGAGGCGCTGATAGTAGTGCGTACGGTGCGGCTGCCAGACACGCTCGCCACGTCGCAGACGTTGCAGCAGCGTCACGGTGGCGTCGGCGATGAACACGAGGAACACGAGCAGCGGGAGCCAAGCGTCCCAGATGCCTCGCCGGACACCGATCAAGCCGATTGCAGCCGCCATAAAGCCCAGAGGTATCGACCCGGCGTCCCCCATGAACACGCTGGCGGGATGCAGGTTACGCAACAGGAAAGCGAGTGCCGCACCGCACAGTACGGCGCTGACGACAGCCAATTCGCCGTCGCCGGCAAGCAAGGCCAGCAACGCGTAGGCACTGAAACCGGACAGCGCCATTCCACCGGCCAACCCGTCCGAACCATCCATGAAGTTGTACAGATTGGTCATCCAGACCATCGCGACGATCACCGGCAGCAGCCAGAGCGGATTGATCGACTGCATCAGTGCGAAGGCCGCGGCTACTGCAATCTGAACAATGAAGCGCGGCACCGCAGGCAGCGAGAGGAAGTCATCGAGCAGAGAAATCGCAGCCAGCACCGGAACCGGCCACAACCAGAGCGGCGCGACGCCTCCGGGCAGCATGAGTGCCAGCGCCGAGCCGACGAGTATTGCAAGCCCCCCGAAACGTGGAATCGGCCGCGCGTGCAAAGACCGTTCGTTCGGCCGGTCGACCGGCAGGAAGCGGTGCGCGCGCACGAGCAGCAATTGAAGCACGACAGCCGTCAGAAAAAAGGCCGTCAAGCCCGGCACGAGGAATTCGGGAAACATGGATCGGGACGGAGCCACGCGGATCGCGTATGCCTTCTATCTTATCAAGCGGGGCGCTACCCGAGGCGTCAGCTCCACTCAGGCCGTGTCGCGCCCGCAGCGGCGCAGCCCTTCGTCCAGCGACACTACCGGCGACCAGCCCAAGGTGCGCCGGGTGACTGACACATCAACCGACAAGTTGCCACATAGCCGCACCATCGCCGCCCGCTTTCCGCAGATCACCGCGAACAGTTCCAGTACTGCGGGTGGCAGGGGCCACAGCCTCGCCGGACGCCCTAACGCAGCGGCCATGCGCTGCAGCAGTTCGGCAGTCGACACGTCCTGATCATCGCTGACCATCCAGATCGCCCCGACTGCCGACGGATGATCGATGCACAGCACAATGAGACTTACCAGGTTGTCGATTGCCACCAACGACCGACGGTTGCCGGTAACCGATGCCAGCGGCAACGGATACCCGCGGCGTACCCATTTCAGGAGACTTCCGAAGTTGCCGCCCACACCGGGGCCGTAGACCAGAGGCGGGCGGATGATGACCACCTCCATGCCGCCCTGCGCGGCAATCTGCATCAATCCTGCTTCTGCATCGGCTTTGGAGCGCGCGTAGGCATCGGCCGGCCTCGGTATGTCGTCGGCTCGGTAAGGCTGCGATCTGCCTTCGCCATTGACTTTCACGCTGCTCACGAATACGAAACGCCGGACGCCGCGCTCGCGCGCAAGACTCGCGAGCGCGAGCGTGCCCTGCGCATTGGCCTGCTGATGAAGGCGCTCAGCGTCGTCGTGACGCTCGTTCATCTGGTGCACACGAGCCGCCAGGTGCACGATCACGTCCGGACACTCGACACGCTCGAACCATTCGCACGACGGGCCAAGGTCGCCGCTGACGACCGTACCGGGCTGGCCGTCGTCGCGGCGCACCGCGCGAAGCACGCTGTGTCCGGCCGCACCCAAGGCCGGGCAGAGCGCGCGGCCGACGAAGCCGGAAGCACCAGTGACCAGTACGCGCATGCTCAGATCAGCTCGCGATAGATGTCGAGCGTTTGCTCGGCTGAACGTTCCGACGAGAAATTCAACTCGGCACTTACACGTCCCGCCGCGCCCATCCGCCGGCGCGCCTCCGGATCCGTCACCAGCCGCGCCAGCTTGTCGGCGAGGTCGGCAGCGTCGCGCACTCGTGCCAGCAAGCCGTTGACTTCGTCGCGCACGACGTCCCGGCACCCCGGCACATCGGTGGTCACGATGGGGCGGCCACTGGCACAAGCCTCGAGTAGCGCCTTGGGCAAGCCCTCGCGGTAGGACGGCAGGCACACGATGTGGCAGGCGGCAAGGGAAGAGGGCATGTCCGCGCAGTGTCCGATCCAGGAGACAAGGCCCGCATCGTGCCATGAACGGAGCTGCTTTTCGCTGATCGCCGCCGGATTCTGGGAATCGGTCCCGCCTACCAGTACGCATTCGGCCTCAAGCCCGCGCTCGCGCAGCATCCTGGCTGCCTCGACAAACTCGACGACCCCCTTGTCGGCAAGCATGCGTGCAGGCAGCACGATGCGCACACGGCCTTCGGGCTCCGGTTGCACGATGAAGCGTTGCAGGTCGACACCCACACCGGGCACCAGCCGAATCTGTTCCACCGGGCACAGACCCTCGTGCGGAAACATGGCTTGATCGTCCCGGTTCTGGAGGATGAGCCGGCTTCCCGGCGCCGCCAGCACGAAACGCAACAGCAGCCGGACGATCGGCCGCAGCAGCCGCGCCTTCGGTGCCGTCGACGAGAAGACGAATCCCAGACCCGCCAGCGCATTGACGACGCGGTGGATACCGGTCACGCGGGCCGCGAGGCTGCCATAGATCACCGGCTTCATCGCCACGTGATGCACCACGTCGGGGCGCACCTGGCGATAGATGCCGCACAGCCGGCACAGCAACGCAAGGTCGCGCACCAGGTTGACGTTGCCGCGTTCGATTTCCAGCGGAATCACCTCTATGCCCAGCTGGCGCAGGTGGGCACTGCGTTCACTGCAACGCGTCACCAGCACGACCCGCAGCCCCGCGTCGCGTGCGGCGAGGGCGAGGGGAAGGCGATGCGATTCGAAGTAGAAGTCTTCAGTGACGAAGAACAGCAGCGTCCTGCCGGCAAGGACGTCCGGACGGTCAGCGGGGACCATGCCAGTGCTCGAGCCAGGACTGGAACATGAGCGCGTTCCAGATCGAGTATTCCCAGTTGCGACGACCGGACAGGTGTTCCGTCCAGCGCGCCTGCACCAGCGCCGCATCCATGTAGCCGTCCGCCGCCAGGCGCTGCGGATCGAGCAGCGCCGCAGCCCAACCGCGCAGCGGGCCACGCAGCCAGTCACCGACCGGTATGCCGAAACCCATCTTCGGTCGGTCGGTCAGCGCAGTCGGTACATGTCGAGCCAGCACCTCGCGCAACACGCGCTTGCCGACACCGCCTCCGGCACGAGCCGTCGCCGGCAGCGACCACGCAAATTCGACGATGCGATGATCGAGCAACGGCACGCGTGATTCGAGGCTGACGGCCATCGATGCCCGATCGACCTTGACCAGAATGTCGTCCGGCAGGTAGCTCACCGTGTCGGCATACATCATCGCGTCGGTGAAATCCTCGAACTGGGTCCATGCAGCATCCGAAGCAAGCCCGGACACGGGTTCGACACCCGGGCACACGTCCCACTCCCAGAAGCGCACCAGCCGGTCGTATAGCGCGCGAGGCTCGACCAGCGCGAGCACCTCGGCAAGCTTGTGCAGCTTGTCGCCGGGATTCGAATAGCGGTAGGCCGCAGGCAGCAAGGGCAGCAACGGCCGCATCAGACGCGACCAGGTGGCAGGCCGCACCCCGCGAATCATGCTGGCAGCCCGGGCGCGCAGCGGTGTTGGCAGACGTTCCAGCTTGCGCCATAGCGCCTGTGCGATGAAGTAGCGGTTGTAGCCGCCGAACAGTTCGTCACCGCCGTCGCCGGACAGGCTCACCGTCACCTCGCTGCGCGCCAGTTTCGAAACCAGATACGTCGGAATCTGCGATGAATCGCCGAACGGCTCGTCGTACATCGCAGGCAACAGCGGCACGACAGCACGCGCCTCGTCGGCGCTCACGTAGTGTTCAGTGTGCTGCGTCCCCAGATGACGGGCGACGGCCGCCGCATGCTTCGCTTCGTCGTAGCCCTGTTCGTTGAATCCGATGCTGAAGGTACGTACCGGCTCGCTGCCATGCGCCTGCATGAGCGCGACCACGGTGGAAGAATCGATGCCACCCGACAGGAAGGCCCCCAGCGGCACGTCGGCCATGCTCTGCAGTCGTATGGTTTCGCCGAGCAACCTCTCCAGTTCATCGACTGCATCGGACGCCGATCCGGCAAACGGCGTCGCACGGGCAGCCTGCACCGCCGACAGCGCGTGCCAGTAGCGGCCGTGCACCGGTTCTGCCGCCGCGGCATCGAAGCGGACGGTGGCACCGGGTTCGAGCTTCCATACGCCTGTATAGATGGACCACGGCGCCGGCACGTAGGCGTAACGCATGAAAAGCGACACCGCCTGCCTGTCGATCCGGGGTGCCCATCCGGGCAATGCCGCGAACGCCTTGAGCTCGGATGCAAACACCAGGTCTTCGCCAGAGCGACCAAAGTAGAGCGGCTTCTCACCCAGCCGGTCGCGCGCGAGCCGCAGCACCTTCGCCTTACGATCCCACAGCGCGATCGCGAACATGCCGACGCAGCGACGGAGCGTCTCCTCGAAGCCCCAACGCACGAAACCGGCAAGCAGCGTTTCGGTATCGGAATGTCCGCGCCATTCGATGGCTCCGCCGGGCAGCGCGTCCAGCTCTGCGCGCAGCGCACCGTGGTTGTAGATTTCGCCGTTGAAGGCGATCGCATAGCGACCGCAGCGCGACAGCATGGGCTGATGGCCGGCCGGCGAGAGGTCGACGATGGCCAGCCGCCGGTGCGCCAGACCCAGCCCGGTGCCGACGTCGATCCATGCGCCGCCGTCGTCCGGACCACGATGCACCATGGTCGCGGCCATGGCCTGCAACACCGCTTCAGCCGGGTCGGCGCGCGGCGACCACAGTCCTGCAATTGCACACATTGTCTTCTTTCAGTTCCGTGCGGCGCGGAGCTGCGCCGACAGTCTTGTCCATTCGTCGAGCACGGTATCCGGGATCGTGTCGACGCGGCGACGGATGACATCCCGGTCGCGCCCCAGCGCCATCGCCAGCAGATCGCGCACGGCCGCCGCGGCGTGCAGCAGGGTCGACAGACAGGCGTCCGCCGGCGAACCGTTCGCCCACACCGCGCGCAGGAAGTGGTAACGCCCAAGCAGCGTCTTGCGCACCGACAGCTGCGCGTAGCGGTATGCAAGCAACGGCTGCCCGATCGCCGCGAACCGGCTGCTGCGGAAGGCGCGGTAGAGCAGGTGCTGGTCCTGTGCCTTGATCGCCCTCTCGTCGTACGGATGCTTACGGAACCACGCCGTCCGGCCCATCCAGGTCGGGTGGGGCATCGGAAAATGCAGAGCCGCGCGGCGCACCAGGCTGTCGTGGTCGGTCGGGCTGGTCGCCACGCCGATCGCCGCACCGGCGTCATCAATCATCAGCACCGACGCGGCCATCAGATCGACGTCCGGATGCGCATCGAGGTAATCGGCTTGAACCTGGAGGCGATGCGGGAATGCAATGTCATCCGCATCCATGCGCGCGATATAGCGGCCGCGCGCGAGACTCACGCCTTCATTCAGCCGGGCCGCCAGACCGGCGCTGCGCTCGTGCCGGATCAGCCGGATGCGCGGATCGTCATTTAGCCGAGGGAGGTCCACGGATCCATCAGACGAACCGTCGTCAATCGCGATCAGTTCCCAATCCGCTTCGCTCTGCCACTGCAGTGATGCAAGTGCCCGATCCAGATAGGAGGCGCCAGGATCGCGAAAGGGCATCACGATGCTGATGCGCGGCAGCTTCGGTCGGTTGGAGAGAGGCGGTGTGACCGGATTCATTGCACCGGGAAAAGACGGGAGAAAAAACGGCGCAGCCGTCCGCGCGGCAGGATGTCCAGCGCCGCAGCAGCGCCCAGACAGACCAGGAACATCCAGAACGGATAGCGGTACCGATAGAGCGCGCCTACGAAGGGAGTACTCATCCCATAAACGGTCAACACTGCCAGAACAATAATGAACGGCACGAGCACGCTCCATTGCCGGGAAATGCAAAGCCAACACACGAGAGCAAACAAGCCCATGTAGAGCAGCAATACCTCAAGGGCCACGATCGTGTAGAAGATCGACCTGCGCTGCTCCACCTCCATGAACCAGGCGGATGGCCAGGGCGAAAGGACGCCCAGCATGAGGGCACGCGGGATGTATTCGATCGCTTCCGCGGCACCGCTGAGAAGCACCTCCGCATCGACCACTGAGCGTTGCGTGAACTGGTTCGAGTCCGCATAGAGGATAGTGAACACCATACATCGCTGCGCTGCTAAGGCCCGCAACCGCTCGTTCATGTAGTCCGGCAGAAAGTCGAGTGTCTCCCATACGTCCTGATCTACGCGATCGATACATGCATCGGCCACCGTACCTTTTGGCACGATTTCTTCGTACTCCCGGGCACTGAAGCCGGAGAACTTCGCCAGCGTTTCGTCAGACCTCGCACCGCTGTCAAATGTCGAAAGTGCCAGCAGCAGCAAAATCGCATGACAGATGAAGGAGGCGAGCGATCCCGACCGGTGTTCGCGCGGGCGGCGCAACGCGAGCACTGTGCATACCATCACCACCCCACCGATTATGGGCAGCAGGATCTGGTTCAGGTAGGGACGAACGACCCAGAGCAATGCAACGCCGCACAGCGCCACGAGCACTTGTCCGCCGAGCTTGTCCCTACGCAGCAACGCCATGATCATCCCGACGAAGCCAGCGAGGAGCAGCATTGCGCCCGCCGCAGCGAAACTGTCCTTGTTGAGTTGGGAGAACCAGACAATCATGTAAGGCGAGACTACGAAAGGCAGGGCAGCCAGCACGGCGACGCGTCGCGCAAACCAGTTCATCAGCAACTTGATCAGGGCGACGCCGGCCACGGCGTGCAAAAGCGAATTGAGTACCACAATCGCTTGTGGTGCCGGTGACACCAGATAAAGCAGAGATGCGATGCCGGCCGGCCCCTGTCCTTCGGGCCGGAGTTCGAACGCCGCTAAGCCCTGTGACCGGATGGCCTCGGCCTGAGCGCGCGCAATTTGATGGTAATAGCTCGGGTCGCCGGGCAGGATTCCGTCGATCGACGACATGTACAGCGGAATGACCAGTTCGCGAATGAACATCATCGCGACGACTGCATAAAGGAAGATCAAAAGGAACGTAAGCGCGTCAAGCCGCGCGGAAGGTCCGGTTGCATCCGGCCCCCCTGACGACGCGACCGCGGTCAGTTCCTCTTGCAGGAAATTTCCCCCCACTGCCTTACCGCGCCTCGCATCGGTCGACCGACAGGACACCCCATACGAACATGCAATCATTGAAACACCGACCGATTCAACTTTCGCGATAAAAAAGTCGTCCCGGCCAACCCGACGAGCGATAGGTGGCGGCGCCGTTCAGTCGCCAACTCAGCTCGAACAACAGACGCCGTGCCGCCCTGGTACCCCGGCGTTCTCCCCATAGGCGCTGCAGGGGCCAGACCAAGGCTGAGCGCAGCAAACGCAGGGATCTGCCGCTCCGGTAAGCCTGTTGCGCCCGCTTGAAGTCGCACCGATCGGTACTTCCCCGCCTGAGCGGTGCATTCGAAGCAATACAGGCTTCAAGCAAAGGGCCGAACCGCTGCTCGTACAGATGCTCTCCGACCGTACGATGATGACCGGCAAAGGCCATCGCGTCACGATGTGCCGAGTCGCCGAGCAGCGCAAGGGCTTGCTCCACCAGATCGTCCTCTCCATCGAACACAGCAATTTCGCGTCCGACGTCAAAGTAGTCCTCGATGTGCTCGGCCCGCTCCGTCAACAGGCAGCCACCGGCTGCCGGCACCTCGAATACACGCGCCTTGATCTGCCGGCTGCGATAGGGCCGCAACCCCTTCCAGTGCAAACCCGAATCACCGAAATTCAGGCTGATGCGCG
>OFDC01001775.1_pt1 | contig 10750 bp, 12 predicted proteins | sample 1520941 | NCBI WGS metagenome assembly OFDC01 (sample SAMEA94258168, study PRJEB24077) | hot springs metagenome | biome: Aquatic biome; feature: Water | place: India | collected 2012-12-06 | depth 5 m | reverse complement strand
AGCTGCCTTGCGGTTTGGAAGTCCCCTTGGGGCAGCGGAAGCGCGCAGATAGGGCCTGGGGGGGGAGATGCAAGCGAAAAATGACCCGGTCCGGCAAGAAATGTTACTTTTTGAAGACAGCGCCCCATGCCTGACCGAAATGTGACCGCGCTGCCCGCACAGCCGAGGGCTGGCGCGGCGGGCGCGATCAGCTCAACCGGTCACGAAAATCCTGATAATCGAAGCGCTTGATGCAATCGAGCGCGTCGGTTTCGCTGTCCCACATCCAGATCGATGGCAGGGCCACACCATTGAAGGTGTTGGTCTTCACCATCGAATAATGCGCCTGATCGAGGAAAGCGAAACGTGCCCCCGGCTCGGCGGGCACGGGCAGGCGGTAATCGCCGATCACATCGCCTGCGAGGCACGAGGGGCCACCGAGGCGAATCGGGATCATGTCAGGGTCCGTCAGCTCACCTAGCATCGCCGGGCGATAGGGTGCTTCGAGCACATCAGGCATATGACAGGTGGCGCTGATATCGGTGATGCCCACCGGGACCTCGTTGAACATCGTATCGAGCAGCGTGCCAACCAGAATGCCCGCATCGAGCGCGACCGCCTCGCCGGGTTCGAGGATGATCTGGCAACCGGTGTCCTCCGCAGCATCGCGAAGGAATTCGACCAGCTCCTCGCGCTGATAATCGGCGCGGGTGATGTGGTGGCCGCCGCCCATGTTGATCCACTTCAATTGCCCGAAGAAGGGCTCAATCACGTCGAACACCCGATCCCAGGTGGCCTTCAGCGGCTCAAAATCCTGTTCGCACAGGTTGTGGAAGTGGATGCCCTCGATCCCCTCCATATGCTCTTCGGTGAGCTGGTCGAGCGGGAAGCCGAGGCGTGATCCGGGGGCGCTGGGATCATATTTCGCCACCTCGCCGGTCGCCACCTGCGGGTTGATCCTGAGGCCGACGCTGACCGGCGCACCGTTGGCGGCAGCCTGTTCAAGGATCAGCCGCGCGCGCTGGTGCTGAAAGGGTGAGTTGAAGATCACGTGATCGGACAGGCGGCAGATTTCCTCCAGTTCCTCGGGCTTGAAGGCGGCTGAATAGGTCGCGATTTCGCCATCATAGAACTCGCTGGCGAGGCGCGCTTCCCACAGGCCCGAGGTGGATACCCCGTCGAGATATTCGCCGATGATGGGCGCGGCCGACCACATCGAAAACGCCTTCAGCGCGGCGAACACCTTGATATCCGCACCGTCCGCCGCAGCCGCATCGCGCACGCCCGCCAGCACGCGGCAATTGGCACGCAGCTTGGCCGCATCGACCACGAAGGCGGGGCTGTCGACCCGCGACAGATCGAAATGGGCAAAGGCGCCCGGATCACCGGCTTTGGTTTGCATGCTTATCGTCCTGAATTGGTTCGCGCAGAGAACGCAGAGGAGCAGAGAACGCAGAGAAGTTTAGTCGGGCTGATAATTGTTCACGAGCCGTCTGATGCCGTCCTTCATCGTGAGAGCCGAGAAATTCAGTAGCAGCCCTACGGGCTGATTGGTGAGCCGCAAGTAGGTCGTCAATTGACGCGCGTGCAATTTTGTCAGCACTTCGACCGATTTGATTTCAAGGATCAACTGCTGCTCAACCAAAATGTCGATCTTAAACGCCGCGCCGAAGGCGTGGCCATCAAACTCAATCGGCACAGGAACCTGCCGGTCTGCTCGAAGTCCGCGCTTTTCGAGGCGACCTGCCAGCACTGTTTCGTAGACAGTTTCAAACAGCCCTGGCCCGAGCTCGCGGTGAATTCTGATCGCCTCGTCAATGACGACAAAGGAGATATCATTGATGGCCATCTCAACTCCTCCGCGGTCTCTGCTCCTCTGCGTTCTCTGCGCGAACCAAATCAAAACCCAACCGGACCGTCCATTTCCTCAACCGTCCATGGCAAGCCGTGCGCATTAAGCATGGCCATAAACGGATCGGGGTCCATCTGTTCGATGTTGAACACCCCTTCCCCGCGCCAATGGCCCTGCATCATCATGGCCGCACCAATCATCGCAGGCACGCCAGTGGTGTAGCTGACCGCCTGATTGCCGGTTTCCTCATAGGCGGCCTCGTGCGAGCAGATGTTCTTGATGTAGAACGTCTTCTCGCCCGACCCGTCCAGCGCCTCGCCGGTGGCGATCACGCCGATATTGGTGTTGCCCTTGGTGGTCTCGCCCAAAGTCTCGGGCTTGGGGAGCACGGCGGCGAGGAATTGCAACGGGATGATGTCCTTGCCCTGATACTTGACCGGCTCGATGCTGGTCATGCCGACATTCTGCAGCACGGTGAGGTGGGTGATGTATTGATCGCCAAAGGTCATCCAGAAGCGCGCACGCGCGAGCTCGGGCACGAACTTGGCGAGGCTTTCCAGCTCCTCGTGATACATGAGGTACATGTTCTTGGGGCCGACAGCCTCGAAGTCGAAGCCGACCTTGGTGGACATGGCAGGGGTCTCAACCCACTCCCCATTCTCCCAGTGACGCGCGGGCGCGGTCACTTCGCGGATGTTGATTTCCGGGTTGAAGTTGGTGGCGAAATGCTGGCCGTGATCGCCGCCGTTGCAATCTAGGATATCAAGCTGGCGGATGGTCTTCAACTTGTGCTTCTTGAGCCACATGGTGAAGACGCTGGTGACGCCCGGATCGAAGCCAGAACCCAGCAGCGCCATCAGACCTGCATCCTTGTAGCGATCCTGATAGGCCCACTGCCACTTGTATTCGAATTTGGCCTCGTCCTTGGGCTCGTAATTGGCGGTGTCGAGGTAATCGACCCCAGCCTCAAGGCAGGCGTCCATGATCGGCAGGTCCTGATAGGGCAGCGCGAGGTTGACCACGAGGCCCGCGCCGGTCTTGCGGATCAGGTTGACCATCGCCGGGACTTCCTCGGCGTCGATCTCGTAGGTCGCGATATCGCGCCCGCAGCGCTCCTTCACTGAGGCGGCGATGGCGTCGCACTTGGCCTTGGTGCGGCTGGCGAGATGGATTTCGGGGAAGATATCCGGATTGAACGCCATCTTGTGAACGCACACCGAACTCACCCCGCCAGCACCAATAACAAGGACCGTGCTGGATTTTGCTGCCGACATGATAGGAACCTTTCGTGATGCGAATCTTGCGCGTGCGCTTAGAGCATTGCTCCGAAAAGTGGGAACCGGTTTTCGGATAAAGGCAATGCGAACACGGATAGTCGAATGCATGGACGGGGACAAATGATCCAAGCCGATGTCAGAATGCCGACCACTCATGGCGTGCGCGCTGCGGCTGAGGCCGTGGCGGCGATCCTGCCCCCCACCCCGCTGCTGCCCGTCGAGATTGGCGGGGTGCAGGCGTGGGTGAAGGCCGACAATCTGCAACCCATCGGTTCGTTCAAGATCAGAGGCGCGTGGTGGCGGCTGTCGAACCTCTCGCCTGAGGAGCGTCGTGCGGGGGTCGTTGCCGTGTCATCGGGCAATCATGCGCAGGGCGTTGCATGGTCAGCGCGGCGGCTCGGGATCGCGGCGACCATCGTGATGCCGCATGACGCGCCGGAGGTGAAGCTGGCAAATACCCGCGCGCTGGGGGCCGAGGTGGTGCTCTATCAGCGCCCCGGCGAGGACCGCGATGCGGTGGCCGCGAGGCTGATTGAAGAGGGCGGCGGCACCCTCGTCCATGCCTTTGGCGACCCGTGGGTAATCGAGGGACAAGGCAGCGCCGCCATTGAAATCGCCGCACAACTGGGCCGCGCACCCTCGCGCATCATCGCCTGCTGCGGTGGCGGCGGGCTCGCCGCTGGGCTGTCGCTCGGTGCACCGCAGAGCGCGATTCACCCGGTCGAGCCGGTCGGCTGGGACATGGTCGGGCAGGCCATGGCAGCGGGCGAACTGGTCCACGCTGCGCCCGATGCACCCAAGACGATCTGCGACGCGCTCCAACCCAACATCACCAAGCCAATCAACCTCGCCGTCCTGAAGGGCCGCGCCAAACCGGGCGTGACAGTCACCGATGAAGAGGTGCGCGCGGCCCAACGCTTTGCTTTCTCGCAGCTTCGCCTGGTTGTCGAACCCGGCGGCGCGGCGGCGCTGGCGGCGGCGCTCGCGGGCAAGGTTCCGGTAGACGAGAGCACCGTCATCATGCTCACCGGCGGCAATGCTGATCCGGCCGCCTATGCCGCCACCATCGCAGGAGCCCAATAGCTGTGGAAACCGTCACATTGCCGACACGCATGCAAAATATGACAAGCCCCTGACGTGACACAGGACAGGACAGACATGGCAGTTCAGGCAAAGCGGATCATCGAAGACGCCGTGATCCGCAAGGATGCAGGGCTTGGCGACAAGCTCTTGGACAAGGCCTTTGCCTTGGCCTTCAAGGGGCTGGTCTATGCCCAGATCTGGGAAGACCCGGTGGTCGACATGGAAGGCCTCGACATCCAGCCCGACAGCCGCGTCATGTGCATCGCCAGCGGCAGCTGCAATGCGCTGTCTTATCTCACCGCGAACCCTGAAAGCGTGACGGCGGTTGATCTCAACAAGGCGCACGTGGCGCTCGGCCAGCTCAAGATCGCCGCGATCAAGCACCTGCCCAATTACGAGCGCTTCCACCGTTTTTTCGCGCATGCCGACCACAAGGAAAACGCGGCCGTCTACAAGACCATGATCGCGCCGCATCTCGACGCGGAAAGCCGCGCCTATTGGGAAAAGCGCGACATTCGCGGGCGCAAGCGCATCTCCTATTTCACCAAGGGGATCTACAGACAGGGCTTGCTCGGCAATTTCATTGGCTTGGCCCACGTCTTTGCCAAGCTCTACAAGATCGACCTTAGCAAGGTGCTCGAAGCTCAGACGCTGGAAGAACAGCGCGAGGTGTTCGAGCGTGAGCTGGCCCCGGTGTTCGAGAAGAAGTTCATTCGCTGGCTGACCGATCAGCCCGCCTCGCTGTTCGGCCTCGGCATTCCGCCGGCGCAGTTCGAGCACCTCGCGGGCGACGAACGCATGGCCGAAGTACTGCGGCGCCGGCTGGAAAAGCTCGCCTGCGATTTCGAGGTCAAGGACAATTACTTCGCCTGGCAGGCCTTCGGGCGCGGGTACAGCCGGGCCGAGGGCGCGCCGCTGCCGCCCTATCTCCTGCGCGCCAATTGGGAGGCTATGCGCGAGCGCATCGACCGGCTCGACGTGATCCGCGCCAACATGGTCCATTGGATCGGCGACCGGGACGAAGCGAGCATGGACCGCTTCGTGCTGCTGGACGCGCAGGACTGGATGAACAACGCCCAGCTTGACGAGCTGTGGGGCCGCATCACCCGCGCCAGCCGCCCGGGCGCGCGGGTGCTGTTCCGCACCGCTGCTGAGCCAAGCCTGCTGCCGGGCCGCCTCGACGATGCGATTCTTGGCAAGTGGCGTTACCTTGAAGAGGTGTCCGCCGATCTCACCCGCCGCGATCGCTCGTCGATCTATGGCGGCGTGCACGTTTACGAGCTGGCGTGATGGCTGGCGCAACGGGTCACGCCGCGCTGATGGACGAAGTCTATCGCGGACAGCGCCATATCTATGATTTCACGCGCAAATATTACCTGTTCGGGCGTGACACCCTAATCGAAGGGCTAAACGCCCGGCAGGGGATGCGGGTGCTGGAAGTTGCTTGCGGCACCGGGCGCAACCTTGCCAAGATCGGCAAGGCGTGGCCGGGGGTGCGGCTTTACGGGCTCGATATCTCGGTCGAAATGCTCAAGAGCGCGCGCGCTGCCGTGGGCAACGAGGCGCGGCTGGGCGAAGGCGATGCCTGTTCGTTCGATCCGCAAGCGCTGCTGGGCGAGGCGGCGTTTGACCGGATCGTGCTGTCCTATTCGCTGTCGATGATCCCCGATTGGGAAGGCGCGTACGCGCATGCAGCCAGTCTGCTCGCGCCCGGCGGAGAATTGCACGTGGTCGATTTCGGCGATCTCGGCGGTCTGCCCGGCCCCTTCGCCCGGATGCTGCGCGCGTGGCTTGCTAAGTTCCATGTCGCGCCGCGTGCCGAGATGCCCATGGTCGCCGCCCGCATCGCCGCCGCGCATGGCCTCAGCCTCACCAGCACGCGCGGCGCGCTCGGCTATTTCCAGTGGCACGTGCTAAGAGCGCGGGACGCCTGAACAAACCGCGCCCCGCCTGGATGGCCGCGCTCAGCCCAAAGCCTCGCGACACTTTAGGTCGATGACGCGCCGCTCAAGCGATGAGGGGCGTCCGCCAAAACGGCTCACCTCGCGGTCAACGCAGCGTTGTTCGGGCGTGCGCGTGTCGCGTTCGCGCGCCCGCAACTGCCTGTCAAGCTCAAGCACGTCCAAAAGCTCCGCCTGCGTTAGCGCGCCAATAGCGATGGTGCCGTTGATCACCCCCTGAAGATTACTCCGCGCCTGCGCGATCCGATCAAGCTGAGTGATGTCGATGGAAGGAGACGGGTCCGCGCTGGCCGAAGAGTCATTGCGCATGGTCGGCGCCTGTTGCTGCGCCGCCTGCAGCGGCAGCGCCACGGCAGCGGCAACCAGCGGCACCAATTTCAAATGGGGGATCATGACATTAACGTCCGGCTCGGCTGCAGTGATCGATACCAACGACTGCCCGCCAACACCTTAACCTGCCGTGACGATCAGCAGCAAAATCGGTTGCAATTGACAATCCTTCGTCAGTCTCGCACCTAGGCGGCTAAGGCAACGAGGGGATCAATCGATGCAAGCGCAAATTCTCGCGCCCGCCGCCGTGCTGGTGGTGTGGACGCTGATCGTGTTATTGTGGATCATTCCGTCGCGGTTTGGGGCCATCGCCAAGGTGCCGGACAAGTCGGTCTTGCCGAGGAAGCAGGGCGTGCGCGGCAATGACCTTGAGGGCGTACTGCCCGACAAGGCCAATTGGCCTGCGCACAACCACACCCACCTCCACGAACAGCCGACCCTGTTCTACGCAACGGTGATGATCCTTGCGCTGATGGGCCCGAGCGCGCTCGATGTGACGCTGGCCTGGACCTATGTCGCCCTAAGGATCCTGCATTCCCTGTGGCAGAACCTGATTAACAAGGTGCCGGTGCGCTTTGCGCTGTTTCTCACGAGCACCATCGTGTTGATCGTGCTCGCGGTGCGCGCGATCATCGCAACTGCCTTCGCCGACCCCTCGGCGCTTCCGGCTTAAGGAGACCATCATGATCGGCATGGATATTCTGCAACCCGTTGTCGCCCTTATGGGCTGGACGATGGTGATGTGGCTGTGGATGTATGTCACCCGCATCCCGGCGATGAACAAGGCGGGGATCGACGCCAAGAACCTCGTTGGCGGCGAAGGCTCCAGCCTGCGCGCCAAGTTGCCGGACAATGTCAGCTGGAAGGCCGACAACTACAACCACCTGCACGAAGCCCCGACGCTGTTCTATGCGGTGGCCATTGTGTTGGCGATCATCGGTCAAGGTGACGGGTTCAACACCATGCTCGCTTGGGCCTATGTGGGCCTAAGAGTGGCGCATTCGATCGTGCAGGCGACGATCAACAGGGTGATTATCCGCTTCGGGTTGTTCGCGCTGTCGAGCCTCGTGCTGATGGCGCTGATCCTGCACGCGGCGATCCCGGTGTTCGGTCTGCACCTGCACGGCTGAGCTTGTTTGCAATCGCGCTGCGGCGCGATGCAGACCTCCCACCGAAGGTGGCCGACAAACGGGAGACCGTCACTCCGCCGCCTCGACCTCCTTCGCCGCATGCTGGCGCGCGGCAAGGTAACGCTCGCCATCAAGCGCGGCCATGCAGCCCATACCCGCCGCCGTCACCGCCTGACGATAGACGTGATCGGTGACATCGCCCGCCGCAAACACGCCGGGGATCACGGTCTTGGGCGTGCCCGGCTCAGTCAGCAGATAACCGCTTTCGTCCATCGGCAGCTTGCCCTTGAACAGTGCGGTCGCAGGCGCGTGGCCGATGGCGACGAAGGCCCCGTCGACTTCGAGGGTCGAAGCGGCGCCCGTCACCGTGTCGGTCAGCGCCAGGTGGTGAAGCATGCCCGTGGGCCCGGCTTCAAAGCTGTCCACCGCCTTGTTCCAAAGCACGGTGATCTTGGGATGGGCGAAGAGCCGCTCCTGCAGGATCTTCTCGGCGCGCAGGCTGTCACGGCGATGGATCAGGGTGACGTTGTCGGAATGGTTGGTGAGGTAGAGCGCCTCTTCCACCGCAGTATTCCCGCCGCCGATCACGGCAACTTTCTTGCCGCGGTAGAAGAACCCGTCGCACGTCGCGCAGGCCGACACACCCTTGCCGCCAAGCTCCTGCTCGCCCGGAACGCCAAGCCACTTGGCCTGCGCCCCGGTGCAGATCACGAGGCTTTCACCGATATAAACGTCTCCGCTGTCACCAATCGCGCGGAAGGGGGGGCCGTTTTCGAGATCGACCGAGACAATCGTGTCCCACATCATGCGCGTGCCGACATGTTCGGCCTGCGCCTTCATCTCCTCCATCAGCCACGGGCCCTGCACCACGTCGCGAAAGCCGGGGTAGTTCTCAACGTCGGTGGTGATGGTGAGCTGGCCGCCGGGCTGAAGGCCCTGCACCACGATCGGTTCGAGCATGGCCCGCGCGGCGTAGATCGCCGCCGAATAGCCGGCCGGGCCGGAGCCGATGATCAGCATCTTGGTGTGATGGGTGGCCATAGTGATTGCCTCTAAAGGAATGTCAGACCCGCGATATGGGAGCGCAGGGGGCCTTTGTCACGCCACCAAGCGTTCCCGCAGGCGTGCTTTTCTTGCCTCGTCCACACCTAATCTTTGCTCAAGATAGGCGTCTATCGAACCATGGTCGCGGGTGACCTCGGCGAAGGTGGTTTCGATATATTCGGGCAGAACCCCCATCAGGTTGTGCAGCGCCTCAGGCTCGATCGCGCCATAATGTGCCGCCATCCGGGGGAGCGACTGGCGTTCGAGCACGTGTCGGGTGGGGGCGTCATTGGTGCGCAGGAATTCAGCGACCACGTCATCGCGGTGAACGCCCAGCACGTGGAGCAGCAGACTGGCGGCAATCCCGGTGCGATCCTTACCGGCAAAGCAATGCACCAGAGAACCGCCGTCATTCTCGTCCAGCGCCTTGAAATAGCGGGTGAACATCGTGACCATCGCAGGGTTCACCGGCATCCGCGTATAGACCGCCAGCATCCGCTCGCGCGCCTTCTCAGGCGTCATGACCACCTTCCCGCCGCCGCCTTCATGGGGCGGAGAATTGCTGGTTTCGCCATCATGGGCGATCACTTCAGCGGCGAATTCAGGGTGGCGGCGGCAGGGGAAGCCTTCGCGTTCGCTCACCCCGCGAAGGTCAATCACGGTGCGGATATCGAGGCTGTGGAGCAGCGCCAGATCGGTGTCGGAGGCTTCCATATGCTGGCCCGAGCGAAACAGCACCCCGCTCACCACCCGTCCCCCGCCGGTCACCGCATAGCCGCCATAATCACGAAGATTATGAATGCCTTGCGTTACATAGAACGGGCCGATGCGGGGAATGTTGGAGCCTTGCTCAAGCGGTTCGCGAATCATGTGTGGGTCATTGGCAGGGGTGCATGACATGGGCAAGGCTGGCTCTGGGCGGGGCCTAGGCCGGGGCAAGAGCGGGTCTAGGGGCATCTACGAGGGGTCAGGCCAAGCGGGCCGGAACGCATCATGGTTAAACCCGCAGTATCCAACATCTCTCCAAACGAGGCGCATGGCCATGGCCCGGATCCTGATCGCCGATGATGATGAACTGATTGCCGAACTCGCCAGCGAGGTGCTGATCAATACCGGGCACGCCTGTGGCTGGGTGACCAGCGCCGATGCCGCCTGGCTTTGCGTTCAGCGCAAGCGGCCCGATATCCTGCTGCTCGATCACGCCATGCCGGGCGAGACCGGGATGACATTGCTGCGCCGCCTACGCCGTTCGCCCGGGCTCTATGATCTCCCGGTGATCATGTTCACCGCGATGAACGGCGCCGAAGATGAGGCGCAGGCGATCTTTGCTGGTGCGCAGGATTTCATCCGCAAGCCGTTTGACCCGGTCGATCTGGTGCGCCGTGTCAACCGTATGCTCAGCGTGCGCGCAGGCCGGCCGCGCCATGTCGACATCAGAAGCGCGCTGGCGGTCGACAGGCCGCGCTCGTCTGCCCTTGCCGGAGGCGTTCGCCGGGTAATGTAACCGCGCGTTCAGGCAACCCGTGCCTGCCCCTGCCCGCTCAGCAGCCCTCGCCCGATCACCTGCGCCTGAATCTCCGCCGCGCCTTCGAAGATGTTGAGGATGCGCGCATCGCACAGCACCCGGCTGATCGGATATTCGAGCGCATAGCCATTGCCGCCGTGGATCTGCACCGCATTATCCGCCGCACTCCACGCCGTGCGCGCGGCGAGCAGCTTGGCCATCCCCGCCTCGATATCGCAGCGCGTGCCCCGGTCCTTGGCGCGCGCGGCATAATAGGTCAGCTCGCGCGCCATGACGGTTTCCACCGCCATCAGCGCCAGCTTGTCAGCCACGCGCGGGAAGTGGATTAACGACTTGCCAAACTGCCGCCGTCCCAGCGCGTAATCGAGCGCCAAGTCGAACGCGTTCCACGCCACCCCCACCGCGCGCGCGGCGGTCTGAATACGGGCCCCTTCGAAGGTGCGCATCAGCTGTTTGAAGCCTTGCCCCTCCTCGCCGCCGAGCAGGCCGCCGGCTGCCACGGCAAAGCCATCAAGCCCCAGCGCATATTCCTTCATGCCGCGATAGCCGAGCACTTCGATCTCGCTGCC
>OFDC01001774.1_pt1 | contig 10753 bp, 11 predicted proteins | sample 1520941 | NCBI WGS metagenome assembly OFDC01 (sample SAMEA94258168, study PRJEB24077) | hot springs metagenome | biome: Aquatic biome; feature: Water | place: India | collected 2012-12-06 | depth 5 m | reverse complement strand
CAGCGGGCCGGCCAGCGGGTCGTGGCCGGACTGGCCGCACCCGCGCTCGTCGCCCTCGGCGTCACGGCCCTCGTCCACGTGGTGGGCGGGGAGGCCGCCTGGGTGGCCGTGCCGGTGCTGGTCGCGGTCGGCCTCCTGGCCCTGGCCCTCCCCCGCACCGAGATCGAGACGGTGGCCGCTGCGAGCGCCGTCCTGGCGCTGCCCGTGTCGATGAGCGTCACGACCGACGTGGGTGGACTGGTCTCCCTGTGGCTCGCGGTCGCGGGCGCTCTGGCCTGCGCGTCGGCCCTGATCCACCCCTCTCGCCGCGGCCTCGTGTGGGCAGGGGGAGCCCTGCTGCTCCTGGCGACCTGGGTGCGGCTGCTCGACCTCGAGGTCAGCGAGCCCGAGCCCTACACGCTCCCGCTCGCGGCGGCGCTGCTCGCCGCCGGCCTCTGGAGGATGCGGCGCAGCGAGGGGGCCGGTACGGCGGAGACCCTCCTCCCCGGACTGCTGCTTGGCACGGTGCCGTCCCTGCTGTGGGTCCTCGGCGACCCCGTCTCGCTGCGGGCGCTCGCCCTCGGCGCCGCCTGCCTGGTGCTCGCGGTGGTCGGTGCGGCCCTGCGGTGGAGCGCGCCCCTGCTGGTCGGTGCCGGTATCGGTGCGGTGATCGTGCTGCGCGAGCTGGGCCCGTACGCCGGGGACTTCCCGAAGTGGGTCTGGATCGGGCTCGCGGGCGCCCTGCTCACCCTCGTCGGCATCACCTGGGAGCGGCGACTGCTCGAGGTGCGCACGGCCGTGGGCCTGCTCGGTCGGCTCCGGTGACCGAGGGTGTCGAGCGACCTGCTAGACATCAGGTCATGGCTACCACTGCACTCGGGGGCAACCCCGTCCAGACCGTCGGCGAGCTTCCCGCCGTCGGCTCCACCGCCCCGTCCTTCGAGCTCATCGGCTCCGACTTCAGCACCGTGACCCTGCCGCAGGGCTCGCGGGCCGTCCTGAACATCTTCCCGAGCGTCGACACCGGCGTGTGCGCGGCGAGCGTGAAGAAGTTCAACGAGCTGGCCGCCGGTCTCGACAACACGACCGTCGTCAACGTCTCCCAGGACCTCCCGTTCGCCCAGGCCCGCTTCTGCGGAGCCGAGGGCATCGAGAACGTCACCGCGGCGTCGGCGTTCCGCTCCTCCTTCGGCGAGGACTACGGCGTGAAGCTGGTCGACGGCAAGTTCGAGGGTCTCCTCGCGCGCTCGGTCGTCGTCGTGGACGCCGACGGCTCCGTGCTCTACACCCAGCTGGTCCCGGAGATCGGCACCGAGCCCGACTACGACGCGGCCATCGCCGCTCTCGGCTGACCCGTCAGTCGTCCGTCGCGGGGTCCCAGTAGGCCCGCGACAGGTCGAGGCCGCCCCTGTCCCGCAGGGGCGTGCCCTCGGCCAGATAGGCCTCCCGCGCCCGTTCGCCGTGGCTCGGCGGGAGCGTGCCGTCCGCCCGCACGACCCGCCACCACGGCACCGGACCGCCGTACCGGGCCATCACCGAGCCCACCTGTCGGGGTCCTCCGCCCACCACGGCCGCCAGCGCGCCGTACGTCGTCACGCGGCCGGGCGGGACCTGCTCCACCAGCTCGAGCACCGACTCGACGTAGCCCTCGTCCACGGGCCCATTCAACACGGCCGAGGACGTGCCGGCTCGCCCGGAGAGGCCGAGAGCCCCGTCCGGCTGGACGGGGCTCTCAGTTGCTCCCTCGTGCGGTGAACGCCTTCGGTCTGCGCGCGCGGTCCGGGGACACCTGGACCGCGACGTCCTGACCAACGACGACCCCCGACCGGGGGTTACGCACGGGACGGGTGGGGCTCAGTACGTCGGCTGGCTCGGGTCGATCTGGTTGACCCAGGCCACCACGCCGCCACCGACGTGGACGGCGTCGTCGTACCCGGCGCCCTTGACGATCGCCAGGCACTCGGCCGAGCGGACGCCGCTCTTGCAGTGCAGGACGACCTGCTTGCCCGAGTCGACGGGAGGCAGCTCGCCGAGGGCGCTGCCGTTGAGGAAGTCGCCCTTCGGGACCAGCACCGCGCCCGGGATGTGGTTGATCTCGGCCTCGGCGGGCTCACGCACGTCGATGAGGACGAAGTCGCGGCTGCCCTCCTCGCGCTCCTTGATCATCGAGGCGAGCTGGGTGACCGAGATGGTGGCGTCGACGGCGGCGTCGGCCGCCTCCTCGGAGATCGCACCGCAGAAGGCGTCGTAGTCGATGAGGCCGGTGACGGTGGGGTTCTCGCCGCAGAGCGCGCAGTTGGGGTCCTTGCGGACCTTGAGCTTGCGCCACTCCAGCTCGAGGGCGTCGTAGATCACGAGCTTGCCGATGGCCGGCTCGCCGGCACCGATCAGCAACTTGATCGCCTCGTTGACCTGAATCGAGCCGATCGAGGCGCACAGCACGCCCAGCACGCCACCCTCGGCGCAGGAGGGGACCATGCCCGGCGGCGGGGGCTCGGGGTAGAGGCAGCGGTAGCACGGGGCGTCGTCGGCCATGGTCGGCGCGAACACCGAGGCCTGGCCGTCGAAGCGGTAGATCGAGCCCCAGACGTAGGGGATCCCGAGGAAGTACGCCGCGTCGTTGACCATGTAGCGCGTGGCGAAGTTGTCGGTGCCGTCGACGATGAGGTCGTAGCCGCGGAAGACGTCCATCACGTTGTCGTTGTCGAGCCGCTCCTCGTGGAGGATCACCTCGATCAGCGGGTTGATCTCGTGGATCGACTCCTTGGCGGACAGGCCCTTCGCCTTGCCGAGGTCCGACATCCCGTGGATGACCTGGCGCTGCAGGTTGGACTCGTCGACCTCGTCGAACTCGGCGATGCCCAGCGTGCCCACTCCCGCAGCGGCGAGGTAGAGCAGGGCGGGGCTGCCGAGACCGCCGGCGCCGATGACGAGCACCTTGGCGTTCTTGAGGCGCTTCTGACCGTCCATGGCGACATCGGGGATGATCAAGTGGCGGCTGTAGCGGCGGACCTCGTCGATGGTCAGCTCGGTGGCCGGCTCGACCAGCGCGGGAAAGCTCACGGGGAAACTCCTGTTGTTGTCCGGTCCGGGAGTGGAGGGTGGGTCCCGGCGGTAACGCAACGGCTCGCCCGGGTGTTCCCGGCTCCCCATCGTCCCCGCCCGTCCCGGGGAGGCCGCGCCACGTCCCACCGTGTGGACGACCGGCCGGTCCGGAGGGGACGCCTACCTGCGAGTAGGCTCGGGCGCGTGGCGACGGAGCAGTTCGACCTGGATGAGGCACGGCCGCGCGGCGTACGACTCCCCCGACGGGAGCGGCGCGCGCAGCTGCTCTCCGCTGCCCTCGAGGTCTTCGTCGCGCAGGGCTACCACGCTGCCGCGATGGACGACATCGCGGAGCGGGCGGGCGTCTCGAAGCCGGTGCTCTACCAGCACTTCCCGGGCAAGCTCGAGCTCTACCTGGCCATCCTCGACGCCGCCTGCGACGCGATCATCGCCAACTGTCGCAAGGCGCTGCAGGAGACCCACGACAACAAGCAGCGGGTGGCCGCGGCGATCGACGCCTTCTACGCCTACGTCGGCCACGACACCGGCGCCTTCCGCCTGGTGTTCGAGTCCGACCTCACCAACGAGCCCGCGGTGCGCGGACACGTCGACCGGGTGACCACGGAGTGCGCCGACATGATCGCCGCCGTGATCCAGGACGACACCGCGCTCCCGCCCGCCGCGTCCCGCCTGCTGGCGGTCTCGCTGGTGGGAATGGCCCAGGTCAGCGCGCGGTTCTGGATGACCGACACCGACGGTGGTCTCACCGGGCTCAGCCGGGACCAGGCCACCACGCTGGTGTCCGGGCTGGCGTGGCGCGGCATCGGTGGCTACCCCCTCACCGACGAGCACGCCGAGTGACGTTGGTCCGCCCCCACTAGGCTGACCGAAGGCGGCTCGGAGGCTCCGACCGCCCACCGAACGAGGAGAGTGACCATGACCGTCGAGGTCAAGATCGGCGTCCAGCACACCGCCCGCGAGCTCGTGATCGAGACCGAGGAGACCAACGAGGGCGTCGCCGCCAAGGTCAGCGAGGCCCTCGGCGCCGACAACGGCGTGCTCACCCTCACCGACGTCAAGGGCAAGGTGCTCGTCGTACCCGTCGCGAAGCTCGCGTACGTCGAGATCGGCCGCAGCACCAGCGGCCAGGTGGGCTTCCGCTCGTAGTCCACGAGCGGGAACTCCGCGCCCGTCCTCGGCCGTTGTACAGCTGAGCGGGCACCCGAGGAGGGTGGACCTTCCAGGCCGGTCCCGCCGGAGTGGGAGGTGCACGCCGTGCTCCAGTTCCGATTCGCCGCCCTGAGCGACACCGGTCGCGTGCGCGAGCACAACGAGGACGCCGGCTTCGCCAGTCCCTACCTCCTGTGCGTGGCCGATGGCGTGGGAGGCGCGGCCGCCGGCGAGATCGCCTCGGCCACCACCACCTACGTCCTCAGCGCCCGGGTCCTCGCCCACCCGGGGATGCAGCCGGCCCGCCTGCTGCGGGCCGCGACCCGCGAGGCGCACGAGCAGCTGGCGCTGGGGGTGCGGACCGACCCCCGTCGTGCAGGCATGGCCACCACCCTGACCGCCGTGCTGACCGACGGGATCAGCGCGACGCTCGCCCAGGTCGGGGACTCCCGCGCCTACCTGCTGCGCGACGGTGTCCTCGAGCAGGTCTCCCGGGACCAGACGCTCGTGCAGGAGCTGCTCGACGCCGGGCAGATCACCGACGAGCAGGCCGCCGTCTCGCCGTACCGGCACGTCGTGGTCCAGGCCGTCGACGCCGACCGCGAGCCGGTCCCCGAGATCCGCGAGCTCGGCCTCCGCGCCGGCGACCGCGTGCTGCTGTGCAGCGACGGCCTCACCGACGTGCTCTCCCCGGCTGCCCTGCAGATGGTCCTCGGCCTCGAGTCACGCAGCACCGCCGCCGAGCGACTGGTCCGCGCCGCGCTCGACGGCGGCTCGCGCGACAACGTGACGGTCATCGTCGCGGACGTCGTCGACGCTCCTGCGGTGGTCGGCAACGGGCTGGTGCTCGGGGCGGCCGTCGACCTGGAGCACGTGGTCGACCCGGCCGCCGTCCGGCCGCTGCGCACCGCCTGAGCGCCGCGGACCCACGGGCGCCTGTCGGCCCGGAGAACTACACTGGCGGCGTGAGCAACCAGCGGAGCTACGAGTACGCGCGCCTGTGGGTGCCGCTGTACGACGCCGCGGCGCTCGCCGTCACCCGCCCGGTCTACCTCGTCGAGGCCGCCGACGGCTTCGAGGGGATCGCGGCGGAGAAGAACACCACCCTGATCAGCCTCTTCAACGACCTCGGCCGCGACGGCTGGCGGATCGACACCACGGCGCTGCGGATCACCCACCCGACCCCCGAGCTGCAGATGCTGATCGACGCGACCCTCGACGAGGCCGACCACGCCACCTCCCCCGACGAGCTGGCCAGCGCCGTCGGCACGGGCGGGGACCCCGCGGGCGTCGTGACCGCCTTCGACGTCTACGGCATGCGTCGGCGGCGCAGCGACGCGTGAGGAACGAACGCGGCGCGTGGGCGCCGGCGGATTGAGCAAGCTCGCGACCGAGGAACGAGGTCGCGACCGCGCGTCGAGATCACCGCAGCCTCCGAGGCCAAAGGCGATCGTTCAGGCAAACAGGTCGCCGAGCTCCTCGACCCGGGCCAGCGCCTGGGTCATCGAGAACTGCTCGAGCCCGAGCGGGTCCTCCGCGCCCTCGGCGACCTCCTCCCAGGTCACCGGGGTGGCGACCTGGGGTCGTGAGGTCCCCCGCAGCGAGTACGGCGCCACGGTGGTCTTGGAGCCGGCGTTCTGCGACCAGTCGAGGAAGACCTTGCCGTGGCGTCGCGACTTGGTCATGGTGGCGGTGACGGCCTGCGGGTGCGCGCGCTGCAGCTCCTCGGCGATCTCCTTGGCCACGGCGCTCGTCTCCTCGGAGGGCAGCGGCTCCGCCAGCGGGGCGTAGAGGTGCAGGCCCTTGCTGCCGCTGGTGACCGGCCGGGCGTCGTACCCGCGCTCGGCGAGGGCGTCACGGGCCAGCAGGGCCACCTGGCAGCACTCGTGCAGACCGGCGGGCTCGCCGGGGTCGAGGTCGATGACGATCCGATCGGCGCCGACGGGGCGGTCGTCGGCACCCACGGTCCACTGGTGCACGTGGAGCTCGAGGGCGGCGAGGTTGACGGCCCAGACCAGCGTCGGGAGCTGGTCGATGATCGGGAAGACCAGGGTGTCGCCGTGTCGGCTCGGCCCGCGGCTGCCGGTGGTCGGCACCTCGGCGGTGCGGATCCAGCTCGGGGTGCCAGCGGGGGCGTTCTTCTCGAAGAAGCTCTTGTCGCCGACGCCGTGGGGCCAGCGGATCCGCGTCACCGGACGGCCGGCGAGGTGCGGCAGGAGGACCGGCGCGATGCGCACGTAGTAGTCGAGGACCTCGCCCTTGGTGGTCCCCGTCGTCGGGTAGAGCACCTTCTCGAGGTTCGTCAGCCGCATGGTGCGGCCCTCGACGTCGACGTGCACCTCGGTCTGCGGGTGCGAGGGCTTGCGGGGCATCAGGCCCGTCCTCCGGCAGCGCTCGCGACTGCGAGGTCCTCAGGGGTGAGGTCGGCCCGCACGCCCTGGTACGACGGCTGGCGCAGCCGGGCGTAGCCCAGACCATGGGTGTCGACGTCGACCACGACGACCGGCTCCACCCAGGTCGTCCCCTTGGCGTCGACGCGGGGCACCTCGTCGGCGAAGGGACTCGCGGCGCGGGTCAGCGGCGCGAGGAGCTCGGCGAGGGCGCGCGACTGCTTCAGCCCGATGCCGCTGCCGACCCGGCCGCGGTAGGACAGCCCCTCCGGAGTGGGCTCCCCCACCAGGAGCGCGCCGAGGCGGTCGGTCGTCCCCGTCTGCGGTCGCCACCCACCGACCACGAAGGAGGCGCGGTGGCGGTGCGCGAACTTCAGCCAGTGGGCGCTGCGCTCCCCCGGCCGGTACGGCGAGTCGACGCGCTTGCTCACGATCCCCTCGAGCCCCTGGGCCCGGGTCGCCTCGAGCAGCATCGCGCCGTCGTCGTACTCCTGGGGGACCTGCCAGCCGGACCCGCCGAGGTCGAGCTCGGCGAGCATCGCGCGACGCTCGTCGAGAGGACGCCCGCACAGGTCCGCGCCGTCGAGGCGGAGCAGGTCGAAGACCATGTACGTCGCCGGCACCCGCGCCGCGAGGCGGGCGACGCTGGCGGCCTTGCGGACGTGCATGCGATCCATCAGCACGCGGAAGTCCGGCAGGCCACGCTCGTTGAGCGCGATGATCTCGCCGTCCACGACGGTGTCGGCACCGACGGAGGGAGGCGTGACGAGCTCCGGCCAGGCCGGCGTGATCCGGTTGCCGTTGCGGCTGGTCAGCGTCACCTCGCCCCCGGCGACGGCGGCCAGCGCGCGGACGCCGTCCCACTTCACCTCGTGGCGCCACTCGTCGCCCGGCGGGACGTGGGTGCCCGGGGTCGCGAGCATCGGCAGCAGGTCCGTCACGCGGACATCATGCCCGGAGGATCCCCCGGACGACGTGCTCGGCGATCGCGAGGCTGGACGTCGCCGCCGGCGAGGGGGCGTTGCGCACGCTCGTCACGCCGTCTGACTCCTCGATGCGGAAGTCGTCGACGAGCGACCCGTCGCGGTCGAGCGCCTGCGCCCTGATCCCGAAGCCCGCCCGGACCACGTCCGCGGCACCGATCGCCGGCACGTAGCGCTGGGCGGAACGCATGTAGGCCTGCACCGAGACCGAGCCGCGGACCTCCCGGAGGCCGGTGCGCCAGTGCCGGGCCGCCATCCGCCAGGTGCCCGGCCACGCGGCCGTGCTCGCGACGTCGGCGGGCCGGACCGAGGCCCGCCGGTAGGAGTCGCGGTGCAGCGCGAGCACGGCGTTGGGGCCCACCTCGAGCGTGCCGTCAACCCGGCGGGTGAAGTGGACGCCCAGGAAGGGATAGCGCGGGTCCGGCACCGGATAGACCATCCCGCGGACGAGGTCCTGCTTCGCCGGCGTCACCGCCATGTACTCGCCGCGGAAGGGGACGATCCGCGGCGCCGGGTCACCGCCGGCGAGACGCCCGATCCGGTCGGACTGGAGTCCCGCGCACAGCACGACCCGGTCGACGTCGTACGACGTCCCGCCGGCCTCGACGCGAACCCGTCCGGCCCACCGGTCGATCCGCGTCACCGGCGCCGACGTGCGGACCTCGCCGCCGGCGGCGACGACGTCGCGCGCCAGCTGGTGCGCCACCGCGACGTAGTCGGTGATCGCGGTCTGCGGCGAGTGCAGGGCGACGAGGCCTGCGGCGCTCGGCTCGACCTCCCGGAGCTCGGCAGGCCCCAGCCGGCGCAGGTCGGGGACGCCGTTCTCGCGCGCCGTGCGCTCCAAGGCGTCGAAGCGGCCGAGCTCCGAGGCGTCCACGGCGACGACCACCTTGCCGCACGCCTGGAACGGCAGCTCGTGCTCGGCGCAGTACTCGCGCAGCAGCTCCCGGCCCCGCGCGCACAGCTGCGCCTTCAGGCTCCCCGGTCGGTAGTAGATCCCTGCGTGGACGACACCGGAGTTGTGACCGGTCTGGTGGGCGCCGACGCGGTCCTCCTTCTCGAGGACGACGACGCGCGCACCCGGGCGGCGTCGTACCAGCTCACGGGCGACGGCCAGGCCCACGATGCCGCCGCCGACGATGCCGAAGGTCTGCTCCACGGACCCCATCGTCGCAGCGTCAGCGAGTACGCTCGTCCCATGCGTGCCATCTGGAAGGGTGCCGTCTCGTTCGGCCTCGTCAGCGTGCCGGTCAAGCTCTACAGCGCGACCGAGAGCCACGACGTCTCGTTCCGCCAGGTGCACGCCAAGGACGGCGGGCGGATCAAGTACCAGCGGGTCTGCTCGATCGACGGTGAGGAGGTGCCGTACTCCGACATCGCGAAGGGGTACGAGACCGAGGACGGCGAGATGGTCATCCTCACCGAGGACGACATGGCCAACCTGCCCACGACGTCCTCCCGCGAGATCGCGGTCGAGAAGTTCGTGCCGGCCGACCAGATCGACCCGATGCTCTTCGAGAAGTCCTACTACCTCGAGCCGGAGGGCACCGGCGCCAAGCCCTACGCCCTGCTGCGCGAGGCGCTGCTGGAATCGAACCGGATGGCCGTCGTGACGGTCGCGCTGCGCCAGCGCACCACGACCGCCGTCCTGCGGGTGCGGCCCACCGACAAGGGCGACGTGATCGTGCTGCAGACGATGATGTGGCCCGACGAGATCCGCCAGCCCGACTTCAGCGTCGAGGCGGGCGACGTCAAGCCCGCCGAGGTGAAGATGGCGCAGATGCTCGTGGAGACCCTGGCCGGCGACTTCGACGCCTCCGAGTTCGAGGACGACTACGCCGAGGCCGTCGAGGCCGTCGTGAAGGCGAAGATCGAGGGCGGCGAGGTCAAGCGCACGGAGACCGCGGCGAAGTCCGGGGGCGAGGTCGTCGACCTGCTCGCGGCGCTGCAGCGCTCGGTGGCCGCGGCGAAGACCTCCCGTGGCGAGGCACCGGAGGAGGCGGACGACGACGCGGACGACGGCACCGCGAAGAAGAGTGCGGGCAAGAAGTCGGCGGCCAAGAAGGCGCCCGCGAAGAAGTCGACGGCGAAGAAGACCGCCGCCAAGAAGACGACGGCGAAGAAGACCGCCGCCAAGAAGACGACGACGCGCAAGACCGCGGCCAAGAAGGCCAGCTGAGCCTGCGGGCGTCGTACGACGTCCGGGAGGGTCAGTCGGTCGCGGCCTCGGCGCGCTCGATCAGGCCCTTCACCACGTCGATCGCCCGGATCCGTCCGCTCAGCACGGGTGAGCTGAGGTCCGGCAGCAGGGCTGTCGGGATGCCGATCAGCTCGGCGTCGTTGTTGATCGCCATGCCGCCGGAGTTGCCGGGTGCGATCCGCGCGTCGGTGTCGAGCTCCGAGCGCTCTCCGAGCTCCGGGTCGTTGATGATCGTGGAGATGACGCCGGTGGTGACCGTGATCGAGTCCTCCGACCGGGCGACGGCCGGGAAGCCGAGCACGGTGACGTCGTCGCCGGCCCGGAGCTCCTCGGAGGAGCCGACCGGGACGGTGGGGAGGTCGACGTCGTCCTCGAGGTCGCTGCCGTCGGCCTGGGCGTAGACCTCGACCACGGCGACGTCGAGGTAGCCGTCGGCCTGGACCACCCGGGCGCGGTACTTCGCCGGCGAGTTGGTGTCGCTCATCCCGTCGGTGAGGTGGATGAGGACGTACTCGGGGTTCGCGATGTCGATGTTGTCGTACTGCTCGGCCAGGCCGGGCGACTCAGGCGCGGCGACGTGGGCGTTGGTGAGGATCAGGCCGTCCGCACGGATGATGGAGCCCGACCCGCCGTAGGCGACAGGCTCGTCCGACCCGTCCAGAGTGCGCGTCTCCGCGGTGATCTTGACGGTCGCGGCCTTGGCCCTCTCCAGCTCCTCGTCGCTCAGCGACTCCATCGAGCTGGTCCCGGACGTGGGCTCGCCCGTCGGGTCGCCGCCGGCGGCCCTCTGGTCGTCGTCGTCGCGCCCGATCAGCCAGGCCGCCCCGAGCACGCCCGCGACGAGGAGCAGGCCCGCCGCGATCGCCCCGATGACGACGAGGCGCTTGCCCAGGCGTCGGCGGGCGATCCGGCGCTCCTCCTCGGCGGCCGAGAGGATCGGCACGAGGGTCAGCTCGGGTCCGGCGACCGGGTGCCCGAGGCGGAGG
>OFDC01001773.1_pt1 | contig 10754 bp, 10 predicted proteins | sample 1520941 | NCBI WGS metagenome assembly OFDC01 (sample SAMEA94258168, study PRJEB24077) | hot springs metagenome | biome: Aquatic biome; feature: Water | place: India | collected 2012-12-06 | depth 5 m | reverse complement strand
CGTCACCCCGGGCCACCAGCGACTGCACCCGCAGCCACTGCAGCGCGCGCTGCGCCTTCTCGTCCGGCGCGGGGCCCAGCGCGGCCAGGGCCTGGTCGATGGCGCGGTCCGCCCGCGCCCAGTCGCGCAGCTGCGTCGAGGCCAGGGCGCTGGCATACAGCGCCGCGAGTCGATCGGGCAGCGGCGCCGTGGCGGCCACGCCGTCGGTGCCCTGCTGGCGGCGCAGGGCCTGCACGCTGGTGTCCATCAGCGCCCGTGCGCGCGCCTGCATCACCACATGTTCGAGCGACGCTGCAGGCCGTTGCGCGGTCGCGAACGAACTGCGGGCGCGCGCCTCGCCGATGCGCTCGGTGGTCAACGGATGGGTGCGCAGGTACGGGTAGGCGCCGCTGTCGTTGAGCCGGTTGGCATGCTCGAGCTTCTCGAACATCGCCGCCACTCCCGCGGGCGAGAAACCGGCCTCCGTGAGCACGCCATAGCCGATGCGGTCGGCTTCGCGCTCCATGTCACGCGAGAAGTTGAGCTGCCCCTGGATGACCGCCGCCTGGCTGCCCGCCACCACCGCCTGCATGGCGTCGGGGCTGCTGGCCCGGCTGGCCGCGAGCATGCCGAGGATCAGCCCGGCCAGCCCCACGAGCGATTGCCGCTGGGAATTCACCATGCCGCGGGCGATGTGCCGTTGGGTGACGTGCGAGAGCTCGTGCGCCAGCACCGCGGCCAGCTCGTCGGAGGTGGTCGTCATGCCGATCAGGCCGAGGTGCACGCCCACGTAGCCACCGGGCAATGCGAAGGCGTTGACCGAGCGGTCCTTCACCAGGAAGCTTTCCCAGGCGAACTGCGACTCGGTCTCGGCGGTGATCTCGCCACGCTGGCGGGCCGCATCGACCAGCGGCTGCCACAGGCTCTCGACATAGTCGAGCAGCTGCGGATCGTCGAGGTAGGCGGGATCGCGCCGGATCTCCCGCATGATCTGGTCGCCCAGGCGTCGTTCGGTGCCGACGCCGAAGTCCTCGGACACCTGCTCGCCGAGCGCGGGCAGGCGGACCTGCGCATGCAGGGTCAGGGGCGCGAGCGCCGAGGCGCACAGCGAGGCGGCGACCAGCGCCGAGGTCAGGCGGGCGAACGTCATGCGGTCGCTATGATGGCACCGCACAGGTTGCTGGGTTATTTCCAATGAATTCGCCGCTCACGCACTTCGACGCCCAAGGCCAGGCCCACATGGTCGACGTGGCCGCGAAGGCCGAGACGCACCGCATCGCCGTGGCCACCGGCCGCATCCGCATGCAGACCGCCACGCTGGCGCTGATCCGCAGCGGCACCGCCAAGAAAGGCGACGTGCTGGGCATCGCCCGCATCGCCGCCATCCAGGCTGCCAAGCGCACCGCCGACTTGATTCCGCTGTGCCATCCACTGCCGTTGACGCGCGTGGCGGTGGCGTTCGAAGTGGACGAGGCCGGCAGCGCCGTGCAGTGCACCGTCACCGCCGAGACCCTGGGCCGCACCGGCGTGGAAATGGAAGCACTGACCGCCGTGCAGGTGGGCCTGCTCACCATCTACGACATGTGCAAGGCCGCCGACCGGGGCATGGAGATGGGCGGCATCCGGCTGCTGGAGAAGCACGGGGGCAAGAGCGGGGATTGGGTGGCGGACGCGCCGACCGCATGAGGTTGCCGCACTGAGTCGGCGCTGGGCGTGAGGCACGGGGCGGACGGCGCAGGGCCTCAGCGCGGCCGAAACCGATACCGTCACCGTCCCCTCGCCGCCCGCGAGCCCGGGCACCTCAGTCTCGCGCTCCCCTCACTTCGCCCACAGCGCCGGGTCGCGGAACTCCCGCCAGTCGATGACGCGTGACGGCGGCTCGCACTGATAGGGCTTCGATGCCCCCGGCACCACCGGGGCGTCGCAGGCCGCGAAGTACTCCTTGGACTCGGGCCGCCGGAACTCCCTCAGCCGCGCCGCGATGTGGCGCGCGCGGTCGAGGTCGCCCCGCGCGGCGAACGCATCGGCCCAGGCGATCATCAGCCGCGTGTCCAGCAGGAAATGCGGTGCCACCCGGAAGGCATCCCAGGCCTCGGCGGGGTTCTCCGCCACGGTGGCCGCGGCGTAGTGGGCGTGGTGGCCGAAGAAGATGCTGCGCTGCCCCTCGGCGATGCGCACCGACAGCGGCCGGGTGTCGGTGCCAGGCTCGAAGATGCGCGAGACGCCCAGGTACTGCTGGAATGCGACGGCACTGCCGGCGATCATCAGCGAGCCCGCGACGACGGGGAACGCACGCGCCACGAAGGATGGCGGCGGGGCGTCGACCGGCTCCGGCTCGTTCGACGCACCGAGGCAAAGGCCCCACAGCCAGGCGGTGGGCAGCAGGAAGTAGGCGTACCACAGCGGGTACTCCAGCAGGCTGTGGATGCCGATGAGCAGCACCATCACGAAGGCGGCGCGAAAGCCGACGCCGCGCTCGTCCTGCACGGAAGTGGCACGACGGAACGCCTGCCAGAACGCGATGAACAGCAGCACAACGATCAACCCGCCCAGCGGGATGCCCAGTTCGACGATCAGCTGCAGCACGATGTTGTGCGTGTGGTCGAAGAAGGCCGTCGGCCGGTCCGGGAAGGGCGAGAGCGTCCAGGCGAAGTTGAACTCGCCGAAGCCGACGCCGGTCCAGGGGTTGGCCTGGATCAGCGAGAGGGTGTTCTTCCAGATGCCGAAGCGCGACGCGGACAGATCCCGCTCCTGAAGTCGTGCTTCGACCCCAGCCGTGTGCTGGTGAGCATGCGCCCACCAAGATTGCCCAAAGTAGGCCAGTACATACACAGCCGCGCCACCGACGAGGAGCAGTCGCGTGGCAAGAGACAGCCTTCGGTCCAGAAGCCCCCAAAGCGCCAGGACGGCCACTCCCACCATTCCGGTCCGCGACGCCGTCAGCTCGACAGTGACAATGCTGCACGCGAAGAGTAGCGCGAACGCCCAGCGCCAGCGCTGCGTCCACTCGAAGAGCGGCACAGCCGCGACCGCCGACCACAGAGCCAGGGTGCTCAGATGATTCGGCTGGCGCAAGTTGCCTACTGCTCGACCTTCCAGCCCCGAGCGGGCAATGAAGATGCCGTCAGCAAGAGCAGGAAGGAAGACCTGGACAAGGGCAATGATGGCGTTGACCGCGCCGAGCACGACGAAGCCAATGGCCAGTTGTTGCGTTGTCTTCAGTGCCGTGGAGGAGCAAGCAGCGACGGCGAGTGCTAGCGCACCAAGGGCGGTGAGCCAGGCCGGCTGGGTCAGGGGCGTGGGGGCCGGCGAGACGATGGCCGTCAGAGACAGGAAGCCGGTTACGGTTATCAGTGGCCATGCGGCATGCAGAGTGCAGACGCGCCAGGCTGACAGCGAGAGTAGCCCCACTCCCCAGGCTGCCATCGCCAGCAACTGGTTCAGCACCGTCGCCGCTGGGGCGACGGCGTGGGCCACGAGAACGGGGAGAACGATCGCGGGGATCAAGAAGACCACACCGTCGGAACAGTTGGGAAGCCTCGAATTCACGTCTGGCTCGCTCCCCCGAAGTCCGTCAAGCGGGATCTAGCGGGGGACTGGGGGATAAGGAATTGCCCTCAATTGTGGATGCTGCTGTTGCAGGAGTCCCCAGGAGGTCTGCCCTTCCTCGCACCGCTCACGTGCCTGCATCCAGCACAACTTCCTCAGCACCTCTGCGGACTCCTGCGCTTGACCGCTCAACCCCAACGCAAGCGCATATCGGAGTTGCGAGGGCGCAAAGGGGTAGCGCAGCACGACCTCGCGCATTTGGGCCAGTTCCTCGGGCGTCATTCCCTCTCGCGCGGGCGTACGCACAAACTGGAGAAAGGCTTTCTGCTGTGTGAGCAACACGAAGTCAGCCGCTGGCGTTTCGTGACCGTCAGATCGAACTCCAATTGACTCCAGACGCGATACGCGAGTCGCTTGCTCGACCATGACGTACTCGTATGACACGACAGTCAACAGCACGGCGAAGGCGCCTCCCGCCAGGCGAAGGGGCCAAGCACTGCCCTTGTCGATGCCGGAGGTGGGTTCAGCGGTTGTTTGTGTGTGACGCCACGCGGCCCCGAGGTACAGCCCGAAGGGCACGAGGAAGTAGGCGTACTCCAGCGGATACTCGAGCAGCCCATGGATGAGCAGCATCGCCACTGGTGCGATCAACCAAAACCCACGGCCATCCGACAACCGGCGAACGATGCGCGACAGGGTGAAGGCGAACAACCCCACGATGGCCAGACCAACAGGGACGCCCGCCCAAGCCATGAGGTCCAGGACGATGTTATGAGCGTGCTCGATTGGCTCGTGGGTGACAGGGTGCCGCAACACGGCCTCGAACTGTGCCGCGCTCAACTGCTGCCAGCCGTAGCCTGCCCAGGGCCGCTGCGCAATCGCGTCGAGGATGGTGGCCCAGTGGTTCAAGCGGGGGCCCGCTTGGGCCTGATGTTCAAGCAGCCGAGCGGAGGGCACCATTTGCCACAGTGCGAACATCGTGATGAACGCAAACGCAAATGCTGCGACCACACGAGGGCGGGGCAGCGCAGGCAAATGGCGCCACAGCAGCAGGGCCACCATCAGCACAACGAGCTGCAACACGCCAGTGCGCGAGCCGCTTATCACCACGCCCCACAGGAGGAGAAATGCCGCAATGCCGGACGTGCACCGCCCGACTACTCGGTCTGCAGCGAGTACGCCCAGCGCGCAAATTCCGAGGAGGCAGACAGAGCTGAAATGGTTAGGCTGCGCCAGGTTGGCAAAGGGCCGGGTGTTAGGAGGCAGGTCTATCACCGGGAAGTACAGCATGGGCGCCTGAAGCCATTGCGCACAAGCCATCCCCACGCTGACCAAGGCGGCGATGACGACACTCATGCAAATGAGCACCGCTCCGTCCGATCCTGCTCGGTACTGGGGCGCAGTCAATCCGAGACCGAGCACCACGGCGAGGGCCAGCGCAGAAAGGTACATCCCGGCGAGGACGGCGTCGCCCAAGAACCAGATCTGACCGGTCACCAATTGAAGGGTCACCGAGCAAACTGCTACGCAGAGCGCCACCATGAGTGGACGCGGCCACACGCGAGGTGGGGGCATACCGCGCGCACTGCAGGCGGCGACCGTCAACATCCATAGCACAAACCCGTCGAGCCAAGCACTCGCCCAGGGGAAATGATGGTTGGTTAGCAACCATGCTGCCGGGAGCGCGGACATGCAAAGTGTTTCGAAAGTCAGCGCGGCCACCTTCAATTCCGCACCCTCGCGCATGACAAGCATTGACATCGCTCATCCAACAAAAAATGGGTGCCTTAGGCACCCATTTCTAAGACATGAAGTCTTCTTACTTGCAGGAGCCCGGCAGGTACTTCTCCGGCATCGAGCCAGCCTCACACTTGAAGGTCGCGACGATCGTGCCGGCGCTGAACGTCAGAGCGGTGCCAGCAGCGTTGGACGGCGTCAGAGTAATGGTCTTGCTTTGCGCGTCGGCGGGCAGGTCCGACGCAGTACTGGAAGTCACGGTGATCACACCGTTGGCGTCGGTAGCGACCGAGGTAACGTACTTGCTCGTAGCAGAGGCGGTCTCGCAGCCGTAGCCGTTCGCAGCGGGAGCGGCGGTCGCCGTTTGATAAACCTCCGCCACAGCAGTACGGCACTGGCTCGCAGCCAGAATGACTTCAGAAACCTTTGCTTTGACGGTGTACGTCTGATAAGCCGGCAGCGCGACCGCCGCCAGGATGCCAATGATCGCCACGACGATCATCAGTTCGATCAGGGTGAAGCCCTTCTGGGCGGTACGCAGTGCACGCTTCATGAGGAAAACTCCTGTTGGGAGGGGAGGAACAACGAAAGGGGACTTGGTAGACCAGGTGTTGCAGAGGCTGTGCCAGTGTTTCTGCGGTCACTGCTTGTGAGGTCTTCCACACCCCGCCTCCACTCCTGCCCAATCTTGTCGAGTCAGTCCAGCCTCCCGCCGCCCGAAGTGACCGAAATGGTCATACGAAGGTCTAGGGTCGGCCCGACAAGGTCAGGCACTCGCCCGTTTGCAGCGCGCGCACGCGGTGGCGGCCGCCCGCGGCCTGGATCTCCTGCATCACCCGCTCGACCTCGCCCGGCTTGATGTGGGTGATGAGCACCTCCACCCCGTCATCGGTCAGTTGGGCCAGCTCGCGCGACAGCAGGGTGGGCGACAGGTGCCGACTGAGCTCCGCGAGCGCCAGCTGGTCGTCGCTGAAGGCGGTCTCGATGACGAGGGTGGCCACCTTCATCTGGCGCAGCCGCGCCCACAGCGCCGGGTTGGGCGCGGTGTCGCCGGTGAACACCCATGCCCCTGCGTCGGGGGGCACGACGGCGAAGCCCACCGCGGGCACGGTGTGCAGGGCACTGAGCACCTCCACCTGTCGCCCCTTCAAGTCCAGCACGTCGCCCACGTCGAAGCGGCGGAAGGCCAGCACCGGTTGCTCGGCACTGGGCAGGCGCGTGAAGTCGGGCCAGATGACGTTGTTGAAGATATGCGCCCGCAGCGCCTCGATGGTGGCGCCCAGCGCATGCACCTGCACCGGCGGCCGGCCCTGGCTCTCGCGCAGGCGCAGCACGCTGTCGGCCAGCAGGCCGATGGACATCACGTGGTCCAGGTGGGAGTGCGTGACCAGGATGTGGTCGATGCGCGCCATCTCCTCCAGCGTCAGCTCACCCACCCCGCTGCCGGCGTCGATGAGCACGTCATCGTCGAGCAGGAAGGCCGTGGTGCGGCTGCCGGCGGCGATCGAGCCGGAGCACCCGAGGACGCGGATGTTCATGGATGGCGAAAGGGGGCGGCCCTCGGCAGGCGTTCAAAGGCACGGCGATGCGCACACCGCCGTGAAGAAGACCGATGGTGCGGGCCGGCCCGCCCGGCCGCAAGGGCCGGATGTCGCGCTTTGGGGTCTTCGACGTGCCCGCGGTTCAAGGCACCGGCGGCGCCGTGAGTTTCGTCACATGCGCGACAGCGCCGGACCCTTCAGAAGCCACGCGAGGAGCCGAGCCGACTCAGCCTTGGATGAACTGCATCTGCGTGCCGGCCAGCTCGATCACGTCACCGTTCTTCAGCGGGATGGCGTCGCCCGCCACCGCGGAGCCGTTGACCGTCGGCCGGGTGCTGCCTTCGACGTGAGCGAAGACATAGCCGCCCGGGCGCTTGGTGATGGAGGCCACCTGAACACCCGGCTTGCCGACCGTGGTGACGACCTTGGTGAGCGCGACCTCGCGCCCTGCGGCAGCGCCGTTGAGCACCTTGATGGAGGCCGGCTGGACGGGGGTGCCACCGAGGCCGCCGAAACCGCTGGGCGCGGCACCGGGCGCGGTGTGCATGAAGGTCGGGGCGGTGGCGCCCGGCTTCATGATCATGGTCTTCTCGTACTCGTGGCCGTCGTCGGCCAGGTACTTGATCTTGTACTTGCCGATCTCGATGGTGTCGTCGTGCGCCAGCAGCTGGCGCTTGACCGCCTTGCCGTTGATGTAGGTGCCGTTGGTGCTGTTGAGGTCCTCGATGAACACATCGTGGCCGGTCAGCTGCAGCACCGCGTGCTCGCCGCTCACGGCGAGGTTGTCGATGACGATGTCGTTGTAGGGGCGGCGCCCCAGCGTCGTCTTGTCCTTGGTGATCTGCACTTCCTTGATCACCACGCCGTCCAGCGACACGACCAGTTTGCCCATCAGATTGACCTCTTGAGAGTCTTCGCCTCTTCGTCGACCGGGTGCGAACGCAGGAAGGAGGAGGTGACGATGACGACCGCCATGGCCCGTCAACGACGGAACGGCCACCAGGAGCGCCCGGCAGGCGGAGTGGTCCCTTGCACGCGTGCCAGGATGACCGCGATATTATCCCGTCCGCCTGCCTGATTGGCCGCGTCGATCAGCGCCGCCCCCAGGCGCGGCAGCTCGTCGTGCTGCTGCAACAGCTGCTCGAGGGTGGCGTCGTCCAGCATGTCGGACAGCCCGTCCGAGCACATCAGCACCAGGTCGCCCCCCTGCACGTCGTGCACGTGGACCTCCAGGGCCACCGTGTCTTCGACCCCCACCGCCCGGGTCACCAGATTCTTGTTGGCAGAAAACAGGGCTTGCGCAGGCGTGAGCAGGCCGGCGTCGATCTGCTCCTGCAGCAGCGAGTGGTCCTTGGTGATCTGCGAGAGCTTTCCGCCGCGCAAGCGATAGGCGCGCGAGTCGCCCACATGCCCCACCAGGAGCCGCCCCTCGCGGAAGACCGACAGCACCAGCGTGGTGCCCATGCCCGCGTAGTTCGGATTGGCATGCGCGGCCTGATGGATGGCCCGGTTGGCGTTGTCGACGCAGATCTCCATCGCCCGCCGCACCTCGGCATCCGTTGCCTGTGCGCTGGCTTCCTGCAGCCACCGCCCGAGCTCCGCGCAGACGAAGGACGTGAGCATGCCACTGGCGACCTCGCCGGCGTTGTAGCCGCCCATGCCGTCGGCCAGCACCGCCAGGGCCGCCGACTCGTCCAATGCCACAGCGTCCTCGTTGTTGCTGCGCGCACGTCCGGTGTCGGTCGCGCTGAAGAACTCGACGGGCATGGTGACGGGCGGGCTGGCAGGCTGGCGGTGGCGTCAGGAGGGGCGATTGTGCCCTGCTTCCACGGAACGCCCCGGAGCGGCGGAGGCGGCACACCCGGGATCGAGGGGAGGAGGAAGGCACTGCGCGGCGAAGGCCTCGAACGCGGCGGCGACTTCGCCAGCCACCGTGGGTCGATCCTTGGGCGACTTGCTCAGCAGCCGAGCCACGAGTGCGGACAGCGCTGGCGGCAGGTCCGGACGCAGGGCCGACAGTGGAGTGGGGTCGCCCAGCGCGATCTGCGCCAGCAGCTGCCCCATGCTGTCGCCCTCGTAGGGCAGCCGGCCGGTGAGCAGCTGGTACGCCATCACCCCCAGTGCGTAGAGATCGCTGCGACCGTCCAGCGTGCCGCCGGCGGCCTGTTCCGGGGACATGTAGGCCGGGGTGCCGAGCAGCAGGCCGCTGCGTGAGCGCTCCAGTTCCGCCGCCCGCGCGATGCCGAAATCACCCACCTTCGCGTGTTCGCGGGCCAGGTCGACGATGACGTTGGCCGGCTTGATGTCGCGGTGGAGAACCCCCTGGTCGTGGGCGTGGGCCAGGGCGCTCGCAACCTGGGCGACGATGCGCAGCACAGGGGCTTCGGGCAGGAGGCGGGCGGGTCGCGTGTACCGGGTCAGGTCGACCCCAGGCACCAGCTCCATGACCAGGTACAGCTGGCCCTGATGCTCCCCCGCCTCCAGCACCTGCACGATGTGCTCGTGGCGAAGGGCCGAAGCGAGCCGCCCCTCTTCGATGAAGCGGCGGCGTCGCTCGTCGCGGGTGTCCGGATCGCTCCCGGGGTCGGAAGCCAGCAGCTTGAGCGCGACCGCGCGCTGATGGCGCGGGTCCCAGGCGGCATGGAGTTGACCGACGGCGCCCCGCCCCAACGGCCGGTCGAGGCGGAAATGCGCGAACGTGCGCCCGGTCGGCTGCCCGTCAGTCAGCGCGACCCAACGGCGCGCGCGCTGCCAGAACGAAGGAGAATGCCCGGGATCGGTCATCGCCGGGCGACCTTAGCACGCCCTGCGGGGGGCGTGCGCAGACAGGGACGGCGGATCGATCAGTGCTTGGCTTCGGCGGCTTTCGGACGCACCGCCTTCAGCTTGCCGATGGCCAGCACCAGCAGGGCGCCGCCGATCCCGGCGCTGTAGCGCAGCCACGCCACCGGCTCCACGTGGCCGGCCTTGACCAGCGTCGGCAGGTAGGGCGTCACAGCCGGATCGCCGACCGCCATGGTGCCGGCGATCCAGCCCAGCAGCATGCCGCCCAGGGTGATGATGACCGGGAAGCGGTCCATCAGCTTGATGACCAGCTGGCTGCCCCAGACGATGATGGGGATGCTGACCAGCAGGCCGAAGACGACCAGCGGCATCTGGTGGTCGCCGCCGGCGCTCTGCGCGGCGCCCGCGATCGCGATCACGTTGTCCAGGCTCATCACGAAGTCGGCGACGATGACCGTCTTCACCGCCGCCCACAGGCGGTCACTGGCCTGGATGTCGTGGCTGCCCTCTTCCTCGGGCGTGAGCAGCTTGACGCCGATCCACAGCAGCAGCAGCGCGCCCACGATCTTCAGGAAGGGAATGGCCAGGAGGGTCAGCGCGAAGAAGATCAGGATGACCCGCAGCGCGATGGCTCCGAAGGTGCCCCAGATGATGCCCTGCGTGCGCTGCTTCGGCGGCAGAGAGCGGCAGGCCAGTGCGATGACGACCGCGTTGTCCCCCCCCAGCAGGATGTCGATCATGATGATCTGACCGACGGCGATGAGGAAGGCGGGTGTGAGGAACTGTTCCATGGAACGGACGGACGGCAGCGGGTCGAGCCGCGCAGTGTAGGCGCGTGGGCAGCCGATACCGCTGCGGAAACTACATAGGGCCGGAAAGCGAAGCGGCCGGCCGCCGCGCGATGCGACGGGCCGGCCGGCGACGGCGCAGCGCGATTACAGCAGGCCCTTGAGGAGCTTGCCCATCTCGGAGGGGTTGCGGGTCACCTTGAAGCCGCACTCTTCCATGATGGCGAGCTTGGCATCGGCGGTGTCGGCACCGCCGGAGATCAGCGCGCCAGCGTGGCCCATGCGCTTGCCCGGAGGGGCGGTGACGCCGGCGATGAAGCCGACGACCGGCTTCTTCATGTTGTCCTTGCACCAGCGTGCGGCGTCAGCCTCGTCG
>OFDC01001772.1_pt1 | contig 10757 bp, 13 predicted proteins | sample 1520941 | NCBI WGS metagenome assembly OFDC01 (sample SAMEA94258168, study PRJEB24077) | hot springs metagenome | biome: Aquatic biome; feature: Water | place: India | collected 2012-12-06 | depth 5 m | reverse complement strand
CGAACAGGGCCGCCGTCGCCTCGAAGCGATCCAGATGATGGAAGAGCTGGGCTCCGGCTTCTTCCTTGCCATGCATGACCTGGAAATCCGCGGCGCCGGCGAGGTGCTGGGCGATTCGCAGTCCGGCGAAATGCAGGAGGTCGGCTTCAACCTTTACACCGAAATGCTCAAGAGCGCGGTGAAGGCGCTGCAGAAAGGCGAACAGGCCGGCGACCTGACCCAGCCGCTGGACATCGTGTCGGAAATCAATCTGCACATGCCGGCGCTGCTGCCCACCGACTACTGCCCGGACGTGCACGAGCGGCTCACGCTGTACAAGCGTCTGGCCAACTGCGAGAAGGACGACGAACTGGGCGAACTGCGCGAAGAGCTGGTGGACCGCTTCGGCCAGATGCCGGACCAGACCCGCGCGCTGCTGGAAACCCACCGTCTGCGCATCGCCGCCAGGCCGCTGGGCATCCTGAAGATCGACGCCCACGAAACGCAGATCCTGTTCACCTTCGTGCCGAATCCGCCGATCGAACCGATACGCATCATCCAGCTGGTGCAGAAGGACCGGAACTTCAAGCTGGCCGGTCAGGACCGTCTGTCGTGGAAGAAGGCCAGCCCCGATCTGGACACCCGGGTGGCCGCAGTGCGCGAACTGATGAAGAAGCTGGCCGGCTGACACCGTCGCTGCGGAGCAAGGGCCGCCCCAGCGCGTCAAATGTATCGCCGGGCGTACCGGCACAGTGCGCAGGACGCGCCCGGCCAGGGCGTACAGCGCGCGCCGCACCGGCTTATGCTGGACCGTCCCTCAGCCATCCATGGAGACCGAAAGATGCGGATACTGATACTGGGTGCCGGCGGCATCGGAGGCTATTTCGGCGCCCGGCTGCAGGCCGGTGGCAGCGACGTCACCTTTCTCGTGCGGCCGGCGCGCGCCGCCGCATTGCAGGCGGGCGGCCTGAAGGTGAACAGCCCGCTGGGCGACGTGGCGGTGACCCCGCGGCTGCTGACCGCAGTCGACAGCCCGTTCGATCTCGTACTGCTGTCGTGCAAGGCCTACGACCTCGATTCGGCGCTGACCGCGATCGCGCCGGCGGTCGGCCCGCACACCGTGGTGCTGCCGCTGCTCAACGGTGTCGCCCATCTCGACCGGCTGGACGCACGCTTCGGCCGGGCGCGGGTGGCCGGCGGTGTGGCCCACCTCGCGCTCACGCTGGAGGCAGACGGCGGCATCCGCCACCTGAACGCCACCGAAAAGCTGATCGTCGGCGCACGCGACCCGGCACAGCAGGCGGTCATCGCCGCGCTGGGCGACCGGCTGGCTGCGCTGTCGCCGGACTACACGGTATCCGCCGACATCGAACAGGCGATGTGGGACAAGCTGGTGTTCATCGCCACGCTGGCCGGCGCCACCTGCCTGATGCGCGCGACCATCGGCGACATCCTGGACAGCTGCGCCGGACCGGCGCTGATCGCCGGCCTGCTGGCCGAGGGCGCGTCCATCGCCACCGCCTGCGGTCATCCGCCCACGCCCGCGCGGATGGAGGACTACCGCGCCACCCTGACCCAGCCTGGCTCCACGCTCACCGCGTCCATGCTGCGCGACCTTCAGCGCGACGCGCCGACCGAAGCCGAGCACATCTTCGGCGATCTGCGCGCACGTGCCGCGCGGCATGCGCTGGCCACGCCCTGGCTCGATCTGGCGCACGCCCACCTGCAGGCGGCCGAGGCCCGGCGGCGCCGCGTGTCGGAATCCGCTGGCTGATCGATGCGCCCGGGCAGCGTAGGCTGCGCGGCCATCGTCATCATCACGGACACCGATGCCCGCAGCCCGCTCACCCGCCGACGCTCCGCTGTTCATCGTGCTCAACACCGGCTCGGGCAGCCAGGACGCCGGACATACGCGAGAGGTGATCGAAAGGCTGCTCGGCGAGGCCGGCCGACGCCATCGGGTGCTGCCGGTTCAGGACGGCCGTCGCCTGCCGGCCGTGGCCTGGCAGGCGGTGCAGGAAGCGCGCATGCAGCAGGGCATCGTGGTGGCGGCCGGCGGCGACGGCACCATCAACGCCGTGGCTCAGGCCGTGCTCGGCAGCGGACTGCCTTTCGGTGTGCTGCCCCAGGGCACCTTCAACTATTTCTCGCGCGAGTACGGCATTCCGGCGGACACCGAATCCGCGGTACGGCTGCTGCTGAACGGGCGGCTGCGCAGCGTGCAGGTGGGTCGCGTGAACGACCGCATCTTCCTGGTCAATGCCAGCCTGGGGCTGTACCCGCAGGTGCTGCAGGACCGCGAAGCCTTCAAGCAGCAGTGGGGACGCTACCGTTTCAATGCCGTGCTGTCCGCGCTGATGACGGTGATGCGCGAGCACCGCGACTGGGACCTGGAACTCGAACTCGGTGACCGGCAGGTGCAGGTGCGCACGGCCACCCTGTTCGTCGGCAACAACCGCTTGCAGCTGGACAAGCTGGGCCTGCCGGAGTCCGCGGTCATCGGCGAGGGCGCACTGGCGGCGGTGATGGTCAAGCCGCTGAACCGCCTGGGGCTGATCCTGCTGGCGCTGCGCGGGGCCATGGGGCGCCTGGCCGAGGCCGATGCCGCGGTGAACTTCGCGTTCCGCCGCATGACCGTGCGCCCGCACGGTCGGCGCACGCGCCGCATCGCGGTGGCGATCGACGGCGAGGTGCTGCGGTTCGACGCCCCGCTCACCTTCGACGTCGCCCCGCGCCCGCTGCAGATGCTGCTGCCCGCCGAGGCGCCCGCCGCATGACCTGCCTGCTGCAGGTGTCCGACGCCCATTTCGGCACCGAGCGGCCGGAAGTGCTCGCCGCCCTGCACCGCCTGGCCCTGCAGCAGTCGCCCGAGGTGGTGGTGTGGACGGGTGACCTGACGCAGCGGGCGCGGCGCTCGCAGTTCGAGGCGGCGCGGCGCTTCGTGGACTCGCTGCCCGGCATGTGCCACCTCGCCATGCCGGGCAACCACGACATCCCGCTGTACAACCTGCCGGGGCGCCTGCTCGCCCCCTATGCCGAGTACCGCCGCGCCTTCGGGGACGACCTGGAGCCGGAACTCGACAGCGACACCTTGCTGCTGCTGATGGTCAAGACGACGCGGCGCTGGCGCCACAAGGACGGCGAGCTGTCGGGTGAACAGGTGGAACGCGTCGCGCAGCGGCTGCGCCAGGCCCGGCCGGGCCAGCTGCGCATCGTCGCCACCCACCAGCCGCTGCACGTGCTGCACGAGGACGACCTGCACAACCGCCTGCACGCGCCGCCTCGCACCCTCGCCGCCTGGGCGCAGGCGGGCGCCGACGTCGTGATGAGCGGACACACCCACCGGCCCACCTGCTACGCGGTGGACGAAGGGCACCGGGCGGTGTGGATGCTGCACGCCGGCACGTCCATTTCGGAACGCGTGCGCGGCGAACCCAACTCGGTGAACCTGCTGCAGCACCGCCCGCACGACGGGCGTTGCGAGGTGCAGCGCTGGGACTACGACGAGCGCAGCGGCCACTTCGTGGCGGTGGACGGCGTCAGCGTCACGCTCGCACGTTGACCTTCGCACCGACCCGTCAGGGTGGGCGCCGGGTCAGGCGTGCTCGCGCAGCAACTGCTGGATGTCGCCGGCCAGGGCCTTCGCCCCGGCGCCGTAGCGGGTGAACAGGCGCACCCGCCCCTCGGCATCGAAGATGTAGGAACCCGCGGTGTGGTCGATGGTGTAGGCGCCCTCGGTCTTGCCTGGCACCTTGGTGAAGAACACCTTGAACTCCTTGGCCACCGCCTGCGTCTGCTCGGGCGTCCCGCGCAGCGCCACGAAGCCGGGGTCGAAGTGCCGGAGGTAGGCGCGCAGCACCTCGGGGGTGTCGCGCTCGGGGTCGAGCGTGACGAACACGCCCTGCACCTTGTCGCCTTCGGCCCCCAGCGCGCGCTTGACCTCGGCCAGCTCGGCCATGGTGGTCGGGCAGACGTCGGGGCACTGGGTGTAGCCGAAGAAGACCACCGTCACCTTGCCCTTGAAGTCACCCAGCGTGCGCGGCTTGCCGTCGACATCGGGCAGCGACAGCTGCTGCGCGTAGTTCGCGCCAGTGATGTCCACGCCCTGGAACGCGGCCTTGGGCGTGGCGGGCTTGCCGAAGCGTTCGCAGGCGGACAGCAGGCCGGTGCCGGCGGCCAGGACGAGCAGGTGACGGCGGGTCGGCAGGGTCATGGCAGCAGCGGCATCAGGTAGTGGTCCAGCAGCAGCGCGGCGAACAGCAGCGACAGGTGCCAGATGGAGAAGCGGAAGGTCTTGCGGGCGAGCGCGTCGCTGTACTCGCGCCACAGGCGCCAGGCGTGGGCGATGAAGCCTGCCCCCAGGGCGACCGCCGCCAGCAGGTAGATCCAGCCGCTCATGCGCACCACGAAGGGCAGCAGCGTGGCCGCGAACAGCACGAAGGTGTAGAGCAGCACATGCAGCCGGGTGAACTCGTTGCCGTGCGTGACCGGCAGCATCGGCAGACCCGAGCGGCGGTAGTCCTCGGCGCGGTACAGGGCCAGCGCCCAGAAGTGCGGCGGCGTCCACAGGAAGATGATCAGGCACAGGATGAGCGCTTCGTAGCCGACCTCGCCGCGCATCGCGGCCCAGCCCAGCACCGGCGGCATCGCGCCGGAGGCGCCGCCGATCACGATGTTCTGCGGCGTCATCGGCTTGAGCACCACGGTGTAGATCACTGCGTAGCCCACGAAAGTGGCGAAGGTCAGCCACATGGTCAGCGGGTTCACGAACACGTACAGCAGCGCACTGCCCGCGCCGCACAGCACGGTGGAGAACACCAGCGTCTGGGTGTTGGTGAGCTCGCCCTTGGCGGTGGGGCGCCAGGCGGTGCGCGCCATCTTGGCGTCGATGCGCTGCTCGACCAGGCAATTGAAGGCGGCCGCCGCCGCGGCCACCAGCCAGATGCCGGCCGTGGCCGCGAGCGCCTGCCCCAGGGGCGGCCACCCGGGCACCGCCAGCAGCATGCCGATGACCGCGCAGAAGACGATCAGCTGCACCACGCGCGGCTTGGTCAGGGCGTGGTACTGCCGCAGTCGCGAAGGGGCGGCGACGGGGGGACGGGTGCTGAGGGTCTCGGCCATGAACGACTGGGAAGCCGGGGATTCTAGGCAGCGGGCTGCCAGGCGACGGGGTGGGCCACGGGGGCGCTGCGGCGCGCCTGGTGCAGGCGCATGCCCAGCTGGGCCAGCAGCATCACCAGCACCGCCGCGCCGGCGGTGTGGGCGACTGCGGCCACGAGAGGCCAGCCGAGCACCACGTTGGACAGTCCGCTGCCCAGCTGCCAGGCCGCCACGCCGGCGAAGCCGACCGCGAAGCGGCGCGCGTGCGCGTCGCCGCTGCGGCGCAGGGCCCAGGCCAGCGCCACCAGGGCCAGCAGCACGACGTAGGCCATCAGGCGGTGGGCGTAGTGGATGGCGGTCAGCGCGGCGAAGGGCAGGTGCTCGCCCGAAGGCAGCAGGCCCAGGGGCCGGACGATGGTGAACCCGGCGGCGAAGTCCATCGGCGGCCACCACCGGCCCTGGCAGGTCGGGAAGTCGGTGCAGGCCAGCACCGCGTAATTGGTGCTGACCCAGCCCCCGAGTGCGATCTGCAGCACCGACAGCACGGCCACCGCGGCCACGCCCGTGCGCAGGGCGGGCGGGGCGGTCACCGGACGCGGCTCGAAGGCCTGGGCCTGGGCCGCCAGCAGGGCCAGCAGCGCCAGCCCGCCCAGCAGGTGCAGCGTGACGATCGCGGGGTAGAGCTTCATGGTCACGGTGAGCGCGCCGAAGGCGCCCTGCACGCAGACCCACACCAGGGTGAAGGTCGCCCACCATGGCGACGGGGCCGGCGTGTGTGCCGGCAACGACGACGTCGAAGACACCGCCGCCCTCGCCTGCCGCCACGCCACCACGCACAGCACGGTGATCAGGGCCCCCACCCCGGTGGCGAGGTAACGGTGGATCATCTCGATCCAGGCCTTGCGGTGGGTCACCGGCCCGGTGGGCATCGCCTCCTGCGCCGCGCCGATCTGCTCGCGCGCGCCCAGGGGGCTGGCTTCGCCGTAGCAGCCGGGCCAGTCCGGGCAGCCGAGGCCGGAGTCGGTCAGGCGGGTGAAGGCACCGAACAGCACGAGGTCGAAGGTGAGGAACAGCGTGAGCACGGTCAGCGCGCGCCAGCGCGTGGAGGGATGCCCATGCCGATGGCGCCAGCCGATCCACGCCAGCGGCGCCAGCGCGATCAGCGCGCCGAGGCCGACGATCTCGAGCAGTGGCGCGAGGTCGTACAGGGCGGTGTGTTCCCAGGCCATGCCCCGCTCCTCAGCGCCCCGCGCGGTCCCAGCTGGAGGACGCGCGCAGCAGCTTCTCCAGGTCGCGCTTGAGCTTGGACGGATCGGGATCGACCGGCGCGCGCATCATCCACTCGCCCATCGGGTCGACCAGGTAGACATGGTCTTCCAGCGCCCGCCCGTCCTCCGGCTGCAGCCAGGCGGCCAGGGCGTCGCGCGGCACGCGCAGCACCGTGGTGGGCGGCAGGCTGACCGCCTGCTGCAACTGCGGCGAGACGGGCGCGGCATCGGTGACGAACCAGACCTTGTCGACGCGGTCGGCTTCGCGGCCCATCATCTCGCGCAGCTGGCGCTGCAGGAACAGGCGGCGCTCGCAGGCCTCACGGCAATCGGCGGGGCCGGCCACCACCATCAGCCACTGTCCCTTGAGCGACGCCGGCGCCACGGCCTGCCCCTGCAGCGTGGTCAGCGGCAACGCAGCCGGCATGCCGCGGGTGGGCTGGATCAGGGTGCTGTAGTTGGTGCGGCCCTGCGGGCGGATGACGTAGTAGGTGAAGTACGAGGCGATCACCGGCGCGGCGCACACCAGCAGGACCGCGATCATCTTCCAGCGGCCCTTGCGCGTGCGCCGATGCGCCTCGTCCTGCAGGTGCGGCGCAGGCATCGAGTGCACCGTCAGCTCAAGCGGCTGCGGCGCGACGTCGGGGGCGGAGGAGTTGGAACCAGACATAAAGACCCGTGATCAGGGCGCTGAGGGCGAACCACTGGAAGGCATAGCCGTGATGCTTGGACACGTCGATCGCCGGCTGCGGCCAGTCCCGGCGCAGGCCTTCGGTCGGCCCGCCGGTCTGCAGCACCGACAACGGCCGCAGCGCCAGGCCGCTGTCGCGCGCCAGCGCAGCCAACTCGACATTCTGCCGGATGGGTCCCGAGGCCGCCTCGGCAAACTCGTAGAGCCGTGACGGGGGCGGGGCGATGCGGCCGGGCACCTCGACCGTCCCGCCGGGGGTGCTCACCGGTGCCAGCCGGTCGCGCTGCGCCGCGTCTCGCGGGATCCAGCCGCGCTGCACCAGCACCGCGTCACCGGGCGCCAGCTGCAGCGGCGTGAGCACGAAGAAGCCGGGTCGCCCGTTCATCTGCCGGTTGTCGAGGTACAGCGTGTGCTGCGGCAGCCACTGCCCGCGCAGGATCACGCGGCGGTGATGCTGCGCCGGCGCTGCGGCCTCGTCACGCGCCAGCTCCGTGGTGCTCAGCGGCGGCATCGCCCCCCGCTCGACCAGGGCGCGATGCAGCGCCTGCTTCTGGGCGGCCCGGTCGAGCTGCCACAGCCCCAGCCGAGCGGTGACCACCGCACCGGCCACGGCCGCCAGCAGCACGACCCATCGACGGACTCGTTCGTTCATGGTGCGCAGCCGGGCACGGGGATCGCCGCCTTCAGAAGCCAGCCGGGATAATCGCAGCCCATGAAAACCCTCCTCATCGTCGCCTTGCTCGCGGTGCTCGCCGCACTGGGCAGCGCCGGCCTGTTCATGCTGCGCAAGGACCCCGGCGAAGCCGGCAGCCGCGACAAAAAGATGGCGCGTGCCCTCGCCGTGCGGGTCGGACTGTCGGTGGCGCTGTTCCTGTTCATCCTGCTGAGCTGGCACATGGGATGGATCGAACCGAAGGGATTGCCGGTGTCGCGTTGAGTTCCGAAAGACCGTCGTGGCAGGGGCGCCTTCCTGCCCGCCAATGACAAAGCCGCCTCGATGGCGGCTTTGTCATTTCAACCCCTCTTCGGCGGCACGAGGCCCCCTGGGACAGACCGCCTGAAAGGCGGTCAGGGGCGATGCCGATCGGCGGGCGACATCAGGATCCGGGTCCCCCGGTCCTGATGTCGGACCCCCTCGGGGGGTCGGCCGCCCGACGGCCGGGGGCTCCAGATCACATCCAGTAGACGACCACGTACAGGCCCAGCCACACCACGTCCACGAAGTGCCAGTACCAGGCCGCGCCCTCGAAGCCGAAGTGGCGCTCCGGCGTGAAGTGGCCCTTCATCAGCCGCAGCGTGATGAACAGCAGCATGAGCATGCCGACGAACACGTGGAAGCCGTGGAAGCCGGTCAGCATGAAGAAGGTGGAGCCGAAGATGCCGGAGCTGAGCTTCAGGTTGAGGTCGCGGTACGCGTGGGCGTACTCGTAGCCCTGCACCACCAGGAAGATCGCACCCAGCAGCACGGTGACCCACATCCACAGGATGGTCTTGGCACGCTGGCCGGCGATCAGCGCATGGTGCGCGATCGTCAGCGTGACGCCGGAGGTCAGCAGCAGCGCGGTGTTGATGGTCGGCAGGGGCCACGGGCCGATGGTGCTGAAGGGCTCGACGATGCCCGCGGGCGAGGCGGTGGCGCCGACCTGCGCGCTCGGCCACACCGCCTTGAAGTCCGGCCACAGGATCTGGTTCTCCAGGCTGCCCAGCGAGGGCAGCGCGAAGGCCCGGGCCCAGAACAGCGCGCCGAAGAAGGCGCCGAAGAACATCACCTCCGAGAAGATGAACCAGGCCATGCTCCAGCGGTAGGACACGTCGATGCGCTGGCTGTACATGCCGGTTTCGCTCTCGTGGATGGCGTCGCCGAACCACTTGAACATGATGACGGCCCACCAGACCAGGCCGAACAGCAGCGAGAACGCGCCCCACTGGTGACCGTTGATCCACTGGCCCGCGCCGAGGATCACGAAGAACAGGCCGATCGCCGTGAGCACCGGCCACGCCGAGGGGCCCGGCACGAAGTAGTAGGGTGTCTTGCCCTGATGAGTCGCTGCCGACATCGTTGTTTTCTCCTCGAAACCTGAACGTCCTGAAATCCCGTTGACGGTCGCCCGGCGGGTGACCCGACTCCATTCAAGTCAGCCCACCACCCAGCGCACGATGGCGATCAGCACGCCGACGAAGATCGCCGCGGCGATCACGCCGGCAATGATCACGTGCACCGGATTGAGCTGGCTGACATCTTTCTCGTACTCGCTGGACTTGCGCACCCCGAAGAAGGACCACGCCACCGCCTTGAAGGTCTGGCCGAAGGAACCCTTGCGGCCCACCGCGTCACGAAGCCCGCCCTCATCGTCACGCCCCTGCGGCCCGCCTGTCACGACGGCCGCCCTTCGGCCTGCTCGCCCGACACCGACCGTGCGGCCTGCGCCGGCAGCCCCTTGCCCTTCACCTCGAAGAAGGTGTAGGACAACGTGATGGTGGTGACGTCCTTGGGCAGGCGCGGGTCGATCACGAACACCACCGGCCACGACTTGCGTTCGCCGGGCTGCAAGGTGTACTCGTTGAAGCAGAAGCACTCCAGCTTGTTGAAGTGGGCGGTGGCCTGCTTCGGTGCGTAGCTGGGAATGGCCTGTGCCGCCATGACCCGGTTCTGGTCGTTGCGGAACTCGTACATCACGGTCGTGATCTCGCCCGGATGGACCTTCACCGAAGACTGCGCCGGCTTGAAGCTCCACGGACCCCGCGCGTTGGCGTCGAACTCGACCGTGATGGTGCGGGTGCGATCGACCTGCGTGTTGGCCGGACCGCGCTCGCCCACCCGGGTGGCCTCGCGCTCGGACAGCGACAGCACGTTGATGCCCAGCGCCTCGCAGATCGAGCGGTAGATGGGCACCAGCCCATAGCCGAAGCCGAACATCGCCACCGCGATGACCGCGAGCTTGCCCACCATGCGCAGGTTGTCCCGGCGCAGGTGGGAGGACTCGTCGCGGGGCGTGCTCATGGTTCCAGCAACGGTCAGCCGCCGAGCAGCGCGATCTTGGCCACGAAGCCGACGGCGAAGGCCAGCGCCACCGACGCCAGGATCAGCCCCAGCCGGAGGTTGCGCTTGCGCTGCTCGTCGTCGCCCTTCAAGGTCATGCCGTCGCTCCTCAGCCGATCACCTTGGTGGCGGTCGCGTCGAGCTTGGGCGGGTTCTCGAAGGTGTGGAACGGCGCCGGCGACGGCACTTCCCACTCCAGGCCTTCGGCGCCTTCCCAGGGCTTCTGCGGGGCCTTCTCACCCTTGCCGCGCATCATCGGGACGACCACGAACAGGAAGAAGTACACCTGCATCAGGCCGAACCAGAACGCGCCGATGGTCGCGACCATGTTGAAGTCGGCGAACTGCATCGGGTAGTCGGCATAGCGGCGGGGCATGCCGGCCAGGCCGAGGAAGTGCATCGGGAAGAAGGTGACGTTGAAGGCGATCAGCGAGCCCCAGAAGTGGATCTTGCCGCGCGTCTCGTTGTACATGACGCCGGTCCACTTCGGACCCCAGTAGTACACGCCGGCGAACAGCGCGTACAGCGAGCCGGCCACCAGCACGTAGTGGAAGTGCGCCACCACGTAGTAGGTGTCCTGCAGCTGGATGTCGATGGGCGCGACCGACAGGATCAGGCCGGTGAAGCCACCCATGGTGAACACGAAGATGAAGCCCACCGCGAACAGCATCGGCGTCTC
>OFDC01001771.1_pt1 | contig 10758 bp, 8 predicted proteins | sample 1520941 | NCBI WGS metagenome assembly OFDC01 (sample SAMEA94258168, study PRJEB24077) | hot springs metagenome | biome: Aquatic biome; feature: Water | place: India | collected 2012-12-06 | depth 5 m | reverse complement strand
CGGCTCCTCACGACCGAACTTGCTGGCCGCGAGGAGCGGCGGGTGCGGGTCATGCAGCAAACCGACTCTGCCGAACCACAGGCCGCTGTCCACCCATCATGGTATCTCTCCCACCGCGGCAGGCTCTGCCGCTCCTTACCGGCCTTGCGCTGCAGCGAAAGGCAATGCCGGGCGACGGGTGCCCCCGATCTCTCATGCAAACGGCAATGCCGACGAACCGGGGCCGACGAACCGGGGCCGACGCACCAGGGCCGACGCACCAGAGCCGACAAACCAGGGCTGAGAAACCAGGGCTGAGAAACCAGGCTGGTCGTGAGGCCCTTGGCAGAGCGAAGCCGGGTGCTTCGACCTTCAACCAGTTTCGTGGCGAAAGTTGTGGCAAAATATGGGCGGAGCGTGGATAACGATACGAGCGATCGGGCCCCCACCCGCCCCCAAATCCGTGTTCAGGGTGGGCCGATCGGAGTCTGGCCGCAGCGCCCTCCCATGTCGCTGCGGCATTTTTTGTCTCGGCAATGCCCATTTGTCAGCGCACCAGGAGCGCTCGAGAGGTGCCGTCCCTCGCTACTCGGCCCTCGTTACCCAGCCCTCGCTACCCGGCCCTCGCCCGCTCGCTACCGATATACGATCGAGCCTCAGGTGCTGCGTTGACACCGTATTGCCAGCTCGGCAGGCCTGTGCGAGCACGCAGATGGGTTGAAGCAGGTGCAATCTTCACTGCGAGCGTACCGATGATCGAAGCAGGGTCTCCAGTTCTGCCAGCTACACCTGGCAAAGCGCGCGAGGGAAAGCCCAATTCCCAGCGTTCGGGCACCTGCAGGTGTGCTCACCGGGGCAACTTCCTGCTTCTTGCAGAGTTCGGTCTGATTTTCGCACTCGCCCTTGCCCAGATGGCATGTCGCTTGATCGATCTGGCGGCATCCTGAGACCCCAGGCCATACCCCTGCCATCCTTGGCGTAATCCCGCAGGGCAGTCGGCGCGATGACCCTGAAACGGCCAGATCGGCATCGTTGTCCTTGCCTGATCAGGACCTGCCTGCCCGGGACCGACGTGCCCGGGACTTGCCTTCATGGCACCTGAAGCCTGTCAGACCTGCCGGGTACAGATCTGCTTGTTTTCCCTGGTGAAAATGACATCGTCGTGCTGGCTGGCAGCGCCAGGATGGCGCCGGCACGGAGTGTGTTGCAGATGGCGTACGGTCGATACCCTTTTGAGACCGGACCCGAAATGGACCTTGCCGCGGCGAGGCAACCGGTTCGCTCTTCCCTGTACCTGCGCCTGATGGACCTGCTGGCCAGCGCCAGGATGGGTCGCCTCGATATTGAAGCTCTTGCCGAACGCGGTGCGCATCTCCAGATGGACCGCTTGCTTGGCGCTGCGGAACCGTTCTGGCTTACAGACGGCGTTCAGTTGCGCGACTGCCTGTTTATCGGTCCAGGAGCCTTGTCTGGCGCGTTCTGGAAGGCCATCGGCGCGCGCGCGCACCGCGATTTTTCGTGCTGGTCGTGGTCGAGGCAGCAAACGCTCGCGCCTTGTATCTACGTTCAGGCAGGCGGATTGATCTTCGCGATGGTGTCAGCGGATCGGCTTCCCACGCGATGCCGATGGGTCAAGGACCATATCTGGCGCTGGTATGCGCTGAGTTCGATTGGCTGGGCACCCCGCAGCCGAGATCTGCTGCCGTGGTACCGGTCTGGCGCCGTGACCAGTTCACGCCCCTCGCCTGCAGTCACGAGAGGGACATGCTGGATTGCCTGGCCGCAATCATGGAGCGTCTCGATTGTCACGGCACGGCGTTGCAGATTGCTCGCCAGCTTGGCGCTGTGGGTCCGGTACAGGTCTTTACCGGCCGTCTGTGCGGCAATGGGCTCAGGCAAGAGTTCGAGATCATCTGCCTGCCCTGCGCTGCCGATCGTTCCGAGCCGAGCTTCGTGGTTTCGCCTGGCCGTGAAAGGCTGTCGTATATCCCCGGGACGACAGGCTTTGACGACCTATGTGCCGATTTTGCCAGACTTGCCCTGCGATGCTGACCGGCGTTGCGCGCGGCAGCCATGCTCTGTGCCAGGCGCTGTCTCCTGCCAGGAATCCAGGAATAAAGATGCCCGAGCATTGCTCGGGGAGTCTTCTCCTGATTCCAGATTCTACGATTCGGAGCCCCAAAAGGCCCGGTTTATCGTGCTTTTGTCCGAGTCATTGTGAGATTGCGGGGGCGACTGGATGAGGCCTTGGGGGCTTCAGCATGTGCTGGCGGGGGCCATGTCTTGAGGAATCGGGGGATTGTGTGAGGTCTTGGGGGAGTTGCAGTTACCTTCTCCGAAGCACGCGGTATCGCCTTCAAACACGGCCCTTTTTGTCCGTAGCTTGGCTGAGAGCCTGTTTTTATATGAGCTATGGGGGGAGTCCCATCGTGCTGGCGGTCTTTATGTGAGTACGCGGGGGCTTGGGCCGCACCTGTGGCCGCGACTGTGCGATAGCGTGTCGAGCCCAGCGGACCCTGTGCGAGACGGTTAATGTGAGGAACCGGGGGTGGGTGTGACAATATGAGGTCTTGGGGGATGGGTACGAGCCTGGCTCCAGGTCGCGGTTTGATGCAGACAGAACAGGGCTCTACTTCTTGCAGCGCCGGGCTTGCGGGTCATGGCATTGCAACGACTACATGAGGTTACGGGGGGCTCGATCGCGGTAGCAGACGTGACGACCGCAGGTCTCTGGGGCATGTCTGGCGTGCACGTCCCTTCCTGGCTTGCACGACCGGGCCGTGTTCGATCCGGCTTGTCTATGTGAGTGATCGGGGGGGATGTTCTCTTTGAGAGGACGAGATGTTACGCTCCTCACATGGAAGTTCATTCGGCCACGGAAGAGCTGCAGCTGCAAGAGGATCTTGAGGGTCTCGGGCGGACACTCAGGGTTGCCGATGTCATCCGCAGGCGCGATCTCGAGTTTGTCAGCAAGCCCGGCGAGCTTGTCGAATCCGAATTTGAAACCGGTTCGCTCAGCGCGGCAGCGCGCAAGGCCTTCGCGCTGATGTTGCGCAAGGCCGGGCCGGACGCCGGGTCTGACAAGACATTCACCATCACGAAGAAGGAGTTGCGGGGCTCGCACAAGGGCAACGAGCGCATTCAGCCGGTCATGGACGAGCTGCTGCGAGTTATCGTTCGCATTCGCACGACGACGCGCAAGGGCAAGCCGGCGATCATGTCGCAGTCCCTTCTTGCCAGCTGTGTCGAGGAAGTTTCCGAAGATGGCCTGAGCGTCGTCGAGTTCGAATTCTCGGAGAACTTCAAGCGTGTGATCCAGCGCTCCGATTATTATGCGCGGGTGAACCTGGGCGTGATGCTGGCGCTGCAGTCGCGCTATTCGCTGACGATCTATGATCTGGGTTGCCTGATCATCAATCGCCAGAATCGCACGGTGCGCATGAGCGTCGAGGAGTTGCGTCGCCGGATCGGCGTGCCTGAGGGAAGTCTCAAGAACTTCGCCGAGCTGCGGCGGGAGGTCCTGGCCAAGTCGAAGGCCGAGATCGATCAGCTTGCCGATTTCACGGTCGAGTGGGAGGAGATCCGGGGCTCGGGGCGTGGCCGTCCTGTGCAATCGGTGAAGATGACATTCTTGCCCAAGGATTCCTCGGCCCAGGAGGAAGCGGCGCGCGAGCTTGACCGGCCCAAAGTGGGACGGCGTGCCAGACGGGAAGGGACAACCGAGACACTGGAAGCCCTGGCACCTCCCCTCCCCCCTGCAAAGTCCCGTGAGCCAAGGAAGGCTCCGTTGCCACCTGCGAGCCGGCAGCTTTTCCCGGAAGGTTCGCTGCATTTCTGCGGGGACAATCGCCTGCTTGCGATCCTGGGTGATTTCGGCGGTGGCTGGCACAAGGACCTGATAGCCCAGGCTTATCGTCGCCCTTGAGCGAGGATAGGAAGCTCTCGGCAACCGCGTTGTCATGGGAGTTGCCACATCGGCTCGTCGAGTGCTCAAGGTTGTGAGCCCGGATGAAGGCTGCCCATCCTATGCTTGTGAACTGCGAGGCGTGTTCCGAGCGGATCAGCACCCGCTGCTTCGGCTTGCGTCGCCATACTGCCATGAGCAGCTTAACAGATGGCTGAAGTTGGGCTTCCCTTTCGTCAACCCCAGCGCGAGCTCCACCTCCCCTTCAGGAGTCACGAGCGGCAGATGGATTGGTGCATCTTCTGGCCGAGCGCTGTAGCCAAGGTGACGATCTTGCAATCGTCGACGAGAACCTGAGAGCGCAGGCGCATCGAATGCAACGCTGGGATGGCCTCACTGAGGTACCGCATCACGACGGCACTGTTAGACGTGACGGGCTCAGGCTGCATGGAGCTCCCCGAAATCAAGCAGTTCCTGCTCGCCATTACCCGCCCCTATACTTTGTCCGTCCCGGTGCCAGCTTTCGCGATCAGCCCTGCTTTCGCTCGGTTATGGTGGGCAGGTGTCGGATCGGCTCGATGGTGATCGCGCGGAAGTAGGTTTCGGCGCCTTCCGACTGGAGCTGGATCCTGCCAGCGGTCAGCGGTATGGTGCGGCCCTTGGCGTCCTTGGTGGTGAGGTTGGTCGCGGCCATCACCGGCACGCCGTTCACAACGTGGATCGACGTGTTCCCGAAGACATAAAGATCAAGCGAATTCCACTCGCCCAGAGGTTTCTCTGCGTCAGCGCCGGCATCGACGTTCCATGTCGGAAACGTCAGCCGCGATGGCAGGCCGCCTTTGAAGTAACGGCGACTCGGATAGGGAATTGAGGGATCATTGGCGACAGGAACGGTGGCGCCAACCCGCCAGTCGACTGTCTCGAACGAAGGCTTGCCCTTGGAATCGCCCACCGTCAGCAGCATGCCGACGGAGTGCGGCACCACCTCGAACTCGATCGCGCTCATCCATGTGCCGAAGAACGCACCATACGCGCCATGCGAATGATACAGTACCCCATTGTTGCGCGGCATCGGCGTCCATGTATTGGCACCCCACTTGTATTCCACGTGAAGGTGGTAGTTGCTGTAGGATCGTTTTGTCAGCAGCCCTCCGAACAGTTTGCCGCTGGAATAGATCGCAGGTGCGCCATCCTGCTCGACCACCTTGAATACACCGTAAGTGTCATGATTGAGGCCGATCGGCGCGCTGCTCGGCGTGCCATACGTGGTGGCAGGTACGGTGTAACCGAGCCAGCTGTCCCATCCGGACAGGTCTCGGCCGTTGAACAGCTTTGTCGGTGCCGCGCGATTGCGCGGCAGGTTCGTCAGCACGAGATCCTGCCTGCGATAGGTCGGGTCGTTGGCAATCGCCGCCTTCTGTTCGGGCGTCGAGCCATCCGGCGGACCATCGGCGGCAAAAGCGCAGACGGGCGCGAGGAGAGCAAGGCTTGTGGCAAACATGTTGCGGGTTGAGGACACGTCGGAAAACTCCGTTGAATGAGGAATGTCAGTGCGCCGATGCGTTATCGACGAGATCGAAGGGCGATGCCGTCAGCGCGATCAGCGCAGCGTCCCCCACCGGATCGATCGTCGCGGGACGCTCGCAGGTGGATTGAAGCTCGACCACAGTGCGCGAGGTCGCTGATCTGACGATGGCCTCCATCACTTCTACCGAGTGGACGATGAACTCGCCCCCGGTGCGGTGTCTGCTGCCGGTGCGGATCGCGAGCGCAAGATCGACCAGCCCGGCACCGCGATAATCGGCCACCACCCGCCCGGTGTGGTCATGGCGGTTTGGCGTGGCGAAGCCCTGGTCGGCGGTAGGAAGGTCTGTGCGTGGCTGCGGCGGTGCAGTCACCGCCGGTTGGCCACCGAAGAACATCGGGTCGGCCATCGCCAGTATTCCGTCGGAACCGAACAGTTCGCCCGGCCGCAGCGTGGGCACCACAACGTCGAGCGAGATGATGAAGCTGACCGACGCTTCGGCAAATTCAAGCACCGTGTTGAACGTGGTGTCGACCGTCACCGGGAAGCGCGTGCCCCGCCGGGCGCCGCGCAGGATCGTTCGCTCCGCTCTGCCCGCGCCCGAAACCGAAAACACCCGCTTTACCGGCCCCAGCAGGTTGATCCACATCGTCGTGTAATAAGGTCCCGCATCGAACGGCGGCTCGCCGCCCGGACGATAGAACGCCTCGGGGCTCGGGTGGAATAGCTCAAGTCCCGGCAGTCCAAGGAACGAAGAGCCGAATACCGGCTTGCCGATGGCCCCTGTATCGAGCGCCCTGCGCGCAGCCTGGTGTGCGCTGCCATAGAACGTATCGGGCGCCGAGCCGATCAGTAGGCCGCGGCTCTCGGCAAGGTCAGCCAACTGGCGCGCCGTCTCATGCGACAGGGCAAAGGGCTTTTCGGAATAGATATGCTTGCCCGCCTCCAAAGCGGCTGCATTGATCGCCTCATGCGCCACACCTGGAGTGAGGTTGACGACCAGTTCGATCGTATCGTCGGCAAGTAGCTCGTCGACCGTGGCCGCGCGTGCGCCGAACCGGGCAGCAGTTTGCGCAATGGCCTGCGGCGTTCGCGTGGCGATGGCACGCAGGTCAAGCGCCGGCGAACGAGCAATTGCATTGAGATAGACTGGGCTGATGTCTCCCGCGCCTACAAGCCCGATCCTGACAGGTTGCATCCATCCCTCCGTCGCAGCAGGGCACTCTCGCCCGTGACGCTGCAGACAATTGACTATCTAATCGATGATTAGATCGTCCCGCGCCAAAGTCAATCGATGCCGAACAGGCTATTTTGCGCGCGGATCAGCAAGCTGGCTGCCAGCGTCTCGCCCTCAGCCAGCCACGTCATGCGTCCGGGGGTGCGATTGATGGCATCAGTTGGATGGGTCAGCGGCTCGATGCAGAAGAATTCCGCGTCTTGTGCGACATACACCCCGGTACAGGACAGTGCCGGGCACGGTGTCATCTCGATCAGCAGATCGTCTGCTGGCCGCAGGACCGTTAGCACGCCTTGGCGCCCCTCCTGAATCGTATCGACCATGCGCGTCGTGACGGGTGCGCCTTTCCACCAGTCCACGGCGTCGCCTGCATCCACAAGCGTGAGTGGCAGTCCGTCTGGCGCAGTCCGCCATTCGTAGCGGTGCAAGCCACGGAAAACAGTGCTGCCATCGCCTGGGAAATAGGGATGAAATCCGAGTCCCGCTGGCATTCGTCCTGGGCCGAGATTGGTCACCTCCAGTCGCATCATTACGCCTTTGGCTCCCAACTCCAATGTCTGTTCAGCGCGATAGTGCCATGGCCACTCGCCATCGGAATAGCCATGGACCATCCGAATCGACGACATGTCGTGATCGATCACCTGCCACGGCCGCACCCAGCCATAGCCGTGCAACGCGTGGGGATGGTAGGCATCGGGAAAGTTGGACGACAGGCGATAGCTGACGCCGGCGACTTCAAATCGACCGTCTGCGATGCGGTTGCAAAAAGGCACGATGGGAAAGCAGGCGGCGTCAAGGATGTGGTCGGTCCGTGCGGTACGAAGCACCGGCGAACCCTGCCAGAAAAGGCCACGCAGCGAACCGCCTACGCCTGGCGCAATCGCTACTTCGTAATCCCAGGCGGAAATCGTCCATTTGTCATGACACTGCATCACCGCCTTTGATCACTGATCAGATTTGCAGGCAAGTCGCTTGCGAGCAGCCGAGCTGACACCTGCCCCCCCCCGCCCTACTTGGCGAGCACCTGCGCTTTCCGGCTGGCGAGCTGGCGGTTTGCTGTTAGGGAAGCTATCCGATAGCTCGCAAGCCTGTCCGGTCGCCCGAGAGATTTTATGCCCGCCAAGAAGCCGTATCACCGCGAAAACCTGCGCCGCGACCTGCTCGATGCGGGGCGTGAATATGTACGGCAACACGGGCACCACGGACTGTCCATCCGCACGCTTGCCCAACAGGTCGGCGTTTCGCCAGGGGCTCCCTACCATCATTTCCCCGACCGCCGCTCGCTCCTCTTGGCGCTTGCCATTGAAGGCTTCGAGGAAATGCTCGACGGGGCCGAGCAAGTCCGACGCAGCACGGTTACCCCGGAGCAGAAGCTCAGTCGCATGGGCCTGCTGTTCATCCGCTTTGCTGAAAACAACCCGTTCCTGCTCGACCTCATGTACGAAAGTGAGCTGACCTCGCCGGTGCTCGACACCAAGCTGCTGGAATACCAGCTCCAAGGCCACTTCAACTTGCGGGACCATCTCCGCGCAGCAATCCCGGGCATCTCCGACGACGAGGCAGATTTGCGCGTGATCGCCTTCTGGTCGGCGATCTATGGCTTTTCTTCGATGCGCAAGAAGGGCGTGATCCGGCCTAGCCAGAGCATTGTGCCCACTGTCGATATCGCAGAGGCCATCGTCGCCCGCGCCACACTCGCCGCTCTGGCAGACTGATCCCCGGTACTGCTGCGGCGACTATCACGGCCTCGTGCCCGCGTCAGCATCTCCACGCCTGATCAGAGCACTGATTAGATTAACGCTTGACGCTGGGTTGGTGCAAATCTAATCACCGATCAAATATCGGGCCTTCGGGACACCGACAACTATGATCGGGAGGGAATGCCATGAGAACGGCTGCCATTTTTCTTGCAACATCTGCCCTTGCGCTGTGCTCGCCGGCCCTTGCACAAGCCACCCAAGAACCCCAAGGCACCAGCCAAGCCGATGCGGCAGAAGCCTCCGAGCGCGGCGTGGGCGATATCATCGTAACCGCCAATCGCATCGAGACTTCGGCCCAGGACACGCCGATCGCGCTCAACGTCCATACGGGCGCGGACCTGGCCGATAGCGGGATCAATTCAGTGCGGGACCTCTCCGCGATCGATCCCAGCCTCAACGTCTCGAGTTCGAACAGCTCCGCCTACATCGCCGTGCGCGGTATTGCCTCGACCGACGTGACGGAACTGGGCGACCCATCGGTACCCGTTGCGCGCGACGGCTTTTTCACCAACCGCGCCTATTCGATCAACACGTCGATGTATGACGTGGCCCGCGTTGAAGTGCTGAAGGGGCCGCAGGGCACGCTGCAGGGCCGCAACTCGACCGGCGGTCTGGTCAGCATCATCACAAACCGGCCCAAGTTCAAGAACGAGGTCTCGGCCTCGTTCGAATACGGCAACTACGACACGACCAACGCCGACGCTGCCGTCAACCTTGCCCTGTCCGAGAGCTTCGCGCTGCGCGCCTCGGGCACTTTCCTCAAGCACGACGGCTACCGTCGCCAGGTCGGCGTGATGAAGTCGGCTGACAACGAGGACTTCAAGTCCGGTCGCATCCAGGCTCGCTTCGCCAAGGATGGCTTGGATCTGTGGGTATCTTACCAGCGAGATGATCGCGATACCGATGGCGAGGCGGTCCTCAAGAACACATTGGGCGCGCCGCAGCCCAGCTTCGATCCGCTGCCTGCGTTCCGCAGCGGTTCTCCGACACGCACTGTGCTCAAGGGCGAACGCATCCGTTGGGAAGCCAGCTACAGCGGCCTCGGCAATATCAACCTGATCTACTCGGGCGGGTGGGACAAGCAGCAGTTCGACTTGACGCTCGACGCAACTGGTCCGAACTATCCGGCCAACCGCCAGTATCTCAACACCCAGGCGCCGACGACCTGGAACCACGAAGTTCGCATCAGCAACGAGAAGACCGGCAAGCTCTTCATCCAGGCCGGATACTTCCGCTTCACCGAAGACAACGCGCTTGCCGCCGGGCTCTACAACCGCGAGATGACCGGCCTGTTCGCGCCGGGCGGCCCGCTGTCGTTCGCGCCCAATGCCGACCAGTCGTTTCGCTATGGCATCGCCTTCGACTTTGCGGTCAAGACCAAGTCCGACGCGATCTTCGCGCAGGCCGACTATGACTTGACCGAACAACTCCAGCTCTCGGCCGGCGCCCGCTACACGTGGGACAACAAGTCTCGCACCGGCAATTCGGTGCTGGTCCTGCCCGCGCTGGCATTCCCGCTATGCGGCAACGGCTTCCCGGCGCCCGGCACCTGCCCGCCGTTCCCGATCGTCAATTCCGGCAATGGCGAGACCAAGGAAAGCAAGCCGACCTGGCATCTCGGTCTCAATTGGCGGCCAGAATCGGGGCGCCTGATCTATGCCAAGTACGATCGCGGCTACAAGTCGGGCGGCTTCAACTCGAACGGCTCGGTCGCTGCCACGCCCTATGGCGCGGAGCAGGTGGACGCCTTCGAAATCGGCACGAAGAACACGTTGATGGGCAATGCCCTGCAGCTCAACTTCGCCGCCTTCTACTTCAATTACAAGGGCTACCAGGCTCAGCAAAGCACCTGCCCGACATGCTCAACCGGCGTGTTCAACGTCGGCAGCGCCCGCGTGCTTGGACTTGAAGGCCAGCTCAACGCCCGCGTCGCCGGGAACACCAGGCTTTATCTTAACAGCACGCTGCTCGACACCAGGTTCGGCGATAACATCATCGTCCGCAACGGCAATAACCAGAACGTTGATATAAGCAAGCACCAGCTGCCCAACGCCCCGCACTTCACCGCCTCGATGGGCTTCGAACAGGGCGTACCACTGGGCGATCACTTGCTCTCGTTCCGTGCCGACGGCAAGTACTCCTCGAGCTTCTACTTCTCGGCCTTCAATCTGCAGCAGATTCGCTCGCCGTCCTATTTCCTCGGCAACCTGTCGGCAGCGATCGAGCCGAATGCCGGTGGCTGGAAGCTGCAGGCTTATGTCCGCAACGTCTTCAACAAGAACGTGCTGTCCTTCGCCGGTAACTGCTCAGGAGGTTGGCAGAAAATGGTTGCGCGGTGACTCGGAGTTTGATT
>OFDC01001770.1_pt1 | contig 10765 bp, 10 predicted proteins | sample 1520941 | NCBI WGS metagenome assembly OFDC01 (sample SAMEA94258168, study PRJEB24077) | hot springs metagenome | biome: Aquatic biome; feature: Water | place: India | collected 2012-12-06 | depth 5 m | reverse complement strand
GTCAAGGACGACGGGGCCCCACCATTTTTACCGGGCAAGCCCGGCAAAAATCGTTGCCCCCATCGCCGCTTCGCGGCCGCTATCGCGGTCCCTGACCCAGCCCGTCACCCACATCCTTCGCAGCTCCTGATGCGACGCATCGAACATCAGGAGGAAAGATCATGTACGCTTCACTGAACATTGCCGCTGCTGGTCCCGCCGCCGATCAGGCAGCCTTCGTTGCTGCCCTGGATCAGGCTCATGCCCGGTCCCTTCACAGCTACTTCACGCAGTACGTCCTGACCGATGACGAGGCAGGCTATATCGCGGTCGATGAAGGCGACTACGGCGCCTTGCCCAAGGCCATGCTGGACCGTGTCATCGATACTGTGCCGGGCCGTCTCAGCGATGAATTCTGACTCGCCGGTTTGGGAGGAAGTCCGTCAGGGCTTCCTCCTTTCTTTTTGCTCGCAGACCGTTTCGGCATCCCTCGGCCGGTACGGAGAGGCGGGTTACCAGCGTCAGTCGGGGGTATCGGGACGGTCGAGATCGGCGAGCCGTTCCGGCATACCCAGAACCTTCATCGCTGCGGCCTCAATGGCTTCTGCCTGTGTCGGGAAAGCCTCGGAAGAACTGATCGACACCCCGTTCGGGTAAGTGACTGTCGCCTGGAAGCCGTTGCCCTTCGGTGTCGCACTCAATGTGATCTGGCCCATGCGGCGCCTCCTTTCGACCCGGAATATTGGCTGCATCATAGGCGTCGATCCCGTCTGTGCCTATCGTGATCCGCAGATCGGCTACTTGCCGAGGACCCTGGGAATGGGGATCGCAAAACGCATCATCCGTTACAGGATCAATAGCTGGTTCCTCTCCTCGCAGTTGGGGACAGTTGGGCACACCCTACGCGACAAATCGCAAGCGGGAGGCGATAAAAAAGAGTGTAAAGACAGCGTGTTGATGGATTCTTGCAAAAATGGCAGCTTCTCAATCAGAAATGAATGGTCGCCAATTCGCCAATCGCATTTGATTGAAGGCAGCCAGGAATGGCGCGTTCCTGCGCATTCCGAGTGTTCTTGACATGTCCTCGTTTCTGATTTAGACAAAAACCGCCTTTCGCAGTGCGTTCCGGGCTCCTGACCACAAGGAGTCCGTGCATGACACGGCCAAAATCTCTCCAGGTACATGTCACCGTCGAGCTCGCTGAGCGGGTTCGTACCGCAGCAAAGCGGCGCGATATCAGCGTCAGCGAATGGATCCGGTCGCTGCTTTCGCAGGCATGCGAAAATGACGATCTTGCATCGAAGCTCGAGACATCGGTCGACCGCATCAGCCGTCAATCAGTGTTCACGATGGTCGGCGTTGATGCCCTTCTCGCAGGGCATGCCGATCACAGTCTGCGTGAGCGAGCCCATCAGGCCTACGCGCGCAAATGCAAGGAACTGGGGCTCACCGCAAACGCCAGCGAGGGAGGTTCCGATGAAGCGTAACCTCGTCAACTTCACGCGCGGAAGTCAGCTGCTCGGACACTTCAGCTTCATGTTTGCAGCAGGCCTCAAGGGGCCGCTGATCATCGCCGCCATCGGCATTTCCTGGACTAGCTGGTGGACCATTTCGGCAGGGCTGAGCGATCACGAAGCCTACCTCGTCTGGATGCGAATTTATGCTGCCATCTACGGCTTCATGGAGTTCGATCCGGCCAAACAGGTCGCACTCGAAACGGGGTTCGGAGGAACCGTCCAGATCCCCATCATAATGCTCGATGCCTATCCGCCGGTGATCCGTGCGTGGGATCATCTGCTCGACTTGCTGGGCGATGCTCTGGTGCGTTCGGCCTTGCTTCTCGTGCCGACGTTCGTGCTGTTCTACTGGTTCGCAGCGCGCTTCGGCAGTCGCTCGAAAGAGCGAAAGCATGAGCGCGGGGCCATGCTCGTTACGCTACCGGAACTGGTCGATGAGCTGCGCGGGCACAACCAGCGCGAGCGCGCCCGAGAGCTTTCGAGCGCCATGGGTTGGAAATGGCATCTGTGTTCGCCCAAGGAACTGTCCGCGGCATTTCCATACCGGCCCTCGCATCTTGCGACAGTTGTCTATCCCTGGCGGCTCGAACAGAGCCACGCCATGCTCATCGGAACCACCGGCATGGGCAAGACTGTCGCCATGTCGGACATGATTGCCGAAGCCCGCGCCAAGGGACAGCGCTGCGTCGTCTTCGACCTCACCGGCGCTTTTATCGAACACTTCTACCAGGCCGACCGGGACATCATTCTGAACCCGCTAGACGCGCGCTGTCCCCAATGGAGCCTCTTCGACGAATGCCGCACCGAAGGTGAATTCTGGGCGGCAGCGGAAGCCCTCGTGCCCCATGATGGGGGCGGGGAGGCGCAGTTCTGGGTCATCGCGGCGCGTGCCTTGTTCGTCGAGTTCTGCCTCAAGCTGGTGGCCGAAGGGCGGGGCACCAATGCTGCGCTTGCCCGCGAACTGATGACCGCTGATCTCTCGCGGGTCCACGCCATGATGCGAGGCACGATCGCCGATCCCCTGACTGCTCCTGAAGCCGCGCGCATGGCGGAATCGATCCGGGCAGTGTTCAACGTGAACGCCAAGGCGCTGAAGCTCTTGCCCACTTCCGGGCGCCGTTTTTCGGTCCGAGACTGGATCGAGGAGGGCGCCAATGAAGACGAAGGCACTAACGCCAAGAAAAGTGGCTCGATGGTCTTCATCTCCGCGCGCTACGTCGACATGAGCGTGTGCGCGCAGCTTCTCACACTGTGGCTCGATACGGCGATGAATACGCTGATGACGATGCCCCGCACCAAGGACCTCAAATGCTGGTTCTTCATCGACGAGCTGGGTGCGCTTCACCGGCTCCCCGCTCTCGAAAAGGGCCTGCAGACGGCGCGCAATTTCGGCGGCGCAATCGTCACCGGCATCCATGCCTACGCCAAGCTCAAGGAGGTCTACGGTGAGAACATGGCGATGACGCTTGCATCGCTTGCCCGGACAAAATTGATCCTCGGTACGGCAGACCGCGAGACAGCTACCTGGTGTTCCGACTTCATCGGCCATCGCCAGGTTCGCGACATGGAAGAGGGCTACACCTATGGCTACAACAATGCTCGCGACGCCGTCAGCCTGACGCCGCGCAAGCATATCGAGCCTTTGCTGCTGCCCGACCAGTTGATGAACCTGCCGCGCCTGTCAGGCTTCATCAAATTCCCGGATGGCTTTCCTGCAGCGCCGGTCCGTTTGAAGCCGATAGACCGGGAAAGAAACGCACATGTCTTCGTCGGTCGGGCCAAGGATCGAGAGCCAATCCGGAAAGCCGAAGGCGAAACTGGGTGCGGCCAGACGTCTGCTAATCCGCCAACAAACCAGAGCGAACATCCTTCGTCGAACGATGACGGGGCAGGCAAGCCTGTCGTCCCAAAGCAAGGTACTCTTCCGCTTGAGCCGGTAGTCGAGGCGGATGCCAAGCGATCACGCCAGCAGGCGGCGAAACAGGACGAAAAGGACGTTCCTGACGACACCAGGAAGCCGTCAGGCAAATCCGGTCATCCGCGACGATCGTCGCCCGACGAGCGCAAGGCAACGCCGCGCAATTCCCGTCCGCTGCTGCCGACGAATGCGGCGCTCCGCAAAGGCGATCATCCCGATGAGAAGGATCCATCGAATGGCGTGAAGGAGGGACGCCGAAGCGACTTGCCGCGTGCCAATCCGCCATCGGATAAGCAGCAAGCCGTTGACCGGACAGCCCAGCGCCAGCGAGAGGCAGAAGCCCGCAAGCTTATGCTCGAAGACGGCGTTCCCGAGCAGGATCAGCCATCGCACGAGGGTCCCGATCTCGGCGATTTTGAACTGTGACGCACGTGGCAGACGCCGCCGGGCGGGGTGAGACCTGATGCTCTCTGTAGCCAATGTCCGCACCGCCGGCGGCGCTGCCAACTACTTTGCCGCCGACAATTACTATACCCGTGCCGATGCCGAGAGATCTGGCGCGTGGCTTGGCAAAGGTGCGGAGACGCTTGGCCTGCGAGGCGTTATTGAAGCCTCGCAGTTCGAGGCCGTGCTCAAGGGCATGCTGCCCGATGGAAGCCGTGTCGGGAGCGATAACAGGGCGCATCGCGCCGGCACCGACCTTACATTCTCGATGCCCAAGAGCTGGTCCATTCTTGCCCTGGTCGGCGGCGACAGGCGTATCCTCGATGCCTATGGCGCTGCCGTCCGCGAGACGCTGGCCTGGGCCGAGAAGAATCTCGCCGAAACCCGCATGGAGGTCCGAGGCAAGGAACGGGTGGTCGCGACGCGCAATCTCGTGATCGGACTTTTCCAGCACGATACAAACCGTAATCAGGAGCCCAACGCGCACTTTCACGCCGTGGTTGCCAATGTCACCCAGGGACCCGATGGCAAGTGGCGAGCACTGAGGAATGACAAACTCTGGGAGCACAACACGCTGCTCAACGCCATGACCATGGCGCGTTTCCGCTTGGCCGTAGAAAAGCTCGGCTACCAGGTTGGCGAATTCGGCAAGCATGGCAATTTCGAAGCGGTGGGCGTCCCAAAACCCGTTCGTGACGCCTTCAGTTCGCGCCGCACCGAGATTCTCGAGGCATACTCGACCATGGAGGCAAAAGGTCCGGCCGCATTGGATGCAGCCACATTGATGACCCGCGCGGATAAGGGACCAGTGGCGGACCGCCAGGCTCTCGTGAATCAATGGCGCGAGGCAGCGGCGCAGTTGGGCTTTGATCCGAGGCTTGTCATTGCACAGGCCAATGCACGGGCCGCCACCGACATTGGCTCTGTCTCCGGAATTGGAAATTCGGTCCGATCGATCGGTCAGCGGGCGCGCCTTTTGGCTGCGACCTTCGCGGAGCGTCTGGGGCTACGTCAGGGCGACCCGCTTGTGCCTCGCGACATGGCGCGACGGACGCCCGAACAGATCGCCGCCGTTCATGCGGTCGCATCGGCAATCCGGCATTTGGGCGAGCGTGAGGCGGCGTTCTCGCGGACCGAGATATATCGCTCAGCGCTAGGCTTCGCCTTGCCCACCACGCTCCCCGACATCGAACACCGCGTCGACCAATTGCTGCGCCAGGGCCACCTGCAAAAAGGCAAGGGTGCAGATCGCAATCTTGTCACGACCCGCGATGCGATCGGGCTCGAGCAGCGCATCATCGCCGCCGTCGAGCACGGACGCGGGCATGGAACTGCCGTGGTCGCAGCTGATGTGGCCGGAGAGCGGCTACAGGCGCTCTCCCAGCTCAAATACGGCCTGACATTGAACCCTGGGCAGGAGGGGGCAGGGCGCCTGCTTCTCGCCTCGCATAACCGGATTGTCGCTATTCAAGGCGTAGCTGGCGCAGGCAAGAGTACCGTCCTCAAACCCGTGGCGGACATCTTGCGCGAGGAAGGTAAGTCCGTACTCGGGCTAGCAGTCCAGAACACGCTCGTGCAGATGCTTGAACGTGACACCGGCATTCCCTCGATGACAGTCGCGCGCTTTCTACGCCAACATCAGGGTCTTCTGGAAGGAGCAGACCAGGCGAGGCTTGCCGAAGCTCGCGCGTCGCTGCGCGGTACCACGGTGCTACTCGACGAAGCCTCGATGGTCGGCAATGCCGACAAGGAAAGGCTCGTGCGCCTCGCCAATCTGCTCCAGCTCGACCGCTTCGCCAGCATTGGGGACAGGAAGCAATTGGGCGCTGTCGACGCGGGCAAACCCTTTGACGTCATGCAGAAGGCAGGCGTCGAAACGGCCACCATGAACACCAATCTCCGGGCCCGCGATAAGGCGTTGCGCGACGCTCAATATGCAGCGCAGGGCGGAAATATCGACGAGGCCTTGCGACATCTTGGCCCGCATGTCGTCGCGTCGGGAAATACAGCTGCCGTCGACGCCGCGGCGGCCTGGCTATCGCTTTCGCCTGCAGAGCGGGAGGTGACAGCGATTTATGCTTCGGGTCGCAACTTGCGCGGACAGGTGAATGAAGCAGTCCAGATCGGGCTCAAGGCCAATGGCGAATTGGGACCGGGTTCCTTGGGTCTCACTGTGCTGTCGCGCGTCAACCTTACGCGTGAGGAAATGCGCTATTCGCGCAGCTATGCGGCCGGCATGGTGCTCGAAGTCGACCGCCGGCAAAGGGGGCAGGGGCTGCAGAAGGGCCGTTATGATGTGATCGAAACCGATCCCACCCGCGAACGCGTGATGCTGCAGAACGAGCGGGGCAAGCGCTTTGAATTCCGGCCGGGCCAGATGCGACCGCAGGGTGAGCAGGATCCGCTGCGTCTGTTTGAGGTTCGCCCACTCGAAATCCACGATGGCGATCGCATTCGCTGGACGGCGACGGATCACAAGCGCGGACTGCTCAACGCCGATCAGGCGCGCATCGTGGCGGTTGATGCGAAGGGCGTCACGGTGAAAACCTCGCTTGGCGCCGAACAGCGGCTGGGGCTGGGCGACCCCATGCTCGAGCGTCTTGACCTCGCCTACGCACTCAACGCGCACATGGCGCAGGGCCTAACCTCCGACCGCGGGATTGCCGTCATGGACAGCCGCGAACGCAACCTTGCCAACCAGCAGACATTCCTCGTGACGATAACCCGCCTGCGCGATGGTCTGACCCTGTTTGTCGACAATGCGGGCAAGCTCGAAGCAGCTGTTGAGCGCAATCCGGGAATGAAGCGCTCGGCACTCGAAACGGTCAATCAGCTGCGCGATGCGGCAGCAACGGGCCAGGCTAAGGGCAAGGCGTCTGATCGTTCGCAAGAACCGGCGCGCGAGCCGCCCGAACTCGATCGCTCGATCACAAAGCCCTTCGAAATCGGGATCTGACGCAGCGTCTATCCGCATGGGTTCATATGGCGCCGGTTGACTACTAGTTCTGCGTTTGTTCTCATGGCGACCATGTCCCGAGTCGCCGATGAAATCCTGTTCACGCATATCGAAGTCGCGATTGCCATCGCGTCCGAAGCAACGTAAGCGTGGCCTGGAGGCCGCCTTGCCACTCCCCGGTCGGATAGGCTGATTGCCGCTCTTTTGTGGAGCGGTGATGATGGACGATTTCGACGATCAGGAAGCGAGCAGTCATACGACTGGTCATTTGAGTGGTCATATGACCAGTCGCGTCGAGATTGTGGGACGCGTGTCGGGGCGTCGGCGCTGGACGGTGGAGCAGAAGCTGGCGATCTTGCGGGACGCCTTTGGGCCGGATGGCACGGTTCGGTCGGCCTGCGAACGGCATGAAGTCGGCAGCGGGCAGCTCTACACCTGGCGGCGCCTTGCGATGTCGGGCGAGTTGACCGGGACGAAGCGGGCGGTATTGCCTGCATTTGCCGAGGTCGAGGTATCGGAGCCCTCACTCCCGGCTGTTCCACCTCCAGGGCAGACATGCGGCCAGATCGGGATCGAACTGCCTTCGGGAGTGAAGCTGACGGTAGATGCCGGAGTCGATGCCGATGCTTTGGCGCGGGTGATCGGCGTGCTGTCTCGATGATCCCGCTACCGCCTTCGACGCGCATCTATCTTGCCTGCGGTGCGACCGATATGAGGAAGGGCTTCAACGGCCTGGCAGTTTTGGCGCAGGAAGTTTTGCACCAGAACCCGCATTGCGGTGCGCTGTTCGCCTTTCGTGGCAAGCGCGGCGACCTGGTCAAGCTGCTCTGGTACGATGGCCAAGGCCTGTGCCTGTTTTCCAAGCGCATGGATCGCGGGCGGTTCGTTTGGCCGATAACCAAGGCAGGCAAGGTGAGCCTCACCTCGGCGCAGCTTTCGATGCTTCTCGAAGGCATCGACTGGCGTCGGCCCGAGCGAACGGCAGTGCCCTTGCTGGCCGGATAAAGCGACAAGATTCCGTTGGTTTTTCTGGCGTTGACCTGTCCGATTCGCTAGAGGATGGAGGTGTCGGAACAAGCCTCATCCATCATCGACAAGGATGCCCGGATCGCCGAGCTGGAAGCGGCCCTGGCAGCCCGCGACACACTGATCGAGACACTGCGTTTCCAACTTTCCCAACTCAAGCGGATGACCTTTGGCCAGTCGTCGGAGAAGCTCACCCGCCAGATCGAACAGCTTGAACTGGCGCTTGAGGAACTGGAAGGCGAAGCCGCTGTCGCTGATATTGCAAGGTCTGCGCCACGTACCGGTAATGACCGCTCAGCACCGGTCCGTCAGCTGCCAGACCACCTTGCCCGCATCGAACGCCGGATCGAACCGGAAGCAGGCAGTTGCACTTGCCCCGATTGCGGCGGTGCCTTGCGCCCGCTCGCCGAAGACAGAGACGAGATGCTGGACGTTGCTCCCATCCAGTGGCGCGTGATCCGCACCGTACGGCCCAAGTACAGCTGCCGGTCCTGCGAGAAGATCGTCCAGGCCCGTGCTCCAGCGAAGGCCATCGCGCGCGGCAAAGCCAGCTTCGCAACTCTGGCCCATGTGGTAACCAGCAAGTTCGATCATCACCTGCCACTTTATCGCCAGGCCGAGATGATGGCAGCACAAGGGATCGATATCGATCGATCCACCCTGGCCGGTTGGGCGGGACAAGCCGCTGCACTGCTCGATCCCATCGTTACCCGCATTCGGGAAGAAGGTCTCCAGGCTGCCAAAATTCACGCTGACGACACGCCCGTGCCGATGCTGGTTCCCGGCAGGGGCAAGACTGCGCAAGGCAGGCTGTGGACCTATGTCGTCGATGATCGTCCATCAGGCGGCGCAGGCCCCGCACTGGTCTGGTACAGATTCACCCCTGACCGCAGCGGTATCCATCCCCAGTCTGAGCTCAGGCAGTTCACCGGTCTGCTTCAGGCCGACGGTTATGCAGGCTTTGACAAGCTCTATGCCACGGGTCGCATCCGTGAAGTTGCCTGTTGGGCGCATTTCCGGCGCAAGATATTCGAGAACCACCAGAACAGCCCAACACCGCTGACCAGCGACCTGCTCGAACGGATTGGAAGGCTGTACCGGATCGAGGAAGAGATACGCGGCAGGCCACCCGATGTCCGTCGACGGCACCGCCAGGACCAAAGCAAGCCCCAGATCGAGGAACTGCGCGTCGTGACCGACGATGCGCTGCGACGCCTGTCGCCCAAGTCGGCGATGGCCAAGGCGCTCGCCTATGGCCGCAAGCGCTGGACCGCGCTCACCCGTTACCTCGACGGGGGCATTGCCGAGATCGACAACAATATCGCTGAACGGGCCATGCGCTCCGTTGCCATCGGGCGGAAGAACTGGCTGTTCGCCGGTTCGAAGGCGGGCGGCGAGCGCGCCGCTGCGATCTATTCCGTTATCGAGACCTGCAAACTGAACGGCATCGAACCGCAGACCTATATCGCCGACGTGATCGAGAAGATCGCCGGAGGCTGGCCCGCCTCGCGCTGGGACGAACTCATGCCTTGGAACTGGACAGCCGATGTAGCGCCAGTCAGCCCCATGACAGTTAGGAGGGCGGCATGACCGACCGGGTTGCCCGCCTGCACATCGCGCTTGCCGATACCGCCCCCTTGATCTGGCGCAGGGTCGAGGTGCCCGTCGAGGCCAGCCTCAAGATGCTGCACGATGTCATCCAGGCCGCAATGGGCTGGCTCGATTATCATCTCTGGGAGTTCGAGGTAGGCGAGAGGCGATATGGCGTACTCGATCCCGACTGGCCCGACGATCGCCTATTCGCGGCCAGGAACACCAAGCTCAAGGCCTTGCTCAACCGCGATGTCCGCCAATTCTTCTATACCTACGACATGGGCGACAACTGGAAGCATATCGTCACCGTCGAAGCTGTCGCAGAAGGCCAACCCGGAACAAAATATCCACGATACGTCGAGGGCGAATACCGCGCCCCGCCCGAAGACTGTGGTGGAACGCCCGGCTTTGAAGCCTTCCTCGATGCCATCGCAGACCCCAAACACCCCGAGCACGACGACGCCACCGAGTGGCATCTTGGTTGCTACGGCAAAGCATTCGCTCCCGACGAAATCGACGAACGCGATGCAAACCTCAGGATCGGCGCCATCGCCAAGCGCCGCGCAGCAGGCAAAGCCTCGCAGGACAGGAAATCACACTGACAAGGCGGCCTCTGCGCCACGCTTACGAAGCAACGCTTGTCGGGCTCGGCGCTGACGACCCGCGAACCCAGCGCAATGCTCGTGTCGATCTCGCGCGCCATCTGGTCGAGCGGATGCAGGGTTTGGAGATCGAAAGCGAGGGGAATGCCAGCAGGAGCTCTCAGCCCACTCTCTTTCCAGGCGATCTCTCGCCGATGGGCTGACCAGCATTGAGATGTGACTGAGGTAATACGGGCTTATTGCAAACGCGTCGGGCGATCCTTCCCCATCAGCTCTGCAACGCGTTTGGCGATGGCCTTCCAAGTGGCGATGCCCGCCTCTGATCTGCCCCCTTCTGAGTGGCCCAATTTCTATTTTAGAATCGGCCACGAAGGAGGAATGGAATGGCGAGGAAGCACAAGCCGGAAGAGATCATCGGCAAGTTGCGTGAAGCGGAAATCGTGCTGGCGCAGGGCGGGACGGTGGCAGATGCGTGCCGGCGGATTGGCGTTACGGAGCAGAGCTACTATCGCTGGCGCAAGGAATATGGCGGTCTGAAGATGGATCAGGCTCGGCGGATGAAAGAGCTGGAGAAGGAGAACGCCCGGTTGCGGCGGGCGGTGTCTGACCTGACCTTGGACAAGCTGATCCTGCAGGAAGCTTCGAGGGGAAACTTCTGAGCCCCGCGCGCCGACGGCGCTGTATCGATCATATCAGGACCATGATGCCGGTGTCCGAGCGGCGGGTGTGC
>OFDC01001767.1_pt1 | contig 10788 bp, 4 predicted proteins | sample 1520941 | NCBI WGS metagenome assembly OFDC01 (sample SAMEA94258168, study PRJEB24077) | hot springs metagenome | biome: Aquatic biome; feature: Water | place: India | collected 2012-12-06 | depth 5 m | reverse complement strand
GGTTCACCCCCTTCGACGCGGCCGCGGACGTCCCCACGGCGCCGGTCGACGCGGGCGGCGCGCTGGACGTGCCCGCGGCCTCCGACCTCCCCGCGGCCTCCGACCTCCCCGCGACGCCCGACGTCCCGGCGGTCCCCGATGTCCCCGCGACGCCCGATGCCCCGGTGGTCCCTGATGTCCCCGCGACGCCCGATGCCCCTGCGGCGCAAGACGTTGTGACCCCGCCGGGGGACGCCCCGACCCCGCGCTGCGCCCGCGACGGCGAGTGCGCCTCGGGGCAGTTCTGCGACGACGCCAGCGGTCAGTGCCTCGCCCAGCGGTGCGTGCCCAGCGCGCGGCAGTGCGTGTCGACCTCCCGCGCGCGCATCTGCGACAACCGCGGGTCCACCGCCATCGACGCCGACTGCGCGAGCAACCAGCGCTGCGTCGACGGCCAGTGCCTGATGAACGCGTGCACGCCCAACACCACGCGCTGCTCCGACGGGGTCACCCGCGCGACCTGCAACGCCGAGGGGAGCATGGAGACCGCCTCGCGCTGCGCCAGCGGGCAGCGCTGCGCCGCGGGGCTCTGCGTGGCCCAGGTGTGCACCCCCGGGGCCGCGCGGTGCACCGACGGATTCACCCGCAGCGTGTGCGACAACGACGGGGCCATGGAGGTCGCCACCCGCTGCGCCAGCGGGCAGCGCTGCGCGACGGGCGGGGCGTGCGTGGCCCAGGCGTGCGTGCCCAACGCGTCCCGCTGCGCCGACGGCTTCACCCGCGCGGTGTGCGACGCGGTGGGCTCGCAAGAGACCAACACCCGCTGCGCCACCGGGCAGCGATGCAACGGCGGGAGCTGCGTCGCGCAGGCGTGTGAGCCCAACGCCGCGACCTGCGCCAGCGCCACGCGGCGGCGGGTGTGCGACGCCCAGGGCGCGAGCTTCGTCGACACCGAGTGCCCCGGCGGGGCCAACGGCACGGCGAGCTGCAACGGTGGCGTGTGCGCGTTCACGTGCAGCCCGGGCTTCGCCGACTGCGACGGCAACGCGGGCAACGGGTGCGAGACCGGCACCCTCTCGAACGCGACGAACTGCGGGAGCTGCGGGCGTGTCTGCCTCTCGGGGCAGACCTGCGCCAACGGCACGTGCTCCGGCGGCGTCTCGACGGGGTGGGACCAGGCGTGGGGATCGTCCAGCGACGACGCGGTGCGCGCGGTCGCGGTGGACGCCGCGAACAACGTCGCCACGATGTCGGTCTTCACGGGCAGCGTGCAGGTCGCGTCGACCACCGCGACCAGCGCGGGCAGCCTCGACGCCCTCGTCAGCGTGTTCGCGCCCGACGGCTCGCTGCGCTGGCAGCAGCGCATCGGAGGGACGGGCAACGACCCGGGCAACGCCGTGGTCTTCGACGCCGCGGGGAACGTCTACGCGTGCGGCGCGGTCACCTCCCCGGTCACCCTCGGCAGCACCACCATCACGCCCCCCGACACCTTCACGCAGACCTGGGTGGCGAGCTGGTCCCCGACGGGGGTGCTGCGCTGGGCGCGAGGGTTCGGCGGCACCCTCCAGGACCAGTGCCTCGGCCTCGCGGTCGACGACGCCGGGAGCCTCTGGGCCGGCGGGAACTTCTCGGGCACCTTCACCGCGGGCACCCAGACGGTCACCGCGGGCTCCATGGGCGACGTGTTCCTCCTGCGCCTCGCCGCGGCCGACGGCGCGCCCCAGGGCCTCCGCCGCTACGGCGGCTCCGCGGGCACCTTCTTCGACGGCGTCACCGCCCGCCCCGACGGCGCCGCGGTGGCGCTGCACTACCTCAGCCCCGACCTCGACGTGGGCCTCGGCTCCGTCGGCAACGCGGGCTCCAACGACGGCCTCGTCGTGCGCGTGGGCCTCGACCTCGCCACGCGCTGGCAGTTCCGCGCCTCGTCGAGCAGCTCCGAGTCGCTCTCGGGCATCGGCTTCGACGCCGCGGGCAACGTGTACTTCACCGGGCAGGCCGCGAGCACCGCGGTCACCTTCGGCACCACGGGCTACACCTTCGGCGCCAACGACGCCTACGCCGTCGCGCTCTCGCCCACGGGCGCGCTGCGCTGGCTCACCCGCTTCGGCTCCACCGCTCCGACGGGCTCCGGCGAGACCGCCCGCGCCCTCTCCGTGCGCCCCGACGGGAGCGTCTGGGTCGTGGGGACCACCAACGCCGCGACCTTCACCGCGGGCACGGTCAGCGTCAGCGCGCCGAGCCTCACCGCGGGCTTCCTCGCCGTGCTCACCCCCACGGGGGATGTCTCCGCCGCCCGCGTCGCCTCGCTCACCACGGGCTCCCACCGCCCCCTCGCCGTCGCCACCCACAACGCCCGCTACGTCATCGCCGGGGACCACACCACCGCCGCCACCTTCGAGGGGCGAACCCTCGCCCGCCCCAGCATGGGCACCGACGCCTTCGTGATCAGCCTCTCGCGCTGATCCCTGTCACCGCGCACTCGTTGCGCGTTCTGCCCCGGCCGTGCTACCCCCTGCGCTCGCACTGACTGACGTGTCAGTCAGTGGGCAGACAAGCCGGAGGATCGATGGTCGCGACGCGAACGGAACCGATGGTGGTGGGGATCGATGTGGGCTCGACGACGGTCAAGGCCGTCGCGCTGGACCCGACCACCCGAGAGATTCTGTGGAGCGACTACCAGCGCCACAACACCCGCCAGCCCGAGAAGGTGCTGGAGCTCATCCAGGCCATCGAGGCGAGCTTCCCTGACTCTCCGCGGGACCAGTGGCGGGTCTTCATGACGGGCTCCGGCGCCGCGCCCCTCTGCGCGGGCCTCGGCGCGAAGTTCGTGCAGGAGGTCAACGCCGTCACCCTCGCGGTGGAGACCATGCACCCCGACGTGGGCTCGGTCATCGAGCTCGGCGGTCAAGACGCGAAGATCATCATCTTCAAGACCGACGAGAAGACCGGCGACAAGACCGCCACCCCGTCGATGAACGACAAGTGCGCGTCGGGCACCGGCGCCACCATCGACAAGTGCATGATCAAGGTCGGCCTCCCCTCGGAGAAGGCCACCAAGATCCACTTCGACGACAGCAAGCTGCACCACGTCGCCGCCAAGTGCGGGGTCTTCGCCGAGACCGACATCGTGAACCTGGTGAAGAGCGGGATCCCCTCCGAGGAGATCCTCTGCTCCCTCGCCGACGCCATCGTGCTGCAGAACCTCTCCGTGCTCACGCGCGGCAACACCCTGCGACACAAGGTCATCCTCCTCGGCGGCCCCAACACCTACCTGCCCTTCCTCCAGGAGTGCTGGCGCCAGCGCATCCCCGAGGTCTGGGCCGAGCGCTCCTACGACTACCCCAAGGACGTGCCCGTCGAGGAGCTCGTCTTCGTGCCCGAGAATTCCCAGTACTACGCCGCCTTCGGCGCGTGCGTGTACGGCATGAAGGAGCCCGCCGGCGTGGGCCTCTACCAGGGCACCGCGGGCCTCATCGACTACATGGCCAACGGCCGCAAGGCCCGCCTCGGCGAGAGCGCGGGCCCCCCCCTCGCGCGCAACGAGCTCGAGATCGACAACTTCCGCTCGCTCTACCGCATCCCGAAGTTCACCCCCATGCCCCTCTCCGCGGGCCAGAAGGTGCGCGGGGTCATCGGCCTCGACGGCGGGTCCACCTCGTCGAAGGCCGTGCTGGTGGACGAGAACGGCGACATCGTCTGCAAGGCCTACCAGCTCTCCAAGGGCAACCCCATTCAAGACACCAAGGAGCTGCTCGAGCAGATCAAGCAGCACGTCACCGACCGCGGCGCCACCATCGAGGTGCTCGGCTTCGGCGCCACGGGCTACGCCGCGGACGTCTTGCAAGAGACCCTCCGCGCCGACGTGAACATCGTCGAGACCGTCGCCCACATGATGAGCGCCGTGCGCTACTTCGGCGACGTGGATGTCATCTGCGACATCGGCGGGCAGGACATCAAGGTCCTGTTCATGAAGAACGGCGACATCGCCAACTTCCGCCTGTCGAACTCGTGCTCCGCGGGCAACGGGATGCTCCTTCAGGCCATGGCCGACCAGTTCGGCCTGAAGGTCACCGACTACGCCGACACCGCGTTCCAGGCCGAGCTCGCGCCGAAGTTCTCCTACGGCTGCGCGGTCTTCCTCGACACCGACCGGGTGAACTTCCAGAAGGAGGGCTTCTCCAAAGAAGAGCTCCTCGCGGGCCTCGCGCAGGTGCTGCCGAAGAACGTCTGGCAGTACGTCGTGCAGATCCCCCGCATGGCCTCGCTGGGCAAGCGCTTCGTGCTCCAGGGCGGCACCCAGTACAACCTCGCGGCCGTGAAGGCCCAGGTGGACTACATCAAAGAGCGCGTGCCCGGCGCCGAGGTCTTCGTGCACCCCCACACGGGCGAGGCCGGCGCCCTCGGGGCGGCCTTCGAGACCCTGCGCGTGGTGAAGCGCAAGGGGCAGAGCACCTTCATCGGCCTCGACGCGGCCATCAACCTCGAGTTCGAGAGCCGCACCGACGACAGCACCACCTGCCACTTCTGCCCGAACGAGTGCAAGCGCACCTTCATCGACGCGAAGCGCCCCGACGGCTCCAACGCCCGGTACATCTCGGGCTTCTCGTGTGAGAAGGGCACCGTCGAGAGCGAGGAGGCGATGCTCTCCCTCGTCGCCGAGCGCAAGAAGATCGCGAAGCAGTTCCCCAACCTCGTGGACTACGAGGCCAAGCGCGCCTTCGCCAGCTGGTACAAGGGCACCCCGATGCCCGCCGAGGGCTCGCCGGTGAAAGACACCGTGGTGAAGCGCGGCTTCTTCTCCATCAAGAAGGTCGAGGTCACCCGGGGCTTTCGCCGCGCCAGCGCCGCCGCCCAGGAGCGCATCAAGCGCGTGCGCATCGGCATGCCGCGGGTGCTCAACATGTACAGCACCGCGCCCTACTTCCGCGCCTACTTCGAGGCCCTCGGGGTGCAGAAGCAGAACGTGGTCTTCTCCGACGAGACCACCGAGGAGATGTGGGTCGAGGGCGGCAAGTACGGCTCCGTCGACCCGTGCTTCCCCTCGAAGGTCACGCAGGCCCACATCCACAACCTGCTGTTCCACCACCACGAGCCCGCGAAGAAGCTCAGCTACATCTTCTATCCCATCCTCACGCACGTGCCGTCGTTCCTCGACGGGGTGATGGACAACGCGAGCTGCCCCATCGTCGCCGGCGCGCCCGACGTGATGAAGGCCGCGTTCACCAAGGAGGTCGACTTCTTCAAGCAGCGCGACATCGAGTACCTCGACCCCGCGCTGACCTTCTCGGAGATGAACCTCACCGCGCGGCGCATGTTCGACACCTGGGGCCCGCGCCTGGGCATCACCGAGGACGAGAGCGACCACGCCCACCGCGAGGGCATGAAGGCCCTCAAGCAGTTCGACGAGGACCTGCAGTCGAAGGGCCGCGCCATCCTCGACACGGTGGAGGACGAGAACCGCACGGCGATCCTCATGGTGGGCCGGCCCTACCACTCCGACCCGGGGCTCAACCACGGCATCCCCGAGGAGTTCCAGGTGCTGGGGTACCCCATCCTCTCGGTGCGCTCGCTGCCGCGCGATGAGAAGTACCTCGCGCGCTTCTTCAAGGAAGAGGTCGCGAAGGGGGTGCACCCGCTCGACATCAACGACGTGTGGCCGGAGAACTACTCGGCCAACAGCGCGCAGAAGGTGTGGGCGGTGAAGTTCGCCGCGCGCCACCCCAACGTCGCCCTGCTCGACCTCTCGTCGTTCAAGTGCGGCCACGACGCGCCCACCTACGGCATCGTCGACAGCATCGTGACCGCCGCGGGCACGCCCTACGCCGCGCTCCACGACATCGACGCGAACAAGCCCGGCGGGTCGATCAAGATCCGCGTGAAGACCTACGCGCACTCGCTCAAGCTCCACGAGGAGCGCCTCGAGGACCACGCCCGCAAGCGCACCGAGTTCGCCGTGGCCCTCGACCAGAAGCGCCTCGAGCTCCTGCGCCTCAAGCGCGAGCAGCTCGCGGCCCGCACGCTCTCCGACCCCGCGCTGGAGCAGGAGATCGAGGCCCTCGCGGCCAGGGTGGCGTCGTACGTCCCGCCCCCCGCCGCGCGGCCCGAGCCCCCGCCCGGCATGGTGTCGATCAAGAAGAAGACCGCCGATGGGGCCATGATCCCCATCCAACTGTGAAGAGGTGACGCCGTGACGATGGAACCCATGACCAATGGCAAGGTGCGCCTCCCCGTGCTGGGAGACGCCCCCGCGCGACGCGACGACACCGTGGACGTCGAGGCCGAGCTCCGCGCCTGGGAGGAGGCCGAGCGCGAGCGCCTGGGCCTCAAGGAAGGCCGTCGGCAGTGGACCGACAACATGCTCCGCCCCCACGTGAGCAAGGCCGAGAAGGCCAAGATCACCATCCTGATGGCGGGCCTCACCGCGGCGCAGGACTTCCTCGTGGAGGGCGCCCTCAAGGGCCTCGGCTACCACGTGCAGACCATCGGCATGGCCGACAACGCCGGGCTCCAGACGGGCAAGGAGTTCGGCAACCGCGGGCAGTGCAACCCGACCTACTTCACCGTCGGCTCGCTGGTGAAGTACCTCATCGACCTGCGCGACCGCGACGGCATCTCCGCCGAAGACATCGTGAAGAACTACGTGTTCCTCACCGCGGGCGCGTGCGGCCCGTGCCGCTTCGGGATGTACGTCACCGAGTACCGCAAGGCCCTGCGCGACGCGGGCTTCGACGGCTTTCGGGTGATGCTGTTCCAGCAGCAGGGCGGCCTCTCGCAGGCGTCGGGCGACGACGTCGGCATCGAGATGAACCCCCCGTTCTTCATCGCCATCATCAAGGGCATCGTGAGCGGCGACGTGGTGAACGCCCTCGCGTACCGCATCCGCCCCTACGAGGTGGAGCCCGGCGCCACCAACCGCGCGATGGAGACCGTGAAGCGCGAGCTCTACGAGGCCCTCCAGGCGCAGACCAACATCTTCGCCGCCCTCTACCGCGCCCGCCGGCACTTCGCCGCGGTGAAGGTCGACAAGCTCCGCTCGCGCGCCAAGACCAGCATCATCGGCGAGTTCTGGGCGATGACCACCGAGGGCGACGGGAACTACCAGCTCCAGCGCTTCATCGAGAGCGAGGGCGGCGAGGCCGACATCCAGCTCACGACGGCGTGGCTGCTCTACAACATCTGGGAGGTCGCCCGCGACACCCGCGAGCGGCGTGACCTGCGCGCCAACGACGGCGGGCAGTACGGCCTCGGCGAGATGGACGGCTTCGACGTCGCCAAGCGCCTCGCCACCATGCGCCTCGCCGAGGGCGCGCTGCGCCTGGGCTTTCAGGCCTTCGCGCTGCCCCTCGGGCTCTACGGATACCACCTCCCCGACATGGACGACGTCGCCGAGGTCGCCAAGGACTACTACTCCAACGACCTCCGCGGCGGCGAGGGGCACATGGAGGTGGGCAAGCTCATCATCAACGTGGTGAAGCAGAAGGCGCACATCACGGTGAGCGTGAAGCCCTTCGGGTGCATGCCCTCCAGCGGAGTCTCCGACGGCGTGCAGTCGCTGATCACGTCGAAGTTCCCGGGGAGCATCTTCTGCGCGGTGGAGACCAGCGGCGACGGCGCCACGAACTTCTACTCGCGCGTGCAGATGTACATGTTCAAGGCCCGCATCGCCGCGGAGGAGGAGCTGCAGCGCACCTACAAGGAGCTCGGCATCACCGATGCCCAGGTGCGGGAGTTCCTCGCGAAGAACCCGCGCTTCGCGTCGCCGCTGCACAAGCCCCCGCACGTCGTCGCGGGCACCGCGGCGGACCTCCTCCACGAGGTCGCCCCCTACCTCACGCAGACCCGCGCGCAGCGGGTGACGAAGCGCGCGCAGTCCGTGGCGGGCGCGGTGATGGGCGCGGTGAAGGCCGCCCCCGTGGTGGCCGCGAAGGCCGCCACCGCCGTGCGCGACCCCGAGTTCCAGGAGCGCGTGAAGGCCGACGTGGCCCTGCTCAAGGACCTCGCCGCGGGCAAGGTCGAGGAGCGCTTCGGCCCCCTCGCGCGCCGCCTCATGGACCGCGCCTTCACCGACCGCGACCCCATCACGGGCTCCCGCGTGGTCACCGCCGTGGCGTGACCGCCGCGACGACCTTCTCCCGCCATCCCTGACCCCGCGCGCGGGGTGTCGTTCGATGCGCGCCCTCTCGCCCCGCGTTGCGGCGCTGCGGCGCCGCGCCGTGATCAAGGTACACTCCCGCGCCGATGCGCCGCCGTGACCACTCCTGGTTCGTTTCGGTCGAAGAGGATCAGGACGCCCTCCACATCCGCCGGAGGGGCCTCCCATGGGGGCTGCTCCCGCTCGTCACCGTCGGCGCTGCCGTGCTGGGGCTGGGCTTTCGCGTCGACCATCCCCTCGGGATGCTCCCGCCGCTGGCATTCTTCGTGATGCCCCTCGCGATCGTGCGCTGGCTGCTCGACCGCGAGCGTCGACGCTTCGGCGACTGCGTCGAGCGCGTCGTGACGGTCGCGAAGAAATCGGCGTCGTCGGGCTACCGTGACGGCAGCCTCGCCGCGTCGGTCGTCGTGGACGGTCGGGGCTACGAGGCCGCGCAGGTGCGGGGCGTCGGCGTCGAGCAGGCCGTGCTCCGCCGCGACGCCGACGCGCCCGACGCCGGGGTGCTCTGGTCGTACACCGTGGTGATGTACCTCGAGGGGCCGCGCGCGCTGGACGTCTTCGAGAGCCGCGACAAGGCGGCCGCGATGGCGCTCGCCGAGAAGATCACCGCGGCCCTCGCGCTCCCCGCTCCCCGCACGCACGATCGTCGGCCGACGATGCTGATCCCGGATGGCGCCGCGGTGGCGCTCGGGGCCGTCTGGGTGTTCGCCGCGCTGGTCGCCGGGATCGCGTCGCTCGGCGTGCGGGGGCCCGCCGCGGGGGTCTCCGACTGGCTGACGATCGCGGCGTGGGTCGCGCCCTACGTGCTCCTTCTCGCGGTGCCTGCCCACGCGTTGGTGCGTCGCTCCCTCGCGCCGGTCTCGCGATCGGAGCCGCACACGCCCCGATGAGCACGCGGGTCTGTGCGCGGAGCAGCGTTCGCGTCGGATGGGAAGCTCTCGCTCCAGGGCATGAGAACGCATCGCCCCGCCCGACACGACGCGGCCGCGGGCGAAGCTCCGACGAGCGTTCGCCGCTGTGATCGATGTGTGATCGGAGGTCTGCGACGACCTTGCTAGGGTCCATCCGGCTGAGGATCGAACCGCGCCCGGCGGACTCACGAAGAGACGCTCCGGGCTCCACGGCGCGCGTGGTGCGCGTCACGTCGATCCATCGCTGGAGGCTCCGATGAATCGTCATGGTATGCGGAATGTCCTGGGCGCGGTCATCGCGCTCGCGCTCACGTCGAGTCCGGTCGCGGCGCAGCGGCCCGGGTTTGTCTCGATCACGAACGCGTTCTCGAACCTGTGCCTCGGCGTGCAGGGCGTCGACAGCCACGTCGCGGGCGGTCTCGTCGAGGTCTACACCTGCAACCCGCCGGGCATCGCCAGCGAGGACCAGCAGTGGCGCATCGTCCCCCAGAACGACGGGACCAAGCGCATCGAGAACCGCGTGTCGGGGCTCTGCCTCGGCGTGCAGGGCGCCGACAGCCACAGCGCGGGGGCGCAGGTCGAGGTCTACGACTGCAACAGCCGTCGCTTCCCCGTGCGCGACCAGCACTGGCGCTTCTGACACCGCCCGTGGGGGCCGCGCGTCTCTCCAACCTCCCTCTGGCCGCGACACCCCCTCCCGCGCGATGATCGCGCCCGATGAAGCTCCGCGCCGCCCTCTGCCTCTCCGCCCTCGCGCTCCCCGCCTGCTCAGGTGACACCGTGGTCGGCGCCACCGACGCCAGCACCGACGCCCCCGACGTGGTCGCCGCCCCCGATGTCGTCGCCGCCCCCGACGTGGTCGCCGCCCCCGACGTCGTCGATGTGCCTGCGCCGCAGGACCTTCCGCCCACCGACCTCGGGCCGCGCTGCGCCGACGGGCAGCTCCTCTGCGAGGGCCGCTGCGCCACGCTCGCCACCGACCCCCTGAACTGCGGCGCGTGCGGCACCCGCTGCGGCGACGGGCAGCGCTGCGTCGACGGCGCCTGCCGCGTGAGCTGCCCCATGGGACAGACCACCTGCACGCCCCCCGGCGACGCGGGCGTCCCCCTCTGCGTGAGCACCGCCACCGACCGCGCGCACTGCGGCGCGTGCAACGCTGCGTGCGGCGCGGGGCTCGTGTGCGCCAACGGGATGTGCGTCACCTCCTGCACCGCGGGCACCGTCACCTGCGGCGCGGGCTGCGCCGACCTGCAGCGCGACCCCGCGAACTGCGGCACCTGCGGCACGGCGTGTCGCCCCGGCGAGTCGTGCGTCGCGGGGCGCTGCGACACCGTGTGCCCCCAGGGCCTCACCGCGTGCACCGGGGTGGTGAGCTTCTGCGCCGACCTCCAGCGCGACCGCAACCACTGCGGCGCGTGTGGCCGCGTGTGCCCCGACGGGGAGGTGTGCAGCGCGGGCGCGTGTGTGCCCTCGTGCGGCGCGGGTCGCACCCTCTGCGCGGGGCAGTGCGTGACGCTCCCCTCCGACCCCGCCCACTGCGGCATGTGCAACAACGCCTGCCCCGCCCGCGCCAACGCCGCCCCCGTGTGCGCCAGCGGCGCGTGCGCCTTCGTGTGCAGCGCGGGCTTCGCGGACTGCGACCTCAACCCCTCCAACGGCTGCGAGGTGACCCTCGCCACCAGCCTCGCGCACTGCGGCGCGTGCGGCGCGCGCTGCGCGTCGACGTCGGGCCTCGCGACCTGCACC
>OFDC01001765.1_pt1 | contig 10796 bp, 10 predicted proteins | sample 1520941 | NCBI WGS metagenome assembly OFDC01 (sample SAMEA94258168, study PRJEB24077) | hot springs metagenome | biome: Aquatic biome; feature: Water | place: India | collected 2012-12-06 | depth 5 m | reverse complement strand
AGTTTTCGCGCGAGTCCATCGGCGGGTTGAGGTCCCAGCTGTAGGGCTTGATCGTGGCGGCGATGGCCGGGGCGGCCAGGGCACCGGCGGCGAGCGCAACCGAGCCGGAGACGAAAGTACGTCTCTTCAAGATATTCCTCCTTGGCGCGGACACATTGGGAGAGGGAGAAAATCACCGGAAAAGCCGGCAATTCGAGGCGACCGCACGTCAAATAGATACGGGAATTGTGGCGGATTTGCCAGCGCGGCCGTGCTAGTTCGTCGGTAACAACGATGAATCAAGGGAGGAATGAAGAATGATCCGCAATCTGTCTCGCCGCGCCGCCCTGGGCGCCGCCGCTTCCCTGCCGGCCGCCGCCCTGCTGCCCCCGGGGCCTGCAGGCGCAGGCGGCCTGGAAGCCGACCCAGAACGTCCGCATGGTCGTGCCGGCCGCTCCCGGCGGTACCACCGACATCGTGGCCCGCCTGCTGGCCTCCTACCTCACCGAGGCCTGGGGCCAGTCCTGCGTCGTCGACAACAAATCGGGCGCCGGCGGCGTCATCGGCTCGACCGAGGTCGTCAAGGCCGCCCCCGACGGCAACACCGTCCTGATGGGCAATATCGGCCCGCAGTCGATCGCCTATTCGCTCTACCGCAACATGCCCTACACGCCGGCCAGCCTGATCCCGGTGTCCAACGTCATCACCGCGCCCAACGTGCTGGTGGTCCATCCCTCCGTTCCGGCCAAGACGGTGCCGGAATTCGTGGCCTGGCTGAAGGCGCAGAACGGCAAGGCCTCCTACGCGTCCTCCGGCACCGGCCAGTCGCCCCATCTCTGCGGCGCCTGGTTCCTGCAGCTCACGGGCACGAAGGCCGAGCACATTCCCTATCGCGGCGCGGCGCCGGCGCTGGCCGACCTGACAGCCGGCGTCACCCAGTTCTTCTTCGACAACCTGACGACCGCCATCGAGTTCGTGCGCGCGGGCAAGCTGCGGGCGCTCGGGCTCACCTCCGCCCAGCGCAACCCGATGGTGCCGGATCTCGTCCCGATCAACGAGACCATGCCGGAACTCAAGCCGTTCGACGTGTCGACCTGGTTCGGGGTGTTCCTGCCGGCCAATACGCCCAAGCCCATCGTCGATTCGTTCAACGCCCAGATGAAGGCGTGGCTCGGCGACGAGAAGACCAAGGAGCGCTTCAGGACCATGGCCGGCTTCCCGGCCTACGGCACGCCCGACGAGTTCAAGGCCTTCGTCACGGCGCAGATCGCGCAATGGAAGAGCGTCATCGACAAGGAAGGTCTGAAGCTCGACGTCAACTGAACCTCACATGATCTGGTTCACCACGCCGCCATCGACACGCATGGCGGCACCCGACGTGCCGGAGGCGGCTTCGCTGCAGAGATAAACCCCGAGCGCTGCCACTTCCTCTGAGGAGGTGAAGCGCCGGATCAGCGAGGTCGGCCGGAAGTCGCGCAGGAAGCCCGCCTCGATTTCCGCGACGCTCACGCCCGTGGCCGCGGCCCGCTCGGCGCGCAGGCGGTCGGTATTCTCGGTGTGCGTCGGGCCGGGCAGCAGGGCGTTCACCGTGACGCCGGTGCCGGCGAGCTCCATGGCGAAGCCGCGCGACAGGGAAAGCTGCGCCGTCTTCGTCATGCCGTAGTGGATCATCTCCCTGGGAATGTTCAGCGCCGATTCGCTGGAGACGAAGACGATGCGGCCCCAGCCACGTCCGGCCATTCCCGGCGCGTAGTGGCGCGTGAAGCGCACGCCGCTCATGACGTTGACCTCGAAGAAGCGCTGCCATTCGCCGTCGTCGATCTCGAAGGCGGGCTTGCGGCCGTAGATGCCCAGATTGTTCACCAGGATGTCGATCTGCGGCACCTTGCCGAACACGACCTTCGCACCTTCCGCCGTGGCGCAATCCGCCGCGATGCCCGTGGCCTTGGCGTCCGGCACCGCGTCCCTCAGCCGCCTCAACGCGTCGTCGACGCCCGCCTGCCCACGGCCCGTGATCACCACGCTCGCTCCTTCGGCGGCGAGCCCGCTCGCGATGGCGTAGCCGATGCCGGCGGTCGAGCCGGTGACGAGCGCATGCTTGTTGGCGAGCCCGAGTTCCATGGCATTCCTCCCTGACGACGGCCGTCCCGCGAGAGGGGACGCTGCCCGCACGTGATAGCCGAATGGCCCCCGGAAGGCCCGCGACCCGTCGCGGCCGGCGGCAGCAGGCATCCAGGGTCTTGCCGAAGGTCGTGTCCCGCCCAATATCAGCACTCTGATATTAGGAGCCTGCCATGACCCTGCCCCGTCTTTCCTATGATGCCTTCGCCGCACTCGCACCCTTCGCCCCGCAATCGCTGATCGCCATGGGTCGGCAGGCCGACGAGTCCGGCCTCGACAAGCAGATCCTCGAACTGGTGAAACTGCGCGTCTCCCAGATCAACAACTGCGCTTTCTGCCTGCAGATCCACCTCAACGTCTCGCGGAAGCTCGGTGTGCCGCCGGAGAAGATCGACCTGGTCGCGACCTGGGAAGAGGCCGGCATCTTTTCGGAGAGGGAATGCGCGGCCCTCGCCTGGGCCGAGACGCTGACGCATCTCGCGGGGCGCAGCGTGTCGAACGAGGCCCATGACGCGGTCCGCCGGCATTTCAGCGAGGAGGAAGTCACCTTTCTCTCCGTCGCCATCGCCACCATCAATGCCTGGAACCGTCTCGGCGCGGCCTTCCGCTTCGCCCCGCCGATCCCGAAGCGGTCGGCCGCCGCGTCCATGAATGCCTGACCAGATATCTGACTAAAGAACTACCGACTCGTAGCCTTGGAGCAAGGTAGGCTGGGCAGATAACGCATATTTATGCGCTTATCGAGCAGCGAGGCTAAGCCTTTGCCTTCCCAAGCGTTCGGTAGAGTGTCGAGCGTGCAACGCCCACGATCTGAGCGACCTCTTTCCACGTTTTGCCCTCATCGAGAAGCTGATGGGCGTGTTTGATCTGCATACCGGTCATCGCAGGGGGCCGGCCGATTGGGTCGCCACGCTTCTTCGCAGCCGTCATGCCGGCCCGCGTGCGCTCAGAGAGAAGCGCACGCTCGAATTCGGCCAAGGCGCCTATGATGCGGAAGATCGAGGTACCGGTCGGCGTCGTGGTGTCGATTTTCTCGGTCAACGACTGGAAGCCAATTTCTCGCTCTCCAAGATCCCGAATGATCTGCATGAGGTGGGAGAGAGACCGACCAAGCCTATCGAGCTTCCAGACGACCAACACGTCGCCGCGTTTTAGGTCGCTTAGCGCTTGGTCAAGGCCCAGCCGCTTGCGAGCAACACCATTATCCTCGAAATCGCTGTATATGCAGCAGCAGCCGGCCGCATCAAGGGCTTCCCGTTGCAAGACTAGGGTTGGCGCGTCTATCGAGCCGCGAGCGTAGCCGATCAAAGGCATGTCTTTTCGGACAAGTATTTGCGGGACATCCTAGTTCCCCCACGAACCCTCGCTCAAGAAAATGTCTCACAATGCCACCTTTTTGCAACGATAATCCGCGGTGGCCAAACCCCAGCCTATTCCTAATATACATATAGGAACCTTAAGTGGCTGTTAGGAAACACTTTTCGGCTAAACTCCTAGCGCACGCAGAGGCAAAAAACCCCGCCGCCCTAGAGCGAATAGCCTTGGCAAAGCGCCGCGTGCAAAGCGTGCTCGATCGAGAAATCGTGGCAGGCCAAAAGACACTCGAGCAAAAAATTTCAGATCAAGGCCCAAACAATCAGCGAGTGGATCCGCATCTTCTGGGCCTGGCGATCATGGACTTGCAGGAAACAAACCGACTTCGGGTTCGCGAGCGCGGGGGCACAAGATGGTTCTCCAACCCTGCGACGTCAGACGCAGACGCAGACGCCAAGCTGCAGCAGATCGTGCCTCTACATGAAGCAACTCGCGGCAACTTCTCAAACCTCGTCGGCGATGCCCTAGAGTTGGTCTGCTACAAAGCGCTCGATCGAGTGTACATACGACAACCTCGTTACGCATACCAAGGCAGCTTCGACTTGGCGGCCCCTAAGAATGCAGAAGGGCGCTACACGAAGATCCAACCACCCAAATCCATCGGCGCCCATAAGACCATCAAAGAAGCTGACTTCCTGCAGTTCGGCCATGACGCAGGTCCTATGTGCATCGAATGTAAAAACTACCGCGAGTGGCTATACCCCAATAGCGCTCTAATAAAAGAACTCATCATCAAGGCCGCGGATCTAAACGCCATTCCCGTACTGGTACATCGCCGAATCCATTACACCACACTCACCAACTTTCTTGAGCCCGCAGGTATCATCGCCCACGAAAGCTACTACCAGTATTATCCGGCTTCCCACGCTGACCTCGCCAATAAGGTCAAGAACGCACGCCTTCTCGGCTTCTCAGATGTTACCGCGGCCGAAGAGCCTCAGCCGCGCACAATCGAATTCTTCGCAACCAAGCTGCCAGCGATCAGCGCACGTATGGCCGAAGCGTGGAATCGCAACAAAGACGCGCTGCGCGAATATGCCTTGGACGGCATCAATCTTTCTCAACTCTATAAGGCCATCGGCAGCAGAGCAGGAGGCAAGTGGCGCGACTAACACGGCGCAGCCGTTGACGAGGCGACTGATGGCATTTATAGTTTTTCTATTAATTCCATCAGGAGATCTTTTCCTTGTCAAACCTCATCAAGCACGAACCAGCCTACATATCTCTCGCAGAAGCCCTGAACATCAACCCCCGCAAAGACGAGTTGAAGCTGCGCATCAAGGGCGGGGTCGCCTCGGCTGTGGTCAAAAGGCGGGACGGAACCGTTCAGTCAATAACGACCATGCTAGGCGGTCGGTTTAAGCGCAGGACGGAATTCGACTCTTCGAACCTCACCCAGCGTGAACGGGTCAAGCTTGTTAAGCAACTGCGCAAGGAAGGTCTGACGCAAACGGCCATCGCCGAGTACATCGGCATGTCGCAAGGGACCGTTTCGCAAGATTTGAAGAAATAGGAAGCGCCACGAGTAGCAAGTATGGCCGGGCTTATTGCCGAAGGCATCATGAATAAGGACCTTGATTGCCTCGAACAGCTAATCTTCCTACTAACCATCCCTGACAAGAGATCGGTTAAGAAGTTCTGTCGAGAAATTACAACTACGAGGCAGGATTTAGCTGACTTCATTGTGGCCGCGAGGATGGGCATGATGGAGCCGTATTTGTACGCCTGTCACTTCGATCAGCGTGTGCCGGCACATCTGCTCCCCACGGACGAAGACAACAGAGTGCTTGCAAGTGCAAAGCTCGGCGGCATGCATACCGAGCGAGCGAGCAAGGTTGCTCGCAAATTCTCCCAGATATTTCAAGATCGCCGGATACTGTGCTGTCACTTGCTCTACGATCCGACAAAGGCCTACTGGCATTTGTTCTACTTCGACCAACGGGACATGAGTCCTTATTCGAATCACTGGAAGAATGGCGGCGCGCACATTCACTATTCGCGTGAGAGCTACGCCAACAAGAGCCTTGATGAAATCTGGGCGGACGTATGCAGCAGCCCATCGACGCTTCCCTCATCAGAGCACATTAAATTCTCAGATCCGCGCGAATAGGGCTTCATCGGCCCCGGCAACACGCCAAGACCGACGAGCAACATCACGTAGAATCGATAGCCGGCATGCCTTTTGCCAACATGACCCTGGCCGCCACCGGGGCCAAGTTGGCCCCGGTGGTCGCTGTCGCGATCTTTCTGTTCTGACCTCGCGCGAAAGGATCAGGCCCGTCGCAGGCGAAGGGTAAAGACCGAGCCGCCCTGCGGCCGGTCGTCGACCGTGATGGTGCCGTCGTGGGCCGCAGCCACACGGGTGACGATCGCGAGTCCAAGACCGCGACTTTCGGGGCGCGAGCGATCCTGCCTCCAGAACCGCTTGAAGATCGTCTCGCGCTCGGCAAGCGGCACGCCGGGCCCTTCGTCGAGCACGCGCACGATGCCTTCGGCGTCCACGTCGACGTCGATCGAGCCGCCGGCCGGCGTGTGGCGAATGGCGTTCTCGACGAGGTTGCGCACCGCCCGGAACAGCGCCTCGGCATGGCCGCGCACCCAGACCGGCGTTTCCATCCCGGTGAGCGCGATGGTCTTGCCGCTGTTCACCGCCAAAGGCGCCATGAAGGCCACGGCATCGGCACACACGGCCTGCAGGTCGGCCTTGGAATCGCCGTCCACGACGAACGCCTCGAGTTCGGCGATGTCGAGGACCTGGTTCACCGTCCGCGTCATGTTCACGATGTCGGTCTGCAGCGATCGGCGCAGCGACGCATCCTCCATCGTGTCCACGCGCGCGCGCATGATGGCGAGCGGCGTCCGCAGCTCGTGCGCCATGTCGGCGGTGAACTCCCGTTGCGCGCGATAGCCCGCCTCGAGCCGGTCGAGCGCCTCGTTCACCGCATGAACGAGCGGCACGATCTCGGCCGGCATCGACTGCTCCGAGAGCCTGACGTCGGTGCTGGTCGGCCCGATCGACGCCGCCGTATCGGAGGCCTGCCGCACCGGATCGAGGGCGCGGCGGAAGATCATGATGTCGATCAGCAGCAGCAGCAGCAGGATCGGGAAGGTGATCCAGGCGACGCGCGGAAAGAACGAGGCGACGATGTCGTCGATGATGACGTCGCGGTGCGCGAGGTCCTGCCCGACCTGGATCCAGTAAAGCCGGTCGCCGATGGCGCGTGGCACGTTGACCCCGATCAGCACGGTGCCATTGCGGCGCCGCCGGCTGAACGAATCGTTCGTCAGCGGCTCGCCGACCACCGAAAGCGGAAGATCGTCGGCCCGGGAGGTGAACAGCGCCTTGCCCTTCGAATCGAGGATGGCATAGGCGTAGAGCGCGTATCCGCCCGAATAGATGGGTTCGGCTTCCGGCGGGATGTCCAGCGTGACGCCGCCATCGGCCGTCGGCCGCAGGAAGCTGGCGATCGTGAGAGCCTGGGCGCGCAGGGCGTCGCGATGAAGGCTGTTGGCAGCCTCGTTGAGCAGCCAGTAGAGCGCCAGAGGCATCAGGATCGACGTCACGGCGATCGCCACGACGTGCAGCGCGACGACCCGCGAGATGATCGACCGGAAGCGCCTCAAGCGGTCGCCTTTTCCTCGGCCAGTAGGTAACCGACGCCGCGCACCGTGTGGATCTTCACCGTGGCGCCGCAGTCCTGCAGCATCTTGCGCAGGCGGTGGACGTAGACCTCCACGGCGTTGGAGCCGACATCGCCCGAGAGGCCGAACAACTGGTCCTCGAACAGGCGCTTGGGCACCACGTTGCCGCCGCGTCGCAGCAGGATCTCCAGGATCGCCGTCTCGCGTGCCGGAAAGGCCCGCACGGCGCCGTCGACGAAGACCTGACGTCCCTCGGTCTCCAGCGACACGTTGCCGAAGGTGATCTGGCGGCCGAGAAGGTTGCCGGGCCGGCGCAGCAGCGCCTGCAGGCGCGCCACCAGTTCCTCCATCGCGAACGGCTTCACCAGATAGTCGTCGGCCCCCGCGCGAAGGCCGTTCACCCGGTCGCTCACGCCGTCGCGCGCCGTCAGCACGAGCACCGGCGTCGAATCGCCGCGTCCACGGATGCCGCGCAGCAGCGACAGTCCATCCTGGTCGGGAAGTCCGAGATCGAGCACGATGGCCGAATAGCGCATCGCCGCCAGCGAATGCGCCGCGTCGCCGGCATTGCCGACGGAATCGGCCGAGAATCCGCTCCGCGCCAGGCCCTTGACCAGCAAGGCGACGAGTTCGGCATTGTCCTCGACGAGAAGGACTCTCATGGATGCCTGCCCCTCCCCTGGGCACGGTCGGTCGCTTCGATCTTAGCATGGACGGCGACCGCAGAACCGGATCCGCACGCCGAATCTCCATCACACGTCAGGCGCACGTAATGTGAAGCGCCTAGCTTTCGGCTCCATGAACAGCGCCCCCGAAGTTTCTCGCAAATCTCCTCTGCGCCGCTATCGCCTGTGGCTGGCGGGTACGGGGATCGCCGCTGTGGCACTCGCCGCGGTCTGGACCATCGACACGGGGCCGACCAACGCACTCGTCCGGCCGGTGGCCACGGTCGAGAGCGACGGCGCATTCCATCCGAGCGAGACGCAGTGGTCGGGCCTGCGCTTTGCGCCGGTCGAGGCTGCGTCCTTCCGCGACGAGCGTGCCACCGACGGCAAGATCGGCATCAACGAGGACACCACGACGCCGGTCTTCTCGCCCTACTCCGGCCGGGTCACGCGCCTGATCGCCCGGCCCGGCGAGCATGTCGAACGCGGCGCGCCCCTGTTCGCCATCGAGGCGAGCGAGTTCGTGCAGGGCCAGAACGACCTGGTGAGCGCCATTGCCGCCGTCGAGAAGGCGCGGTCGAAGCTGGCGCTGGCCCAGAACTTCGAGAAGCGGCAGAAGGAACTGCTGGCGATCCGCGGTGGCGCGCTGAAGGACCTCGAGCAGGCCCAGTCCGATCTCGTCGCGGCGCAAGGCGACCTGCGCTCCTCCGAGATCGCGCTCGCGGCCGTCCGCAACCGGTTGCGCATCCTCGGCCGGACCGACGCCGAGATCGACGCGCTGGAGAAGGTCGATCACATCGGCGCCGAAACGATCGTCTCGGCCCCGATCGCGGGCACCGTCATCCAGCGCAAGGTCGGCCTCGGCCAGTACATCAACGCCGGCGCCACCGATCCCGTCTTCAGCATCGGCGATCTTTCCAAGGTCTGGCTGATCGCCAACGTCCGCGAATCCGACGCCCCCAGGATGAAGGTCGGCGCACCGGTCGAGGTTTCGGTGCTCGCCCATCCCGGCCGCACCTTCAACGCCAGGCTGGCCTACGTCGCGCCGTCGCTCGATCCCAACACGCGCCGCCTGCCGGTGCGCGCCGAGATCGACAACGCCGACCGCGAGCTGCTGCCGGAGATGTTCGCCAGCTTCCGTATCGTCACCGGCGAGCCCACCAACAATCCCGCCGTTCCGCAGGAAGCCGTCGTCTACGAAGGCGCCAACGCCCGCGTCTGGGTGGCGCGGCCGCAGGACAAGTCGGTCGTTTCGCGTCCCATCGATGTCGGCCAGACCGCCAACGGCATGGTCGAGGTCAGGAAGGGTCTGGCACTCGGCGAGAACGTGGTGACCAGCGGCACTCTCTTCATCGATCGCGCCGCCAAGCGCGACTGACGGCCCGGCCGCGCCTCTTCCGGCGCGGCCTTCCCAACCCCTCGGCTGCCCATGAAAACCATCGTCGCCGCCGCCCTCAAGCAGCGAATCCTCGTTGTCATCCTGAGCGTGGTGCTGTCCATCGCCGGATTGTTCGCCTATGCGCGCCTCAACATCGAGGCGTACCCGGACCCGGTGCCGCCGCTGGTCGACATCATCACGCAGAATCCCGGCCAGTCGTCGGAGGAGATCGAGCGCTACATCACGGTCCCGATCGAGATCCAGATGGCGGGCCTGCCCTACATCCAGGCCATCCGGTCGGTGTCGCTGTTCGGGCTCAGCGACGTGAAGGTCCAGTTCACCTACGACGTGACCTACCAGCAGGCCTCGCAGATGGTGATCAACCGCCTGTCGCAGCTTGGCCCGCTGCCCAACGGCGCGCAGCCCGTCCTGTCGCCGACCAGCCCGATCGGCGAGGTCTTTCGCTATCGCATCGTGGGCCCGCCGGGCTACTCGGTCGCCGACCTGAAGACATTGCAGGACTGGGTGCTGCAGCGTCGCCTCAAGGCGGTCCCGGGTGTCGTCGACGTCACCGGCTGGGGCGGCAAGACCAAGACCTACGACATCACCGTGAACCTCGACCGGCTGCTGGCCTACGGGCTCACGCTGAAGCAGGTACTCGACGGGCTGAACAACGCCAACATCAACGTCGGCGCCAACACCGTGAACATCGGCTCGCAGTCGGCGATCGTGCGCAGCGTCGGCCAGATCCGGTCGATGGACGACATCCGCAACACCATGCTGACCGTGCGCGACGGCGCGCCGGTGCTGGTCTCGGACGTGGCCGATGTCACCGTGGGCAACCAGCCGAGGCTGGGAATCGCCGGCCAGAACGACGATGACGACATCGTGCAGGGCATCGTGCTGATGCGGCGTGGCGCGGAGACCATGCCGACCCTGACCGGCGTGCTGGCCGAGGTCGACAGGATCAACAAGGGCGGCATCCTGCCGCCGGGCGTTCGCATCGAGCGCATCTACGACCGCAGCGCGCTGGTCGACATCACGACCCACACCGTCCTGCACAACATGGTGGTGGGCGTCTGTCTCATCTTCCTGATCCAGTGGCTGTTCCTCGGCGACCTGCGCAGCGCGCTGATCGTCTCGGCCACCATCCCCTTCGCCCTGTTGTTCGCGGTGGTCGTGCTGGTGGTCAGCGGCGAGTCGGCCAACCTTCTGTCGATGGGCGCCATCGACTTCGGCATCATCGTCGACGCCACCGTCATCATGGTCGAGAACATCTTCCGGCATCTGTCCGAGGGAGATCACAAGACCGGCCCCCAGACGCGGCCGCCCGACGGTCTCTCCGGCAAGCTCGCGACCATCTTCAATGCCTCGACCGAGGTCACCACGGCGATCTTCTTCTCCGCCACCATCATCATCGCGGGCTTCCTGTCGCTGTTCACCCTGTCGGGCGTCGAAGGCCACATCTTCGGCCCGATGGCGCGCACCTATGCCTATGCGCTGCTGGGCGGCCTGATCGCCACCTTCACCGTCTCGCCGGCGCTCTCGGCCCTGCTGCTGCCCGACAAGGTCGCGCATGCGGAAACGCGCGCGGTGCGCATCATCCGCTCCGCCTACGAGAGGCTGCGCGACCTGGC
>OFDC01001764.1_pt1 | contig 10802 bp, 8 predicted proteins | sample 1520941 | NCBI WGS metagenome assembly OFDC01 (sample SAMEA94258168, study PRJEB24077) | hot springs metagenome | biome: Aquatic biome; feature: Water | place: India | collected 2012-12-06 | depth 5 m | reverse complement strand
AAGGTTCAACTCCCCCTCCCCGCGGGGAGGGGGCGGGGGGTGGGGGCAGCGACCCCCGATACGGCAGACCCCCCATCCCAACCCTTCCCCAAGGGGAAGGGCTTTTTACGGACGGGAGAGACTACGTGGATTTCAACTTCACCGAAGAACAGGGCATGGTGCGTGACGGCTTGTCGCGGCTGGTGCGCGAGCAGTACGATTGGGAAACCCGGCGCAAGGCGATTGCCAGCGCCGAAGGCTGGCGGCCCGAGGTGTGGGCGCAGCTGGCTGAACTCGGCATTCTCGGCATGCCCTTCTCCGAAGCCGATGGCGGCTTTGGCGGCGGCGCGGTCGATGCGATGGTGATCATGGAGGAATTCGGCAAGGGCCTCGTGGTTGAGCCGTTTGTCCCTACCGTGGTCTGTGCCGGGGGCTTCCTCAAGCACGGCGGCACGGCGGCGCAGAAGGAAGAGCATATCGGCGGGATCGTCGCGGGTAGCCGGGTGTTTGCCTTTGCCCACGCCGAACCGCGCGGGCGGTATGATTATGCCGACCTCGAAACCACCGCCAAGAAGGACGGCAGCGGCTATGTGCTCAATGGCCACAAGGCAGTCGTGATCGGCGCGCCCTGGGCGAGCCACCTCGTCGTCACCGCGCGCACCGGCGGCGAGCGGCGCGATCGTTCGGGCGTCTCGGTGTTCGTGGTCGACAAGGCCAGCGCCGGGATCACCACCCGCGATTACGTCACGGTCGATGGCCGCCGCGCATCGGAAGTCTATTTCGAAAACGTGAGCGTGCCCGCCGAAGCGCTGATCGGCGCTGAGGGCGAGGGCCTCGCGCTGATCGAGCTCGTCACCGACGAAGCCATCGCCGCGATCTGCGCCGAGGCCTGCGGGGCGATGAAGGTCGCCCACGCGATGACGGTGGAATATTCGCGCCAGCGCAAGCAGTTCGGCGTGCCGATCGGCAGCTTCCAAGTGCTCCAGCACCGCATGGTCGACATGTACACGGCTTATGAAACTTCGGTGTCGCTGACCTATCTCGCCACCCTCCGGCTCGGTTCGGACGAGCGGACCCGCAAGCAGGCGGTCTCGGCCGCGAAAGTCGGCGTCGGGCAATCGGCGCGGCTGATCGGGCAGGAAGCGGTGCAGATCCACGGCGGCAACGGCGTGACCGACGAATATGCCATCGGCCACTATTTCAAGCGGCTGACCATCTTCGACAGCGAGTTCGGTAACGTCGATCATCACATGAAGCGCCACATCGCCTTGGCGTGATGCGGTCCGCCTGACGCAGGAGACAAGGCGTGTCGTTCAAGCATGCCGCGCGCAGCCTGACGGTGGTGCTGGTTGCCAGCGCGCTGGGGCTCGCCTTTGCATGGTTTGCCGGGAGCGCGAGCGTCCCGCTGGCCGGGCTCCCGGCGGTGTTCGCCTGCGCGCTGATTGCCTTCGGGGTGAACTGGCTCGCCTTCATCCCGGCGGCAGCATTCCGGAGCGACCGCTTCTATGACACGACCGGGGCGCTGACCTATCTGTCGGTGATCGCGGCGGCCTGCGTGGCAGCGATGGCGGGGCGTGGGAGCCTCGGCCCGGTAGCGCTTGCCGCCGCGGTGATGGTGGGGGTCTGGACGATCCGGCTCGGCAGTTTCCTCTACACCCGCATCCACGCCGCGGGCGGGACCGATGTGCGCTTTGAGAAGATCAAGGTGAACCCGCCACGCTTCCTCGTCGCTTGGACGTTGCAGGCGTGCTGGGTGATCTTCACCGCCTCAGCCGCGCTGGTGATCATCACCGCGCCCGAACCCCGTCCGCTCGATGCCTTCTTCTGGGCGGGTGCGGCGCTGTGGCTGATCGGCTTCGCTTTCGAGGTGATCGCCGATGAACAAAAGCGCCGGTTCAAGGCCGATCCTGCCAATCACGGCAAGTTCATCACCACCGGCCTGTGGGCTTGGTCACAGCACCCCAATTATTTCGGCGAGATTATGCTGTGGACCGGCATTTTGGTGATCGCGATCCCGCGGCTGTCCGGCTGGAACTGGCTGGTGGTGTTCTCGCCGCTGTTCGTCACCCTGCTGCTGACCAAGGTGAGCGGGATCAACCTGCTGGATGCCATCGCCAAGAAGCGGTGGGGCGATGATCCGGCGTGGCAGGCCTACGTCGCGCGCACCCCGATGCTATTGCCGCGCCCGCCGCGCGGTTAGCGGTCGACGCCCTTGACCTTCCCCCACTGGCGCGCCGCTGTGTAGCCGAGGTAGCCGGTGCCGAACAGCGCATAGAGCGGCTCGGGCAGGCCGGTGAGATAGGCGTTCATTCCCGCTGAAATATTGCGTGCCGTCTCCGGACTGAAGGCGCTGAGCACGCCCATCGGTAGGGCCGCGAGCAGCAGGATGTAGATCACATAAAGAAAACTCGGCCGCGCGCGGCTGGTCCACGGATCGGCGGAATTGGCCTCGGCCACGATCGCCTGCAATTGCGCCTCGATCATCTTCATTTCCTGCGAGCCTTCGAGCGCGATCAGCTCAAGCTTGGCGCGGGCCTGCGCTTCCTTGTCAGGAATGATCTTGTCGATGATCGAGGCAATCGGGCCGATAAGCAGATCGAGCATGGCCATGGGGAAGCGCTCCTTGGATTGAGTCGCTTCAAATTGACCATATTGGTTAGCGTAGGAAAGCTAATTAACCTAACTTGGATCAACTTCAGCCAGCAACCGCTGCGCCAGCGCCAGATGCGGGCGGTCCAGCATTGCCCCGTCCAGCGCCACTACGCCTGCGCCGGGGTTATCGGCGAAGGCCTGCACCACCGCGCGGGCGTGGGCGAGTTCCTCGGCGCTGGGGGTGAAGGCAGCGTTGATCGGATCGACCTGCGCCGGGTGGATCGCCAGCATCCCGCGAAAGCCTGCTTCGCGGACATGGCGGGCGCGCTTTTCCAGCGCCTCAAGATCGCGGAATTCGGGCTGCACGGTCTCAATAGCCGCGACACCGGCAGCGGAGGCTCCGATCAGGCATAGGCTGCGCGCCATTTCGTAAGTGTGGAGATAGGCGCCGTCGGCCCCGCGCTGCGCGCTCGCGCCGAGCGCCGCGGACAGATCTTCCGCACCCCAACTCATTGCGACGAGCCGCGCCTTGCCCGGATAGTCCCCGGCATATTCCCCGGTGCGGAACATCGCCGCCGCGGTCTCGGTCACCAGCGCGGCAATGAAAGTGCGCCCTTGCGGGATGCCATTCGCCGCCTCCAGCGCCGTGAGATAGTGGTGCAGCTGGCAAACATCCGCCGCCCCTTCGGCCTTGGGCAGGAACACGCCGCCGGGGCGCGCGGGCATGATCGCGGCGAGATCGGCGATGCAGTCCGGCGTCGGCAACGGGTTGATCCGCACCCATGCCCGCGCCTTGTTGTCCAAAGCCGCGATCGCCTCGGCCACCATCTGACGCGCTGCGGGTTTGTTTTCGGGCGATACCGAATCCTCAAGGTCAAGCAGAGCAATATCGGCGGCGCTGGCGATGGCCTTGCCGATCTTCTTCTCGCTGTCACCGGGGGCGAACAGCCATGATCGCATGCGGGGCAGGGGCGGTGTGGTCGGGGCCATGTCGGGTTCCTCTCTTGCCCCGTCGCTTACGAAGCACAGAGAGCCGCGACAAGCCTTAGAACGAGCCCTCGACATCGAGGCTGAAGATCGTCCCGAAGCGCCGGTCGCGGCTTTCGCTGAAGGCGATCTGTCCGGCGGCGCGGTTGGAAAACACGGTGCGCTCGAACCGATCGCGCTGGTCGAGCAAGTTGCCGACCCGCACGCGCATCGTCATGCCGGCCACGTCCTTGTTCTCGAGAAACGCGAACATCTGGGCGAAGCTCGGCTGGTTCAATGAGATCTCGTCCAGCCGCACGCTGCGGGCGTTCTTCGTCCAGTCGCCGCGCGTGCCGAAGGCCCAGTCGCTGCCCGGGACATCGTGGCGCAGGCGGAATTCGAGCGTGAACAGCTCGTTGCCCGACACCTGGCGCAACGTGCCGAGCAGCGGATCGCGCACCGCGCTTTCGTTCCAGCCGAGGGTAAGGTCGAAGCGCGTGCCCTTCCACCCGAGCCCGTCCGACAGCAGCGTCGTCTGACCCTTCACCCCGTAAAGCCGGGCTGAGGGCAGGTTGCCCGGCGCCTGTCCGCCGTCCGGCAGCGGGATCTGGTCGACCACGTCGACGAGGTCTTCGAGATAGGCGCTCACCGCCAGGTTGCCGAGCGCGCCCATCCGCCAGCTTGCCTCGATATCGTAGAGCCAGCTCTGTTCGGGCCTGAGGTCGGCATTGCTCGCGTCCGCCCGGTCCTGATCGAGATCGACCGAGGCGATGAAATCGAAGAAATCCAGCTGGCCGACCACGCGTTCGATGCGTCCGGCAATGTTGAGGTTTTCTGCAACCTTCCAGTCGAGCGAAGCAAAGCCCTTGGGGCGCACAAAGCTGCGGGTGAGCCCGAAGGGCCCCGACTGGCTGATGCGCGAATATTCGCCGCCCGCCGAAAGCTGGAGCTGAAGGTTCTTGGCCAGCGCGCGGCTCCAGGTGAGGCCGGCATCGACCCGGTCCTCGTCCACCCGCGCACTCGATCCGGCAAGGTCGACCGGTCGCAGCACGCCTGCCGCATCGCGTTCCGACAAGGCCGAGACGATTGCGAGATAATTGCGCGCGCCCTCGACCGCCGCGACGAGATTGCCGCCGCCCACACCCACCGAATATTCCGAGCGCAGGATCGTCTCGCCTTCGTCGGCGTCCTGCACGAAGCGCGTTTCGGTGTCGGCAGTGCCATCGGTGAAGGTGGTCAGCACCGTGTTGGTGAAGGGGCTGTCCTCGTAGCGGTGATAGCCGATCAGCTTGAGGCGTCCTGGGCCGAAGGCGAATTCATAATCCGCGCCGAGCTCAAAGCTGAACTCGTCCTCTGTGCGGTTGAGCGTGCGGGTTCGGGTCAGGCTCCCGCCCGGCGGGCGTTGGAGCGAAATCTCGCGCTCGCGGAACAGGAAGCCCTGCACCTGTCCGGTAAGATTGAGGATCGCACCGTTGTCGGCATTGCGCGTGAAGGAGCCGGAGAGGCCGAAGCGGTCCGTATTCACATTGCCTTGCTCGTCGCGCAGCGCGACCAGCGTTCCGTTGCCGTCGAAGACTTCCTCTGGCCCCTCGTTGCCGCGGCGATTGGAATCGTTGCGCAGCGCAAGGTTCCATTCGGTCTTCGCGCCCGAACCGGCGAGCGCGACGCTGCCCTGCAACAGCCGCGCCGGGACGCCAAAGCTGCGGAATTCAGGGTTGTAGCGGAACTGCCCGCTCACCCGTCCGCTGGCGCTGGTGACGACATTGAGCACCTGTCCGGTGAGGCCGCCGATCCCGAGGCTGGCACCGTCAACCAGCTCAAGCCGCACGACGTCTTCCAGCGGGATGCGCCGGAGCGCTTCGCTCGGGCCGTTGGCCTTGCCGGAGATCCGGCGGCCATTGATCAGCACGTTGGTGTCGGCCTGACCGAGCCCGCGCGCGCCGTCGCCCTCCTGGATCGCAAAGCCCGGAACATTGCGCGCCATATCAAAGGCGCTGCGCGGCGCGAAGCGGGCGAAATCGGCAGGCAGGAAGGTGCTGCGCGTGTTGCTGGCGGCCTGTCCCGATGCCGCTGCGCTGGTTGGCGCGGGGGCGTTTGGCTCCGCATCAGCCGCGCTGGGCGGAGCCTTGTCTTGCGATGCGGCGGGCACAGCCAGTCCCATGGCTACGGACAAAGCTAGCGTTGTGCGCAGTGCACAGGCAAAAGACCAAGGTTGACGGGGCATGCGCGGGCCCTTGCCGACATCACCCGGCTGCGTCGAGGGGCGTTCCAGCATCGCTCGTCCAAGGGTTGCTCTCGTTCGACGAACGGACAGAACCATCGCCTTGCCGAAACAACGCCCCTTCGCAGGCCTGCGTCTTTCCATTGGCGGCACCGCGATCAAGTTGCTATGTAGGACGGGTTTCAACCAGCGGGGGATCCAGCTGTGGCAATTGCATTTTCGGTAAACGGTAAGCCGGTGAGCGTGGAGGCTGAGGCCGACACCCCCTTGCTGTGGGTCTTGCGCGATGATCTCGGCATGACGGGCACCAAGTTTGGCTGCGGGGTTGCGGCGTGCGGGGCCTGTTCGGTGCATGTCGATGGCGCGGTGACGCGCTCATGCAGCGTGCCGCTGAGCGACATCGCTGGCAAGGCGGTGACCACGATCGAAGGGCTGAAGGCCGCCGACGGCACGCTCCACAAGGTCCAGCAAGCGTGGATCGAAGCGCAGGTGCCGCAGTGCGGATACTGCCAGTCGGGCCAGATCATGGCGGCGGTGGCACTGATCGAGCAGGTCGGCACGCCGTCCGACGCGCAGATCGATGAAGCCATGACCAACATCTGCCGTTGCGGCACCTATCCGCGCATCCGCACCGCGATCCTCGCCGCGACCGGCGCTGCGGTTGCTCAGCAGGGAGACGCCTAATGGCCGACAATCCCAATCCCGAGCTTGATGTCCCTGCAACCGAGACCCCGGCCACCAAGCCCAAGCGCAAGGGCGTGAAGCGCCGCATCTTCCTCGCGGGCAGCGCCTTGCTGGTGGGTGGCGGCGTGTTTGGCGTGTGGTGGGCGGATAACAACGCCAAGTCGCGCGGCAATGCGCTGATCGGCGGCGAGGGGAAGCAGGCCTTTGGCAGTGTCATGACCATCGCCGAGGACGACACCGTGACGGTGTTCTCGCCGCATATCGATTTCGGTCAGGGCTCGCACACCGCGCTTGGTCAGATGCTGGCGGACGAGCTCGATGCCGATTGGGCCAAGGTCAAGATCGAGCAGGCTCCGGCCGACCTCGCCTTCGCCAATGCGGCGCTCGCCAAGGGTTTCCTGCCTTCGATGGTGGGCGATACCGTGGCCGGGCTCATCCCTGATGCGGTGATTGGCATGATGGCGCGCTCGATGCCGCTGATGATCACCGGCGGCTCCTCGGCGATCCGCTTCACTGGCGAAGTAGCAATGCGCCGGACCGGCGCAGCGGTGCGCGCGGTGCTGATCGCCGAAGCGGCGGACCGTCTGGGCGTTCCGGCGAGCGAGCTGACCACCGCCAACAGCGTCGTCACCCACGGCAAGTCCGGCAAGTCGCTGCGCTACGGCGAGCTGGCGGCTGGCGCTGCCGGGCGTTCGCTCAGCAGCGATCCAGTGCTCAAGACCCGCGACCAGTGGAAATTGATCGGCACGCCGGTACCCCGCCGCGACATCCCGGCCAAGGTCGATGGCAGCGCAGTCTATGGTATCGACTTCACCCTGCCCGACATGCGCGTGGCCACCATCGCGGCGGCGCCGGTGCGCGGCGGCAAGCTCGAATCGGTCGACGAAGCCCCGGCGCTTGGCGTCAAGGGCGTCGAGAAGGTGGTCAAGCTCGACAACGCGGTGATTGTGGTCGCCAAGGGTTACTGGCCCGCAGCCAAGGGCCTCGCTGCACTCAGCCCCAAGTTCACCGACGGCGGCAACGGCGCGATGTCGACCCCGGCGATCTACGCTGCGCAGGACAAGCTGATCGCGGGCGGCAAGCCCGATAACCAAGCGGGCGAGGGCGATGTCGAGGCGGCCTTCGGCGCTGCGGGCGCGACAGTGGTCGAGGCGCAGTACCGCGTCCCCTTCCTCCACCACGCGATGATGGAGCCCTTCGCGCTCACTGGCCATTTCAAGGACGGCAAGCTCACCCTGTGGGGCGGCCTGCAGGACCCGCTCAGCACCCGCACCAAGGCGGCGAAGGCCGCAGGGCTTGAGGTTGATGACGTCATCTTCAACCCGATGATCATGGGCGGCGGCTTTGGTCGGCGCTTCCCCGATCTGGTCGAGATCATCGATCAGGTCGCGGTGCTGGCCAAGCAGGTGCCATACCCCGTCAAGCTCGTCTGGAGCCGCGAGGAAGAAGTGCGTCAGGGCACCTATCGCCCGCAATCCTCCGCGGCGCTGAAAGCATCGGTCAAGGACGGGCAGATCAGCGCGCTGCGCATCGATTACGCCCAGAGCGGCAATGCCGAGGGTGAGGTGCCGTTCATTTATAACATCCCGGCAACCTCGCGCCGCCACTTCGCCTATCAGTCCAACCAGATCGACGGGCCGTGGCGTTCGGTCAATGCGACCCAATTGGGGTTCTATACCGAAAGCTTCATGGACGAGCTGGCCGAGGCAGCGGGCGAAGACCCGTACCAGTTCCGGCGCAAGCATCTGCCCGCCGGCTCGCGCCATCTCGCCGCACTCGACATGGTGGCGAAGCGCTCCGGCTGGGGCACGCCGCTGCCTGAGGGCGTGGGGCGCGGGATCGCGATTGTCGAAAGCTTCGACACGATCGTCGCCGAAGTGGTCGAGGCCAGCGTCAAGGACGATGGCAGCCCTAAGGTGCTTCGCGCCTTTGCGGTGGTCGACTGCGGCACCACGGTGAACCCCTTGAACGCCGAGGCGCAGATCATGGGCGGGCTGATTATGGGCCTGTCCTCGGCCATTGGCGAGCAGGTGACGCTCGACAAGGGCGCGGTGGAGCAAAGCAATTTCACCGATTACCCAATCCTCAAACTCGCCGATGCGCCGCCTGCGGTCGATGTGCATTTCATCGAAAGCGGGGCCAAGACCGGCGGGATCGGCGAACCGGGCCTGCCGCCTGCCTCGCCCGCGCTCGCCAATGCGCTGGCCGCTGCGACGGGCGTGCGCATCCGCACGTTGCCGCTCCTGACACAGGCGAAAGCCTGATTTGCACGGCTGGTCGGCGCTGATCCTCGCCGGCGGGGCGGGACGGCGGTTTGGCGGGGGCAAGCTATTGGCGGACCTCGCAGGCGCGCCGGTGATACGCCGGGTGGCCGATAGCGTCGCGGTGGCTGGCTTTGCAGAGGTGCTGGTGGTGACGGGGGCCGAGGACGCGCGCATCCGCACAGCGCTTGAAGGCATGGGGTGCAGGATCATCCACGCAGCCGACTGGAGCGAGGGGATGGCGGCGACTTTGCGCCATGGCCTTGCCGCACTGCCACCTGAGGCGCGAGGGGCCTGCGTATTTCTCGGCGACATGCCGCTGGTGCCGGTAGCGCTTTGCCCTGAGATAATCGCCGCCGCCGAGCAAGCAGGCTACGCCGCCCGACCGCGCTGCGAAGGCCTGCCGGGTCACCCGGTCGCCTTCACCCGCGCGGCCTTCGCCGATCTCACCGCACTGAGCGGTGATCAGGGCGCAACCGCGCTCCTGAGAGCGCGCTGCGATGTGGCTTACATCGAGACCGAAGAGCGCGGGGCGCTAATCGATATCGATTCGCCCTTCGATCTTGCTGCCGTAACCGAAGCGTGGAAGGCCTGCGCCACCTCGGCCACCAGCGAGAGCGCCACCTCGCGCGGGGCCTTGCCGAAGCCGTAGAGGCCGATGGGGGCACACAGCCGCGCCAGCGCCGCCTCGCTCACGCCATGCCCGCGCAGCCGGGCGAAGCGCTGTTCGAGCCGCGCCCGCGCGCCGATGGCACCGACATAGAAGGCCCCGCTTTGCAAAGCCGCCGCCAGCGCGCGCTCATCGTCCTCGCGGTCGTGTGACAGCACGGCGATGGCGGTCCAGCGGTCCGGTCCGATTGCAGCCAGCGCCGCTTCGGGCGCGCTGCGGTGGTAGGCGATCCCGGCAAACGGCGCCGCGTCCGGCCCACCTGGATTTATCAGGGCAATGTCCCATCCCATCTCCAAGCCGAGCGCAGCAGCCGCCAGCGCCGCACCGTCCTCGCCCACAATCACCAGCCGTAGGGGCGGGATGAAGGCCTTGGTATACCGCGCACCGTCCCAATCATCGGCGGGGGGATCGGCCAGCGCCTGTGCAGTGCGGATGCGCCCGTCGCTCATCCACATCAGCGGCTGGCGCGCGGTGTAGCTCTCCAGCAGCGCCCCCACCGCCGGGTCATCCGCCGCCACCGGCTCGACCAGCACTGAAATCCCCGAACCGCAGGCGAGTTTGATATCGATCCACGGACTGCCCTCGCCATAGCGCAGCAGCCGCGGGATGCCCTCGGCCATGGCCTCGCGCCCATGCTGGGCGACATCGGCCTCGATGCACCCGCCCGATAGGAATCCCCAATATTCCTCGTCGGTAATCAGCATCTGCGCCCCAACGTCGCGCGGTGCGGAGCCGCTCACCTCGACCAACGTGGCGATAGCAAAGCGCGTCGGCATGGCGTCAAGCGCCAAGAGGCCTTCGCGAATATCGTCAATCGGAGCGGCAAGGCGCCAGCGGGTCATGCGAGGGGGCGTGCTTTCGTGAAAGAGGGCCGCAACCCTAACCGCCCTATGGCGCGCGCGCAAATCCCCCGCATGGGGCGAAATCTGTCGGTGGCAAAAGAGGGGGGAAACCACTGGTCGGGACGAGAGGATTCGAACCTCCGACCCCCACACCCCCAGTGTGATGCGCTACCAGGCTGCGCTACGTCCCGTCACCAGTGGAGCGGGGCCTATAGGCGCGGCTTCACAGGCTGGCAAGCGGGTTTGCGAAGGTGTTGGTGTTGCACCTGTGCATCGCCTGGCCCCCCTGTGATTGCGGCTTGCTTGCATTGCTGCTAGGCGCGCCCACTTGAACGCAAGGGGCGAAAGCCTCGGACGCGAAATCACGGGATCTGACGGGCTCTAACGCATGACAATCGACCTTCTTGCCGCCGCTGCCGGAGCGGGCGCGCCTTCGGGGGCGGCCTTCTGGCTCAATATCGTGCCGATTGTCGGCATGATCGCGATCTTCTGGTTCCTGATCATCGCCCCGCAGATGAAGAAGCAGAAGGAACACCAGGCCAAGATCGCCGCCGTCAAGAAGGGCGATCAGGTGGTGACCGCGGGCG
>OFDC01001763.1_pt1 | contig 10804 bp, 12 predicted proteins | sample 1520941 | NCBI WGS metagenome assembly OFDC01 (sample SAMEA94258168, study PRJEB24077) | hot springs metagenome | biome: Aquatic biome; feature: Water | place: India | collected 2012-12-06 | depth 5 m | reverse complement strand
GCGCGGTCGCGCGCTTCCTTGACGCCATAATCGGAGCGAAGCGGTCCCATGGTGTGCTTCCGCTTCTTGCCGCCGCGGCGATACATGAGGACGAAACTCTTCGCGCCGCTGGGCCGAATCCTGACACCAAGGCCCACCACTTCGGTGTCCCAGACGCAGTATTCCTCGTCGCGAGGGGCTAGCTGCTCGACCTGCTTTTCAGTCAGTTTGGGCATCGGAAAGGGCCTTCTGCGGGTAACGCCCGGGTAACATCCGGCTCGATTTTCGGCCGTTTTCTCCCGGTCTCGACACGTTACCCGAAGCGCCCCTTTCTTCAACTCCGGCAATGACTTAGGAACGTATTGAACAGGCGTGGAAAGACCTGAAAAACATCCCCCAGGGCACATGGCATTCAAGAGGTCAGCGGTTCGACTCCGCTTAGCTCCACCATCAAGGCCCGGACGGAAACGTCCGGGCCTTGTCCATTTTGGGCTCCTGTTTTTCTCCTCCTCTTGAACCGGCCGCGCCCGCGCGCCATGTCTGGCGTCGTGTCGTGGTGACCGGCGCCGATCCTCGGGCCTGTCTCTACGAACGAAGTCGCTTCAGCGAGGACTTCGCGATGACCCGGACGATCCTGTTCGACAGCCCCTTCCTGTTGGGCTTCGAACACACCCGAGACCTGATCGAGCGCGCCGCCAAGGCCGCTTCGGAAAGCTACCCGCCCTATAATGTCGAGCAGGCCGAGCATGGCGGCGTTCGCATCACGCTGGCCGTCGCGGGCTTTTCGCCCGAGCAGCTGCACGTGACCGTCGAGGGCGGCCAACTGGTCGTCGCCGGCAAGCGCGAGACCGCGGATGGCCGCGCCGAGGCTGAGCGAGCCTTCCTGCATCGCGGGATCGCGGCGCGCGGCTTTGTGCGCACCTTCGTGCTCGCCGAGGGCATGGAGGTTACGACCGCCACGCTGGAGCACGGCCTATTGCACATCGACCTGGCCCGGCCGTCGCCCGAGCGTCTGGTGAAGAAGATCCCGATCCGCAGCGCGGGCTGAACGCCGTGCAGAACCCGCCTTGAGCCCTCGCGGTCTGAACCGCGCGGAGCACGGCGCGTTCCCTAAACCAAGGAGGTGGTCCTATGACGCCCAACACGCAACAGAGACGACCGTTCACGCACGAAGCCTTCGCGGCTCTTGGCGCGCCAGACCTCGTCTATGTCCGGCCGATCAAGGCCGCCGAGATCCTGGCCGACGCCCCGGAGGGCGTCGAAGGCTTCGATCTCTCACCGGATCAGACCCTGTATGCCGTATGCCGGGCCGATGGCGCACGCCTGGCGGTGATGATCGACCGCGACACAGCGATCGCCGCCGCCCTCGCGCACGAGCTGGCGCCGGTGTCAGTGCACTAAGACCGGAAAGTCGTCAGGCGGCCGTGCTGGCCGGTTCATCCGTCAGCAACACGTGGATTGCGTCCGCCGATCGAGCCTGACGAACGGCGGCTCGGGTCTCGGGTTGACGCATCATCCGCGCCACCCGCGCCAGAGCCCGCAAATGCTGAGCATTGGCGTCTCTCGGCGCGAAGAGCGCGACAAGCAGGTCTACAGGCTTGTCATCCAGCGCGTCGAACGCAACCGGCGTGTCCAGGCGCACAACGACCGCGCGGACGCGGTCCAGGCTGTCCAACCGGGCGTGCGGGATCGCGACGCCCTCGCCAACTCCGGTGGAGCCGGCTGCTTCACGCTCGACAAGGCCCTCCAGGGCGGCCTCGGGATCCACGCCAAGAACGCGGCCGGCCACATCCGCAACCATCGAAAGCGCCTGGCGCTTGCCGGGCGCGCTAGCGCGTAGCGCCACCGCTCCGGGCTCAAGAAGGTCGCCGATGGTCATGGACTTCCAACGCTCGCTAGTTTCCGACCGCCCTGGCGCCGTCGACGGGGATTCCACCGACGGCGCCAGACCATGACACGGTCTGGTTAGCTCGCGGTTGACCCGTGTCCGTTCGACTTCGTGCGTTCGGGGTCGATCCAGCCGATATTCCCGTCTGGACGCCGATACACCACAGAGATGCCCCCGTGGGCGGCGTTCCTAAACACGATTGCCGGGTATGCGGTCAAGTCCAGTTCCATGACAGCCATGGAAACGGTCATTGTCTTCATCGCGGCCTGGGTTTCCGCAATGACCATCGCCGCGGGCGCGCCCGTCGGGTGGTCGGCTTCGACATCCCAATCGTCATCCGCATCATCGCCTTCAGGCGCGCGTAGAACGAACATCGCGGCGTTTTCGACCTGCTTGGCCGTCGCCGCCGCAGAGTGGCTCTTCAGCCGCCTCTTATAGCGCCTGATCCTCGTATCGATCTTGGCCAGGGCCGCGTCGAAGGCCGCGTGCGCGTCACCCCCCGATCCGTGGCTGATAAGCTGCTGACCTGAAGCCAGCTTGACCGAGCAATCGACACGGAAGGCGTAGCCGTCCTTGCTGACCACGACCTCGGCGGCTCCGCCGCGATCGAAGTATTTGCCGATGCTTTGAGCGATTTCGTCGGAGACTCGCGCTCGCAGAGCCTCACCAACGTCGACATGCTTGCCGGAGACTTGGACTTGCATATCGATACAACGCGCCTGTCTCCGACGGGTGTCAAGCGGCGCTTTCGTGGCTTTTGGGCGCCCTTAAAAGAGTCCCGAAAACACCCCCAAAAGCTTGCGAGCCCCCAGCACGACGACATGGGCGCTGACGAACAGAAGCGCCCCGCTGCCCACGGCCATCAGATAGCCCAGCAGGGCCAGGATTCCGTCGCGCTGGAGCAGGGCGAGGGCCAGCACCGCCACGGTCGCGCCGGGCGCCAGATTGCCCAGAGGGATCGGTAGGACCAGCACCAGAGCCAGCAGGGTGCAGATCACCCCGATCGCTCTTTCGCCCAGAGGTGCGAACAAAGGCCGCAGCCTGGGGCGGGTGATCAGCTCCATCTTGCGAACGATCGGTCCCAACCTTCGGAACAGGCCGCGCAGATCGTCGCGCTTCAACGGCTTGTCGACCAGACCGCGCGGCAGCCAGGGCGTATCGGCGCCCATGGCGATCTGCGGCGCCAGGAACAGGATCGGCAAGGACAGGATGGTCGACGACCCCGGCGGTAGTGGCAGGGTGTTCAGCAGACCAAACACCAGCAGCATCGCGCCAAAGGCTCGGCTGTCGAACGCGGCCAGCATTTGCCCGACGGTCAGGGTGGGGCTGGCGTCCTCGCCAAAGCCCTCGATCACGTCGGCCAGACTCTTTTCGCTCATCAAATCCTCTCGGCCCGCTCGGGAACGCGCGGGGGACGAAAAGGAGGCGGCTTCAAACCGCTTCCTTCATCAGCCGGCGACGTTCCACCGACGAGGGGATCCGCATGGCCTCGCGATACTTGGCCACGGTCCGGCGGGCGATGTCGACCCCGGCCGCCTTGAGAATTTCCACGATGCGGTCGTCAGAGTGGACGTCGGCCTCGCATTTCTCGGCGTCAACCAGGCCCTTGATCTTGTGACGCACGCTGGCGGCCGAGTGAGCCTCGCCGCCCTCCGACGACTGGATGGCCGAGGTGAAGAAGAATTTCAGCTCGAACACCCCGCGCGGCGTCGCGATGTACTTGTTCGAGGTGACGCGGCTGACCGTGCTCTCGTGCATGCCGATGGCGTCGGCGACCGTCTTCAGGTTCAGGGGACGCAGATGCTCCACGCCGAAGGCCAGGAAGCCGTCCTGCTGGCGGACGATCTCGCTGGCGACCTTCAGGATGGTCTTGGCGCGCTGATCCAGGCTCTTCACCAGCCAGTTGGCCGAGGCCATGCAGTCGGCGACGAAGGTCTTTTCCTGGTCGCTGCGCGCGCCTTTTGAGACACGGGCGTGATAGCGCTGGTCGACCAGCACGCGCGGCAGGGTGTCGGTGTTCAGCTCCACGTGCCACATGCCGCCCAGGCCTTCGCGGACCATGACGTCCGGCACCAGGGTCTCGGCCGGCTCGCTGTGATAGGCCGCGCCCGGTCGGGGATTCAAGGAGCGGATCTCGCCGATCATCTCGCGCAGATCTTCGTCGTCGACCCCGCAGATCCGGCGCAGGGCGGCCAGGTCCCGTTTGGCCAGCAGCTCCAAGTGATCCAGCATGGCCGCCATGGCGGGGTCGTAGCGATTGAGGTCCTTGAGCTGCAGCGCCAGGCACTCGCGCACGTCTCGCGCAAAGACGCCGACGGGCTCGAAGCCCTGCAGCACCGTCAGCGTCTCTTCGACCATCTCAAGGGCGCAGCCTAGGCGATCGGCCAGTTCGGCGACGTCGAGGCGCAGGTAGCCACCCTCATCGACGGCGTCGATCAGGATCTCGGCGATGGCGTTGCGGGCCGGCGACAGCGCGGCCTGGACCAGCTGCGTCCGGAGGTGCGCAGCGAGAGTCGGCGCGTCGGTGAGCGCCCGCTCGTAGCCTTCGTCGCTCTCAAAAGAACCGCCGCCGCCCGCGCGCGACCAGTCGATCTGGCCGCCGGCGTGTTCGGCCTCCGCCCCGTCGCCCGTAGCGCGCTCGCCTGGGGACACGTCGTCGGAGGGCGTGTCCAGCTCGCGCCCGGCCGTCGTATCGGCCACGGCGTCGACCTGGGTCAGGCTGGCGTCCCGCTCGGCCGCAACCTCTGCGGCCGGCTCATGATCGCCTTCATCACGCTGCAGGAGCGGATTGCGCTCCAGCTCGGCCTCGACGAAGGCGTCGAGCTCGATATTCGACAGCTGCAGCAGCTTGATGGCCTGCTGCAGTTGCGGGGTGATGACGAGGCCCTGGCCCTGCCTGAGCTCTAGTCGATGGCTGAGCGCCAATGCGCCCTCCTGACGTACGAAAAACTTTCGAACGCCATTGAAGAGCGGTTCTGGTTAACGGGTCGCGAACGCCTGCAATAATCGGGCCGGTGCGACCGAGTGTCCCGAAAAAAGACTTAAGCCTTACAGAACAAGGCTTTAGTCGCCCAAGCGCGGCTCGGTGAAGCTCTCGCCCAGATAAACGCGCTTCACTTCCGGGTTTTCGACGATCTCGCGCGGCGAACCCTCGAACAGCACTTCGCCCGCATGGATGATCGAGGCGCGATCGATGATGTCGAGCGTCTCACGGACGTTGTGGTCGGTGATCAGGATGCCGATGCCACGCCCCTTCAGATAGCCGATCACCTCGCGGATGTCGGCGATCGCCAGGGGATCGATGCCGGCGAAGGGTTCGTCCAGCAGCATGAAAGACGGCTCGGACGCCAGGGCGCGGGCGATTTCCACCCGACGACGCTCGCCGCCCGACAGGGCGACGGCGGGCGACTTGCGGATGTGGGTGATCCGCAGTTCCTCGAGAATGTTGGTGACCTGCTCGCGCGCCTTGCGCGGATCACGCTCGCGCATCTCGACCACGGCCATCACGTTCTGTTCGACGGTCATGCCCCGGAAGATCGAGGCTTCCTGCGGCAGATAGCCCACGCCCAGGCGGGCGCGCTGGAACATCGGCTGGGCGGTGATGTTCTCACCGTCCAGATAGATCGCGCCGTAGTCGGCGGCGATCAGGCCCGTGACCATGTAGAAGCAGGTCGTCTTGCCCGCGCCGTTCGGGCCCAAGAGGCCCGCCACCTCGCCGCGCTTCAGGCGCAGGGACACGTTCTTGACGACCGGACGATCGCCGAACGACTTGCCCACGGAATCGACGAACAGGCCGTCCATGTCGTTGGAGGTCAGGGTCATTCGGAATCCTAGCGCGGCTCGGCCGGGGCCGGCGCGGCGGACGCCTGGGCGTCGTCCTGGTAGAACACCGCGCGCACGCGGCGCTTGGCGCTTTGGCCGGACGCGTTCGACTCAAGCTTGGCGTCGTTGGTCTTGGTGTTCACGGTCAGGCGATCGCCCCGGGCGACGTCCTTGCCCTTCACCAGAATGACATCCCCGGTAAGGACCGCCGTATTGTTGCTGAAGGTGTAGACAGCGCGGTCGCCCCGGGCGTTCTGCTGGTCGCTGACAAGATAGACGCCGCCTTCGGCCTCCATGCGTTGCGCAGCGCCGCAACCGGTCGCGCCGCCTGCAGGTTTGGCGCTGAGAATCGTCACCTTCTGGGCCCGCAACCGCGACCGGTTCTGCAGAATCTCGACGTTGCCGATGAAGATCGTCGTGCAGGTGCTGTTGAAAGTCTGCTGCTCATCAGCGGACACGTCGATAGGCGCGCTGGACGCGGTCTGCCGCGCCTGAACCGCGCTCGCGCCCCCAACACCAGACAGGATCAACGCGGTCGCCGCCGCAGCCGTCCATCGCTTCATCAGAACCATGTCCTCATCCGTCGCGGCCCGCCTTCGGAGCGAACCTGCGCATTATCTTCTTTACTGCCGTTCGAACCGCGCGCGAACCCCGCCCCGGAAGACGATGCGATCGCCCTTGTCATATACGGAGTAGGCTTGGGATTGCACCTGCCCGCTGGGCCCTTCGCCATTCATCGTACTTTCGCCCCTGACATCGCCCGTCTTGGTGTCGACGAATGACTCCTCAGACGCGAAGCGATAGCCCGCGCCATCATCCAGGCGGACATCATCCTTCAGGTTCAGCCCGAAGGTGTCTTGTCGATAGACGCCGTGCTTGGCGGTCATGCGCGTGGGTGTGGGCGAGCCCAGGTCCAAGGTCAGGGCGGGCTCTTCCAGGATGATCCGACGCGGATCCGCGTCGTCGCGAATCGCTGAACGCGCCGTGATCATGAAACTGCGGCCGTCGGTCGACTGCCCATAGAAGCGCGGCGTGATCAGGCGAATTTCGGTGCGCGCCTCGGCCGGCGCGCGAGAGGCGGCCATGTAGGTGCGCCAGCCGACCTGCGCGATCACCACGAGCAGCAGCACGCCGACCGCTGCGGGCAGGACGATGCGAGCGGCCATCACCCGGCGCGAGCGACGGCGCCAGCGCCCAAGGTCGGCGCTCATCGATCGTCCGGTCATGACCGCGGCGGGCTGCATGATGTCCGTCAGCTGTGCGCGAAGATGTCCATCTCCTCCCAGCCCGCCAGGTCCAGCGAGGCGCGGTGGGGGAGATAGTCGAAGGCGTGCTGGGCCAGCGCCATGCGGCCCTCGCGTTCCAACATCGCGTTCAGCTTCAGCCGAAGGCCGTGCAGGTGAAGCACGTCAGAAGCCGCATAGGCCACCTGGTCGGTGCTCAGCGACGGCGCGCCCCAGTCCGACGACTGCTGGACCTTGGAGAGCTCCACGCCCAGCAGCTCGCGCGTCACGTCCTTCAGGCCGTGGCGGTCGGTATAGGTGCGGGCCAGCTTGCTGGCGATCTTGGTGCAGTAGACGGGAGCAGTCACCACCCCCAGATGGAGTTCGAACATGGCGATATCAAAGCGCCCGAAGTGAAAAAGCTTCAGGACCTTCGGATTCGTCAGCAGCGCCTTGAGGTTCGGGCAGTCGTAATCGGGGCGGCTGAGCCGCACGACGTGGGCGTCGCCGTCGCCGGCCGACAGCTGAACCACGCAAAGCGGATCGCGCCGCAAGCGCAGACCCATGGTCTCCGAATCGATCGCGATGATCTCCGCGCCCGCGAAGACGCCGTCGGGCAGATCGCCCTCATGAACGAAATTAGCCAACTCTCAGACGTCTCCGACGAAGTCTCGGCGCATCGACGCGCCGAAACACGCGCTCGATGTAAGCGCGCGACACTTATACTCATGATGAACGGATTAGCTATCCGCCGAACCATCGGCGCCACCCCTGTGCTTCAATATCGAAGCCAAACAAGGGTGGTGCCCAGGAGAGGACTCGAACCTCCACGACCTTTCGGTCACTGGCACCTGAAGCCAGCGCGTCTACCAATTCCGCCACCTGGGCCCGCTGTCGCAACCGGTTAGGTCGCCGCGAGGCCGGGACGTTTAGGGAAAGCCTCCGGCCGCGTCAACAGCGAAAAAACGACAAATCGTGATTTCGTTGCGAACCGGGCCGTGGTCGTCTAATTCCCGGCTCATCGCATGCACGAGGAATGATGATGCAAGGTCTGGTCACGGTGTTCGGCGGCTCCGGTTTCGTGGGCGGTCAAGTCGTGCGGGCGCTCGCCAAGGCGGGCCATCGCGTGCGGGTGGCCGTGCGCCAGCCCAACCTCGCCTACAAGATGCGCATGCTGGGCGACGTCGGTCAGATCGAGGTGGTGCAGGCCAACGTCCGCAACCCGAGCTCGGTGGCCCGCGCGCTGGACGGCGCCGAGGGCTGCGTGAACCTGGTTGGCGTGCTGTTCGAGAGCGGCCGCCAGAAGTTCCTGTCGGTGCACGCCATGGGCGCGCGAAATGTCGCCGAGGCCGCCGCAAAGGCCGGCGTCAAGCATCTTGTCCATGTCAGCGCCATCGGCGCCGACGTGAATAGCCCCGCTAAGTACGCTCGCTCCAAGGGCGAGGGCGAAGCCGCCGTGCGCGAGGCCTTCCCGAGCGCCACCATCGTTCGCCCCTCGATCGTGTTTGGTCCTGAGGACGACTTCTTCAACCGCTTCGCCCAGATGGCGGCCCTGGCGCCCGCCTTGCCGCTGGTCGGCGGCGAGACCCGTTTCCAGCCGGTCTTCGTCGGCGACGTCGCGGCGGTGGTCGCCAAGGCCGTCGCCAGCCCGGCTGCGGCCGGCGTGACCTACGAGCTAGGCGGTCCGAGCATCTACACGATGCGGGAGATCCTCGAGCTCATCCTCCTGGAGACCGGTCGCAACAGACCGCTGATTCCTCTGCCCTGGCCGGTGGCGTCGATGATCGGCTCGCTGGGCGACCTCGTCGCGGGCGTCATCCCGCCGCCGCTGACAAGCGACCAGGTCCAGATGCTGAAGAGCGACAACGTCGCCCAGCAGGGCCTGCCCGGCCTGGCTGAAGCCGGCGTGACGCCGACGGCCGTTGAAGCCATCGTGCCGAGCTACCTCTATCGCTACCGCAAGGGCGGTCAGTACGCCGAGACTCCAGCCGGCGCGTTCTAGGGGTCATCACAAGGCCCGGCGCTAAAGACGAAAGGCCCTGACGCTCGCCACGTCAGGGCCTTTCTCGTTCTATCCCGCAGGGCGGCTCAGCGCGGGACGTACAGCAGCGCGAGGCCCACGACGCCGACCGCGATCCGCCAGTAGGCGAACGGCGCAAAGCCGTGGCGGGTGATGAAGTCCAGCACCGTCTTGACCACGAACACCCCCGAGACCAGGGCGGCGACAAAGCCGATCCCGATCAGGCCCAGGTCGTTGGTGCTGAGCTTGTCGATGTTCTTGTAGAGGTCATAGGCGAAGGCGCCGGCCATGGTCGGCATGGCCAGGAAGAAGCTGAACTCCGCCGCCGAGCGCTTGTCGCACTTGAGCAGCAGGGCGCCGGCGATGGTGGCGCCGGAGCGCGAGACCCCCGGCACCAGCGCCAGACACTGGAACAGCCCGATGATGAAGGCCGTCTTCAGCGGATAGTCCGCCACGTCGGTGTAGCGAGGCTCAAGCTTCATGCGGTCGAGCGCCAGCAGGATGAAGCCGCCGACAATCAAGGTCGAGCAGACCAAGGCCGGCGTCTCGTAGAGCACGGTCTTGATGTAGTCATGCGCCGCCACGCCGACGAAGACGGCGGGCAGGAAGGCCAGCAGGATCCCGATGACGAACCGACGTGAGCCCGGGTCGGTCGGCAACGTCGTCAGCAGGCCCCACAACCGGCCGAAATAGACGCCGGTTATCGCCAGGATCGCGCCGAGCTGGATCAGGACCTGGAAGGTGTTTCCCGGACTGTGGAAGCCCAGGAAGTGCCCGACGAGAAGGAGATGGCCCGTCGAAGACACCGGAATGAACTCGGTCAGACCTTCGATCAGGCCGAGAATGAGAGCGATGAGCCAATCCGGCATGAGGGTCCCTCGAATGATCGACCGTGCGTGCGCCAAACATCGTAAAAACGACGTTAATCCACAAATTGGACCATTATAGCACCTGCTTGCGACAGATTCTCAACGCCCAGGCCAAGCTGAGGGATATTTCGGTCTCTAAATTTGACCAACACATTCTTCTTGCGCGAAAGAGTCCTTAAGAGCCCCGCCAGAGCAATTTTTCTCCCGAATTTGGGATGAGGGAAGTCGCATGGCCGAGCGCATGCTGAAGTTCACGGTCACGCCGCGGGCGACGCCTGAGAAGCGGGACGCTGCCGCGCGCGCGGGCGACTTCCACGAGATCTACGCGGACTTCATCGACGCCAAGGCCACCGAGCAGGCTTCACGCTGCTCGCAGTGTGGCGTGCCGTTCTGCCAGACGCACTGCCCGCTCCATAATAACATCCCGGACTGGCTGCGGATGACCGCCGAGGGCCGTCTGGAAGAGGCCTATGCTCTGTCGCAGGCGACCAACTCCATGCCGGAGGTCTGCGGTCGAATTTGCCCCCAGGACCGCCTGTGCGAAGGCAACTGCGTGATCGAGCAGTCGGGCCACGGCACCGTGACCATCGGCTCGGTTGAGCGCTACCTGACCGACAAGGCCTGGGAGAATGGCTGGGTGAAGCCTCTGGTCGCTGGACCGGCCCGAGGCCAGTCGGTTGGCGTCGTGGGCGCGGGCCCGGCAGGCCTGGCCGCCGCCGAGAAGCTGCGCGAGGCCGGGTATGACGTCACCGTCTATGACCGTCACGACCGCGCCGGCGGCCTGCTGATCTACGGCATTCCCGGCTTCAAGCTGGAGAAGGACGTCGTCGAGCGCCGGACCCAGCGCCTGGTCGACGGCGGCGTAGTGTTCAAGCTGGGCTTCGAGGTCGGCAAGGACGCCACGCTCGAAGAGCTGCGCGCCCAGCATGACGCGGTGCTGATCGCCGTCGGCGTCTACGCTGCGCGCGACCTGACCGTTCCAGGCGGCGGCAGCAAGGGCGTG